>OGIZ01000319.1_pt1 | contig 35151 bp, 39 predicted proteins | sample 1571911 | NCBI WGS metagenome assembly OGIZ01 (sample SAMEA2582108, study PRJEB24529) | metagenome | biome: Human gut stool | place: China | collected 2011 | reverse complement strand
TATGAATCAAGATTCTTTGGTTACGACATACACATAAGGGAGTGGAATCAACGAAACTGATGCCGGTACAAGTTCCCAGCAGTACTCTTTTGATGAATATGGTCATGGGAAGCAATACCTCCTTCTCCAGTTCCACAAAACGGTTATAAGAAACCTGACGAGGAAAAAGGTGTTTCAGATGTTTACAGACATACTCCTTGTAGTAATGCTTGAAACAACGGAAACCACCGGAGTGAAACAGGATTAGAATAACCATAATCTCTGCATCACTCATACGGTTGGGTTTGTTACGATGCATGGTCTTTATATCCTTAATCATATATTTTTCCTGTTGCAATGTAAATTCCTTGCAAAAATCATCGGCCATACAATAAATCTCTGTAACTTTAGACTCTGGAAACATAGTGGTAATCGTTTAAATGTTATAATTCAGCACTATAAATTTAATACTTTTATCGCTATGTTTCTAATTATAAGTGAAATATATTTATTCTTATTTCGAACTCACGTTATAATAAGTACATTGACAGCTTATTTCTCCGGTTATGGGCGTGATGATATAAAGGATGGTCTGTATGGTTTTAACGGTACATTGGTGGGAATAGCAGTCGGAGTCTTCATGGAGTTGTCGATAGGTTCCTTGTTATTGATGGCTGTGGCTTCATGTGTTTCAACCTGGATATCACGACTTTTCAACCTGCAACGCTCACTTCCCGGATTTACGGCACCTTTTATTCTTTCCGTATGGGGGCTGTTGGGGTTCTGTACCTGGATTATGCCTGATATTCTGTTGGCCTCTGATGCGGTTAATGATATTATACAGGGAATCAATTACTTTCAGGCTTTCAGTTTTGGTATCGGTCAGGTCATGTTTCAAGGGAATATCTGGACTGGCTTATTGTTTTTGGTTGGTATTCTTGTAAATTCACGGACTGCTGCTTTCTATACTGTAATTGGAGCATTTCTTCCTATTCTTTTGGCTGTCTTGCCGGGGATAGATGCTGAAACGTTGAATATGGGCTTGATGGGCTATAACGGTGTATTATGTGCCATAGCTTTAGGAAACAGAACTCTGAAAAGTTTTGTATGGGTCTCATGTTCAGTCTTGCTTTCCACTCTCTTGCAGATTATAGGGATGAACTTGGAGATTACTACTCTGACCGCCCCTTTTGTAGTATCTGTATGGGTCATAATGGGAATACAGAAGTTGGTGATTCCCGGAACTGTGAAATAAATAATAACCCATACAGCAGATGTTATGGATATGGTAGGCTGGAGTAAGTTATAAACTCCCTGTTTCCTTTTCTTTTTTAACAGACTGGGAACTTTGTTATTCAGAGGATTACTGCTATCTTTGTACTTCCGTTTTTGTTATTTGTCCGTCAAGCTGTGAAGTGTAGCGGATGATTTTCTTAACATTCCATCAGTCTGCTTTTAGTGGATTGGTGGATTTTTTTTATTCAGGGATTGTTTCTGTTTGATCCTTATTTTTAATAATATTGTCATGTTCAAAGTATGCGAATAAGGCGGATAAGAGATGACGAACCGGAGCTTTACAGACTGATAGCTCCCTCGGTTATGAATCCGAAAGTATTGAAGAGTAACAACAATTATCCTTTCAAGAACTTTTCGGGAACAGTATGGTATGTTGCTATGGGAGATGGTGATATTTCCGGTTTTATGCCTTTGAAGAGGAACAATACTGGTTTCCATATAGACAATTATTATATAAGTGATGATGATCCCTCCGTAATTGATTCGTTGCTTGATTCGCTAACTGAGGCTATGAATAATGGGAAGTTTTCCCTTACCGCTCTTGTACACAAGCGTCATGTGAGGGATTTCCGGCGTAACCATTTCAATACAACCATAGAGCTTAGCGAATATGATATGATGCAGTATGCCCCGGTTGGATATGAATAACAGCTACCATTACATTATTACAAGGAGAGGCTTACTTCATAAATGGAGGATCGGTTTCTAGAATGAATTCGTGAACTTTCAGCATCATATCCTCTATTTTCCAGTAACTGTTTATTCTTGCTGACGGATGGAAACTGTCTATCAGCAGAATATTCAGTTTCCTGCTATAATGGCAAAAATAATTTATTTCCCTGAATGATTCATCCTCATATATTATGTTTTTGGCTATATTCAGAACCGTACCTTTTCCTCCTCCACATACTATGATATTGGGGTGAAGGATGTCACGTATCTGCTCCTGTAAGAAAGCCTTGTCCCTGTTTGCATATTCGTACAATGTTTTGTTTGAGATGGATGAAGTTCCTGAAATCTTTTTGATGTTGACTATGGCAAGCGGATATTTCGTAACAACAGCATTGGGTACGGTTGCATAATCTCCATTTTCCATTGTGGGAATAAAATCTTTGCTTATTCTCGACAATCCTTCTAACCATTTGAATATACAGTTGAAAAACGGATGGTATATTTCTCTCCAGTGCCATTCCCTATAGTCACAGCGGGGATTGTTGTTTGTATCCTTCATCAGAAAGAGGATGCGTCTGTCGGTGTTGTTCCAAAGTTTCTCCTCATTACCTTGGTGTGCATTCTTACCATCATTGTAAATTTCTCCATTATAGCATAGTCCGTCAAAACAGAATGCTTTCCGTTCGTCATCGGGATAGGATTTCAGCCAGCGTTCCCGTAGATCGTCCTCAAGTTCATGAATGTTTTTCATTTTGTTCTTTTATCAAATTAATAATAGTTTTGAAATATGTCTTATTTCAAGTCTTTGTAAAGATAGGAAAAATATTTCATATTTGCGTTTTTTTGAATGGAATTCCTTGACTGTTTGATTATGCAATCCGGGGTGGACATGGCTTGTTCTTTCTCTTTTGTACCCTCTGTTAATGTAAGTGTCTTATTCTTTAAAAAACAAGTTTTCCTATTTTTTATACGCTTTTATTGCAGGATAATTAAAATACTCTTATCTTTGTTGCCTGAAAAGATCGAAACATTATGTAAATGGAAGAGTTCTGTTCTTCCGATAATTTTAGATACTGCTTCGTAAGTGATTGAAATACAAAAATATAGATGTATTTCAATGCTCCATAGTTATGCTCTCAAGTGAAAAAATGCAATGGTTTGCGATGCGTGCCACTTATCGCAGGGGGATGCAAATCAAAGAACTTCTTGATCAGAAAGGAATCAACAGCTTTATTCCGATGCGTTATGAAATCCATTTAAAGAATGGACGCAGGAGACGTGAACTTGTTCCTGTAATCCGTGATATTGTCTTTGTCCATACCACCCAGACCGAACTTCAGAGGATAAAGTATGGTATCCCTTATTTCCAGTATATGATGGATATCCGTAACGGTGAGAAGATCATAGTTCCCGATGAGCAGATGAAACGTTTCATAGCTGTCGCCGGAACTTATGACGAACAGATCATTTTTTTCAGTCCCGATGAGGTTAACTTGAGAAAGGGAACAAAAGTCAGGATCATAGGAGGACAGTTCGAGGGATATGAGGGAGTTTTTGTGAAAGTGAAGGGAAGCAGGGACCGGAGGGTGGTTATCAGCTTGCAGGGTATACTGGCTCTTGCGATGGCTACTCTTTCTCCCGATCTGATAGAAGTAATTGAGGAACCGAAGAAAAGAAAATCATGACTAAGGCTTTACCGGCAGGAATCAGGCTTCAGATGCTGATAAAGAATCATCATAAGGATATCTTGGAGAGGGAGAGAAACAACGGGAAGTTCATCCACCTTTATAATATAGGTACATACTGGGTGGCATTCGAGAGATCAGCCTTTCGGGTGGATAATATCTTTCAGGGATGTGAGATCAGTCTGTTCATGGTTCCCGGTTATCCTGAGTATGTTGTGATGGCTTCTGTTCCATATGATGAGGCTGATGATTATTTCAAGAGACATATTATTCATCACGACAAACCTGATTATAAGGTTCTGTCTATTTCTCCGGCTGCTTTGAATGGAAATTATCATAGGTGGTATGTTCAGGCGGTGAAAAAAGTGTTGTGATTGAAAAGAAGAACGCTATTATTAGATGATATAAATATGGCAAGATCAGTAAAAGCAAATTATCTATTTAATCTAATAAATTCTGCTTCACAGCTCTTATTCCCACTCATTACTTTTCCTTACGCTTCTCGTATAATGATGGCGGATGGTATAGGACAGGTAAACTTTTTTCAGTCCATTATATCCTATATCAGTCTGTTCACTTGCCTTGGTATACCTATGTACGCTATACGTGAAATAGCTAAGGTACGGGACAATCTGGAAAAGATGACACGAACTACTGTGGAGATTTTGTTACTACATGCCTTTCTCACTCTTTTCGGTTATATAATCGTTGCTGCTATTTGTATGACTGTAGCCAAAGTGCAAACAGATATTCCTTTGTTCCTAATATTGAGTGTGAGCATTTTTTTTACAGCCATAGGCTGTGAGTGGTTTTATCAAGGAATAGAAGATTTTAAATATGTTGCTATACGTGGAATAGTAGTAAAGACTGTATCTGTTTTATTACTTTTTCTTTTGGTAAAATCCAAGGAAGACATTTTATGGTATGGAGCATATACTGTTTTTGGAGTGTTAGGAGGTAATATATTCAATTTTATACGATTGCGGAAATATCTACATAGGGACTTCGTTGGATTTAGTAAATTACATCCTTTTAAACATCTGAAGCCGGCTTTACATATTTTTGTTTTTAATGTTATAGCTAGTATCTATCTTCAGCTGAATAATGTATTGTTAGGTTTTATGAAAGATGCCGAAGCTGTAGGGTATTTTACGGCTGCAACAAAACTGATGGTTATTGCTGTAGGCCTTTCTAGTGCTTTAGGAACGGTGATGATGCCTCGGACCTCAAATTTGGTTGCGGAAAATAAAATGAATGAATTTAAGGAACTTGTCCAAAAATCATATGATTTTATTATTGCTTCTACGATACCTTTAACTATTGGATTGATATTTGTTAGCCCTTATATTATTTTAGTATTATGTGGCGTAAATTTTACTCCGGCCATATTAACTTCTCAGATAATAGCACTTAATGTTTTGATGATTGGGATATCAAATGTTTTAGGAATGCAGATTCTTTATCCTATGAACCAGATCAATATTGTCATTCTTAGTATATCAATCGGGGCTATAACCAATTTATTACTTAATTTAATTTTAATACCACGTTACGGACATAATGGTACAGCTATAGCTTATATGTTGGCGGAAACACTCGTGTCAATTTCTATGTTTTGTTTTGGTCGTAAATATATTCCTGTCCATATCTTTAAGAAAGAGTATTTTCACTATATTATTGGAGGATTTTTTATGTCTATTTGTTTGTATTTTTCGTCCTTGTTGCCACTAGGGAATTTTACTAAATTGGTAATAATGTTTATGTTAGGTGGAATGGTATATATGTTCCTGTTATTTTGGCTGAGTAACCCCGTTGGTATGATGGTATGGAACACGTTGGCGAAGGTAATGAGGAATTTAATGCACTATTAAATTTTAATTATGTTTCAAAGTGTAGTATTAATATAATTTTGTCATGGAACAGCAAAATAAAGTAAAAATTCTCGTGGCCATACATAAGCCTGATAAGGTTTATGGGGATAAAGTTTATATGCCTATTCAAGTTGGTAAAAGTTTATCAGAGTTTAATTTAGGCTTTCAGGGAGATAATACAGGAGACAATATAAGTGAAATGAATTCTATGTTCTGTGAACTGACAGCGCATTATTGGGCATGGAAAAATTTGAAGGATGTTGATTATATAGGGCTATGTCATTATAGAAGATATTTTGATATTATAATAACAGAAGAGAATATCGAAAAATTAATGTCAGAATGCGATGTGATTGTTCCTGCCGCCATACATCATTCTGCTACATTATATAATGATAAATTTAAAACAATGTCAGGTGAAGATATTGCTATATTCTTTAAAGTTTTGGAAGAAAAATTTCCAAAATATTATTGTGCAGCAGTCAATTATATAATGAACAATAATAAGGATTATGCGTATAACATGTTGATATGTTCAAGAACATGCTATGAAAATATAATGAATTTCGTGTTTTCGTTTCTGTTCGAATGTCAAAAGTATGTAATGTTATCGCCATATACTAATTCTAAAAGAATTTTTGGTTATTTTTCTGAATACCTGATACCTATTTACTTCTTCACGCATAAGATGAAAGTTAAAGAGATTCCTGTTGTGTCCATGCTTTCTGAAAATCAAATGCATTATATTCAGAAACGGGAATCTTGTTTACACCGATTTATTAGCTTCTTGAAAATGAAAGTTGTTACCCCTCATAAGATATATAAATATGAAATACCTCAATCTGTGTTGAACGGACTGTTTCATGATGGAATATTGAATGCTGATTTTAAATTAAATAAAAGATGATAAGACCAAAGGTTACAATAATTGTGCCTGTATATAATGTTGAAAAGTACTTGACTTGTTGTATTGGTAGTATTTTATCCCAATCTTTCAAGGACTTTGAATTATTGTTGATTGACGATGGTAGTTCCGATTTATCGGGGGAAATATGTGATGATTATGTCGAAAAAGATGCTCGGATACGTGTCTTTCACAAAGAAAATGGTGGTGTGAGTTCAGCTCGTAATTTGGGTCTTGATAATGCTCAAGGTGAGTGGATTTGTTTTATAGATTCAGATGATTGGGTTGAAGTGGATTTTTTAAAAGAATTAATTCAATATGATTCATTTGATCTGGTTGTAGGAGGATGTGAAGGGGTTGGATGTATGATATACTCAACTAAACGAAATGAAAATTTGATTATAGACTTTAAACAACCAAACAAAGCTGCTCAGATATTAAATGCTAATAATGAAAATACAATCAGTGCTTTTTATTATTCTTGTGGTAAATTGTTTCGTAACTCTATAATCTCACAGTATGATCTTCGTTTTGATATAAGAATGAAAATGTGTGAGGATACATGTTTTTTAATTCAATATCTTATACATGTGAATGAAATAATTTTATCAAATTTTTCACTGTATAGATATAGACTTTCATCCATACCAAGTAAATATGCATCTGATTATAACTGTTGCAAGACCCATATAGACTTGTTTGATGGATATCTTTCGGAGTTAGAATATATTTTGAATGATAAAATGATAATTTTGAAAAGAAAAATATATACAGCTATATTGACTCAGTATCTGATTCATTTGAAAGCCATAGAGAACTATTCTGTATTTAAACAGGAGGTATGTGCCTTCAATGATGATTTTACATATATGTTTTGGAAAGAAATGAATTTTGGAAGAATTAAAAGTTGGATATATTGTTTGATTTTTAGATTCCCACTACTGGGATATAATTTGATGAGAATTCTTCTTTCGTATAAAAGATAAGATACATGCTAGAAAAACCTTTAATTTCTATTGTAACAGTTTCTTATAATGCTGTTGCTACTATTGAACAAACCATTCTTTCCGTTATCAATCAGACTTACTCGAATATTGAATACATCATCATCGACGGAGGAAGCACGGATGGAACACTGGATGTTATTAAGAAATATGCGGATAAGATAGCTTATTGGGTGAGTGAGCCTGATAAGGGAATTTATGACGCGATGAATAAAGGGATAAAAGTAGCAACAGGAGAGTGGATTAACTTCATGAATTGTGGTGATTATTTTGTTGCAAATAATACATTGGAAAGTGTTTTTGGTAGTGGGAAGATTTATAAAAAAGCAGAAATATTATATGGTGATTCAATTCAGTTGAATGTTGAAAAAAAAATAAATGAAGTGGCAATGCTGGATATTGGAAAATTGCAGTATTTCCCAATATATAGGCATGGTGCTTCTTTCGTCAAAACAGAAGTTCATAAGAAGTATTTATTTGACTTGTCAAAACAAAAAAAGTATGGTTTTGCTTTGGATTATCATTGTATATATAGAATGTATTCGGACGGGTATAATTTTGAAAAAATAGATGTGTTTGTTTTATCTTATTTGAAAGAAGGGATTTCCAATAATCCTTTTAAAAGTTTGTTATATAATTATAGGATAGCTACTGATGATAAATTTAGGTTTAGTTGCCTGATAAGGTTTGGTTTGGGAGTTATAAGGCTAAGTTTGGAAAGAATGAAGCCGTTGCTATTTCCATTTTACAACTTTATGCTTTTTTATGTTGGAAATAAAATTATTGCAAATGTTCCAATATGGGAAATTAGGTATTTGTTTTATTCATTGTTGGGAGTTAGAATAGGACATGGCAGCCAGATTGATATGAATGCCTATCTAATAGGTGCCAAATATCTTGTTATAGGCAATAACACTCATATAAATAGAGGTTGTTTCTTGGATGCACGAGGGGATTGTCGGATAGGTAACAATGTTTCTATATCTCATAATGTAAGTATTGTGACAGGTGGACACGAGATAAATTCTTCTTCGTTTGTAGAACAGCATTCTCCGATTATAATAGAAGATAGTGTGTGGATTGGTGTTAATGCAATAGTATTGAAAGGAGTTACAATAAAAAAAGGTGCTGTAGTTGCTGCAGGTGCTGTCGTGACAAAAGATGTTGATGAATATACTATTGTCGCTGGTATTCCTGCAGTAAAAATTGGGGAACGAAGTCGAATATTGGAATATAAATGTAAATGTGGATTTTATTTTACTTGATATGCCTGTTTATAGTCCTATTTATTCATTGCCTTATGTTTTATTTCTACTTTATCTTTTTGCATTATTTGTTATAGAAAGGAATAGAATAAACAGAGGGTATTCTGCTGCTAAAATACAAAATATAACATGGCTCTCTTTACTCTTTTTTATAGGTTTTCGTGGGTTTATTTATACAGATTGGTTTACATATTATCCGGTTTATGAATATTTGCCAACAATAGGAAATACTAGTATTCAAAATTTGGATACAGATTGGGAACTTGGCTTTGTTCTATATACGATATTACTTAAAACACTAGGAGTCAGTTATTGGGGATGGAATTTCATATCATCTTTTATTGATTTGTTCTTATTGCACTTACTGTTAAAAAAAAGGACTGAAAATTACTATGTGTTAGCCTTTATAGCTTACTATATATATAGTGGTTTGTTGATGGAGGTGAATCTGATGCGTAATATGAAATCTATTATACTATTTCTTGTATCTATTTCTTATTTAGAGAAAAGAAAGTTCATTCCTTATTTGATATTAAATGTAATAGGTATTTTTTTTCATATAAGTTCTATTGTTTATTTATTGTTGTATTTTGTCTTAAGCAAGAGGATTTCTAGGAAAGTTTATTGGGTTATATTTGGAATAGGAAATTTAATTTTTTTAATGAAAATAAAATTTGTTACTCCTATATTGCTTTTTGTTGCAGGTATGATTGGGGGAAGAAGCGAGATGTTGTTAATGTATATGGAAAATAACATGACCTATGGTATAACTATAGGGTATATAGAGCGAGTCTTTTTTTTCTTGCTGTTGCTTTATTTTTACGATAAAGTACAGAAAGATGGCAATCGGTATGTGTATCTGAATATATACACTATGTATTTTATATCTTATTTCTATTTGGCAGAATTTCCTATTATAAGTGAACGTTTGTCTTATCTGTTTATAATTTCGTATTGGTTTCTTATTCCAGTGTTTTATTCTTATTTTTCTATACAAAAGAGAAAAATTTTCTTTTGGGCCTTGGTGTTATATGGAACAATGAAAACTATCGCTGCTAATGATTCTTTGCTTTGTAGGTATGATAATTTATTATTTGGCATAGAACAGTATGAAGATAGACGTTATTTATTTAATCGTTATTCAGATAAACTTATAGTACAATGAAAATATTATACGATCATTTGGGTTTTATGCACAAATATGGTGGAGTTCCCAAATATTATGTAGAACTGCTAAAACACTTTAATTCTGATATATATACATTATTGGTACTTTTTTCTAATAATTATTATTTAGAAGAATCTGAATTGCTCAGAATTTATCATTTGTTTTCTAACAGTCATTTTAAAGGTAAATACACTATCCTTAATATATTAAACAAATGCTATTCAATACCTTCATTATGTTGTGGAAAATTTGATATTTATCATCAAACTTTGTATGATACATACGCTTTGAAATATCTTCCAAAATCAAAGATTTATGTGACAACAATGCATGATTTGAATTTTGTGAAAATCCCTCAGTTTTATTCTAAACGTTCATTTTTTGAAAGATTGTTGATAGGACCAGATATGTTGAACTATCAAAAAGAATCTGCTTTGAAATCCGACCATATAATTGCTATAAGTCATAATACAAAACAAGATTTAGTGAATGAATGGGGGATTGATCCTTGTAAAATATCTGTTATCTATCATGGGGTTTCTTCTCCTTTAAAAAATTTGCCAGAAAAACGATTTCACGAAAAACCTTATATTTTATATGTTGGAACTCGCAATTTATATAAGAACTTTGGTAATTTTCTTAAAGCATTTTTTTTATTGTCCGATAAAAATATAGATTTAGTGTGTACGGGAGTTCCGTTTTCAAGCGATGAATTACTTAATTTGTCATCCTTGCATTTATCGGAACGTGTGTTTTGCTATCCAGCTTCAGAATATGATTTGGCAAGATTATATAGAGATGCTTTATGTTTTGTATATCCTTCTTTTTATGAAGGTTTTGGAATGCCTATTCTTGAAGCAATGAGTTATGGGTGTCCTGTTGTGTTATCAAATACAAGTTGTTTTCCTGAGATTGCCCAAAAGGCAGGATTATATTTTGACCCAACAGAAATAGACGATATACATGAAAAAATGAAGATAATGACAGGTGATGTCGCTTTGAGGCATTATTATATTGAGGAAGGTTATAAACGTATAAAATCTTTTTCTTGGGAAAAATGTGCGCAACAACATATTGAAGTTTATAAATCATTATTATAATACAATGCAGATGGTTTCAGTATGTATGGCTACTTACAATGGTGAGCCTTTCTTACGAGAGCAGATTGATAGTATATTATCGCAATTAAATGAGAAAGACGAACTGGTTATCTCTGATGACAATTCTAAGGATTCGACTGTGGATATTATAAAATCTTATCATGATAAAAGAATAAAGCTTTTTATAAATAAAGAGAAAAAAGGGGTTACACATAATTTTGAAAATGCTTTAGTTCATTCTAAGGGTGATTTAATTTTCTTAGCAGATCAAGATGATGTGTGGCTACCTGGAAAAATAAAAGAATTAATTAGCTTTTTGAAAGAAGGAAATTATGATGTGGTTACTTGTAATTGTGCATTGACAGATACCTATTTAAATATCATTCAAAATGAATATTATGCTGTAAAATCTCCTTTAGAAAAATCAGTTTGGGGAAATTTTATAAAAAATTTGTGGTTAGGAAGTTGTATGGTATTTAAACGAAGAGTGTTACTTGCTACATTACCTTTTCCTCCTAAAATGGCTGCTCATGATATGTGGATTGCATTGTTTAGTCAGATTCATTTTAGATGTGGTTATTATCCCAAAGTCCTACAATTATATAGGAGGCATGAAAATACTGTTTCTTTTGCTGGAACAAAAAGTACTAATAGCTTATGGTATAAGATAAGTTATCGATTATATCTTGCTTATTATTTGATGATTAGAAGTATTGTAAAATATTAATCGAATTATGAAGATCTATTTTATCAATCCTCCCTTTAAAGCCGAATTTGGTAAATTCTCTAGAGAATCCCGTAGTCCCGCTATTACTAAAAGTGGAGCTTTGTATTATCCTTTGTGGTTGATATATGCCGCTTTGTACTCTCAGAAGCATGGACATGACATCTGCTTTCTGGATGCTCCGGCAAAGCAGTTGAATGAAGAACAATCGTTGGAAATTATTCAAAAAGAAAAAACTGAACGAATGTTGTTTGTGCTTGATACCAGTACGCCTTCCATTAAGAGCGATGTGGCTTTTGCAGAAAAACTGAAAAAACGATGCCCTGATTCGTTTATTGTATTGGTAGGTACTCATCCTTCTGTTTGTCCCGAAGAAACTTTGGATTATTCGTCGGCTGTGAATGCTGTTGCCATAGGCGAATATGACTGTATCGTGACAGAATTAGCCAATGCCTTGGAGGAATCGGATGATCTCTGTACAGTCCGTGGACTATGTTTCCGGACAGAAAACGGTTATATCCATACTGGGCCAATGCCACCTCTGAAAGAATTGGATGAACTGCCTTTTGCTTCGCAGTTCATTAAAGAACACTTGGAAGAGAAGGATTATTTTTTTGCTGCTGCTACTTATCCGTCCATCCAGATTTTCACAGGACGAGGTTGTCCATTCCATTGTAATTTTTGTGTTTATCCACAAACCATGCACGGACATGCTTTTCGTGCTCGCTCAGCAGAAAATGTAGTTGCCGAATTTGAATATATTGCGGAAAACTTTTCTGATGTAAAAGAAGTGGTGATAGAGGATGATACCTTTACTGCCAATAAAAAGCGGGTGTTGGAAATTTGCCGACTATTGGTAGAGAAGAAGTTGTACAAGCGACTGAAATGGTTGTGTAATGCACGTGTTAACCTTGATTTGGAAACTATGCGTGCCATGAAGAAAGCGGGATGCCGTCTGATTATTCCCGGTATTGAAAGTGGAAGCCAGCAGATCTTGGACAATATAAAAAAAGGGACAAGAGTTGAGCAGTTTTATGACTATGTGGCTAACGCTAAAAAAGCAGGCTTGTTGATTCATGCCTGCTATATGGTAGGTAATAAGGGAGAAACGAAAGAAACTATGCAGGAGACCTTGCGGTTAGCTCTGAAACTGAATACGGACACGGTACAGTTTTTTCCCCTGATACCTTATCCGGGCACAGAGGCCTATCGCTGGGCAAAAGAGAATAATTATATAGAAACAGACTATGCTAAATATTGTCTGCCGGACGGTACCCACAATACGGTGCTTTCCACGCCTGAACTTTCAGCGGAGGAGATGGTGGCATTTTGCAACATGGCTCGTAAGAAATACTATTTGCGTCCTGCTTATATACTGCACCGACTCAGGGTGGGGATTACTGATCCTTCTGACTTGAAACGGTCTATAAAAGCTTTTGGAAAATTGAAACATTATTTGTTTAAAAACAGATAGATTGTCGTTTTATGAATGAAATGGTTTCTGTTATTATGCCTGTGTATAATACGGAAAAATATGTGGAAGAAGCGATCTGTTCGGTGTTGTCTCAAAGTTATCAAGACTGGGAGTTACTGGTAGTGGATGACTGTTCTACGGATAGCTCGGTTTCCATTATAAAAAGATATATGGAGCAGGACAGGCGGATTCATTTCTTTCAGACGGATTCATCTTCCGGCTCACCGGTAAAACCACGCAATATAGGTGTTGAAGCAGCAAAAGGTCGTTATATCGCTTTCTTGGATAGTGATGATATCTGGCTTCCTGATAAACTGCAAAATCAAATCCCGTTGTTTGGGGAGGGTGCAGTAGCGGTGGTCTTTTCCAATTATGAGAAAATGACAGAGGAAGGACAATGCTCGGGGCGGATTATCTGTGCTCCTCATTGTACGGATTATAAAAAGTTGCTTAAAGGGAATGTGATAGGAAATGTGACAGGAGTTTACGATACTCGTAAAGTGGGGAAAATATTTTTCCAACCGGTTCATCATGAGGATTATATTTTGTGGCTTTCTATTTTAAAGAAAGGGTATGTGGCACGTAATACGAATACGGTGACTGCTAGGTACCGACTGAGAGTACAGTCGGTATCCTCCAATAAATGGAAAGTATTAGGCTGGCAGTGGTATATCTATGTGCATGTGGAACATATTCATTATCTCAAGGCTGTCTGTCTGTTTGTCTGTTATGCTTATAAAGCATTTTGGAAAGCATTGAAATAAAAAACTCTTTCTAATAGGAAAGGTGAAAACGATTTAGTTCTTTTGTAATAGAAGAATTGGTTATTCGAAAATGAAAATAAAAGAACCGGAATTTACTTATAATTCTTGTTCTCAGCTTGTCGGTCTGAAGAGAAAGCTGATTGCATCCATTGAAAAAGAAGAGGATGTAGAAGTTTTATTGCAATATGCTTCTGTGATGAAACAGAAACAGGTAGTCAGCCCGAAATCTGATGAGGTTTATTTTGCAAAATTGGAGGAGAGGTATGGATGTCTGAAAGATATTTCTATGCCGTGTTGTTTCACAGAAGAAGAATTGGATGTGGTAATTAAAGCATCTGAGAAGAGTGTAATAGTTAGCGATGAAGAATGCTTTTTGGAACAGATGTTCAGACATGCAATAAAATGGAATAGAACAGTTTATTTGCAGATGGTACATATTGCGGTGTTGGTATAGGGAGAATGTGGATGCAAAAGCTGCCATCTTTATCTCAACTATGATACATGTATTGGAACAAACATCATCTGTCTGTCCTACGATAGGAATACTTGACAGAAAAAACAGCAATACTCAGAATATCGTAATTTCCAAATACACTTACATATCGAATTATTTATAGAATAATCAAATTAACAATCAGAATTATCGCTATTCATTGTAATTTGATGAACTTTTAAAAAACATCTATACACTGTTTTTTTATGTTATAATATATACACCTCATGGCCAATTATGACAATGAGGCTATCTTTCTATTTCTTTATAATAAAAAAATCAACAATATGGAACAACCGACTGATGCGTTCATTCCTGACGGGATGAATGCTTTTCAACGTAATGTCAAACGGATAGGAGACTGTTTGATTGCATTCATCGCATTGATTATTTTTTCTCCCTTGTTTTTATACTGTTACATTGCTGTAAAGCGTGAGGATGGTGGTCCTGCCATCTTCAAACAGGAAAGAATAGGACGTTTTGGTAAACCATTCAATATCTATAAGTTTAGGAGTATGCGTCTGGATGCTGAGAAGTTCGGACCGGCTTTATATAAAGGTGGGGAAGATCCGAGATTGACAAAAATCGGTAAGTTTCTTCGTGAGCATCATCTGGACGAGCTTCCTCAGTTATGGAATGTGTTTATCGGTGATATGGCCTTTATCGGTCCACGTCCTGAAAGAAAATTCTATATTGACCAGATAATGGAACACGATCCACGTTATCGTTTTTTATATCAGATACGTCCGGGGGTGACTTCTTATGCCACGCTTTATAACGGTTATACCGATACAATGGAGAAGATGCTTCGTCGTCTTCGTTATGACCTGTTCTATCTTGAGCACCGTTCCTGGTTTTTCGATTTTAAAATTCTTGTAAAGACTTTCCTCAATATCGCTTTCGGCAAGAAATTCTGATGATTATTCCCTCTTTCCGTCTTTATCATTTTGCAGTAAAACTGATATGGAAATCCATGTTGGTGCTTACCTTTTTCTTTTGGACCGGTGTATTCATTATATTTTATCTTGTGAACCATGTTGCTATATGGGTTGAGTATGGATGGTGGTTGTTTCTTATGATTTTTGGAACTTATTTTCTTTTTATGGATGTGAGGTTGATGGTGATGATTATGCGTCATGAGGAAAAGAAAAAATGGAAACGGTACAGGTTAAAAAATAAATTTGAAGAATGAGATCTAATAGAATTTTCATAAGTTTACTTTTCGTTTTTCTGTTTTCTATACCGACAACAGTAATTTCCCAGATCAATTATGGTACCACCGGATTAATGAACATGCCTACAGCCGATATGCAGAGGGACAAGACTTTCATGGTTGGAGGTAACTGGTTGAATCATCATGCTACAGTACCGAGATGGTGGTATGATACATGGAATTACTATATCAATATAACGATTTTTCCCTGGTTGGAAGCAGGTTATCTATGTACCGGTCATAAGGCTGTTCCTGTGGATTATGGCAACCGCTCCGGTTTTTGGGTTCCTTCTACTTATGGTAAGTTTGTCAATCAGGACCGTTCTTTTCATTTCCGTCTCAGAATCTGGAAAGAAGGCTGGTGGAAATCGTGGACTCCCCAGATAGTTATAGGTGCTAATGATGGGATTGGAGATTCAGCCAATGGTGGTTCATTATCGAATCTGTCGGAACAGGATTATGGAAATGGTTTCTTGAACCGTTACTATCTGGCTATAACCAAACATCTTTATTTTGATAATATCGGTACATTGGGTGGACATATCTCATGGATTTATAGCAACCGTTTTGATAACAAGCTTAATAATCCTGCTTTCGGTGCTAATTTTCGTTTTGACCTGAAAGAAAATGGTTCGTTGATGAACAGGATTATTAATGGTGTGAATCTGATGGGTGAGATTGTTCCGGGTTATACTGATGTGAGATCTGATCTGACATTTGATTCTGATGCCTCGAAGTATCAGGTAAATATAGGAATGGAATACAGTTTCTGGAAAGACTATATAAATGCAGTGGTGGAACTTAATAGGTGTCGTTATTTTTCCGGTGGACTGGTGTTCAAGGTGCATCTGAAATGAGAACTGTTATAATAAAGGTGTTCTGTCCATTTTTTTATGTTTAATAAAAGTGGATTCAGAGAAAGATTTCCGTATATTTGTCCTTATAAAAACTAATGTTTAAAGAAGAATTCTGAATTGCTTCCGGTCTGTGAGAGATAGGAGGTAATTCTTTTTTTATATATGCCTTCGGTCTGCTATCTCTCTTTCTATGATGATGATATTTTTTTACTTTGAGTGTCATTTATTCACATCGTCCATATATCTTTTTAAAATTGCAATGTATCCACATAATTTTTTTTGCTATATAATCTCTATTTTAGTCCAAATGGTATTGTTATACCTCTGTTTGTTCCTTAAACGGTCATTCCTTATTTTATCATGCCTGAGATTTACTGTAAATTTGTCTTTATAGAGTTAGTAGTCCTGCATGTCGGAAATAAGGATATCAGAACAATGACAAATAAATTTATAGTCTGACAAAAAAGAAATGATATGAGAAAAGTGTTTTTATTATTGGTAATGTCAGTTTTATGTCTATGCTCAAAAGCGCAATATACTGACGGAGGAAAAAATTTTTGGTCTGTGGACTTGGGTGTGGGAGGAAATGGCGAAACATCCCTTAATTTGGGTGTGGGGTATCACCATAGCTTTACTCCAATTGTTGCATGGGATGTGCTTACTTTTCAAGCGATAAGTCATCCGGGAGCACTTAAAGAACACACTTTTCTACAGGCCTTGAGCGGTCTAAGATTAACCTCACCTACTTTTGCCTTATCAGGGATGGATAATATGTCCATATTTGCAATAGGCAGAGCCGGATATGGCTGGTGGACGGACCCGCAGGTTGGCGGTTTTACTTTCGAGGTCGGTGGTGGAGTAAATCTGACCTCCCACCTATATATAGGTTATGCTTTCAATCATGAGGATGCCGGTTCTGTATCAAGTGGGAAAGGAGCAAATAAGGTGACTGTGAACCGGGAAATGAAATACCATTCGTTTCGGTTAGGTTTTTATTTCTGACATTTATTATTGCAGGATATCTTTTTTTTACTAGAATTGAAATATTTTTGAGATAAAATCACAGGAGACCGAGCTATTAAGTTCAGTCTCCTTTTTGTTCTATAATTTAAATCCCTCAGGCAGGATTAGATTCACCTTTTTCCGTACTCCACTGCCATAACGATATTCCTCCAGTTGTTTCTGGCATAATGAAGATTCAGTAAAACCGGATTGAGTGATTAGCCGTTTTCTACCTTCAAGCATCCAGTTCATAATTCCGGGCAACTCTGTAGAAACAATCTTCTCAGCCAGTTTTGGATCGACTTCTGATTTAGGAATCTGGACTTTGAAGGGAACGATAAGAAACCTCCTGAAATACCCATTGGACTTGTCGTTGGTTTTCGGAAGCTCGTTCAGACAGAAAAGCATCTTTGCATAATCGGTAAGTGTTGCCACATCCTTGTATAGTTGTCTGGTACTGATAGGTTCCCCACTGGCGATACGCTTGAAAATATCCCCCGAGAAAGCGTTTGGGGCTACATCAGAGCAGGTATTCAACAGTTTCCCGGATAAATTTGCCCTGCTTCTGTCTCCGTTTTCTCCACACATATCCGATAGAGACTCATGGGAAATGTTCTCCTTGCCTAAAAGAGCCTCGACAATATCAACGAACACCGATTTCCCATTTTTTCCTGAACCATAGAGAAACAGACACTTCTCCAGTTTCAATGGGGTAAATATCCAGCCTATATACTCAGCCAGAACCTTTTGAGCGTCCTTGTCCGGTAATACTCTGTCCAGGTACTTCATAAACATCTGACACGTCGCATTTGGGTTATATGGGTAAGGAAGAACATACCTGAAATAATCCGAATACTGATGTTGTACCAGTCTTCCGGTTTTAAGATTAAGAGTACCGTTCAGAAAGTTGATTTTCTCCTTGTCCTGCTCTACCGCCAATCCCATCACCGTATATGGAAACTGCTTGAACAATCCTTCCACCACTTCCCTTTGTGATGCCTCTACCATATTATTTGTCATTTTCCCCAAAGCTTCCCTGAGAAATATCTTCAGGTCAAAATCATCTATACTGACCCAATACTTTCCGGTGTAGGAATAAACACGCTGGTCCCTGAAAGTTTGAAAAGGATGGTCGGTCTTGATTGCTACTTTTTGTATCTCGTAGCATACTTCGGCATTTGTTCCCCTCTTGTTGTTTGAAGCAGTCGGTTGGGGAATGGCATTGATTATATCCCCCAATAATTTTTTGTAATCCATAATCTTAAATTTTTCTATATTTACTACCAATTTTACCTTTACCATCAACCCACTTATAGGCATTTCTTATTTCACGTTTCAACTCTTCTTCCGGGAAATCCGGTTCTATGAACTTTCTCAGATTGACATAAGCCGCACTCTCAGAAAATCCCCATTCAGCCAATTCCCTTGCTCTGTTGAAGGCTGAATCATGTCTTTGACCTGGTGTCATCGGGTATTTATAGAATCCACCTTCCAGAAAATTTATGATTTTAGCTGCTTCACCGGGTGAACAGACTATGTATTTAGGACTTATAGGATCGTGATTACCTGTATTCGTTGGTTGAGGAGTACTTTTTCTTATAGTCCATACCTTGCTGTTCCTGTTCCGATAAAGATCAGGGTCACTGCTTAGATAACAAGCTCTGGATATTCCTTTACAACAGTTATCCCAGAACGGAGAGCTATAATATTCCTTCAAAGCGTCAAGGTATTCGTTATGACTGGTGTTATCTATATTATTGGCAACACGGACAATAACCTTATAACCTCTACCGGAAGGAGAAAGGAATGCAGCATAGGTATAAGGATCATTAACCAGCATATTCCAGACATTAACCATTTCTTGAACCGGAATCTTGTCGAAATCAACTACTACAAGACCTGAAGGAGCAATAAGAGCATCATTACAGAATCTTCCGAATGTTCCGGCAAAAAGACAGATAGGTAACTTTCCCTTAAGTTCGGAATACTTTGAATGGTCAGTATCATAGAAGAGTCTCATGGCATCAATCTCAGGTTTCAGTTTTTCCTGTTTAATCATGTCGAATACCAGATCAATATCCACATGGTTGGGAGGATATTCCATGACTTTGAATGATTTTATACCGGTCAGAGGATTTGTATATTCCTCACTGTAAGGTTTCTGTTTAAAGAGTGTTATTGTAATCATAATTTCTAAATTTTAATTGTTCGTTAATATTTCATTTAATCTTTCTTCTTTCCCGTCCTCAAGAGAGAGAAGGGGGGGAAAGGGGAAAGCGGAACCTCTAAAACCTATTTTTTTACTAATTTCTGGATAAGTAGAATTGAAAAAAGTTATAAAAAATAGCCTTTTCCACCCCCTTTTCCCCCATTTCCCCTCCTTTTCCCCTCTTTTCCCTTTGAGGTAGGGAAAGAAAAGTAATCTAATCAAAAGGTAAGGAAAAATTAACAATAGAACTGCTTATACCTATCTTCACACCTTTCTTGTTATCCTCTTCCACCACATAACCCTCGCTTTTCAGTTTCATCTTGAAGTTTTCCCTGGTCTCGGCTTTCTGGTTATTATCCCTGCAATATTCCCGATAATTGTTGAATAGAGGAGTCAGACCTATCTTGTTGTCATTATCAGGAACACACATCTTGACACTCAGGAACATGACCACTGTATCCGTATCCTCCTTGTATGCCTGCTCCAAATTTTCAAGGGTGGAGGACTTGCTGAGTTTTTTCCCATTCCTGATAAATCTTCCCAGACCTTCGATAGCCCAGATGAGAATACCGGACAATTCACTTTTCAGTTTTTTAGCCAGATCAGGGTCAGCCTTACTCTTGTCTATCTTCACATCGAAAGGGACAATCAGTAACCTCCTCCTGAATCCGAAAGACGTATCACTACTATAAGGCATGGAGTTACAGTTGAAAGCCAATCTTGCATAGTCCTTTAAAATCTCCGGTTCCTTATATAATCTTCTGGCTTCAACGGGTTCTCCACTCGTCAGTTGCTTGAAGATACCGTTGGCGAATATCTTGCCGTTGAAGTCGCTGCTGTAGTTCAGAAGCTTGTTCCTGATCATTGCCCTGCTGTATCCTTTATCATCACACAAGGAGTTTATGTTGTAGGAGCAGACATTATCCTCGCCAAGCAGGGCCATCACAATCTCGAAGAACACGCTCTTGCCATTGAATCCTGAACCTACACAACACAATGCCTTCTCCAGTTTGATGAAGGGATTGAGACAGCAACCGACAAACTCCTGCAATACTTCCTGAACATCTTTGGCTGGCAATACTTCATCCAGAAACTTATGAAACATGGGACACGTCGCTTTGGGGTCATACTCATAAGGAAGGACATAGAAGAAATAGTCATCAGCCGAATGCTCCTGTTCCCTCACGCTTCCATCATGACCAATCACAAGGGTCGTATTAGTCAGATTGATTTTAACCACACCCTTATCCCGTTCTGTCTGCCTGTAAAGTGAGTAGCAGGCCTGTTCATGGACCTTGTTCGCTATCCTCACATTTCTGGCTGTATATTTGTCGGCTCCCATTTTCTGGAAAGCCTTGCCTAAGAAATGTTTCAGGTCAAGCTCGTTTATCGGTTCCCAGAACATCTTGTTATACAGATAGCACGTTTTTCCCTCATTGATCACCAGGCCATATCCCAATTGTCCAGCTACTTCCCTCACTTTCTCGACAACAAGGACGGATTTGTTCTCATCAGTGATCTGTATGGAATAGATCTTCTCCTGAAAAAGTTTCTTCACATCAGGATCGGTTTCCTTTTCCAGTCTCCGGTACAGTCCACCGGCATAAATCTCCTTGAAATCCGTTTTCGGAATATTATCAAGGATCTCTTTTAAAATTTCATCTGGAGTCATTTTTTTATGTTTTATGATGAAGCCCTATCCCATAAATGAGTTCAGGCTTCATCGGTTAATTACTCAATCAAGGTTTTGTCTTTCTTGGAGTAGGATAAGCGTGGTACTCTTTCCCGTCCAGAAGACACCCGTTCTCTTTAGCGCTACGTTTCACTCCGTCAGCACTCCAAGTACCCCATTGTTTGAAAAAGAAAGCTGTACCTGTGGAAGCGTCACATTGGGATTTAATATTCAGAATCCAGTCCTTTTCCACTTTTCTGGCTCTGTTTCCCGATTCACCGCCAACGATAACCCAGTCAATATCAGACAAGTCAAGTGTTCCCAGGTCTTCCAGCAGAGGCTCACAACTGAGGAACCGTACCGGAGCATCCAGTTTCTTCAGGTAATCAATACGGCCTTTCACCTTCTGATTCTCGACTGTAACACCAAGCCATACATTTTCAGGAATGGCATGAGTCGAAAAATACTCATGCATCCTCTCTGCCCGTTTTGTCAAAATCTGGAATGTATGCTGTGGACATTTAGTGATAACTTCCATTACTTTGTCGATGAAATCAAACGGAATATCCTTATGGAATAAATCTCCCATACTTACCACAAACACAAGCTTGTTCCCTTTCCATCCAAATGGCTCGTTTAAACATTCAGAATGAATAGTCGGGATAAAGCCATTCTGATATTTGGCCTGTCCCATAGCTTTCAGACGTTCGACCATCATTCTTGCGTAACAATTCTTACATCCGTCACTGATCGGATCACAACCCGCTGTAACGTTCCATGTGGTTGTAGTCCATGAGATTTTGCTGTTATTACTCATTGTTTCTTATTGTTTTTAAATTCAATACTATTATCCCTCTGTCCCTCAGTTTCTTATATCCTATACCCGGGATATTTTTAGGCATAGAAGGGGCTGTAATAGAAATTTTCATTTTTTCCATTATCCTAAAATTTTTAATTATGTTATTGCTTGTTCTCTTCAAATCCACAGACCGTTTCCGATTCCATAACCTCTCTTTGGAAACCATGATGAAAACGGTCTTGTGGAAAGTGGATGTTTTCCGGTTCTATCAGTCTGTTGATTCCACCAGGTTACCGGAAATATCATACAGTTCGATACCGTGTCCCAGCTCCTTCTCGATATGTTGCTTCAATGTTTTCGGGTTGATATTCGGTGAGTCGGCATGGAATCTGATATTTTCCCGACATCCCCTGAAGGCGTTTGTCGCAACACTACCGATACAAAGTGGAATATGAATATCAGTCAGTGATATGCATCCTTCAAATGCTGCCTCACCGATATCCGGATCTATGGGGAGGGTAACTTCCTTCAGGTTTATACATCCCTTGAACAGATTGGCCGGTACTGTATCCGCATAATCTGGAAGTATCACCCTTTTAACGTGTTGGTTCATATAAAAGGCACCGGGAAACAAGCCCGTCCCACTTTTTGACAAGTCAATCTCTGTTTTCTTGCAATACATCCGTTTTTGGAATGTATTTTTGTTCCCTTTTAAATGTTTCATAATCATTTTTTTTATCTTGCTTGGAATTATTGTCAATGGGAGGGAGAATCTGGTATTCTCCCTCTGTTGGTTGAAAATCACCATTCTGTGTTCCAAAGACGATTATCAAGTTCTTTTTTCATGTCATCCGTCAATTCTTCTCCTTGATATTTGATTTGATCTGTAAATCTGTCAAATACGTAGAATTTACAGTATTTATATCCGAAAGCTAATCCTTCGGAAAACAACCATCTCACTTCTCCGGAGCATTTTGAAATATAACCGTTACAAGAGAGAATACTAAAGAAGAGGTCCTCTCCGTATTTGGTAGAATCCGAAAAACATTCAAGAAACGGCCTGGTAAAGAATGCAAGTTGGAATTCATCGGCGTTATCCGGATGAATCAATCCTATAGTCATGTCATCACCGCCATCTTCAAGAACAAATTCTTTTGTCAGGGAAACAATTATTCCCATTTCCACCCTATACTTATAGATATAGACTGTATAGCCATCTCCCCAGTCGAAAGCATAGAAATCGTCACAATGTGAATCCATATCTGAATGGTCGGAATCAGAATGGTCCTGGTACAAAAGAGTATTTTTCTTAATTATCCGATCTATTGTATCCATAATATGCTCCCAATTACTGACAAATTCTTCCACTACTTCACCCAGGCAACTATATTCTTTCCGGCCGGGGATAGGTAAACTATCAGCTTCGAAAATATTATTACTATTTAAATCCGAAGACGATTTGTTGTTTTCAAAGTATAATCTCAACATGATATTCTTTTTTTTATGTTATTTACTGCTATCCTTTTGTTTTCAAAGCCTTTACATTCTACACCAAGGATATTTTTAAGCATAGAAAGGGCTGTAATGGGAATTTTTAGTCTTTCCATTATCCTAAATTTTAATTAAAATTAAGCTGTAAGAAAGCAGGCAGGGCCCATGCCCGCTTCATTTCAGAGTATTATATGAATTATTTCATACCCGTTTCAGATTCTTCATTTCAGTCACATTGTCCGGTCTTGAAATTCCTGTACGGGTTGTTTTTCTGGAAGTTTTGGAATGATTTTTCAAACTGCTTCCTGACGAACACTTCCTTCTTCTTTCCGCAGCCGCGTTTGTATTCGGAAGGGGATTCCATTTCTACAAGCTCGTCACTGGCCAGTCCGCCGAGGAAGCTCTTGATGTATTCTGTCGCCTCCTTCTGGCTGAGTTCCTTGCAGGACTTTTCCCACTTGGCTATGATAAGCTCCGGAACGGTCTTGTTCTTCAACGCATTCTCATACTTCCCGATGAATTTGGTTATGGCCACACGATGGATATCAATGCCGAATTCGGACAATGAGAAGTCCAACTGGGGTTTCTCCTCACTCATGGCCTTGACCAGGGGACCTTTCCTGATAATTCCTTTCTTGAGTGTCACCAGTTCACAGGCTGCGGTGTAATTGTACCCTTTTGTTTCCAGATTCTGAATGTACTTTAAGGCAGCTTTAGCCGGTTCATCCACATTGGCATTACTGATTACGCCGGTCATAAAATCGCTGTTGGACCATGTGAACACTTTCAAATTGATGGCTTGTAACATCTTGTCCAGTTTTACCCAGTTCAAAGGAAAGTACGCATACAGCCCGGGGACCTTCTTGTCAGGGTTCTCTTTCCTTATTTTCCGAATAGCCGAATACCTTGTCTGTCCGTCAATGATAACAATAGTCATGCATAGTTTATCGTCAGGAATTGGATTGCCGTCAAAATCAGTAACCTTATACCCAAACCTGACCGCAACGGTAGCAGGAATTACAAGGCACATAATTTGTGCTCCGATTTCCAGTATTGTCCCTGCCATTGCATCAATTGATTTGTCTTTAGGCTTGCGGTTCATCTCCAGTCTTCCAATGATGATTTCTCCGGCCTCTTCCGCCCCGAGCAGATCAATGAGGCTGCAAGCTTCCGTACCAAACATCATAAGCATGGCAAACTGTTTGGGTGACAATACATCCGTTATCTGTTTTGACTCCTTTTTGCAGAATTCCAGATCATCAGAAGACAATCCCCCTGAAATTTTTAACTGCTCTTTCCGGGTAACGCTTTCATAAACAGCATTCATAACTTTTTAATTTTTAACATTATACTTGTTTTTCCGATTGCTCACACGCAGGATCTCCAATACTCCGTACACGTCAAACAATACGTATTTTCCATTCTGATAGGTCGCTTCATCAAGCAGGCCGCCGACTTTCCATCTGTTGACGGTGCTTGGTGAGACACTGAGCACTTCGGCAGGACCCTTGATTCCCGTTACAAATTTGGGGAATTCGGAATAATCACCTGCCGACAATTCACCATGTTTCATTACAGGTGCTGTCCTGTCACGGAACATTTCTGTTGGTTTGATTGCTTTCATAATTTAAAAAATGTGTTATTTGTTATATTGTTTTGCAAATTTATAATAGATAATTTAAATATTGGTTGTGTTTTAATATATTTATTTACAGTTGATTGTATAAGGTATTGAATGATACTTGTAGATATATAAATGTATCTATTTTTATATTTTATACTCAAATAGTATCATGTGCTGTCTTATGGTTTCTCTCCATCTTTCTCCGGTGCTTTATTTATCATCTGTACCATTGTTGTTTATCGGTACGGAGGTCCCTTGTTCGCTTCTGGATTAAGTTGTTTTGTATCACAGGCAGATACACTTGCCTGTAGATCCTTATCTTTTATAGCTGATGCCTTCACATTTGACCCTTGCAAATCCAGTGTGGAGACAGCTTCATTGATTAAATGCTTTTCCATCGCTTTTAATTTTTAACATTATACTTACTTTTCCGATTGCTCACACGCAAGATTTCCAGTACTTTATAGGTATCGAAAATTACGGTCTTGCCGTTTTGGAAGATTGCATCATCAAGCAGTCCTTCAGCTTTTATTCTGTTCACCGTACTTGCAGAAATACCTAACCGTCTTGCGAGTTCTTTGATACCTGTAATGAACTGTGGCAAATTCGGATAATCATTCAGTGGGGATTGTTTTTTCTCCTCTTTTACCTCTGTTCCTTTCACTTGGTGCAGCAATTCTAATAATTCTGCACCGTTCATTAATAGCACTGCCTTATTAAGAAGTGCTTCGACTGATTTTACTTCTTGTTGCATAATTTATTTTTTAGTTATTTATCTCCTTGCAAGGATGGCGCAAAGTTCTGTGTTATTTTTGAGAGGCTTTTTATGGAGGAATCAGAGAGGAACATTTTTTTATGAAACATAAAAAAAGCTCCCTATAAATCAACTGTTTATGACTTTATAAGGAGTTAAATGGGGAATACTGGAGAAATAAACGAGGAATGATTTTGGGATTTTTTTTCAATGCTGTATTAATCCCATAGTCCTTGTAAACTGCTTTCCTTTTTCAGCATATTTTCTGCTTTCGCTTGGCACTTGTTAAGAGGATATTCAGTCTTTAACATATGTTTAATGTTGAAAATTTCAGCTATCTTATATACAAAAGAAGCATCAAATATCTCTTTTCCCCAATTGAAAAATTTAGACTTGTATATGATATATGCAAATCCGTGTACAGCTAAACTTCCTTTTAGATTTTCAGAAAGGGTAATTACGTCAGATAAATAATCCTTTATAAATACGAATCCTTTTTCTTTAGAGGAGCGTTTGTCAAATACTTTAAAATAGGGTTTCAAATCATGGATTATTTTATCTCTATTGGGGCGATTAATTATTTCTATTTTATTACTTGTAGGTCTTTTTTTATTAAGTATTTAGAAGCGTAGAACAACCAAAAACAATCAGAAATATCCAAACATAAACATTTAATTATCAGCACATTCTAAAAATTAACACTTTTCGGCTGCTTTTTGATGCTTCCCAAATTTCCACATATTTTTGAGACGTATTTCTGACGTGGAGAATTTGCGGGGCTTGTTTTTTGTCACACCGTGCAGACAGTTGACAAGGGTTTACAACCGTTTACGACAAGCGACAATATCCGCCCCGACATTCAGTGACGGTCACATCGTGTATAAAGGCGACAACCGTTGACTGCCGTTTACATCCGTTCACCACTTCAGGAATACAGGATTGAAGAAATGAACCAGTAAACGATAAAGCAGTATGAAAGCAACCCGAAAATGCAGTTTTTGCGGCAAGTCCTTTGTAACCCGCAGCGGAATGCAAAGGTATTGCAGCGAGGCTTGTCAGGCGGAAGCCCGGCGAGCCAGAATGACACAGAAGAACAACCTCTTCAAAGCCGTCCGGCCAATCATGGAGATACAGCATCAGGAGTATCTCACCTTTTCCAAAGCAGCCATACTCATGGGCTGTTCCCGACAGTACATCTATAAACTTGTAGCCATGGGCAAGCTGAAGGCCTCACGCATCAGCAACCGCATGGCATTCATCCGCAGAGCTGACATCGAGCGGATGCTGGAGAGCAATCCCTACCACCGCATCTTGCCCGGCAGCACTTCCACACCGAAAAAATCCGCTTCATCTTCCTTCCCGGCGAAAAAAGAAAAAAGGGAAAAGGTAACCGATGAAGTGCCGGACTTCTATTCCGGTGAAGAGGTGATGTCCCTTTATAAGGTCAAGCAGTCATGGCTCTATACCACCGCCAAACGCAACCGCATCCCCATCTGCCGTATCGCTGGAAAGAACTATTACAGCAAGAAGCATGTTGACGAGTTCTTTGGCGTTGCAGTTGATATGGAAAGTATCACCGACTGGCTCCTGACCGAAGAAGCGGAGGAGCTATTCGGCATGAAGCCTGCCGCACTCCGGGCATATGCCTACCGGCACAGGATACCGACCAAAAGAGAATACGGTCGCACCTATTACTCCAAGTCCCATCTGGACGAACTCCGCAGGACCGACCTTGTGAACGACGAACGTTATTACACCGTGGAACAGGTCCGGCAGATTTACGGGCTTTCCTCCGCCAACATCTGCCATATCGTCAAGGTTAAGCACATCGAAAAGATAAAGGTCGGCGTGAAGAACCTGCTTCTGCGCTCCGATGTGGAACGTGTCATGGCTGAAAGGAACAAATAACCGCAAACGACCGCCATTACCGAAAAATTATTTCAAAATGATTGCCGTGGAGGTATTCACGGCTGTTTCACGTTGTTCCTTTGCCACCGTGAGCACGGAGACACCTCCGGAAATGTACAACCAGTTAAAACATCACCAATATGAGTAAATGCAAGACAGTAACCTTGCGCAAGCGCAAGATCAAGAACGGTACACAGTATTCGCTGTGTCTGGACTATTATCCCGGCTACCGTGACAACACCACCATGAAAGTGATAACACGTGAAGCTCTGGGTATTTACATTTTTGCCAAACCCGCCAACCAGCAGGAGCGTGATTTCAACGCACGCATGATGAAAAAGGCGGAGATACTCCGCAACAGGCGTTACGAAGCCATCTTCAACGAGAACAACGGCTTCTTTGACAAGGCCAGGATGAAAGGGGATTTCCTCGCCTACTTCAAGGAACTGGCAGACAGGAGGAATATCAAGTGGCAGCACGTCTACAAGCACTTCGAGCGGTTCGTGGGCGGCAAATGCACCTTTGAGGAAGTGGACGTGGACCTGTGCCGCAAGTTCATGGAGTACCTGCTGAACGCTCCCCAGACCATACACACCAACCAAAAGCTGCATATCAATTCTGCGGCGGGCTACTGGTCGGCTTTCCGTGCCGTCCTGCATACGGCCTACCGTGACAGGAAGATAAAGGAGAATCCCAACGGCTTTCTGGACCGCATCGAGAGTATTCCCACCATGAGAGAGCATCTGAGCCAGGAGGAACTGATACGGCTTGCCGAAACGCCATGCGAGGAAGAGGTTCTAAAAAGGGCTTTCCTTTTCGCCTGCCTGACGGGATTGCGGAAGAGCGACATCAGGCAGCTTACCTGGCAGCAGATACAGCCGTACACCAACGGCAAGATGTTCGTCACCACCCGTATGCAGAAGACGAAGCAGATTGTTCACAACCCCATCAGTGATGAAGCCTACGGACTGCTCGGGGAACGGCATGAAGGGCTTATCTTCGAGGGCTTCAAGGACAAGATGCTGCAGGGGCCCCTGAAGCGTTGGTTGTCGGCGGCAGGCATAACCAAGAAGATAACCTTCCATTGCACCCGGCATTCATTCGGAAGCCTGCACGTGGAAATGGGTACGGACATGGCTGTCATACAAGCCTATCTGGGACACAAGAACATTACCACCACACAAATCTATTCCAAGATGGCAGCACAGCAGATGTGTGACGTGGTGGACAAGATAACCCTGAAACGCAAGGAGGCATAGGCCTGTTTCAGGGTATTCAGGGGGGAGCGGTTATTGCGTGAAGGCTTTAACCGCTCCCTCTGTTTCTGATGGCACCATTCCTTAAAAAGTCATTATCGTATGATATTTTGGTATGATTCCGGACTTTTGGTGAAAAACATTGAAAAAGAAACCGCCAACCAAGGCTAATGAGCAATAATTGAAAGAATACCATTAAATTTGCAAAGACCTGACAGTTACAAGTAATAACCGAAAAAAACGATATGGAACCAACGATAAAGGACAAATACATCATTCTGGGATTCATCGGCGTTGCCATCTGTCTGATTTCCTTTTTTATCACGCTGATTGTCTCCGCAAGTTTCAATCAGGACAATTTTGTAAGGCTGATAGTCTTTGTATGCAGCAACATTCTCGGGTGGCTGCTCTATCTCTCTTTCCAGACGGTCATTTTCGACTCATACGAGATCTGGAAACTCAAGTCCGGCAAGAAAAAGGCATCTGCCGGAATCATAAAGGCTCAGGAAGAACAGCCACAGGATGCGAATGAACCTGCAGCTCCGACACCGATGCCGACAGGCGGGGAAGCAACCCCGGATATAAAACCGGTAGAGATTGCCATTGCCCCGGAACTTCACGAAAAGAACCGTGCCAGCTATGAGGACAGACAGAAGCAGGAAGAGGCGGAACGGATCCGCATGGTCATGGAGTACATCCACTTCGTCATGCCCCGCATTGCCGACAAGGAGACCGTCAACCATATCTGTGCCGAGGTCAACAAGTGGATGTGCCTTCACAGCTACAAGCCCAAGCCGATAACAGGACGGCTGACCCGGGAGATTACCAACATTCCGCTCCGCCATTTCGTGTGGAACATCTCCGAGCGTTTCATGTACAAAAAATACTACAACGGGGACAACCGTGCCAACTTTATCAAAACCCTTTTTCCACGTGAGTTTGCCGACACGGATATAGCGACCATAAAGAACTTCAAGGTCGATCCGTCAAAGACGCTGATTCCCATTGACGAACCAGAAAACGGCAGTCTGGACTTCCATTATCCCGAAGATTATGCACGGGAAGTGAACAGTTGACCGTTTCCCGGGGATATAACAGCAATAACGACAAGTATCAGGCAACACGTAACAGCCTGTATTCCATTATTTCCCGAATAACTTTGCCCGTCATTCACGGTTGGGCATCGTTATTCGGGAATTATTTTGCAATGACCTCCCGTGAAGATATTCACGGTCATATCATTGCGGTCCTTTGCGCCAAGCCTTACAAAAGAGGCGAGTACGCAAATGGAAAAAACAGTGATTACATTCAACGACCTTCCCGAGGTCGTAGCCCAGCTTCGGGACGAAGTGATGAGCTTGAGAAGCCTGCTTACCGAGCAGCGCAGTGTGAACAATGCAAAGGCGGTGGACACCCATGTCCCCATGTCCGTGGATGAAGCGGCGGAATATCTCGGTATTCCCAAGGGAACGCTCTACATGAAACTGTCGGACGGAAGCATTCCGGCCACCAAGCCCGGCAAACGCTATTGCCTTTACCGTGACGAACTGGACAGATGGCTGGAATCCTCCCGCAAGAATCCCGTACCCCTGTCCGATGAGGAACTCAGCGAGTCCATGTCCTCCTCCCACCGCCGCAAGCCCGGCCAACGTAACTGGTAAAAGCCATGGAAGAGGACAAGAACTATATCAGCATGATCCATGGCGACCTGACAAGGGCAGCCCAGATGCAGAACGGTATGCCGGAAAATATCGGCGTGATGAGCATAAAGACCGCCAACCGGACCATACTCGAAGCATCGCAGCTGCCCACGCCCCGTGCGTTGTGGGACAGTTTCTGGTACGAGGGGGAACTGTCCTGCCTCTTTGCGGATTCCAACGTGGGGAAATCCATCCTTGCCGTGCAGATAGCCGACTGTATCGCCCGGACTGACAACGTGCTTTATCTGGACTTTGAACTCTCTGAAAAGCAGTTCCAGCTCCGCTATACCGACGAGTACGGAAAGCCTTACACCTTTCCCGAAAGGCTGTACCGGGTATCGCTTGACAGCGACGCCCTTCTGGATGCCGACTTTGAAGGGACAATCATCGGCAGCATCGAACAGATGGCACAGCAGACCCGCTGCAGGATCTTCATCGTTGACAACCTTACTTACCTGTGCTGTGCCATGGAGAAAGGCGATGCGGCGGGACGGCTGATGATACAGCTCAACAATCTCAAAAAGAGATACGGGCTTTCCATCCTTGTCCTGGCACACACCCCAAAGCGTTCACTGGACTGTCCCATCACGTCCAACGACCTTGCCGGAAGCAAGCGGCTCTACAATTTCTTTGACAGCGTGTTTGTCATCGGGAAAAGCGCACTGGACGGGGGACTCCGCTATGTGAAGCAGCTTAAGGTCCGTTACGGGACATTCTCGTATGATGCCGACAATGTGATTGTCTATGAGATTGAGAAAACGGATGCCTTCCTGCAATTCGTGTTCAGGGGCTATTCAACCGAAAAGGAACACCTAAAGAAACCGGGTGACAACGAATCGGGACAAAGGGATTGCCTTATCCTGCAACTGTCCCAATCCGGGAAGTCAGTCCGGGAGATAGCCTCGCAGGTCAATTGTGGCAAGTCCACCGTCAGCCGGATAATCCAGCGCAGCAAGGAGGACAGGAACGAAGCCGTCCCGGGTGTCCCGCTGTCCCGTCCCAAGGAGAACGGGACAATGGGACAGGTGGGACAGCATGGGACAGATGGGACAAGCGGGACAGCAGGAGAAGCAAGGCAGGCGGAGCTGTTTGCAGGACATGAAAAGGAGGACAAACCATGAAAAAGCAGCCTGCACACGGCTGTATGCCAGCCGACCGTATCATTTGCAGAACATGGGAGCATACAAACCGGGCCCTGATTTTCCAGAGTGCCCCAGGGTGTCCCAAGTGTCCCAGCCTTTATGGGACGGGACAGTGGGACAGCGGGACAAACAGTAGAAAACCAAACATCAAAAAAAGTCATGAGCAACTATTCATTACAGAAATATAAAGGAACGTCAACACGGCATACTGTCCGAATTGCGGGGACAGACGTTCCTTTGCCTACTACGTGGACGAAAGCGGTACGCCCCTTCACCCGTCAGTCGGCAGATGCAACCACGAAAGCGGCTGCGGGTATATCATTATACGCCCAAACAGTATTTTCACGACCACCCCGAATGCCGGACCGCCGGTGGTTTCTCTTCCGGCAGACAATGTATGGCGCAGAAGCCCAAGCAACCGCTGCAACAGACAGCCATCGGTTACATACCGTCACACTATGTGGAGAAATCGCAGAGCGTGCATAGCAACTTCTGCCGTTTCCTTTCAGCACTGCTTGATTCCTATTACGGCAGCAAGGCAAAGGAAGTGCAGGAACGGTTGATGGAGGATTACCGTCTGGGAGCAACCCGTGACGGTTCGGTCATCTTCTGGCAGATTGACCGGGAGAACAAGGTACGGACAGGCAAGGTGATGCAGTACAATCCCGGGGACGGACACCGTGTAAAGGACGGACAGGCATCGGCAGTGAACTGGATACACAGCATACTGAAAAGGCAACGGGTACTGGCGGAGGAATGGCAGCTTTTCCAATGCCTTTTCGGGGAACACCTGCTGAATGTCTATCCTGACAAGGTGGCGGTTCTGGTGGAATCCGAGAAGAGTGCCGTTATCGGATCCGCCCTCTTCCCCGGCTATGTATGGCTGGCGGCTGGAGGCAAAAGCCAGTTGCGGGAGGAAAAGCTCCGTGTACTGACCGGACGGACCGTGCTTCTCTTTCCGGATGCCGATGCCTATGCCGAATGGAAAGAGCGTGCCGACGGCATGACCTTCTGCAAGGTGATAGTGTCTGACCTCATAGAGAAGAACGCAACGCCGGAGCAGAAAGCGGCACATATCGACATAGCCGACTGGATAATCTTCCAGATACAGGAAAGCAGGATAAATTGTACAGCCGACCATCTGGTGGAAGCGGAAAGAATCCTGCAAAGGATGATAGAAAAGAACCCCGCCCTTCAAAAGCTGATAGATGATCTGGGGCTTGTGCTGGTCGGTGCATCCTCAATCGGCAGCGGTGACGGAAACCCTCCTTAACGGAGGAGAGCGGAAACCGGAGGTTGTAGTGTATGGACAATGGCTTGCCATTGATATAGCCCACTATAACTACACGTTCCGCTTTCGTAGTTGTGGGCTCTCCCGAGGGGCTGGGCTTTGCCCCGTCCCACTTAGGACTTTGCCCTAAGAACCCACTCCGGGCGTTTCTCCCCTGAGAACCCCGAGCAAAGAGTGACCCTCTCTTTGCAATCTCCGCTTATGGGTTACACCCCTAAGAACCCTGTGCGGTTATGAGCGGACATCAGCTAACAACTTTAGTCAGACAACCAGAATCAAAATTTAAGAATATGGCAACAAAATCAAGCATACATATCAAGCCCTGCAGAGTCACATCAAGTGGGGCTCATAACCGGAGAACTGCCGAATATATGCGCAATATCGGCAAGTCTCAAATCTACATCGTACCCGAACTGACTGCCGGTAACGAGCAGTGGATAAGCCCGGGCTTCGGCAATCCCGACCTGCAGGCGCACTATGACTACATCAAGCGGATGGTCAAGGAAAAGACAGGACGTGCGATGCAGGAGAAGGAACGTGAACGAAAAGGCAAGAACGGGAAAATCACCAAGGTGGCTGGATGCTCGCCAATCCGTGAGGGCGTGTTGCTCATCAGACCGGACACGACACTGGCAGATGTGTGCAAGTTTGGCGAGGAGTGCCAGAGACGCTGGGGCATCACTCCTCTCCAGATCTTCCTGCACAAGGACGAGGGACACTGGCTGAACGGTCAGCCGGAAGCGGAAGACAGGGAGAGTTTCAAAGTCGGCGAAAGATGGTTCAAGCCGAATTACCATGCCCATATCGTTTTTGACTGGATGAACCATGACACAGGCAAGAGCCGCAAGCTCAATGACGAGGATATGACAGAAATGCAGAATCTGGCATCCGACATACTCCTGATGGAGCGTGGGCAGTCAAAGGCTGTTACAGGCAAGGAACATCAGGAACGTAACGACTTTATCATTGGGAAGCAGAAGGAGGAAATGAAGCGGCTTGATGCCACGAGGCAATACCGGGAACATCAGCTGGAAATGGCGAACAAAAAGATGCAGGAAACGGAAAGCATTACCAACGCCCTTATCGAAAAGGCAAATGAAAAGGAACGGCAGAGTGAAGACCTTGACAGGGCTATCAGCGAGAAACGCTCCAGACTGAACAAGGAAAAAGGAAGCGAGCTTCTGAACGCCGCTGTCGGTTGGGCTACCGGGAAATCGAAAGCCCTGAAAAATGAAATAGAGGATTTGCGCTGTGAGGTTTCCACGCACGAGGAAACCATCGAACGGTTGCAGGATAAAATCCAGACCATACAGAACGACCACAGCCGTGAGCTGATGCAACTGGAGGCCAAACACCGGTCCGAACTGAACCGCAAGGAAACGGAACATGCACAGGAAACTACGAGACTCAAGAACCGGATTGCATGGCAAAGCCATATTATCGGCTGCCTCAGTTTCCTGCTGCTAAAAACAAGCGACATCTTCCGCAAGGCGGTACACAGTATCATCCGTTTTGCCCGTGATTATTACAAGTCCCGTTTTGACACGGAACAGGTATCTGACATCAAGAACGCCCTTAACCTGTTCGGGGATGACAGACAATCACATCAGGCGGCAGGGGATTTCCTGTACTTCACTGCCAGGCAAAAGGGTGAATTTGACAACCGGGAGCAAATCAAAGCCAGACGGGAGGTTGACAATGTGGTGGAAGGGAATTATGACCAGCAGCAGAAAAGAGGTTTTTCGATGAAAAGATAATACCTTTATCTTATAATCCTCGCTTCAGGAGTAACGATAGAAATCAGTGCAGGTTATTTGAATAGCAAATTAAATAA
>OGIZ01000315.1_pt1 | contig 35275 bp, 37 predicted proteins | sample 1571911 | NCBI WGS metagenome assembly OGIZ01 (sample SAMEA2582108, study PRJEB24529) | metagenome | biome: Human gut stool | place: China | collected 2011 | reverse complement strand
TTGCTCCATGATTGAAAATATTCCTCCAAAAGGAGTGAGCTTCTCGGATTTTATTGTTATATTTGTTGTAATCAGGTAGGTTTTATTTGACTATCAACAGATTGGATAAAACTCGCACGAGAACGGGCAATGGATAAGAAAAAGCCGGACTGTTCCGAACCGCCATATTTCTCATGCTTTCAAATAACTCTTTATCTCACTTGCAAAGATAACATTTCTTTCTGAAAAGGCCATATAAACGGCTGCAATCTTACGGAATAAAAACATATCGGGAAAAACGAGCATACCGTAGCCGAGTCCCCATAACCACAGGCAAAGGTAATTCGTGTTCTTCCCGTACAAGCAAGGCCAAGCCCTTCGGGTTCGTGGAAAAAATCATCCTCGCCCCGGAGGGCTTGCGGTATTTTTTCCCGAAGCCTTGCATGTACGGAACACGACCTTTTTAGGCCTGTAGTTATGGGAACTCCGGCCCCAGAAGCCGGACTAACAAAAAATCAAATGTTATGTTACAGGCAACAAAGAACAAGTACACGGTGGAAACACTCAAACCACTGAACATTCTGTACGATCATGAACACTGGCTGACACAGCAGGACGTGGATATGGCCAACGGCTATGTGGAACTGATAGAAAGGACACGCTCGGAAAAGACTCCACAGATAGGTGACAGACTCATCTATGTGGACAGATACGGGAAATATTACGGCAATGCCCTTATTGAAAACAATGATGAAGAGAGCGGTCGGATTTCCATCTGTGAAGAACCTTATATTCCCTTTGTATGGGAGCAGGACGCCAATATCCGGCTGAGCGTCAGCGGAGGGGCCTTCCACCATATTGACCCCAAGCAATTGAAATTCGTCAGATGGACGGAAGGTGCATTCAAGGACTGGGGAAACTGCGGAGCGTGTGCCAACGGTGCCGTCACATTCACGGCAAAAGTACCGTTATGGTCCTATTCCGAACCTGATCCGCTCTACGGTGATTTCACCACGGAAACATGGAGACAATATTATTTGACCAAGGACACGGGTCCGGACGCATGCAATCTGTACCAGGGCTACGACATGGCTTTCAGGACCGAAGAGGACTTCCGGCAGTTCCTGAAGGACTATGAAGGAACCGTGTTCAAGGGCAACTGGGAAAACCAGATTGTACTCTGGTGTTTCCGACATGAAAACCGGTTCCTGCCGCAGCACGAATGGGACAAGATAGATGCCCCGGCCATGGAACGGCGTCTCAACTTCCATTCCGAACAGGTCAAGCTGGTCAAGGACATGGACAGCCACATCACCTACTGTTACCGTATCAAACCCGAAATTGACAATCTCTAAAACAATACAGTTATGCAGACAACAGCAACAAGAACAGCAGGCAGCCACACTGACCTGCTTACAGGTATCCTGAACGTGCAAGTAAGGAACGAGGACAAAATTACAGAACAGGACCGGCAGTATTGCCAGCTACAGCAGGACCAGCTCTACAGGACACTTGACCGTATCGACCGATGGTATGACATCTTCAAGGAAGAAGCGGAACGGTATCGGGAAATCAAGAGCTTCAAGTATGAGAATAACGGTAAGGTCTCCATACGGAATTTCTATTTCAACAACAGCGGGGAGGATGACTATACCCACAACGAATTCAAACCGTTTGACCTCATCAACGAGCTTGCGGACAACAACTGCAATGCCAACGCGAATTTCGCGAGTCGCATCATTTCCTATTTCAACAGGACCTACAATGTAGATGTACCCATTCCTGTAATCGACGAGAAGGCCATGCGCATGGGATTCCGTCCGGTCTACCAGACTTACGTGGACATGGTCATTGAACACCTCGGCGGAAAAAGTTTCCGTGAGACCGCAGAGGAAGAACTGCTGGCCCGTTTCCTGAAAACGGTACAGCCTTCCCGCTGGAGCAAGGTGAAGCCCGAACTGAAAAAGGACAAGATAACTTTCCCTGACATCGTATCCTGGGATAGCATCCATCTGGAATACCACCGGGAATATGAGTTCTCGTATGACTGCGGAAGGAAAGTGGACATTTTCTGCGAAGGTATCGCATACGGAGCAGATGAAGTGATAAACGGTTCAAGCGGTATGGTCATCGGCCTTGACAGACGCGATGTGGATATAACCGAATGGTACAACCTCACCCTGAGCAACGCAGAACAGATCAAGTTCTACAAGAACGGACGCATCGACGTACGCTTCAAGGACAGCCAGGCCGCAGAGAACTGCTACAGAAGGCTGCGGCTAGATGAAATCACACTCAGAGAAGAGTGATTCATGAAATACTTATTCAGACACCCCGTAAGACATCCTTGCGGGGTGTCTTCGTTTCCAACCATTAAAAAAGAAAAGACATGTATGCCATCATACCCCAACAGATTCCTCAGGACAGGCGTGCCGAGATCAACGAGAAAATCCTTTTCGCCATAGACTCCGGCAAGGACCTCGTTCCGAAGGAAAGCATCTACAACTGCTACACGGGAATCGGAGGACTGCACAACCTCAGGCAGTCGGATTTCACCAGCTACCATGAATACGCCGAGGCCAAGAAGGATTTCGAGATGGGACAGTTCTTCACCCCGCACGACATATGCCGAAGCATGGTGGAGACCCTTTCTCCGACATCGGCGGAAATGGTACTTGACATGTGCTGCGGCATGGGCAACTTCTTCAACCATCTGCCCAACCTGCACAATGCCTACGGATTCGACATTGACGGCAAGGCGGTGGCCGTTGCCAGATACCTCTACCCGGAAGCTCATATCGAGAAATGCGACATACAGCTGTACAATCCCGAACAGCGTTTCGACATCATTGTCGGAAATCCGCCCTTCAACCTGAAATTTGATTACAGGCTGTCGCAGGAATTCTACATGGACAAGGCCTATGACGTGCTCAACCCTGCCGGAATCCTGATGGTCATCGTCCCTCTCTCCTTCATGCAGAACGAGTTCTGGGAAAAGACACGCGTGGCGAAAATCAACTCGAATTTCTCCTTCATCGGCCAGACCAGGCTGGAACATTCAGCCTTCTCTACGGTGGGCGTGCAGAATTTCGCAACAAAAATCATGGTATTCCTCCGCCGTTCCCTCCATATTGAAATGCAGCCCTACAACGCGGAAGAGTTTGTCAGCATGGATGAGCTGAAGAAACGCATAGCCGAAGTGCGGAAAATGAAACACCGGCTGCGCCTCCAGCTGATGCGGGAGTGCAACCATATAGACAAAGAAGAGCTGGAACAGTTCGAGTACAGGCTCGCCAAATACATGTACGAGCTGAAAGCCCATGCCGTGCTGAACAGGCATGTCGAAAAGGCGGAGGCGCTGGTGTCCAAATTCCGCAACCAGAAACCGCCGGAAAATGCCACCCGGGAACAGATAAAGGAATGGGAACGCAAGAAGCTGACCACCGGCAAGGTTCTCGGCATCATCCGCAGGTACATCACCTCGCAGAACGTGGTGCCGCGCAAGGAAGTGGCATTGGTGAAGACATCCTACGGCTTCAAGCTGAAGCAATATGCCCCGCGTCTGCTTGACAAGGTCACGCACAAGGCCGCAGGCATCAACGACCTCATACTCGGAAGGGCCGAACTCCCGATGCCGGAAAACGTCACAGAAAAGAACATGCGGCAGATCCGTGCCGCCAGTAAACTGATACGGCGCAAACAGAGGCAATACGAGACCCAGAATCTCCAGTTTGCGGAAATGCGGGAAGATGCCGGCCTGAAGGAATACCTGGACCGCACCACATTCATCAACAAGGACGGTGAAGTCTGCGAATTCACGGACTTGCAGAAACACGACCTGAACCTCGTGTTGCAGAAACGCTACGCCCTGCTGAACTGGCAGCAGGGTTCAGGCAAGACCGCCGCCGTCTATCACAGGGCGAAATACCTGCTCAAGTTCAGAAAGGCAAAGAACGTCATCATACTTGCCCCGGCCATCGCCACCAACATGACCTGGATACCGTTCCTTACCATAAACAAGGAACGCTTCCGTACAATACAGACCGCCGGCGACCTCAACAACATACCGGAAGGGACATTCCTTGTCGTCTCCACCTCCATGCTCCGGAAACTGAAAAGAGGACTGATGCGTTTCGTGAAACGCACTTCCGGCAAGCTGTGCCTTGTCTTCGACGAGTCGGACGAAATCACCAATCCCACATCGCAGCGTACAAGAAACATCCTGTGCATATTCAGGAGGCTCAGGTACAAGATCCTCGACACGGGAACAACCACCCGCAACAACATCGCGGAACTGTACAGCCAGTTCGAACTACTCTACAACAACTCCGTAAACATGATATGCTGGAGCCCGCAGGTCTACCACGAAAACAGGGACCACGAGATAGAGGAAGAGAACAACCCGGATTACGGAACACCGTTCCCCGCCTTCAGGGGGCATGTCCTTTTCCGTGCCTGCCACTGTCCGGGGAAAGCCACTGTATTCGGCATCGAGAAACAGAACCAGGACGTGTACAACAAGGACGAACTCTCCGAACTTATCGGCAAGACGGTCATCACGCGTAAATTCAGGGACTTCGCAGGAGAGAAATACCGGATACGGACACATACCGTCCGTCCCTCGGAAGGAGAACACGAGGTATACCGTGTCATCATCGAGGAATTCTGCCGCATCTGTGAGCTGTACTACAACAGCACGGGAGACACGAAAAAGGATGCAGGACTGAGACTCATGAGGCAGATCAAGCTGCTTATCAAAGCCTGTTCGGTACCTCACCTGATAGAGGGATACTACGGTGACAGTTATCCTTCCAAGATCCGCTATATTGAAAGGCTCATAAGGACAATACCGGGTAAGGTTGCCATCGGATGTACCACATTGGCAGCCTTCGACCTCTACGAGAGCTATATCCGGGAACATTTTCCCGACAGACCTGTATTTGTGGTCAAGGGAGATGTAGCCTTCAAGAAACGGCAGAGCATCGTGACCGAATTCGACTCCACCATCAACGGCATCCTGATATGCACACAGCAGAGCCTGAGCAGCTCCGTGAACATACCTACCTGCAACGACGTGATACTGGAATCCCTGCAGTGGAACATCCCCCGTATGGAACAGTTCTACTTCCGTTTCATCCGTCTTGATTCCAAAGAAATGAAGGATGTCCACTACGTCACCTACGAAGATTCGGTCGAACAGAACCTGATGGCACTGGTACTGACCAAGGAGCGTCTGAACGAATTCATCAAGACCGGTGAGGTCAAAGAACAGTCAGAAATCTTCGAGGAGTTCGACATCACAATGTCTGTCATCGACAGCCTGCTCATCCGCACGCAGGACAGTGAAGGCAAAATACACATCAGCTGGGGAAGCCAGCGCATAACAGAATAAATATGAACCGTATGAAGAAGACCGGGAGTTCCATTCCCACCGACAAAGGTAAGCCGCGTCCCCATCGGCTGAGCAAGGTCAGGCCGCAGGCGGTTTTCAGGAAAATCATCCTCGCGGAGCTGCGGTATTTTCCCGAAAAACCCTGCACAGCCGGGACACGGCACCTTGTCGAGGTCGGTGGAATGGAATCCCCGGCATCCACATACATAAAAGACAAGTAATATGGATCTGAACAATGCAGAGATTGCCGTGACCACACAGCATCTCATTGACATAAAGGATTACAGGGACTACTGGCTGCACCTGTCCGACTACAGCGACATGGGCGAGTTCCTGAGTGCCTGTTCCGACCTGTTCCCCGGGGAAAAGGAACCGGAATACCGGTATCCGAAATGGGAAAACATTCCGGACACACTGATCAGCCGTGAATGGCTCTGTCCCAACTTCTTCGAGATCAGGGATGCCCTTGAAAGGCTCGAAGAGGAAGAAACGGAGTTTTTCATAAGCTGGAGCAGAAGTTACGGATATGACATCACCACGGATGACCCGCACATGATGGTATCACACTACCATGACCTGTACGGGGATACCGTCACGGAAACGGAAGAAGACGCGGACACGGGAGAAGATGCCCTGATATACACGGGCGTATCAAGCTACTACTGCGACATGCTTCCATTCCGTTACGAAATATTTGATGACAATTATGACTAAAAGACAAAAGATATGGAAATCAACTTCAAAGGACCTGTAATGCCTATCGACCCATACTCGCAGCTGGCATTCGTGGAAATACTGAACATACTACTGACGGCGGGACACATCGTGGACGTGAACCGCTTTCTCATAAGCAGGAATGTCAATCCGCAGTTCGGCTCACTGTCAGGCTATTTCAGATGGTCGTTCGCCGGAGACCATTTTACCCTCTGGCAACGCACGGACTACAATTCAACGCTATGTTTTAACCACAGGATACTCGATCTGCCTTTCGGTGTCCTGGCAGCAAAAGACAGCGGGAAAGACAAGGAAACGGCAAACTGAAAATGAAACGATATGGAAACTACGATAAAAATACCCAACCGGGAAATCGCGCTCGCGGCATTTGACAGGCTCCGCCAGGAAAAAAGGAAGGATGCCGCACTGAGGCTGGCCGGGTGTATGCTCAGAGGGACATACATATCCCTCGGCATCGGTGATACCGACTGGGAAATAGACACCGCACTGCACAAATGCGGCGGTGAGCCTAAAACCGGATACGGTCATATGGCACATTTCCACTTCGACGGCGAGACGGAAATGGAAACAGAGAAATATGAAAGGCTCAAGGAAGAGAACGAATGACAAGGGAGCGGCCGAAAGGTCGCTCTTCTCATTTATAAACGACATGTACGGGAAACAGAATCCTGCCGTACACAGGTAACAGAAATGGAAGAACAGGAAAGACTGACAATGGAATTCGTGAAATCGCTCATGGACAAGTCCTACACGCTGGTATGGGTGGACTACAACGACAATCTCGACAACTGCCGTGACACCATCCAGAAGTGTCTGGAAGAAAGGAGCTGTGAAAGTCTGTGGGAGAAAGTGGACGAATGGTACGGTGACGCCGAATGGGAAGCTGTTCGTGAAATCGTCTCAAAGCTGAAGGATGAATGTATCCGTTTCCATGATTTCGGGGAAGAGGAAGTGGACAAGTTCTTTCAAGAACACGAAGACGAAATCAGGGAAGAAATCTATGACAGAAACGACTCTGACACGCTGAAAGAACTTCTCAAAAACACGGATGACATCCCCGTGCGTGTCGAGATGCTTTCAAACTACGACTGCATCAATTCCAACTGGCTGGAATCGCAGGAAGGATACCGGTACAAGGAATCCTATTTCGGGGATATGATAGACGCGCTGAACCTCAATCCAGCCAAAGTGAAGAAAATGCTGGTGGAGAAAGGCTACACGGTATATGGCCGGTTCCCCGACAAAAAATACAGGGACGGCAAGGAACAGGTATCCTATGAACAGTTCTACCATGAACTCATCAACTCCTGCTGCGGTGCCAACCTGCTGACCTATATCGGCAAGGTAAGCCTGCAGGAACTTTATGATGCCGGATTCTCGCTTGGGGAAGTCATTATTCCCAAAGGCAACTGCTGCGGCATCTTCAGCTCCATGTACGGCGGTGGAAGTCTCCTGGAAATGGAACTCCTGAAAGATGTCAGACTGAAACTGGAAGTCAGGGACTATCACGGATTCCGCTTCCGTCTTGACAGCGAGAACTCAAAATATGAATGCTCCATCAAGCATGTGTACGGGGTATGCGATTCCTTCTTCGGAGAAAAGATAGGTCTTGTCGCTTCATAAATCAAGTATGGTCACTTAAAGATATCAAATCATGGAAAAGAAATATGCAATCATCCTATTCAAGGGAAAAGAATACCTGTGCGGACACGAAGACGGCTGCCATTACGATGTGTCCTGCCCGGTGAGGACATTCACTGAAGGAGAAGACGACTTCAAAATTCAGGAATCCGGAAAAAACCGGTCTGAAAGGACATTCCGGTACCATGGAAAGGAATTCAGGCTTGTCACCGGCTTCTACCCGAACGGATGGCCAGTTCTGAGTCTGGAATCACCGGACAACGGGGAACTATACACGGTACTTACCGTCAATCTGGAAGACTCCCCGGCATTCGGGATTCCCGACCAGGCATTCATTGACATAAACAACAATCCGGAAGCGATGGAATTCCTCATAAGGAACAGCCTTGCCGAAGATACGGGATACAGACGCAAAAGCGGATGGGTGGAATACCCGATGGCCAAACTGAACCTGGCTGAACTGTACCGGTTGTCACCGGAATCGTTCGAGAACCAAGAATAAGAATCAACAATAGAAATCATTAACCAAATCATAGGAATTATGGCAAAGTACGATGTAAGAGTAAGGTACACCTTCGAGGGTACCTACAAGGTCGTGGCGGAAGACCGCGACGAGGCGGAAAGAATTGTAACGGAAGACTGCGGTCTGGTATTGGGCGGAAACATCCACACTACCCGCGATGATGATGAGGTGACAGACTGGAGATTCGGCAGTCACCCCGACATGCAGATCCTTTCTTTCAGGGAACGGGTTGGCAAAGGCAAGGTCAGATACACGTCCATGTGTTTCAGCGACAGGATTGAAGAACTGAGAAAGGACATAATCGAAGCCATCAGGCAACTGCTCGATGCGCACGGCCTGAAAAAAATCACGTTTACCGACAACGAAGAAGACCCTGTATGGATTATCTGGTTTGACGATAATGCAGAACCATACGAGTGTTATGTTACAGGAATTGAGGTTACTGACAAGCACATTACCGTGTTGGCAACAATAAAGGACAGTATGGAAGAGGTTTTCTGTCAGAGTCCTTTCGAACTCGGAGCCAGCAACATTGATTGGCTTAATCAAATGTACGAAGCAGTAAGGCTTCAACTTGAAAATACAAAAGGAAACTCTTGAAACGAAAGACAATATGGCAACAAAAATCAATATGGACAGATACGTCTGGGAAGAATGGACTGTCGGAGCGTTCATCAGGGAACTGGCCCCGCAGGTGGAAATGATCATGAGCGGGCAAAGCTGGAGGGAACCTTTCAGGAACAAACAGGAACTGGCGGACTGGTGCAGGGACAACCAGCCCTATTACAAGAAAAGGATCCCTGAAGTGAACAGCTATTTTGCAAGGATGTATAACCTTAAATAAAAACAACATTATGAAATATCAAGCGGAAAATACAGTCTCCAGCTTCTTCTACTATATGTGGAATGCCTGGTGCGAGGAAGAGTGCAGGACAGTATTCAAGGAAATGCACCCACACTTTTGGGAAAAATGGTCTCTGATGACGGACAAGGGAATATTCGGAGCCGCTGAACGGTTCTATGCGGAACTGACGGACCGTTATAGGGAAAAGCTGGTGGAACGGGCCGTCAGCCTGTATGACGGCAAAGCCAGACGCAAACACCCGGACGATTCCGAAATCAAGGTGTGCAATGATTGCGGTTCAACGGAGATTGAAATTCAGGCATGGGTGGATGTAAACACGAATGAATACCACAGTGACGTGGACGATGACATTTGGTGTTCCCGGTGTGAGGACAATGTGGAGACCTGCTCCAAACAATCCTTTCTGGAAAAGATGCAGGAATGGTGGAAATCCAACAGCACCGATAACCTTGAATACCTGACCGGATTCAAGACATCCGATTTCCCTTCAGCCAATTCCGGACAGACATTCGCCGAGGCCGCCGACGAATGGTGGAACGGCAAAAACTATGACGAGAAGAGGAACATATACCTGACAAACAATTAAAGACAACGGCTATGGCACGGAACATCATTGACCTGATCTGCAACTCATGCAGTTGCGGCAAGGAAGAGGCACAGGAATACCTGGACGACGAGATAAGAAACCTGCAGGAACTTCAGGAAGACAACGACCTGAGAAGCGAAGACTTCGAAATCGCGTGCAGCAACCTCGGACTCGACCAGGACTGGCAGATATATTTCATCAACCGTCTTGCGGGACTTTAATATCTACACTATGACTTATTTTCAGAACATACACTCACTGGCGGAGCTGAAAAAAGAATACCGCCGTATGGCAATGTTTCACCACCCGGACAAGGGTGGTGAAACTGCCCTCATGCAGCAGTTGAACACCGAATTCGGAAGGCTGTTCGAGATCTGGAAAGACAAGCCCTGCGTTTCCACAGCCCCGACAGGCTACGAACACGACTTTCAGGGTGCCATCGCAAAGGAATACACCGAGTACGTGTACAATGAATACCGCTGGAAAGGACGCAACTACAAGGGACAGTTCGCACCGGAAATCACGGAACTGGTCAGGACATGGCTCAAAGAAACCTATCCGAGATACACCTTCTCGGTCCGCAGGGACGGATACAGTTCAATCCTTATCCGACTGATGAAAGCGGACTTCGAAGCTTTCACCAGAGAGTCCGGAAAGGTACAGGGAGACATCAACCACTACAACATCCAGGCATCGGACAGTCTGACCGACCGGGCCAAGGAGGTGATGACAAACGTCAGGGACTTTGTCATGTCGTATAACTTTGATGAAAGCGACCCCATGACTGACTATTTCCACACCAACTTCTACCTCACGCTCGGAATCGGCAGCTACAGACAGCCGTACCGGATGGAACTGCCGAAAATTACGGGAAAAGACACTTCTGAAGTGTTCAGGTATCCTGAAGGACCTGCACACAAGGCTATGCGACAGGCACTGGGCAAGGCGCGTTTCGGCTTCATCGAGAACCGGAAGCATATCGGGGAAATGATACTCGGAGAAGACTTTTACGGCTCACAGGGCGAACATTATTTCTGGCCCAAGGAGTATTCAAGCGCGAAGACGGCACAGAAACGCATCGGGAAACTGGAGGCAGCAGGAATGTGCTGCGAACTGACAGGCTGCAACGGCGGATACATACGTCTGCTCGGATATACCCCGGAAACGGAAAGCAGTCTAGAACGGGAAAGGCAGGAATATGCCACGGCATATCGGAAGTGGGTGTCAGAACACGGCATATCCCCAAATACGGGAACAGTACACCAGAACATTTCAAATCCAATCAGACAGATACAATTATGACAAACAGGGAAATCATCAGAGAACTGAAACGCCGCGGATACAGCCGGGTGGACATTGATACGGACAGTAGAGCCGCAAAGACATTCTACACCTACCGTGGCGGGCTTCACATCAACGGTACGGGAAACCTGTCATTCCATATCGTACCGCCACAGGACAGTCTCGGACTGGGACGGTTTGCAATATGCGCCACCCGTAACGGGGAAAGCTCACAGCTGGGGACAGACCAAGCCCCGTTCTTTTTCGGGCGGCTGCTTGCCTTCCTCAAAGGTGAGAGAAAAGAGAAAGAGATAATAGATGAAATATGTACCGACAGAAGAACTGAATAGAAATATGAAAGCAAAAGTCTTGAAATACAAGTTTGACGGCAACACTATCGTTGCCCCATACATGGAACTTGAACCGTATGCGGAGAATGTATTTATCTCGCTGGCAAGAAAAAACGAATACGGAAACAAAAGTGAAGACAGTTTCCATGTAATCTGCAAGATAGGTGATATCCATTTTTCCTGTGGACAATATTCACGCAGAATACTTGACAAGGAGGGGCACCGGGAAGAAGCGGCGACCTATTGCAAGAACTGGATTGAAAACACCCTGAAGGATGCGGAGGATGGAAAAATCATCCCCCTCTTGTCTGTCCATGTATTCAATGCCCTCGGTCTTGACTCCACCACTTTGGTACAGGCCCGTGAGACGTATGCAAAAAGGCAGGAAGAAAAGCGGCTGGAACGGAAAAGAAAAGAAGAGCAGGAAAGAAAAGAGAAAGAAGCCCGATGGCAACAACTGCTTAACGAGAACAAACGTAAATTCCTGAACGGTGAGAAAATAACGGCAGAAATGTTTCTTGAAATCACCGGAAGGGACGGATTTGACATCCATATCAGAACCAAAGGGACATTCAACAGGCATGTGGCAGCAATCGACAGGAACGGAACCGTCAGTTTCCGGAAATACAAAGGCCGCCGTACTCCCGACTTTACCGGATGCCATAAAGCTGTGGCCGACTATCTTGAATTCCTTGCCGGAAATGAAATCAGCCAATAAAATCCAAAGCGGTAACAGCTATCCTATGCAATTGTTACCGCTATGAAAAAGTATTTTATTCTCATTCGTCTCGTTAATATCATGTAAAGAATTTTTCAAATGAGTTAAATGACATTTCTCTGCTAACCAGCCTCATGGACATGAAAGCATAGAAACTACTTTCATTTACTTGTGCCGTAGCAATGCCGAACAACAGGTTTATATCAATAAAATTAATGTTGGTAACGTTATTGTCCAATAGCTTTTCTTACCGAATCATAATCCCAGTACAAAGTGTTTCCAACCCATTTTTCCATGGGAGCATGAATGCCACGCCATCTGATTACTTCTGGACATTTGTCTCTGTTAATGGTAGTTGATTTGTATAGGACTATTATCTTTAAGCCATCTTGAATTGCTTTTTCACATTCGAAATCAATATAACTTCGAGTATCCACTGTATGCCTTCGGCTGCAAGTCCCCCAATAGCTATTATAGCTATTACAATATTGACATCCACCGGCTCTTAATTCTTTTGTATGTTCACCAACAATAAGAATAAACGTTTTAGAGGCATCCAATCTTTCGGCCAACGACTTTTTAATTGAACAATTTAGACTCGTATCTCTTGCTTGTTTTAACTCATGAGCATCTGAAAATGATAGTCCATACCTGGAACTCTCATTCCACCGGTATAATGCCTCAACTGCATCTTTGTCATGATCCCAATCTCCTGCAATATAAGTTCTTGTTCTGTAATACATTGTTAAAATATTTTTTTAATATCGTACAAATTAATCTTATCTAAGGATTCCCTTGTTAATACAATTGTTATTGGTTGATATATTTGAGCAGTAGATGTCTTAAGCGTACAAAGGATACAGCGAAGTAGATGAAATTCATTTTTATCTGTAATACGAGTTATACCTCCACCTAATAACGGTATGGTAATTGGTCTATTTGCATAAACTCTACTTATTTCATTCCACATGGCTCTAAGGCAAATTTCATAATCGTTATGAGATAATTTAGCCTGATTATTTTCAAAATGAGAAAATGCTAATAACATATAATCCTGATAAGTAATAATCCGTCCTAGCGGATAACAGGTTCTACCTGCTTTCGTTTTTTTTCTCATTCCAGGTACATCTTCAGCTTCATCAATTTTTTGGTTCAAATCGTTAATATCATGTAATCTTTCTATGAATTTACCATTCAACGAATTTCGAGCAATAACGACATCATCTACAGTGGTGTCAAAAAATTCATTAAAAGGGATTAATTTCCAATCTGTTGACTCAAATATATTCCCTACTTCAATTTTAACATTGATTCCTTTTATTTTCAAAGTTATTGAATGGTCTGCTCTAAATGCCTTTACTACAGATATTATAATCCAAAATAATAGAAATACACCCACAATAACCAAGCCCTTCTCCCACCACTTCTGTATATTACAAATATCTGTAATGCTAAAATTAGCGATAGCACAAATAGTTTCTATAGCAGCAATGAAACTAACTGCGTATAAAAAACTGTCTTTCCAAAGTGACTTACTATATAATTTTGATAATTTCATCGTTATATTTTTATATCAAATACAAAAGTAGATATTTTTCTGCTAATCTATCTATTGAATTGATAGTTTTATCGTTTTAATCCTCTGGATTTCTTATCATTCCACGGAAGTGCCGAAGACGAACCACCTCCACCAGTACCGACATGAACCTATGCCGGCCCACCTGAAGTAAGCATGAATACCGCCTCAATCAACTGTAAATCAATTGGTTATTACCGATATACCTACAAGAAAATACAACGACACACAACCTGTATATTTTATTTTCCTCCCTGCAAAGGTAGTCCCGAGTCCAACGTACCCGGACAAGGTCAGGCCCCTATGGGGTTGGCTGAAAGAAAATCATCCTCGCCGGTGGCTGCGGTATTTTCTTTCGCCAAACCTTGCGGGTACGGCCACGGGACAGTCAGGCAGGCGAAAAATAAAAAATACCGGCTCCCAGAGCCGGACGTGTTTAACAGATAAAATACAATGAGTCATGAAAATCCTGAATGAAGAACATTTCCAGAATGTAAAGCGTTACGCCGAATCCATCGGTGACACATCACTCCAGAACTGTCTGGACAGACTGAAAAAATGGGAGGAGAATCCAGACCATCCAAGCGAAATCTCACTCTATTATGACCATGCCCCGTACTCGTTCGGCTTCACGCAACGATATCCCGACGGAAGCATCGGCATCGTAGGCGGTCTGCTCTATCACGGAATACCGGACCAATCCTATGCCGTAACACTGCAACCGTTTCACGGATGGCAGATACATACCTAAAAACAGACAATCATAGTATTAACTTTATAAAATTCAAGATTATGGAAGCAATGGCAGTATTGAAAAAACAACAGCAGTTTGATTTTCAGAACAATGGAATCGAAGTAATGAACTTCGAGACCCTCCAACGTACCTACAAGGAGAATGATATCTACGGTAAGCCAGTCCAGGGCATCTATCATTACCAGGTCCTGCAGCGTATGATGGACATCTGTGAGAAGTACAATCTCGATTATGAAGTGGAAGAAATCTTCGCGGCCCAGAACAGGAACAAGACACAGCCGGGGGTGAGTATTCTCCCGCAGGTGGAACAGACACTTGGTGAAAAAGCAGTGGAAGCCCACATCCTCCGACGCATCTTTGCGACCATCCGTATCAAGGACTGGGAAACGGACGAGCTGACAACAACGCTGGTCGTCGCCTACCATCAGGACGGCATACAGGCAGCCATAGGCCCGTGCGTGAAAGTATGCCATAACCAGTGTATCCTCTCGCCGGAAAGGAGCATCTGCAATTACGGAAAGAACAAGGTGACAACGGAAGGGGTATTCGAGACGGTGGACGGATGGCTGGCAAACTTCGAGGTGAACATGAACGAGGACATCGCAAGGATTCAGCGACTGAAACGCAGAATCGTCTCCCTGGAAGAAGTGTATATGTATATCGGCCTGCTTACAGCATTGCGTGTCTCCCATGACAGTTCGGACAGGAATCTGTCATCCTCCGTGGAAACTTACCCGCTGAACCAGAGCCAGATTTCTATCTTCACGGAAGAGGTGCTGAAACTGGCCCGCGAAAAGGGACAGATTACCGCCTGGGACTTGTATAACGTAGCGACTGAGATATATAAGCCAGGAAGAACAGACTTCCCGGCACTGATTCCGCAGAACGGAGCCATGGCAGAACTTCTGCTTTCCCGTCTGCCCGCAGAGGTGGAAATACAGGATGCAGTTTTGGTAAGTTGAACGGCATCAGAATGAAATATAGGTAAATTGAGAAGAGTCTTTCAGCCTTAGGCTGTCAGACTTTTCTTTTTTATATAATACTGTTACAATGACTAATTCTCAATTCAACGTTTTACTTAAGCAATTACTATAATAATTATGATTCTAGCTACTCTGTTTTTTTGTTAAAGTCATCATATTTTCTCCTTTATACTTATCTGCCAATTGAGATATTATATCACGGAATTTTTGTAATCCAAGTTTATCATGTTCCCCCTTATATTGGGAAATAAAATGATTATATATAGAATCTTTGTGAAACATAACAAAATTACCATGTAGATACCTAATAATATGCCGAGGATGATTTATTTCATACTCTTCTTTGCTTATATTATCAAAAAGCTCAAGAGGTTGGTAATCAAGTGGTTTGATTTCACAAAATTCTTCCGAATAATATTCCTCTGAATAATTTGACGTAATAGCTTTCAAGGAATGTGTTTCTAAAGAAAAGTAATTCCATTCTATCTCACTATTGATAAACTCAAAAGATAATCTTTTAGGCTTGACAACACAAACTAAACCATTAAAATGTAATTCTATACAATCTTTCTCGTAAGACAAATTCGCACTCGTAAGGTCAAGTCCTCCTGTATCAGGAAAGAAAGTGTGATTTTGACTGTTGTATTTCCCCAATAATCTCAGCACATTTACAATGTCATTAATATCATGCCACTCTGCGTGGGTTGGAACCATTGTTGGAAATAATTGTTCTTGTATCTCCTGCCATTGTAAAAGATTTCGACGACTCCAGCTTTTATTAATATCTATCCACTCCCTAAACTTCTGTTCCAACTCCATTGCATTAGGACGAGCTTCTTCGCTATAATCAGTACATTGAACTAATAGTTTTTCCAAAGGATAAAGATATATTTCATCTGAAATATATTTACGTAGACTGACAACTGAATTAAGTATATATTGTCCTTCAAATGATTTAATATCGTTTGTTAATATGATCCATATAGTCTTTGCCATAGAATAAACATCTGCCTTAAATTTATCAGCATGAACCGCATCACGCTCCATTTGTGGGGATATTGTCCTTTTAGCTCCAATTTTTGTTCCAATAGGTGTCTTCATAGTCTTTTTATTGAAAAATACAAGACCAAAATCAGATAAGACATAACTATTATTATAAAAAAGAATATTTTCAGGCTTGATGTCCCTATGAGCAATATTGTGATTATGTAAAGAGGTAAGCATAGCAAGTAATTCTTGAATTATTGATATTTTTTCGCTAATACTTGCTTTCTGAATTTTTTTTATTGCCGATTCAGCCAAAGGCATCACGTAATAAAATGGCAATTTTGTATTATTGTACCTTTTAGAATACTCTGGTATATATTTATCAATAATGGGTAGTACACCATGAATAGAACCAAACTGTTCCATGAATGTTACTTCATCAAAAAATCTTTTGTAACCATTACTACCACCCCATTTTAAGAATTTGATAGCATACTCATGTTTCAGGCTATCTCGACAAATCCATACTTCACCATTGCCTCCTGTACCAATTTTTTTTGCAAGTGTCCATTTGCCAATTTTCCTATTAGTTCGGAGATTATAATTTTTAAGGTTATATTTTTGTTTGGCCATAATTCTATAATTATTAATCTGTTATCATGTACAAAAATACTTCAAATGTTAGAACAACAGTATTTTATAGGCCTTAAATCATGAAAAAAACTCTGATTTAACATATGATAATTTCTACGCCAAATCAGAGTCTAAAATATTTTAAGGTAAAAACAGTAATCTGTATTCTTCTTTCCTTCTTCTTTCTATTGACGGAATCTTTTTTCCCTTATAGTGACAATATCGTATGAAGTCCGAATAAATGTCCCGATCTCCAGCCTCCAGCTTCTTCAACAATTTGCTTTTGGGCATCTTGCCGTAACCTTTCAAACGGTATGCCCCCACATTATAGCTCAAAACAGCGATAATCAGCGAATCACGTCCCAGGTAACTGAACATACGGCACAGCTTGCGTAAATCTGCTCTCAGGATTGAATCACCCTGTTCTTTTGTAATATCATTGGTCAGCCTTTCCCCGGGAAGGACCTTATGCCCGTACCCGACATAAGGCCAGTGCCTTTTTTCTCCATGCCAGCCCTCAAACCGCTTGATGCACTCGACGGCAAGGCTGAACCTGTCCTGTTTCTCCTTTACCGGATTCTCCGCCCACAACGGTATGCTCCCGAAGCAGATGATGGCGAAAAACGCCGCAAACAATTTTGCTCTTATCCCCATAGGCAGGTCAGATTCATTGTGATACGATGACGACAGGCAGTTCCTTGCCGCCGGAAGTAACCACGGTATTCTCGTCCTCCGTCTCATTGTTGAAATCGAAGGTCAGCTGAAAAAGCTGTGCCGGCTCGCTGTTGTCCTCAAAATAGATGTCGATACTCTGCTGGTCCTCACACTCCGAGGTGTAATAAAGGCGGAACACCTCCCTGTCCAGGGGATAACGGTCGTTGGGCAGCAACACCATCCCGTCGTCCATGCGCAGCTTGCCTTCACCGTCCGGCTGGAAATAACGGATGGTATATCGGGCATCAGAGAACCGTCCTTCACGTTTCAGTTCACAGCGGATTTCCACGGTTTCACCCTTCACAATACGTGTGGGAACCGGCATCGTCTCCACCGTAAAGGGATAGGACTGCTGCACGTCAAGGTCATCGCTGCACGAGGTCAGCATACCAAAGGTCAGGCCCATCAGGGCACATATAAGGGCATACAGCCCTTTTCTGTTCATATTAGGTTTCATATTCATTTCTTGTTTTAACGGTTTATAAAAAAATTACTGTTCAGGCGGAAAATTACTTTCAAGGTATTCGTTCAGGTCCTTGCATCCGGCATACAGGTCGGAACAGTCGTCAATCCTGTCACCGTAGCGTTTCCGGAGGACGGCCAGCGTCCTTCTTCCGGCATCGTCATTGTCCAGGTAGCACCGGATCTTCCCGTAATTGTCCAGATAAGGGAACGAGCGTTCAAGCAGGGACACCGAATTGAGGACCAGATAATCCTCACCGCGGCTGATGCCGAGTACCTTCCATGAAAGAAAGTCGATAAAGCCCTCAAAAAGGTTGCAGGTAAGCGAGCCGTTACGGATGAGGGAAATGTCCTTGGGCGGCAGACACCATTTCATGAACCTGGTCCGAAGCTCATAGCCTCCGCCCATATTCCTGAAACCGACGGCAAAATACCGCTTGCCGTACAGACGAAACCGTATTTCCTCGCACTCCGCACGGGCAATTTCCTCTGGAATACCGCGTCCCTTCAGATAGCCGAGAAGTGCATTACAGCGCAAGGGACCGCAAACCACCTCCTCAAAGCGGGAAGGCTCCTTGTGCTTTTCTGTCCTGACACTTTCCTTTTCTCTTTTCTGTCCGGCATATTCAGGTATTGTGCCTCCATAAACTCCGGCGATGAACCTCGCCTGTGCCATGAAGCCGTCACTTCCTGAAAGTTCCCCCGCAAGGGTGAAGATGTCGCCTCCATGCCCGGTACCGAAGTCATGCCATACACCCTTACGGGTATTCACATGGAACGAAGGTGACCTTTCCTCACGGCACGGGGAGAGATACCAGCATTCGTCGCCATGCCTTCTGACGGGCTCATGTCCCAGACGGGACAGGAATTCCTCAATGGGAATGCCTCTTATCATCCCTATATCCATAGGCGTCTAATTGATGATGAAACGGACTCCAAGCCCGAACTGTGTCGTGAACTTTCCCAGAGAACTGCCCCAAAGCACACGTTCGCGCACATGGGCAAGCAGCACGATACGGTCAGTCACATAGCTTTCCAGTTCCAGCGTCAGGGCTCCGCCATAGACGAAGGCATCCCGGTAGGAAAGCATGGAACCGTCATACAGAACCTTTTCTCCCCAGTTCAACGTTTCATATCCCACCAGGGCAGAACCGCCTACAGAAAGGAAGAATATCTTCGCCGGGTCGGACAGGAACTTCAAATAATAGCCGCCCTCGGCAGTAAACTGGGCCCGTGGGACGGAAGTCCCGCGATAGCCGTAGTTCTTCAGCAGGTATTCCACGCCAGCCACCCAATGGTTGGCCTTTTTCGTATATCCCGAAACGGCAAAACCCGTGTACCAGTCAACCGGTGATTTCAGGTTTCCGGCAAAGCCTCCCCTGAGTTCCACGCCCTTCATTCCCGGAAGGTAACGCTGGGCGTATGCCTGCCCCGATGACAGGGCAAGCGATACGCATACGGCAAAAAGAAACAGATACTTCTTCATGGTCATTTCACTTTAAGTTCATTGATCACCCTCGCTCTCACGATGTCCTCACTCTCCACGGTGAAGGTCTGGTGACGGCCTCCGCTCTTCTCGTGCATCTCCACCACCAGCATCTTGTCGGCGGGAATGGTGAACTTGTCAAAGACAAAGACAGTACGCTCATCCTTCTTTCCGGCGACAGCCGTGGCATAGTTGTAGGCACGCAGTGGAAATATCACCTGCTCCTGGATAGCCGTGCGCTTGAGTACCTTCTTGTCCACAATCTTGAACGTCACGAAATCCACCTCATAAGGCACATTCGACGTGTTCTTCACCTGGGTGTGGAAATAGAGCAGCCCGTTATGGGTATAGAGCCCGCGCAGCAGGTACTGGATGCCGAACGCCTTGCTCCCGATATGCTTGATGTGGCGTCTGTTATCCTTGTGGATGGCCTTGGCAATAAGGTGTACCAACTTGGGCGACTCGCTGCCGAGTTCCTTCAGGTAGATGTCAAGGGCATTGTTCGGGCGGTTCACCTCGCTGCCGTCATGAATAAAATCGGCCATCTCGATGTTGAGCAGCAGAGGCTCATCGGCATACTTCACATTGAAGGTGTAGAAACTTCCGCTTTCGGTAATCACCGACATGTTGGTCTCCTCACGGAAGTTCTTTCTGGTAGCCTTTACCCTGATTACATTCTCTGAACCGTCCGCCTTGCCCGCAATCAGATTCGGAGAACCGAGATCCACGTAACGGACAGCCGAGGGAAAGATGATATGGGTCGTCTTGTCATACGTCACTTCCAGACCGTAAGGCGGAATCATCCGGTCAAAGGAGAGCTTTCTGGACAGCCCGTGATAGAGGTCGCCGTCCTCCTGCTGCGGATAGATATCCGCCTTCAGGGTCAAATCATTTACGGCCGTGGTATCAGCCGACTGTGCATGTGCACTTGCAACGCCGCCTGCGAGGGCAAGCATCAAAAGAATCTTTTTCATGTCTTTACAGTTTTAATGGGTTATTGATTGTTGTTCTGATAAAGCATCAGTCCATAGCCTGATTTGAGGTGTACCTTCTCCTCGCGCATCTTTTTGGAGATGTACTGCGACACGCCCTGTATGGCCCCTCGTCCAAGCTCGGAGAGAAGCTGGTCGCCTGCCGACTGGTTGGTGATGGAGATGGTCGTGCCGAGATTCTGTCCCATGTTGGCGGCCACTTCCCTTACTGCATTCGCTTCCGTCGAACCGGGAATGAATATCCCCTCCTGTCCGTCACTGTCCAGCACGGTCAGTTCCACGGGAATGACATTGCCGTCATATTCGACCTGCAGGATTTCAATGCCAAGCCGCTCGCCCTGGATACGTCCCTCACCGGTCAGCAGGGTATTGCGGGGAAGTACGTTTCTTCCCACACGCATGGCCTCAAGCAGCCTGAGACGCACGCTTTGTCCGCTGATAATGGTCTGGTCGCCATGCACACAGGCCCGTATGGTATTCCTCGCCATCTGTGTCCCGGCACTGCCCACAGCTGTATGGAAGCCGATATCCGCACCGGAAAGCAGCCTCGCGAACTGTACCGAATCGGTAAGAGGCTGAGGAAGGGACGACACGACCGGAGAGGACACCAACCCGACGGGAACGGCTTTCGCCTTCCTCTCCCTTGAGGGACTTTCCGTCTCCTGACTGTCCGCTGTTCCCGTGCTGCCGCCCGAAGGCATATATTTGGCGGCAAGCTCATAGGACTTCTCCAGCAAAGCCACCTGTTCCTCGTAGCTCGGTCCGGCCGTCTGCGCTGCGGCAGCCTGTCGGAGCTGTTCCACCTCTGCTTTCAGGGCTTCCTTTTCCGGGTCTTCCTCAGGACTCTCGTAAAAACTACCGAGAGTGGCGTTGATGTCATTGTAAGCCGAGGCTGAAGAGGCGAAGGCTCCCGTCCTGCCGTTTCCTCCTGAATGGTACGCACGGCTTTCATTTTCACTTGCAATGTCCTGCGCCGGTTCTGTTTCCGGGACATTATCCTGTCTGTGTCCATCGGCCAGGGCGGAGAAGTCGGCCAGCGTACGCTTCTTCTCCTCCTGCCGGCGAATCATGTCCGCCTGCTCATAGGCAGCCATCTTGTCCGCCTCTATACCCGTACCTTTCGGATCGGGAAGTTCGGCATTGAAGCCCGTCTTCCTTTCCGCCTCCTGCCTGTCTTTCTCGGACGGGGCGAAAATTAGCCACATGCACCCGAGGAACAGCAGGAACATACCTGTGAAAACCAGATATTTCCTGATTTTCTGCTTCTGTTTCAATTTTTCTGCATCTGTACTCATAATCTTACTTGTTGAACTGGTTAAAAAACTCTTCCATCTCACGGACTTTCATATCGGAGAGGGTATCCGCAGGCACAAAGTCGGGAACCTCAAGCGGGGTTATCCTGATGATGTCCTGCCGGGCATCCTCCCGTCCGATGTCATAAATCGCACGGAAAATCATGTAGAAATTCACCAATGCGAAAAGGGAAACCATCACGATGACGGCGATTGCCCTCTGACGGGGTGTGAGTCTGTCACAAAGGCGGCGCAGCCTGCCCCCGATACATTCCTTGAACTTTACATACATTTTTCTCATACATACATTGTTTTATCTGTCATACATTCTGATATCCCTGTTTTCCAGTACATGGAACCCTTCCAGGATGAACCCGTGCGGATTGTTGTCACTGCGGGTGGAATTCCGCAACCTGCCATGCGTGACAAGGCTGCGTTCCGTCACGCTCTTCTCACGGATGATGAAAAGGCGTGCGTATGTCATGACATCATACGGATAGGTGTTTAAGTCGCATTTCACGCTGTCTATCTCGATACGCTGGCTGACATTGCCCGAAATTATTCTATTGTAATAACCCTGTTCGGCCAGATCCCCGTAATGGGAATAGGCGGAACGGTCACTCAGGAACATGGCACGCTGCACGTTCCCCTCGATGGCACTCTTGTCAGGGGCCAGCGTGAAGAACAGCTCATGGAAACGTCTGACATGTTCCCTTGCCTCTACGGGACGGTTCTGCTCCAGGTCCTGCGAGAGGGCGAGCATGAGCGACTTCCCCTCATCCAGCACATAGATCTTCTGGCGCTGGGCTTCGGCAAAACTGTATGCCTTCCACACGGAATAGCCCACAAGCAGGGTGCAGACACCCAGATAGACTATTCCGAACAGGCGCAGATGCCGGAAGCTGGTCTCGATATTTTTCAATGATTTGAATTCCATTCTTATTCGTTTTATGATTGTTACTTGATTAGTCTTCCGGCCACATTTCCTACAGTAGCACCTGCGGCACCGCCCACAATGGAGCCTGTCTTGGAAGCAGCCTGATTCACGTTCTTGCCGTAATTTCCTGCACCTCCACCGGCCTGAACAATCCAGTTGGCCACGGTCGGAATCGTGAAATACCCGATGATGCCGATAATCAGGAACGTGATGTACACGGCATTGGAACTGTCCGGAATGAAGTTGGGGTCGGACAGCTGCTCGATGTCCCTCTGAAGCATCAGGGTCTGTATGCGTGCCAGCACGCTGCTGAAAAGATCAGAGACGGGCAGCCACAGATAGATGCTGATATAGCGAACAAACCATTGGCTCAGCGAGGCCTGAAAGCCGTCCCAGCACGAAATGGCAAAGGAAATCGGTCCGAGAATGGAAAGGACAATCAGAAAGAATGTCCTTAGCGTGTCCACCACAAGCGCGGCCGCATTGAACATCAGTTCCAGCAGCTCACGGAAAAAATTCTGCACGGACTTCTTCATGTTGTACATGGCACGGTCCACATACATACCGCAAGCCTCGATAGCGTCCAGAGCTCCCAGTTCATCCAGTTTGTTGTCAAAAGCCTCCTTGTCCACCAGGTAGGCCGTCTCGGGATTCCTCCGCATCGCCTCAATCTCCAGCTTGTCCTTCTGCTGCCGATACTCATTCATGTCAAAGGTTTGCGTCTCCAGAATCCTGTGCGTTCCGGTCACGACGGGTGACAAAATGCTGTTGAGCGTACCCAGCACGATGGTCGGAAAAAACATGATGCAGATACCCAGAGCAAACGGACGCAGCAAAGGGAACACGTCAATAGGTTCGGCCCTGGCCAGTGACTGCCAGACACGATACGCCACATAAAAGAGGGCTCCCAATCCGGCAAGGCCCTTGGCCACGCCGGTCATCTGCGAACAGAGCGGCATCATGTCCGTGTACAGACTTTGCAGGATCTGGTGCAGATTGTCAAAATTCACAGCCAACAATACCATAAGCAATCCTCCTTGAAATTACCAGTAGCGTTCGTTGGGTGAACCGTACAGAGCCATCACACGGTCAAGATCATTCTGTTTCTTGGCACGCAGGTACGACACGCCGATGTTCTTGTTGGTATAGTACTGCACCAGACTGCGGTATTGCAGCATGTCGGTATAACAGCGGTCGATGATGTCCATACGTTCCTTGTCGTTCATCGAAAGGCCGTTCTCGTTGACCACCGTCTTCAGGTCCGTCAGCAGATTGGCACTCTCCTCCAGCAGCTTCGTGTAGCCGAGGGCGATGGCACTCAGTTCCTCAGGGGTGAAATAAGGGTCACTGAGCATACGCTCATAACTGGTCACATAGATTTCCGTGATGTCGCCGACCATCAGGATGGTCTGCTGCACCTTGCGGGCATCGCGTACCAGATTCTTGACCTTCCTAAGGCCATCATAATACTCCTTGCCTTGCTTGTAAATCTTGACCGTCTCCTGAAAATTGTTGAGCATGTTGCCAGCCGTCGAGGACGTGTGGACGATGTTCTTGGTGGCATTGATGATGCCCTGGGCAAGATTCCCGGGATCGGTCACTACCCATTGGGCGTGTGCCCTGCCTGCCGAAAGGAGGCAGATACAGCATAAGGCTGTCAGAATTCTTTTCTTCATGTCGTTAATCTTTAATGGTTGATAAATCTTTTCCGTTAGTTCAGAGTCCCATCTTGCGGCCTTTCGGCTTAGGACGGACGTTGATGTGCGGTTTTCTCCGCAGTGTTGTTTCCGAAGAGACCGTGCGGGCAGGCCTGATATTCCTGAAGAACTCGTCCGCATAGGGACGTCTGCCGGTCATCCTGACAAATCGGGCATCTAGTTCCCGGTAAGCCTTCTCCGCCTGTTTCCGTATCACATCCTCCGGACTGCTCCTGTCAATGCCGTATTTCACAAGAAAATCCGGGCGGATATGTATCGGGTCATGTACGGAACCCGGCGAGGCGGCAATACTGCCCAGCCTCTCCAGTTCCCCGTTCAGCTTGTCAAGGTATTCAGCTGGAGGACGGGGACACACACTTTCAAAAATCTTCTCCACCGCGTGTGTCAGTCTTGCATCCACCTCCAGAATGTCGGGTACTTCCTCCGTCTGCCTCTTCCGCAGGTATTCGTCAGGAGCCATCCCTTCAAGCTGATGGAACAGACGGTAATCCTCCGTGAGTCCGTAATACTCCTGTATGGAAAGAGGAATATTCCAGCCCTGCATCAGGGACCAGTAGAGGGATGACACGACCTCACGGCGTTTGCTTTCATTAGATTCCAGATCGCTATACATAGATTCAGAAGTTTAATGGGTTGATAAATGATTTCACTTTTTCCTCTTGCTCTCGGCCAGCTGCTTGATTGCCAGCTCGATATTGCCACCCAGCTTCCGGGTAAGCCGCATTACTTCAAGCTTTTCCGTTTCCTCGGTCGTATAGGTGTAGTACTCTTCCGGCGAGACCTCGGTGGCATAGACCGCCGACTGTGTTCCGCCAAGACCTATCCACACTTCCTTGTACTTGCGGGACGGGCTGTTGGCCATGTTGATGGAGAGAATCTGGGCACGTTCCTTATCGGTCAAACCCAGCAGGGACTGGATTTCATCGAACTTGTTGACATACTTCCTCTGGTCCAACAAAATCTTGCAGTCGCTGTTGTTGATGATGGTTCCCTTGACGATGGGTGACGAAATGATGTCTTCCACCTCTTGGGTAACGACAACAGCCTCTCCGAAAAACTTTCGGACGGTCTTGAAAAGGTACTTCAGATATTCCGCCATACCTTCCTTGCTGATGGCCTTCCATGCCTCCTCCAGCAGAATCATTTTGCGAATACCTTTCAGCTTTCTCATCTTGTTGATGAAGGTTTCCATAATGATGATGGTGACAATCGGGAACAGTACCTTGTTGTGTAGGCTAAGCACCCAACGCCTTTCCATATTACTATGGTAGGTTTTCAAATGCTCGCCCCCGAACCGGACGTACACATTTCGGCGTATCCGGCTCTCCATTAATTCTATCAGTCTTTCCATCCACCGTCAACTTTTTTATGACAACTTCGGCAAAGTGCTATTGTCTTGCGTTTTCGTGCAATCATGTGGCGTTCCCAATCTTCTTTTTCTTGTAGATTTTTGAGTTTGCGTACATGGTGCATGTCAAGTTTGACGTTCTCTTTTCCACATAATTCACAACGTTTTGCCTTTAGTCTGTCTATAAGGCTTGTTGCTGTGTAGAAATAGCGAACTGGCTCTTTGTCGCAACATTGTGCATAATCTTGCCTTTTTCGCTTGAAACCGTCATGGTAGAATTGGCGTGTCAAAGTCTTACCGTTTTTATTTTTATAACTTACCGTAAACACCTTGTCTTTCTTATACTTCTTGCAGATTTTCACAACCGTACTTTTATATTTGGCTGCAAAAGTCTTATACATACTGTATTCCATAATGTACTTGAAAGTATGGAGTGTATGGCAGTTGTTTGCAAGTGAATAAAAATTGTAAAGACCTCTGATTTCCGCATTGTATCTTTCCAAGATTTCCAAATCGTCATTATTTATAAGATATGTACGGTGTTTTGGTTTATACCTTTCCTTGCCATTATGCACTTTAATTTGCAGCGCATCATAGTCAAGCAGTTTCTTCCGAACCACCTCGGTAGGCATTTTCAGATAAATCTTATTGTTGTAAGGTCTTGTCAGTTTGCCTGCCTTGTTTCTCTTGGTCTGTGCGGATTTACGAACATAGATTTCATAACCGAGGAACTTAGCCGATTTCTTTCCGTGGGTGATAAGGGTTTTATCTTCTGATAGTTCAAGAGAAAGTTTCTCTTCAAGGAATCTCTTAATATCCTGTTTGATAACTTTCGCTTCGTCTTTCGTTCCTATTACGGCACACAAAAAATCATCAGCATAACGAACATACTTCAGTCGTCTGAAATCGTAGTCCATTTCTACGCCACATGAAATCATGGTTCTTTCTCTGTCAAAGCGTTTTATTTCTTTGATGATTAGTTTACGCTCTTTCATGCTTGTTACCTTTTTAAGTTTCAATACTGCAAGTCGTTTCCCATACTCAAATTTGATACGTTCGGGATTATCCTTTCGTTCTTTTCCCTTATCAAACTGGGATATGTATTCTCGCATATAGCGGTCAAACTGGTCAAGGTATATATTAGCCAGAATTGGACTGATAATACCACCTTGGGGTGTTCCACTGTATGCTTTATTAAATATCCAGTCTTCAATATATCCTGCGTTCAGAAACTTGCGGATTAGTCGGATAAAACGTTCATCGGCGATGCGTTTTCTGAGAATAGAAATCATTACATCGTGATTGATATTATCAAAGAAACCTTTGATGTCTCCTTCTATAAACCAGCTTGCTCCGTTGAATGTCTGTTGGATTTGACGTAACGCCGTATGACAGCTACGTTTAGGTCTGAATCCGTGAGAGTTTGCATCAAAGCTACCTTCATAGATTGCTTCCAAAATCATTCTGACTACTTCTTGCAAAAGTTTATCATTGAACGTAGGTATTCCAAGAGGACGTTTTTTCCCATTCTTTTTGGGAATATACACCCTTCTTGACGGGATTGGCTGATAAGTCTCGTTTTTCAACGAAGTAATCAGCTTTTCGATACGAGATATACTCATGTGGTCAATGGTGGCATTGTCTGCACCTTTGGTCATGTTGCCTTCTTTCGCATAAATACGTTGATAGGCAACGTAGTATATCTGTTCGTTGAACAATAGGCGATAAAGCCTCTCAAATTTGTAGTCTGGTTGTTGACTATGTTTAGCCAGACTGTTTAATACTTTTTCTGAACTTCTCATAATGTCTCACACATTTTTCATTAATTGTATTAAAAGAATTAACTGCCTCCCTTCGCCATGTACAGGACGTTACCCTGCTCGGACTACTACGGAGGCTCCGTTGCCTTGTCGGATATTCAGAGGTCTGCACCTCATAGCCTTACAACTGGCTTTCCGATTTAGGCAATCCCCGTTTGCTTGCATAATAACTATTGCGTGATAGACAGGAGGATATGACTTCCGTCCGTTTCTGCTTATTGCAGATGCGTCGTGACATGTACATGCTCTATTCTCCTCAAAGACTGGAAAATGAGTGTCACGATACAACGAGTTTAGCTATCTTACGTTGCAGGTACAGCCGAATACCGCTTGGACTATCATTTAATCAGTATGGATTTTATCCTTTGTCTATCATTTCATCCTACCATTCAGTCGCAACTTGATAGCTAATTGACTCATGGCTTTTCCTACATGCTACACTCCCCATCGTCTTTCGTTGAATGGATAAGTAGGTGGATGATAGGTCATTTCAATGTACTCTTGCCTAATTCCTTGCTAAAGGAATAGTTATTTATGCAGCCTTGACGGGCGCACCCTTTATCGCGTCGATTTCGAAGACGATGAAGCGTTTGGACAACAGATCAAGCTGCTTTTCGGAGTTTAACAGATAGTCGTATTCGCCACCCTTGTAATAAGGTTCCAGCACATTCAGGAATCCCCACACGTCAAAATCCTTCTCCCGTGTACGCTTGGTCTTCAGGATTTCCTGATACTCGTCGCGGATGAACTCATAGAAGGTGTTGAAGGACGGAACCACGGTACTGTCCGTGCGTATCTTCTCCAGAAAGAGATTGACCGCGTTGGAGAGCGCCACCTCCTCGGCACGTGTCGGCGGCTCGTCATCACGTTTCCACAGAGTAAGGATAAGCGTCTTGATGGACTCCTTTTTTTCGATATCAAAAGTACCGTCCTCCACGTAGAAAGGATTGAAGGCTATCGGATCGCTCTCCTCATAAGTGAAATAGATGCCGTCTTCGCCATACGTTCGGGCATGGATAAGGCTGCACAGTCCCTGATAGGAATTTCCCGTGTCCACCAGCAGCACATGCGCTCCCTGTTCGTAATACTGGCGCACCATGTGGTTGGTGAAAAATGACTTTCCGCTGCCCGAAGGTCCGAGGATGAACTTGTTGCGGTTGGTAATCGTACCGTTCTTCATCGGCAGGTCGGAAATGTCCAGATGGACAGGCTTTCCGGTCAGACGGTCCACCATGCGGATGCCGAACGGCGAGAGCGAATCCTTGTAGGACGTTTCCCCGATGAACAGACACAGGGCCTGCTCGATGAAGGTGTAGAAGCTTTCCTCAGACGGAAAATCACCGGCATTGCCGGGAATGGCCGCCCAAAAAAGTGTCGGCACATCAACCGTGTTATGGCGGGGCTTGGCCTCCATCAGGGCAATCTGGCTACCCACATCATTCTTGATACGCTTCAGCTTCTCCCGGTCGTCGCTCCATGCAAAGACATTGCAGTGCGCACGGATGGAAGTGAGTCCCTTGCTGTGCGCCTCGTTCAGGTACTCCTCAATCCATTCACGGTTGATCTGGTTGGAGCGGCTGTAACGGGACAGCGAGTGCATGTTGCGGGCGGTCTGCTCGAATTTCCTCAGGTTCTCCGCCGAATCGTCTATGAAGAGATACTGGTTCACGATATGGTTGCACGTGAGCAGTATTCCTATCGGTGCGGCAAAGGACAGGCGGCAGTCACTGCGGTCCGTGGACAGCCGTTCATAACGGCTGTCCGTACCCACGGATGACGGCAAATCCTCAGTTTCAGAAAGGGTATGCAGACAGAGCACATTGTCGCCGACCTTCATTTCCCCGGCTCCGAGAGTGATGTCCTGCAGGCTGGTCGTATTTTCCTGCGAAAGCGAAAAATACTTTTCGATAATGCCCGCGGAGGTTTCCGTACCGGTAATCTCTTCGTCCGTCAGCCTGACCATGCGGAGCAGACCGCTGTCGTTCACGATACGCTCGAACTGCCCGCAGCATTCCAGAAAGCGTGCGACGGTATCCTTGTCCTGCATCTCCTTGGGGATGATAAACCCGCGCGTGAGGGCATTGAAACTGCTTGTCGTGCGGCTGTGTTCCTTAGTGGTCTTAGTCAGGAACAGATAGCAGGTATGGTTCAGGTACGGCCGTTCGTTGAAATGCCTTTCAAAGCTTCGGCTGAGGAAACTCAGGTCATCCCGGCAGATGTCAGGTCTGTAACCCTCCTCGATGAAGATATCCTGCTTGTGGACGATGCTGTAGTTCGGTAGAACCCGGACTGCCTTCGCCCATGTGGAATGGAGGGCCTCGTACTCGGCGCGTGTCAGCGTGAACACTTCCGGCAGCTCCACCCTGTAGGCCACGGTAATGTCGGCATCCTTGCTGATGATGCACCCGTGCTCGACGGCCATCAGCGGAAACCGGCTTTCCAGTGTGGCGGCTTTCATTACATTTCTCATACATTACGTTTTTTCGGGGTTGGACAAATCAACCGGAGGAAACCCTTCCGGCTGATGATGTAGCGGGGATGTCGGCGCAGCGCCTGCAATTTCATCAGTCCCCATTCACCGTATTTCGCGTTCAGGCGGAAAGTCACCCAGACAAGCACCGAAGCGCAGATGACACCGAAGCCGATACATACCCACTGGTCGATGCCTGCCATGTACATGATGACAAACAGGACGAACAGGGCGAGCAGTCCGCCGGCGAAGATGAACAGGTACTGGCTTTTCAGCCCCTTGAACTCAGGGCTGCGGCCGATTCCCTTGTTGATAGGATACTCCGCCATAATCAGAGGAAGAATGAACGTAAGATTGTGGCGGCTACGATTAAAAAGATGCAGGCGCCGAACCAGCTGGCTGCCGTCTTGGAGGTGTCAGGATCTCCCGAGGAAAACTTGGAATAGACCTTCACGCCTCCGATAAGGCCGACTACGGCTCCGATGGCATAAATCAGTTTGGTTCCCGGATCGAAATAGGAAGTGACCATGTTGGTGGCTTCAGTGATACCGCCGATACCGTTACCCTGGGCGAAAGCCCCTGTCGTTGCAAGCAGCATCATGGCTGCAAAAAAGAATCTTTTTTTCATGTGTCGAAACTTTTAATTGGTGAGACAAAAAATGATTTCGACCACGAATATATAACGCTTAATTCATTGATTTACAACACTGACGATGCATGACATCGGGTGTCATTACGTTACATTGGAAATAACTTTAGAGTAATAAAAAAGAGAAGAGGCAACAAAGAAGTAACAAAGCGAATGAATTTGATCGCTAATCACAACTAACCTAAATTAGCAAGTATAATTCTGTTGCACAATTCAACGATTAATGCCCTATGATATGCCACAAAAAAAAGATAACTAAGGTTTCATTGGCAAAAAATATGTAACTTTGTGTTTGTTAAGAAGTTAAAGATAATATTGTTAATCACTATAAATTATGAATGAAACAGATATAATCATACGGGAACTTACCCAAGAAGAATTGATTACAAGAAAACCTTTTTCACATTTTGGCTGGGAAGGAGACGGGGCATTCTCTTTTCTAACTATTTCTGATGGATATTGGGAAAGTGCAAAATTATTACTTGAGAAAATGAAAAAAGAAAGCAATAACTTTGCTATAGTTGATTCTTTGGTATATCCTTTATTTTTTAATTATAGACATTCGATTGAGACATATTTAAAGCTATTGTTTTTCAAATATGGAACGCAAACAGAACAAGCAAGGCGTGATTATTTGGAGTTAGGACATGATTTACAAAATCTATGGGCCAACTTACGATCTCATCTGAATAAAGGGAAAAAACACGTAGGAAGTACTATAAATATCAATGCAATAGAGCATTATATTAAATCAATAAATGGATTTGATCCAGATTCAATGATGATGCGTTATCCTGTTGAAAAAGACTTAAAAGCAAACAAAGAACACGACTATCATTTCGATTTCATCAATTTTGGTGAACGAATGGATGAATTGTGTGCTTCTTTAAGACAACTTGATTATGATTTATCAAACCAAATGTTAGAAACTGCATCATTGGAAGAACTATCTACCTATCTTGATATGATTGAAAAATATCGTCGTCAAATAGATGAGTTTTTATCAATATTAAAAGCTGAATCAGAAACAGAAACTATAAAAACATTTGATTTCCAAACCCTTATTGACAACTTGAAAAATAATGAGCCATCCAAAATCTGTAAGTTTCTCAACGAATGTGAACCAGATTTGCTTATTCTTTTAGATAACCTATTCTATGGTGGACGAACTGTAAATTCAAATGAAATTCGTTTATCAACTTCTCCTGTTTGTAGACAAAAAGAGTTTGTCAAATTTTGTTTTGAGCTATTAGACAAGGATGGACTTTGTTTTGGGAAAGTTCCTTATGAAGCCCAAATTAACATTTGGGGCAAAACAGCTTCAGCTCTTTTAGCTGGAATCTCTACAGCACTTTCTATTATAGGTTTAGAACCAAATAGTTGATAAATGCATAAATGTGATTTTAAGATATGAAGCGAAGTCTGAAAACCAGACGGCTTTCAGACTTCGCTTCATTGTGAATGCTGTTTACTTTTCAGCGGAATCGAAAAAGAGGTTACACCATTCCTCCGTTGCCTCTTTTTCTCTTTTGCAATATTTTCTTAGCTTCCATTTCTTTCAGACTTAACCGTTTTCCAATCAGCGTCATTGTGTAAGAGGTACATGACCTACCTGTTGTTATTTATTTTACAATACTATTCAGGTTAAAGTTCCAACCAACTTTGAGGGATTAATTTATCTCCATTTCGCCATATTTCTCGTACACAGTTTTTGAATTTTTCATCATTTAGATAGGCATGATCTGTTATTATCACTTGGAACTTCGAATCAAAACTATCAGTTTTATTGATAATAAAATCAAACATTTTCTTTACGGCTATTTCATCAGAACTTTCTTGTATCTGTCCATTATTTTGAATATCCTTTTCTGGAGGGAAATATACTTGAGTTGGTTGATCTATCATAAGAAATCGAGGAACAGGTCTATTCAATTGAATAAAATGCTCATGTAATCCAAAATGTATGAGTAGATGGTAACTAACCCAATTTGCTCCACTTCCTAATTGAGATAATGGAATTGATTTATTAACAGTATCGGCTATAAGAGTCAATTTAGACAAATCAAATCGAATAAGAGCATTTTCATATTCAACATCTAAGTCATTAACCCAATTGCTCATGTGCAGATTTATTTTATTAATAATAGAGAAGAGTTTTTCTTCCTTTGTCTCTTTATCAATCATATCTGATAAACGAGCAATATCTTGTTTCAAAGTATTGATTTTATCATCAATACTTTTATCTTCTGTAAAATCAATACTTTCTAAAAATAAACTTATTCTACCAATAACCTTACCTCTACGTAAATTTAAATCGCGCAATCTTCTGGCATTCTCTTGTTCTGTATATAAGGCAGTAATGGCATTTTCTATATTTTGTATTTTTTCTTTTATAACATCTGCCTTATTTATTAATTCTTGTAAATATTTATTAAGACGAGGTTTTTCTCTAGTAGTTTCTTCTAAACTTTTTTTCAAATTAGATAAAGAAGTTTGGATGGCTGTAATTGAAGGAATGGGAACGTTTAAAGAGCTATTGCATAATGGGCATATATATTCATTATTTTCAGAATCAGAGAATAGCCCAATACTTTCGAGACGAACTTTTTGTTGTTCAACTTCACCAGAATATTGAAAATTGTTCTTTAAAAATGTTTTAGTAGCAGAAATAGTATCTTCTAAGCGTCCCAATTCAATTTTATATTCACTCCTTTCATTAACAAGTTTTTTTAGTGTGGAATTTTCACCTTCTATACTTATCTTATTTTCTTGATATTCCCAATCCTTTATAGAATCGAGAGTCTTCATAGCATCTTTAATCTGTTCTTGTTTAAAAGTTTTGTCTAAAATACCAATTTGCTTAGCTTCTTCTATTAACGAAAAAGCCATACTAACCCCTTCTGCATGAATCTTCTCCGCTTCATTTTTTTCTCTAACGAGTCGATTCAGTTCTTTCTTTTTTTGGGTTATTTCTTGTTCTATTTTTAGACAATCTTCTCTAATTGCTCCTAAAAAATAAGGGAGCGAATCTTTTATAGCTTGAGGTACAAATGGCTCTGTCTGTTTGTAAAATAAATAGTCTTGTTGTGCAATTAATGTTTGAGGCTGAAAACAGAATAGTCTTGAATGCCCAAAATTAACTTCTAATGGTTCTCTTGTATTATTATCTGGAATTTGTAAATTTTCAGCAATGCCTAATTTCCGTGTGAGAAATAATTTCAATGCTGATATATTACTGTTATTATGAAGGGATGCAAAATCTGGTATTTCGTCATCATTAACTTTAAGCAAAAATATTTCAGATATGGTGCTTACACTTTTTACATTAGGATTTAGTCGAGCTACAATATATTGTTCTTGATCCTCAAAAACAATAGTAATAGCAAACCAATGAACATTATCTCGTATTACGCCATCTGCTATTTTGCATTCTCTGCTTCCCAGACAATAATCAACTATATTAATTAATGCAGTTTTACCAGATTTTGACTCTCCTGTTATGATATTAACTTTACCTAATTCAAAAGAAAGAACTCTCTGATGTTCTGCATCTTTATAAAGAATTATATTTTTGATTTGCATATTATGGTCTTATTTTTAGGAACATATAAATAGTTTGTTCATTACCTGTCAAACGAAGCCACTTCCCTAAAAGATCGGCTTTTTTATATATAGTTCTAATTTCTTCAACATTTTCACCTACTGGAAGTTTTTTTGAGAATTTGTTTACTTGAATTTCTCCATTATCAGAAATTTCAACTGCATTATGTAATAGAAGAAACATTAGACTTTCTTTTGTGTAAGGAAGTAGTTCCTTAACCCTACCCGCAAAATCAATGAAGAGATATTCGTTTTCATTTACCCAATGGTGAAAATATGTGCTTGAACGTTGTGGCATATTATCTCTTGTTTTTTTATGTAATATGATAGGTAATATTAAATAAAGCAATGAAAAAGGAAATAACATATTTTCTTCGTTATCATTATAAGAAGCGATAGCTCTACGTAATATCTCTCCACAAAATGCTGGATTCAGCAAATTTGCTACAATCTTCGATCTGTCTTCCCAATTTTCCATTATTGTTCTTGTAATTTTTCTTGAAAGTTTGGATGCCAACCTATTCTTTTCTCATCTGCCAACATATGACAACTGCCTCTTGTTAAATATTGTGGCTGAAAGTTGTTGCGAATCTTATACGCTGGAGTTTTTTTTATGTAATACTCTTCATAAAAAGCTTTACCTGCTTTTTCTAATTCTTGCTCAGTTAACCCATCGCAATCATCTTTCATCAAGGCAAAAATATTATTCCAATAATCATATAATTGTTTATCCTTAATTCCGCAACATAATTGATAATTATTTTTATAAGTTCCTGAGCAACAT
>OGIZ01000299.1_pt1 | contig 37203 bp, 31 predicted proteins | sample 1571911 | NCBI WGS metagenome assembly OGIZ01 (sample SAMEA2582108, study PRJEB24529) | metagenome | biome: Human gut stool | place: China | collected 2011 | reverse complement strand
ATTTAAATTCTAAAGCTCATCTAGATATTCTCTTCATACTGTTTGTAAGGTTTATACTTATTTAAATACAGCTAATAGATTTTGGGAAGTTTTAAAGAAGTTTCTTAAAGCACTAGAGATATTAATAAAGTAATGAATAAGGGTTCAAAGTAATAAAAAAATGCTTTGAACTCTACTTTTTTACCTAAAAAACTTATTTCACTAAAATTTTAAATGTGGTATAATGCTCGACAGAAGAAATGACTAGATGGAAAAGAGGAATAGAGAGAATGATAAAAAGTATAAAAAAGAATTTAAAACCTAAGATTCTTATAAGTAATTTAATCTTGATAATTGGGATAGTTATTTTTGTTACTTTATATGGAGCTGTCTTTGGAAGTGCTAATAGTCTTGTAGGGGTATGCGCCATAACTGCAATGCTTATGTTTGTAGATGTTCATTTAAGTTTAAAATTAAATGAGGCTATTATAACTACAGTGTTATCCTTTGTTCTTATGGGAGTTTCAAGTCAAATAGCTTCAATAAATCCATTTTTAGGATTTGTAGTCAATTTCATAAGCATATTTATAGTTTCATATTTAGTTACTAATGCTATGGAAACAAAGGCATATTTACCTTTTATACTTTGTTATGTATTTATAGAAGGAACTCCTATTACATGGAGTGAATTGCCAAGAAGGCTTATAGCATTATTTGTTGGAGGAGCATTAATAGCTTTAGTTTATTATTTCAGTCATAGAAAAAAAGATGACTCTGATCATATGAATATAAGTGAAATGATAAAAACTATGAATAAAAATACCCTTCAATTTAACTTTTCACTAAGAATGGCACTGGCTGTATCCATAGCTATGTTACTTGGAAGCATACTTGGTTTTCAAAAATCAATGTGGATAAGCATTACTGCAATGTCAATAACTCAACCACATTTTGATGATACTAAGACTAGGGTTAAAGAAAGATTTTTTGGTACTTTAATAGGATCAGCAATATTTGTATTAATATTTGTTTATCTTGTACCACAACAGTTTAGTAGTATAGTTTTACTTATCCTAAGTTATATTTACACATTCATCAAGGAATATAAAATAAAGATGATATTTATAACCATGAGTTCTTTAGGGGCTGCAATGATTTTATTCCAACCAGGAGTTTCAGTACCTATGAGAATAGCTTTTATAGTAATGGGAATAGGTATAGCTTTAGTAGTAAATAAAGTTATCTATGGAAGACTAAAATTAGAGGAAAGCAATGAAGAATTAGATGAGACTATTAAAGATATAGATAAAGTAAATGATGAATTTTAGAGTAAATATACGATGTTATAATTAGAGCTTTATAGAATCAATTAAAGAGTATAAAGTTTAACTTTAGAATAAGTATATTGCATTGATTAAAGTATATAAAATTAGCTTTTAAGAAAAGTATATTAAATATGCTTAAGCTAAATATCCATAATAATTAAGAATATATATTAAATTATTAAGAGGCTTGTACCAAAGTTACTCCTTAATAAAATTTATAGATTCCTAAAGAGAAATAATATATCACTTTTTATATTTCAAAATAATATAGAAGGTTTTATATTAATTAGTTTAAGGAAGAGGTTTATAAGTTTTATAGTGAGTTTTGGTACAAGCCATTTTTTATTAGATTTTTAATAATATATATAAGATTTAAATAAGGTTTTAAATAATAACAATAGAGCTTTAAAAAAGTTTTAGAGATATATTTAAATTAAAAGGTTGAATTTAAAGGAAGTTATAATATTTTTTATATAATTTATAAATAAAAAATTTCTACAGTATTAAAAATTTAAACTAAATATAAACTTTATTTAAAAAGTCTAGTGTAATTTAAAAAATAAAATGAAAAAATTAAATTTAATAATAAAGATGTTGTAAATTGTAAAACGAATTAAATTTACCTAAATATTATGATTTGATAATATGAAAATGTATTAGAGTAGGATATATAAACATAGGAAGTAAAAGGCGATTTAAGAAGGAATTTAAAAGAAAATAATAAATTTATATTTATTAAAGTTTATTAAAAAATCATTTGTCTAGGTACTCTTATTAAATGGAAAATATTTTAAGATGATTGATGGTTTTCATAAAAATAATATTTGTGGTAGGTGGAATTATGAGTTTATGTAAAGGAACAGTTAAAATTGGGAAAAAAAATCTTAAGAAGGGAACTAATAAGTATTTTTTTAAAAGATATTTAAAAAAGAACTATGAGTTTACAGTTTCAGAATTTAAGGATAGAAATAAATTTGAACTTTTAGAACCTGTTAATGTAGAGGGGTTAGATTTTTGGGTTGATGTGGAGTTTAAGGGAATTAGACCAAAGGAAATAGATCTTAGAAGTATTGATAACTTAGAAAAATATCAATTTGAGAGATATGAACAGTGGGTTTCTAACAATTTAGGAATTTCCTTAGAAAATAGCAAGTGGAAAAACAAAAAGTTTAATTGGGGAAATCTAAGTGTGAAGCTTTCAAAGACAGTAAAAGAGGATTTAGGATGTATAACAATAAAAGTTATATATAAGTAATGCTAGTTCTATGATTTAAATTAATAATACTTCTTCTTTATAAGTAAATTAATATAATAAAATACTTTTAAATTTATAAAAAAATAAAGTTAACAAAAAATTCATAAATGTGAGTATTTGTTGAAAAAAGTCAAATGTATTATTTGTCAAAATGTGATTTTATAAGAAATAAGTAGAATTATTTGGGAATGAAAACTTTTTATTTTAAAAAAAATGTTATTTTTAAGATGAAATAAGCTATATTTTTCAATATAACTAATTTACAAATAAAGTATATGAAAATTTAAACAATTTTTCGTGAATAATTTTAATTATTTTTAAAAATATAAAGGATATTTATTGAAAAATAATTCATTAAAATAGGAAAAAAGAAAAAATAGAAATTACAGGGGGCTTTATGAAAGAATGATTTTAGTATATTATAGTTAGGTGAGATTAATTTGTTAAAAATAAAAAATTAAATAGAGTAATAGGAGGTTTCATGGAAGAAAATACTATAAGCTTACAAGAGATTGCTTACGCTTTAAAGAAGAGATGGAAACTAATTGCACTAATAACCATAGCTGCTACCTTAGTTTCAGCAATATTAAGTTTTTTCGTTATAAAACCACAATATGAAGCGAAAGCTAAGCTTTTCATTGGTAAGCAAGAAACTCAAGAAAACAATGCATATAATAATAGTGATGTTATGATGTATCAACAACTTATGAAGACTTATGCAGAGCTTGTGAAGACTTCAGACTTAGTTACTAAGGCAGTTAAAAGTGCTAACTTAAATTACAACCAAAATGAAATAAAAGGGATTTTAAATAACCTTACTGCTACTCCGAGTGCTGATACTCAAATATTAGATTTAAGTTATAAGGGAAGAAATCCTAAGGAAGTTTTAAAGGTAACAGAGGCCATAACAAATGAATTTATTTCAGAATCTAAGGAGCTTATTCCAAATGGAAATGTACAAGTTATACAAAAGCCACAGCTTCCAGAACACCCAGTAAGTCCAAATAAGAAGCTTAATATACTTATTGCTTTTGTATTAGGTCTTATGGTAGGAGTAGGAGTAGTACTTTTAATGGAATACTTAGATAATACATTTAAATCAAGAGAAGAACTGGAAAAAGCTTTGGAATTACCTATAATAGGAGCTATTCCAGACTACGACAGTATAGAAAAATAAGGGAGGAAAGTAGATGTTAATATTAGAAAATAATTCAAAATCAGTGGCAGCTGAAAGTTATAGAACATTAAGAACAAACATACAATACTCTTCCTTTGATAATCCAGTAAAATCTATTGTTATTACTAGTTCTGAGCCAGGGGAAGGAAAATCAACAACAAGTGCTAATTTAGCTCTTTCCTTTGCACAGGATGGAAAGAAAGTAATACTTATAGACTGTGATTTAAGAAAGCCTGTTGTACATAAAAACTTTGGAATAAGTAATTCTAGAGGATTATCAGAATTTTTAATTGGAAATGTTGAATTTTCTAAGGTGGTTTACAAACATGAATCAGGACTTCATGTGTTGCCATCAGGATTAGTTCCTCCAAATCCAGCTGAGATGTTAGCTTCAAGAGCTATGGAGCATCTTTTAACTCAATTAGAAGAAAAGTATGATTATATAGTGTTAGATACTCCTCCAGTTAATGCAGTAACAGATTCAAAAATACTTTCAACAAAGGTTGATGGAACAATACTTGTTGTAAAATATGGATATACAAAGAAGGATGCTGTAATAGAATCTGTAAAGGGACTAAGAGCAGTTAATGCTAATATAATAGGAACTGTGTTTAATGGAGAGGAAAATCAAAGGGGAAAATACTATCACTATTATAAGAAAGATTAATATTTAAATAAAACAACTTAACACTCCTAATAAGGAGTATTAGTTGTCAATTGTTGTGTAAAAAAATAGAAAAAAGTAATGATATTTAAAGTTTATATTAATGATATTAATTATTATTTTGTTAAAATTAGACATAAAGTTTAGTAAATAAGTTATGTAGAGATTAAGATTAAAATTATTGGTTAGGAGGAAAGCTTGATGTATGAATCTGTGGAGAAGGTTCAAGAAGGAAAAGAATATATAAAGGCAGATCAAGGAAATAGAATATACTTATTTTTTAAGCGAGTAATAGACATTTTTGGATCAGGCTTTGGATTAATCATATTAAGTCCAGTATTTTTAATTGTAGCAATAGCTATAAAATTTGAAGATAGCAAGGGGAGTGTACTATTTTCACAAAAAAGAGTTGGACAGTATGGTAAAGAATTTAATATGTACAAGTTTAGATCCATGGTTAGTAATGCAGAAGAGCTTAAAGCTAAGCTTATGGAACAAAACGAAATGTCAGGACCTATGTTTAAAATGAAACATGATCCTAGAATAACTAAGGTTGGAAAATTTATAAGAAAAACTAGTATAGATGAACTTCCTCAGCTTATAAATATTTTAAAGGGTGAAATGAGCTTAGTTGGTCCTAGACCAAGCCTTCCAAAGGAAGTGGCTAAATTTGAACCGTGGATGTTAGAGCGGCTAGAGGTAAAACCAGGATTAACATGTTATTGGCAAGTTATGGGGAGAAATGATATAGATTTTGAAGATTGGATGAAGCTTGATGTAAAGTATGTTCATGATAGAAATTTTTGGCTAGATATAAAGTTAATTTTTAAAACATTTTTTGTGCTTTTTGGAGATGAAAGTGCAAGTTAAGTTAAAGGGGAGAAAAGTATATGAAAATAGTAGTAGCAGGAACTGGATATGTTGGATTAGTAACAGGAGCTTGTCTTTCAGAAGTTGGACATAATGTTACATGTGTTGATGTAGATGAAAAAAAAGTTGAAATAATGAAAAAAGGAATATCACCTATATATGAGCCAGGATTAGATGAACTTTTAGAAAGAAATTATAAAGAAGGTAGATTAGATTTTACAACAGACTATAAAAATGCTTACAAAAATGCAGATATAGTTTTTATAGGTGTTGGAACTCCAGAGAAAGCTGATGGTTCAGCAAATTTAGACTATGTCTTTACTGTATGTAGCCAAATAGCTGAAAATTTAGAAAATGATTGTTTAGTTGTAGTTAAATCAACAGTTCCAATAGGAACAAATGATAAGGTAGAAGCTTTCTTAAAAGAAAATGTTAAAGAAGGAATTAATATAGAAGTTGCTTCAAATCCAGAATTTTTAGCTCAAGGAACAGCGGTAGTTGATACTTTAAAAGCTAGTAGAATAGTAATTGGAGTTGAATCGGAAAGAGCGGAAAATACTTTAAGAGAAGTATATGAAAGATTTAATCAACCAATAGTTGCTACAAATAGAAGAAGTGCAGAGATGATAAAATATGCATCAAATGATTTTCTAGCATTAAAAATTTCATTTATGAATGAAATAGCAAATTTCTGTGAAATTGTTGGAGCAGATATAGAGGATGTAGCTAAAGGTATGAGTTATGATCCAAGAATAGGGGATAAGTTCTTAAGAGCAGGAATAGGATATGGAGGATCATGTTTCCCTAAAGATACAAAAGCATTACATTGGTTAGCTAATGACAATGGATATGAGATAAAAACAATAAAAGCAACAATAGAAGTAAATCAAAATCAAAAGCTTAAAATGTTTAGAGAAGCTAAAAAAAGATTTGGTAATTTAAAAGGAAAGAAGGTTGCAGTACTTGGATTAACATTTAAACCAGGAACAGATGATTTAAGAGAAGCACCATCAATAGTTAACGTAAGAAGACTTTTAGACGAAGGTACTGAAATTGTGGCATATGATCCAGTAGGAATAGAAAACTTTAAAAAACTTTACCCAACTGAAATTCAGTATGTAGATAATCCAGGAGAAGCTTTAAAGGATGCTGATATGGCATTTTTATTTACAGAATGGAAAGAAATAAAGGGAATAGAGCTTAGTGTTTATGAAACATTAATGAAAACTCCTATAATTTTTGACGGAAGAAACTGTTATGAAATTAAGGATGTAGAGAAATCAAGTGTTGAATATCATTCAGTAGGAAGAAAGGTTGTAAAAAATATTAGTTATGCAGAATTAGAGGTAGCTAATACACTACTTTAAAATAGGAGTTTTAAGTATGAGAAAAAAGATATGTTTTATAGCATCAAGTGGAGGACATTTTGAGCAACTTATGATGTTAAAACCATTAATGGATAGTAATAGAAGCTTCATAGTGACAGAAAAGACAAATTATTCAGTAAATACCAATGAAAAAGTATATTACTTAAAACAGGTTAATAGACATGAATTGAAATTTATACCTTTAATGATTTTAAATTCATTTAAATCACTAAAAATTTTTATGAAAGAAAAACCTGATGTAATAATATCAACAGGAGCACTTTCAGTAATACCAATATGTGTTATTGGTAAAGTTTTTAGAAAAAAAATAATATTTATAGAATCATTTGCTAAAATAACTTCACCTACTTTAACAGGTAGATTTATATATAAATTTGCGGATAGATTCTATATACAATGGGAAAGTTTAAGAAAATTCTATCCTAATGCAATAAATAAGGGGGGAATATATTGATATTTGTTACTTTAGGTTCTCAAAAATTTCAATTTAATAGATTATTAAAAGAACTAGATAGATTAGTTAAAAATGGAACAATTAAGGAAGAAATTTTTGCTCAAACAGGATATAGTGATTACATTCCTCAAAATTATAATTTCAAAAATTTTCTTGATAGAGATGAGTTTTCAAAAGTTATGAATAAATGTGATAAAGTAATAACACATGGTGGAACAGGTGCAATAATTGGAGCCATAAAAAAAAATAAAAAAGTAATTACTATTCCTAGGGAAAAAAGGTATGGAGAACACGTAGATAATCATCAAATTCAGATATGTTCAACATTTGATTCTTTAAATTTAGTAAAAGTAGTGTTTAATATAAATAATTTAAGTGAAATATTGGTTAAATTGAGCGAATTTAAACCTAATAATTATATATCAAATACAGAAAGTATAATTAAAGATATAGAGAATTTTATAAAAATATAAAAGTTTAGCTGTAAGGTGGAATTATGAAAAAGAATATACTAGTTATTGGCTCTTCTTTATTAGATAAAGGTGGAATAGTTACTGTAATGAAAAATATAGAGGAATCTAAGTTAAATAAAGAATATAATTTTATACATATAGACACGTATATTACTACTTCTAGTATAAAAAAAATATTTATTTATGGAAAAGGCATATTAAAAATATTAAAGACTTTATATAAAGAAAAGATAGATTTAGCTCATATACATATGTCTTATAAAGGAAGTTTTTATAGAAAGTCATTAATAATTTTAATGTTAAAATTACTAAACAAACCTATAATAGTTCATATGCATGGATCATGCTTTAAAGATTTTTATAAGGATATGAACAAATTAAATAAAAGATATTGTAAATATACTTTCGAGAATATTGATACTTTAATTGTATTGTCAGAAAGTTGGAAGGAATTTTTTGGGGATTTTGTTGATACAAATAAAATTGTTGTTATAAATAATAGTGTGCCTATAAATATTAGCAAGAAAGATTTGATTAAAAAGAAAAAAATAGAGTTTGTATTTATGGGAAGGTTAGGTGAAAGAAAAGGAATTTATGATTTGATTGAAGTTATTAAAGATATAAAGGATACGAATAAATATGAAAATAAATGTAACTTTATATTAGCAGGAGACGGTGATATTGAAAAAGTTAATAACTTAATTAAGAAATATGAACTGGATAATTATATATCTAATCTAGGGTGGATAGATGGAAAGATTAAGGAAAATATTTTTTTAGAAGGTGATGTGTTTTTGTTACCATCATATAATGAAGGACAACCTATGGCAATATTAGAAGCTATGAGTTATTTTATGCCATGTATATCTACTTATGTTGGTGGTATTCCAGAGGTTATTAAAAATGACTATAATGGATATTTAAATGATCCAGGAGATAATAGTGGATTATATAGAAGTATAATTAATTTTTTAGAAAACTATGATGATAGAAAAAGAATGAGCATAAATGCATTTAAAACAGTATATGAAAATTTCAATCAAGAGAAAGAATTTAATAAATTAAATGAAATATACCATAAATTTATTGAAAAATTATAGGTAAATATATGAATTTTAAAAAGATATATATTTATATATTAGTTGCTTTAGTTCTTTTTCAAGATACTTTTTTTAAGATTACTGGTTTAAATTTTATAAATTATTTGGATGAATTGATAACAGTAATTTTGTTTATAATTGCAATTTTTTGTATTATTAAAAATAAAAGAGTGAATAAAATATCATTAATAATTTGCGCTTTAATTATAATATTTTCTATAGTTGGAATATATTCGTGTTATTGTAATAGTATTTTTATATTTAAAGATGTATTATTTAGTAATTTTTTATCGATAAAAATATTTATTATTATAATATCTTTATGTAATATAGAGTTTAAAGAAAACACTATAAGATATTTTATAGGTTCAGTTTTATTTTATGGTAAGTTAGTCGCAATTTTTGCAAGTTTAAATTTTATTTTTCCTGTTTTCTACAATAAGATATTTAATTTCACTATACTAGATAAGAGATTTGGTTTTTATTCAGTATGTTCTTTATTTATTCATCCTGGGATATATGGTTGGTTTATGTTATTTATATCATTATATTATTATTCTAGATTTACATTAACTAATAATTTGAATTTTTTAAAAAAGTTTGCATTTTATATTATATTTGCACTTTTATCGTTTAAAGTTAAAGTTATATTGGGTATAGTTTCTATATTAATATTTGATGTTTTTGTTAGAAATAAAAAAAGAATAAAGTTGAATAAAATATTAACAGTAATTATGATAGCATTTATAATACTATTTTTAGCAAAAGATTTATTGATAAATACATATTATATGTATTTTACTAAAACATTTGGTGAATCGGCTAGAATGTCTCTTACTGTGAATAGTATTAAAATAATGAAAGATTATTTTCCTATAGGCGTAGGGTTTGGAAAGTTTGCTAGTTGGTTTGCTAGAATACATTATAGTGAATATTATTATATATATAATATGAATAGTGTATATGGATTAAATCCAATAAATCCTGGATTTGCTACAGATACTTATTGGCCAAGTATATTTGGAGAAACCGGTATTATTGGGACTAGCATTATTTTAATTATATTTATCATTATATATAAAGAAATTAGAAAAAAAACATATTATATAAAACAAAAATATAATTATATATACATATGGGCTATTTTAGTAATAATACAAAGCTTTATTGAAAGTACATCTGAAGCAATATATAATAGTTCGCCTCAATATATTTTTATAGGGGTACTAACAGGTATTTCATTAGGGGTAACTTTAAAGGAGGACAAAAAATGAAAAATATAGGATTTTTCATGCATAATTTTAATGGTGGAGGTGCAGAAAGGGTTACTATAAACCTAGCAAATAAACTTTCTGATCTTAATTATAATGTAAGTATAATTGTTATAAATAATTTAGGAGTTTTAGAAAAAAGTGTTGATGATAGTGTTGAGATAGTTGATTTAAAGATATTTAATAAATCAAAAATTATAAAAAACTTAAAAAATATAATTTATTTAAAAGATATAATAGAAAAAAAAAATTTAGATTGTTTAATTAGTGTTACATCTCCTATGAATTTGATAGCAGCAATAGCTAATGCTTGTTCTAAAAAAAAGATAAAATTATATGCTACTGTTCATAATTCAATATCTATGGAAAAAAAAAGTTTTGCATCTATTAGAAATAAATTAATGAAATATTTAGATAAATATATTGTTAAAACAATAGTTGTATCTAAAGAGGCAGAAAATGACTATATAGAGACAGTAGGAATATGCAAAGAAAAAACAATGACAATATATAATCCGGTTATATCTGATAAAATATATTCTTTACAAAAAGAGAGTGTAGATCATAAATGGTTAACAAAAAATAAGGATTTTAAGACTTTAGTTGCTGCTGGTAGATTAACAGAACAGAAAAATTATCCATTATTATTAGAAAGTATAAAAATTTTAAGTAAAGATATAAATATTAGATTAATAATACTTGGAGATGGTGAGTTAAAGAATGATTTGGTAGAATTAACAAAAATGTTGAAAATAGATGATATTGTTGATTTTGTTGGTTTTACAGAGAATCCATATAAGTATTTTTATAATTGTGATACTTATGTAATGTCATCAAATTGGGAGGGATTACCTACTGTTTTAATAGAAGCGATTGCATGTGGTTGTAATATAGTAAGTACTGAGTGTAAAAGTGGGCCTAAAGAAATTCTTGATAATGGAAGATATGGTATTTTAACTCCGATTAATAACAGAGAAAAACTTGCAGAAGCTATTAAAAAAAGTTTATATGCTGAGAAAAATATAGATGATAAGCTAAAAAAAGCTAAAGAATTTACAATAGAAAAATCTATTAAATCTTATCTAAAAATATTGAATGAATAGGTGTTTATATGAATAAAAAAATATGCTTTTTTTCTGGAAATATTGAACGTTCTGGAGGAACAGAAAGAGTTTCTACACTTATAGCTAATGAGTTGAGTAGGAGGGGGTATCAAGTAATTATATTAAGTTATCAATTTGGAGAAAAAAGTTTTTTTAAATTAGATGATAACATAAAATTGTATACTTTAATAAATGATAAAAAAATAAATAAGTTATATAAAGAATTGAAAGTTAGATATATGTTATATAAATTTATAAAGGAACATAATGTAGATGTAATTATAGATATAGATATATATCTAAGTTTATATACAGTACCATTAAAACTTTTTAGTAATTTAAAGGTTATATCATGGGAACATTTTAATTTGTTAAATAATAATGGCGTAAAAAAAAGAGATTATGCTAGAATTTTAGCAAGTAAATTTTCAGATAAAATTATTGTATTGACTAAGGAAGATGAAAAAAATTATAGAAATAAATTTAAAAGTATAAAAAATATAGAGTATATATATAATCCTAGCCCATTTATAAATATTAATTTAAATGATACTAAAAAAGAACAGTTAATTATATCTGTTGGAAGATTGACAAAGGTTAAAGGATTTGATTCTTTAATAAAAGCATGGAGTTTAATTGAAAAAGAAAATCCAACATGGAAATTATATATAATAGGATCTGGAGAAGAAAAAGAAAATTTATTAAAAGATATTAAAAGATTTAATTTAGTAAATATAAGAATAATTCCATTTACAAATAATATATTGGACTTTTATAAGAAAGCAAGTATTTATGTACTAAGTTCAAGATATGAAGGTTTCCCGATGGTTTTATTAGAAGCTAAATCTTGTGCTTTACCGATAATATCATTTAATTGTAAGACAGGACCAAAAGAAATTATAACAAATGAAGTTGATGGAATTTTAGTAGAAAATCAAAATGTTAAGCAACTTGCTAAAGCGATGAATAACTTAATAAAAAATGATAAGGTAAGGTATTCATATTCTATGAATTCTAAGGAAAGTGTTGAAAAATTTTCAATAAAAAATATTGTTGATAAATGGGAAAAAATTATAAATAATTTGTAAAGGAGTATATGATGATTAAGAATAAGGATGATTTGCAGTTTTATTTACAAGCAGATAAATTTTCATTGAATAAAACTAAAAAAAAGCCGAATATTTTTTCTGATGAAATATGGAAATTTCAAATATGCCTAAGAAAATATGAATATTTCTGCAATTCTACTGGCTTTATAAATAGAATAATGAAAATATTTTATAAATTAAAGTTTCATAGATTGGGCTTAAAACTAGGTTTTTCAATTCCTATAAATGTATTTGAGCCAGGATTAAGCATTGCACATTATGGAAATATAGTTGTAAATAAAAATTGTAAAATAGGCAAAAATTGTAGAATACATGAAGGGGTTACTATTGGGGCAACTGGTGGAAGTATTAAAGCCCCTAAAATTGGTAACAATGTTTTTATCGGTACTGGAGCAAAAATAATAGGAGACATAGAATTAGGAAATGGGATTGTTATTGGTGCAGGTTCAGTAGTGGTAAGTAGCTTTAAAGAGAATAATATTACAGTTGCAGGAGTACCGGCTAAAAAAATTAGCAATAATGACTCAACTAGTATGTGCATAAGAGGGTACGAATTAGCTAAAAATCTAAAAAATTATAATTAAGTTATAAGGTTTATTTTAAGGGATGTGATTAATATAAGAACCGAAAATTTTTTGAGAAATATGAAAATTAACTTAATATTCTATATTTTAGTAATAATTACATCATTTATAGCTAGAAGTATATTTATAAAAATATTAGGTTCCGATATTACTGGTTTAAATAGTTTATATATTAGTTTAATAGGATTACTTAATGTAGCAGAATTAGGAGTTGCTACAGCTGTAGGATATTCTTTGTATAAACCATTAAGTGAGAATAATTTTAAAAAAATAAATGAGATAATGTTATTATTTAAATATTATTATCGAAATATAGCAAAAATAGTTTTATTGCTAGGAGTTATAATATCAGTAGTACTGCCCGTATTAATTAAAGGTGAAATAGATATAAAGTTAGCATATATTTATTATTTTATTTATTTAATAAATGCAACAATATCATATTTGTTTACTTATAAGCAAACATTAATTATTGCAGATCAAAAACAATTTAAAATTTCATATATTTTAAATTTAATGAAAATATTTAAAATGATACTTCAATCTATTGTTATATACTATTTTAGAAGTTTTCTTATTTGGCTTATTGTTGAATTTTTAATTAACTTATTATCTATGCAATTAGCCAATAAAAGAATTGATATAGAATATAGAAATATATTATTTATTGATGATAAAAAGTCAATAAATGATATTAAAAAAGAAAATATTGAAATAGGAAAAAATATAAAAAATGTATTTTTTCATAAGATTGCAGCTTTTGTAATATATCAAACAGATTCGATTTTAATAACTGCTTTTACAACTTTAAAGGATACAGCTATATATGCAAACTATATGATGATAATTAATGCTTTGACTGGATTATTAAATACAGCAATAGGTAGTATAATGCCAGGAATAGGGAATTTGATAGCTAAGGAAAGCAAAGAAAAAGTTTATGATACTTTTAAAGTTTTATTTTTGTTTGATAATATAATTGCTATATTTATAACTACTATAACATTTCATATAATAAACGAATTTATAATATTTTGGGTTGGTAGTGAATATTTATTTTCTAAATACATAGTTTTAGTATTAATTATAAATTTGTATATACAAATTGCAAGAGGATCAGTAGATAGATTTAAAGATGGTTTTGGAATATATTGGGATGTGTTTGCCCCTATAACTGAAAGTATCATAAATTTATTTTTTTCAATAATATTAACAATTAAATTTGGTATAACAGGAGTTTTTTTAGGAACAATAATAAGTAATGTAATTATAGTTGTAATATGGAAACCATATATAGTTTTTAAAGAGGGATTTAAAATTAATATAATTAATCATTTAAAACAAAGTTTTAATATATACATTAGAAATATAATTATAGCAGTAACTTCTAGTTGGTTTTATTATAATATTATAATAAATTTGGATGTTAGTAATATATTTTTTAATTTACTAATACACTTCTTAATACTTTCATTATTTTGCTTTGCTTTAATTGTTTTAGTATTTTTTAATGTCAAAGAATTTAAAAAGATATTATTATTAATTAAAAATAACTTTTTAGGAGTTTTAAAAAAAATTAGTATTAATTAATGAGATGTGACAATTAATACAATACTTAAAAATGAATAATAAAAATAATAGATTTTAGACTAAATTTTTATTTTTAACAAAATCTAATCTTAAAAATTTTTGATATAGTTGATTAAGAAATTGAAAAGATTCTTATAATAACTGAAAATATAAAACTTATATGGAATCATTTAAGCAAAAGTTGTTGCTATACAAAAATAAGTGAAACTTTAATTAAGAGTTAACTTAATAATTTTAAGCAGAATTAATATTGTGAAAAGTATAACTGTGTGGTAATAATTTAAATTATTTCTAAAATGTACAGTTGATTTTTGGATGATTTAAATATAAAATGTTAGAATTTGGTTGAAATAGCTAAGGTTCATCTAGAAAAGTATAGGATTATAGGTCTATTATAAAAGTTAAAAAGAACAATGTTTATTTAACTTAACAGATTTATAATACATTTAAGGAGATATAATTATGAAGAAAGAAATTCATCATTAGAGGTGTTAAGAATATTAAGTATGTTTTTAATAGTGATGCATCATTACTCGATTCATGGTGGATTTAATTTAAATGAACAAAGTTTAAGTTTAAATAAATTATGGATACAAATATTATCATTAGGAGGAAAGTTAGGGGTAAATTGCTTTGTATTAGTGTCTGGATATTTTTTGATACAATCTAAATTTAAGTTGAAAAAAATATTTATTATACTAGGTGAAGTTTATTTCTATAGTATAGGATTATTTTTTTTATTTGTAGTCTTAGGAATATCAGACTTTTCATTAAGTGGTTTTATAAAGTCATTTTTACCTATTACATATAGTTCCTATTGGTTTGTTACAGTTTATATTTTTATGTACATATTAAGTCCATATATTAATAGCTTTATAAATTCTTTAAGTAAAGAAAGTTTATTTAAATTTATATGTATATCTATGTTTTTATGGTGTATTATACCGACATTTTTAGTAAAATCTCCTGAATTTTCTAATTTAGCTTGGTTTATTACATTATATACAATTGCAGCTTATTGTAGATTATATCCTAATAAATACATATTAAATTGTAAATTTAATATTTGTTTATCAACTGTAATGTATTTTATAGCTATAATATCTGTGATTATATTTAATTTAATTGGAGTGAAATTAGCTTTAGTAGGAAAAAATGCGACATATTTTATGAGTGGGAATAAAATACCTATAGCACTATGTTCAATAAGTTTATTTCTAGTATTTAAAAATTTAAATATACAATCTAATAATCTTATAAATAATATTGCGGCAACTACTTTTGGAATATATTTAATTCATGATAATATCTATGTAAGACCATTTTTATGGGAAAACATTTTGAAAAATAGTAATTATTTATATTCAAAATATTTAGTATTACACTCTATAATATCTATACTTTTAGTTTTTATAATATGTTCTACAATTGATTACTTAAGAATGAAATTTATAGAAACACCTATATTAAAATTTATAGATAAAAATACATATACTTTTAAGAAATATGAACAATATTATATTTCTTTAATTAGAAATATAATTAGTAAATTTAAAGTATTATTTTTATAAATAAAATTTAAAGGTTATGTAATTGATTTATTAATCAGAAATTACTTTTATTAATTCTTTAAATATACTAACTGAATCAATTTTTGGTTTAAGTATAGTGTGTAGTGGAAAGTTCATTGCTTTTATAGAAAAAGAGATGGTTAAGTTTTCACTTAAAACTAAGTCTATATTTAAATTATAATATTTAAAAATATATGATTAAATTTTAAGTTTTCGAATTTATAGCGATTATGATTCTTATATTTATGGTGAAGATATATGTTTTTATTACATTTAGTGTACTTAGATTTTGTACGTTTACTGTCATAGTTGATTGTGAAATATATAATATATTTTAAAATTGATATTTTTGATTAATAAGCTTATCAAATTCAAAGTTATATAGTTTTTTCAATGATAACAATAGTACTTTACATTAGTTTTGTTTATTGCTTTTTCCTTTCTTGACGGGAAAATGTTTTTACAAACTCATTGTATTCTCAAAGGTTGGAAAGAGTAATGTTCATTTAACTTAATAGATTAAATATAAAATTAAGGGGATATAGAAGATGAATAAAAAAATAAGAAAAGCAATAATACCAGCAGCAGGTCTTGGTACTAGATTTTTACCTGCAACAAAGGCTCAGCCCAAGGAGATGCTTCCAATAGTTGATAAGCCAACTATTCAATACATAATAGAGGAAGCCATAGCTTCAGGCATTGAAGAGATTCTTATTATTACAGGAAGAAGCAAAAAGTGTATTGAGGATCACTTTGATAAGTCTGTTGAGCTTGAAATGGAACTTGAGAAATCAGGTAAGAATGAGCTTTTAGATTTGGTTAGGGATATATCAGATATGGTAGACATTCATTATATAAGACAAAAGGAGCCAAGAGGACTTGGACATGCTATACATTGTGCAAAGACTTTTGTAGGGGATGAACCTTTTGCTATACTACTTGGGGATGATGTAGTTTATAATGAGGAAAAACCATGTTTAAAACAGTTAATTGATTGTTATAATGAGTATAAAACTAGTGTATTAGGAGTTCAAACTGTTCCAGAAAGTCATGTTTCTAAGTATGGAATAGTAGATGGAAAATATATTGAAGGAAAAGTTTATAAGGTTAAGGGATTGGTTGAAAAACCATCTGTTGAAGAAGCACCTTCAAATGTTGCTATATTAGGAAGATACATAGTAACTCCAAGAATATTTGATATTTTAGAAAATACTAAGCCTGGAAAAGGTGGAGAAATTCAATTAACAGATGCTCTTCTAGAACTTATGGGACAAGAAGCAATGTATGCTTATGACTTTGAGGGAAGAAGATATGATGTTGGAGATAAACTTGGATTCTTAGAAGCAACTGTTGAGTATGCTTTAAGAAGACCAGAGCTTAGAGAAGGATTTATTGAATATCTAAATAACTTATCAGAAAAAGAATCTTTATTCAAAAAAGAAGTTGAAAAAGAGATTATTACTGTATAATTTCAATTAATATAGTCCAGTAGAGAATTTAAATTCTCTACTGGATTTTTTATATTTAATAAAAGTGAAATTTGGAATATTATAGATATATTTAAAGAAACTTAACATAATATTACAGCTTTTTCTTCTACTAAAGCATATTTAAATAGTGAAGAGGTTTTAATATGTATTTATTGTTAAAAAATAGAAAATCATTTGTTATTCTGTTGAAATGTAAATGTTTAAATGGTAAGATAAATTTACAATAAATAACATAACTTTATATATTATGAAAAATAAAAACTATTTAATTTAAAATTAAAAACATAACTAGGTATATTAATAGGTATTTTAAAATTCTGCATTTTAAGGGGGATAATTAGGTATGGCAGAAAAGAAGCAAAGATTTATTAATAAGACTGCTAGGGAAATTAGACTTTTAGGGGAAAAGGGAAATAAGGAAGCTTTAAATGAGTTAATTATTAGGGGTAAAAAGGGTGATAAGTGTGCTATGGCTGAGATTGTTTCTATTTATGAAGGGTTAATTCATAAATACTCTACTAGGTTTTTTATTAATGGTTATGATGTTGATGATTTAAAGCAAATAGCTAGAAGTGTTATTATTGAATCCATAAGTAAATTTGATGGAGATCATGGTTCTGAGTTTATATTTTTTATTAGTACAAATGTTAAGAATAAACTTGGAACTATGTGTAAGAAGAAGGAGAATAGACTTGATTTTTCAAGTTTAGATAGTCCTATAGGGGAAGGTATTACTATTGGTGAGACCATTACGGATGATATTTCTATAGAGGATGAATATGTTGAGAGAGAAAAAATGAGAGCTTTCGTAAAAGCTTTAGCTAATATTCCAAAAGGTGATAGGGATTTTATACTTTATGTATACAAAGATAGAGGAAACTTTCAGAAATATTGCCAAGAGCATAAGCATATTACTACTTATTCAAAAGCAAGATGGAGAAAGGAAAGAATACTAAAAAAACTTAGGGAAGAAATGAAAAACTTTGAGTAATATGATTTAACTATAAAGATCAAAGGAAAAAATTATAGGAGAAACTTAATATGGATAAGATTTTTATGAATTATTAAAATAGGCAATATCTTTTTTAGAAGAGAATTGTCTATTTTTATTTTTTTCTTTTAAATAAGTAGTGCTTTTTAAGTAGTATTTTGCCTATATATTAAAGAAATAATTTATATTAATAGTTTTTTGTAGTTTAATCTATAACTTATATTGCTTTAAAATATGGGAGAATTAAATCTATAAGCTTTAAATTTATTATTAATATTACACTGTGAGCATAATATGCCCATATAAATTCATTATAATTTAAATATAAATTAGTTTATATTTTAGTTTTAATTTTTGTTTATATTCTAGTTAAGGATTAAGATATTAGCTATTTTTATTTGGATTATGGAAGGTGAATTTATGAATAAGTTAAGAGAAAAGGGAGTTTCATTACTAGAGCCAAAGAATAAGGGGGTTCTTACAGTAAACTTTAAGCACCCTATTTTAAAGGATTATAAGGGGAATGGAAGAATTATAACCAAAAGTTTAGGTGCTGATGTAGGAAAGGATTATGAAGTAGCTAACAAGTTCATTGATGAAATTAAGAGCATTATAAATAATAGTGATTGTTATGAAAATTATTACGGATTTTTAAAAAGCTTAGAAAAGTATAGTGAGAAATCTATGAAAATTGTTTTTGATAATACTCATTTTATGGAAGAGTTTTATTATGATTTTAGAAAAAGTATTTTAGAAAAATTTATTGGAATTTCTCATAATAATATTAATAAGAAATTAGAAGAGGAATTAAAAGAGTTTTTTAAACCACTTGAATTAGAAAAATTTGAATTAATCCATAAAGGTGATAAATCATTTGAAATTTTTATGGGAGAGGAGATTGGGTCTAGATTTAACTTTGAATTTAAAAAGAAAATTCAGTTATTAGGTGGGGATTATGAATATAGAAAGAAATTAATTTCTAATTTTATTGGATCAAGTGGAAAGTTTAATGAAATATACAAAAATACTAATGAAGCAAAAGAAGATAAATTGGTAAATAAGTTTTTTAATAATATGGGAACTCCAAATTTTGAAGTGTTTTTTAAACAGGATTCTAATAAGTTTAAATTTATTGGAACGCCATACTCACAATGCATTATTAATAAAAAAATAGACCGTAAAAGGATTTTGGAAGAGTTTTTATTTAGGATAAATAGTTTGCATAATATTTTTCAATATAAGCTTGAGTTTAGGGAAAGAAAAAGTGGAAAAAGTTATGTTTTTAATAATAATGAGTTTTTAGTTAAGGGGAACTTGATTCATAATAAGGATTTAGATAAGTATTCTTTAGAAAATATTAAAGATTTAGCTTATATTTATTTTCATATAGGTTATAAAGAGAATTATAAAGAAAAGTCTCAAGAGGAATTAAAGTCAAAGTTTTTCTATATATTAGAGAGTCTTTTTAATGAGAAGTATAATCCTAATAGCAGCAGTTTAATATTTAGTGATATAAGATTAGAAGGAAATTTTAGGGGAGAAGAAATTTTACATAATAAAGAGAATGATTTTATTTTAGCTGATTATAGTGGAAATATTAATGAGTTTAGGAATCAATTGTTAAGTTATGAGACTAGGAAAAACTTAGCCAGTAGTGATGAGATAATATGGCTTTTTAATACTGAAGAAGAGGCTTTTGAAAGAAATTTAGAAGTTTTAAAATACTTAATTATAAATGGATATTTAAATAAAACTAATATATATATTTATGAAAAATCTATTTATAAGGATTATTTTTCTTCTGAATTTGACAATAGTGAAAGTAATTTTATAAGTGCATTAAATGAAAAAGAGGCATATCATATGCCTAATATTTTTAACTCTTTTTTGAAAGATAAATTTCAAAATTTATTGGAGGAATTAGGAGAGGAAGAGCCTTCAATAATAATTAGGGGAAGAGAAGAGTATTATTTAAATTTAATAATGGAGAGAGTAATATTTCCTTGTGATGAAGAGGAAAAGATAGTAAGTAGTAAGGATTTAATAGAAAAAATAATAGATCAAAGTGAAGAAGTTTTAATAAATAAAATAAAAGAAAAAAGTTTTCTAATAAATGAATATAAGCCATCTTATAAATATGGAAGATTGGCAATCTTATCTTTAGGAATTAACAGGAAAGTTAAGAGAGAATTTATAAGAAGAGTAAGAGGAAGCTATGATAAGAATCTTAAAGAATTTTCTTTAAGAATGGCTTATAACTTTGGAGGAAGAGAGTATAAAAGCCTATGTCCAGAGAGACTATTAGAAACTTCAATAAAAAACAGTATAAAGACCTTTTTATTAAGCCCATATAAAATAAGAAAGGATATAAATATTTTAGAATTTGAAAAGTCCATAGAATATATTATGGAAAGTATAAGTGAGAAAATAATAGAAGAAGTTGAGATTTTAATAAGAGAAGATAACTTATTGAAATGGAAGGAAGCAGCAGAGCTTTTAAAAGATGATATTATAGAGGGAAGAAATTTAATAGAAGAGATAATAGAAGAGACATTTGTAGTAAGTAATGATATTTTTAGAGAAGATAGAGTATTAAAAATAATAAAAGAGGTATTAAAAAATAATAGTATATTTAAAGCAATAAAGGGGGAATTTGCTATATAAATAGTATATAATTTGAAATTTTAAATAAATTTATGCTATAATTTAAGCTGTAATTTTTTGGTGAGGGAGAAGTTTAAATGAATATATTATTAACTGGTGGAATTGGCTATATAGGAAGCCATACAATAGTAGAATTATTAAGGGATGATAATAATTCTGTAGTTGTTATTGATAACTTAGTAAATAGTAGAAAAGAAGTTAAGAATACAGTTGAAAAAATAACAGGAAAGCATATAAAGTTTTACGAAGGTGACTTAGTAAATTTTGAAGATATAGATAAGGTTTTTAAAAATGAAAAAATAGATGCTGTTATACACTTTGCTTCTCTTAAGGCAGTAGGGGAATCAGTAGAAAAACCTTTAGAATATTATAATAACAATATTATTGGGACTTTAAATCTTTTAACAAGTATGAGAAATCATAATGTTAAGAAATTTATATTTAGTTCTTCAGCTACTGTTTATGGAGAAAGTGAAATAGTACCTGTACATGAAGGACTTCAAGCAGGTTTTGCAACAAATCCATATGGGAGATGTAAGGCTATGATAGAGGATATTTTAAGAGATTTATATATTTCAGATAATTCATGGGATATTGTACTTCTTAGATACTTTAATCCAGTTGGAGCTCATGAAAGTGGATTAATTGGAGAATTACCTAATGGAATACCAAATAACCTTATGCCTTATGTTTCAAAGGTAGCTGATGGTGAATTAGACTATGTAAGAGTATTTGGAGATGATTATAACACTCCAGATGGAACTGGTGTAAGGGATTATATACATGTTGTAGATTTAGCAAGAGGACATGTAGCTGCTATGAAAAAGTTAAAGGATGGTTCTGGTATTAGTACATATAATCTAGGAACTGGACAAGGCTATTCTGTACTAGATATAATAAAAGCTTTTTCAAAGGCATCAGGTAAGGAAATACCTTATAAAATAGTAGATAGAAGAGCAGGAGATATTGCTATAAGTTTTGCAGATCCATCAAAGGCAGAAAAAGAACTTGGATGGAAGGCTGAGAAAAACTTAGAGGACATGTGCAAAGACTTCTGGAAATGGCAATGCGTTGGAATGAAAAACTTTAAATAAACTTCATATTAAGATTTATTTTTAGCTAGTTTTGATTTTGAAATAGCCTTCAAGACCTAACTTAATTTCGCAAAGAGTTGCTATTATCTACTTCAGAATAATAGCTAAAGCTTTTAAACTCGCTATGCTCAAACAATAAAAGCTTCTTAAGGCTATTATTCTTACGTATATAATGCAACACTAATTGCTTATTAAGATGGTCTTACAGGTCTATTTCAAAATCAAAGGCACTTTAAATTAGAACTTAATATTAAAATTTTGATTTACAAGGGGATAAGAGGATGAACAATAAAATAAGAAAAGCTATAATACCAGCAGCAGGTCTTGGTACTAGATTTTTACCTGCAACAAAGGCTCAGCCCAAGGAGATGCTTCCAATAGTTGATAAGCCAACTATTCAATACATAATAGAGGAAGCTATAGCTTCAGGTATAGAGGAAATACTTGTTATTACAGGAAGAAGTAAAAAATCAATTGAAGATCACTTTGACCGTAATGTGGAACTTGAAATGGAACTTGAAAAGTCAGGGAAAACTGAACTTTTAGATTTAGTTAGAGATATATCAGATATGGTTGATATACATTATATAAGACAAAAAGAACCAAGAGGACTTGGACATGCTATCTACTGTGCTAAGACTTTCGTAGGGGATGAACCTTTTGCCATATTACTTGGTGATGATGTAGTTTATAATGAAGAAAAGCCATGTTTAAAGCAATTAATTGATTGTTATAATGAATATAGAACTAGTGTATTAGGTGTTCAAACTGTTCCAGAGGAAAATGTTTCTAAATACGGAATAGTTAATGGAAAACACATTGAAGGTAGAGTTTATAAAGTAAAAGGCTTAGTTGAAAAGCCATCACCAGAAGAAGCACCTTCAAATGTTGCTATACTAGGAAGATATATAGTAACTCCAAGAATATTTGATATATTAGAAAACACAAAACCTGGTAAAGGTGGAGAAATTCAATTAACCGATGCACTTTTAGAGCTTATGAGCGAAGAAGCTATGTATGCTTATGACTTTGAAGGAAGAAGATATGATGTGGGAGATAAATTAGGATTCTTAGAAGCAACTGTTGAGTATGCTTTAAGAAGACCAGATCTTAGAGATGGGTTTATTGATTACTTAAGAGAATTATCTGCTACAGAAAATATCTTTACTGAAGCAAATGGTAAAGAAAAAAAGGATAAAGAAGAAGAGCTTGTAACAGAAGCTTAATTTTAGAAAGCTGTATCAAAATAACTCATAAATAAACTTAAAAACCCTAATTAATTTCATTTATTTTTTAGTTAGGTTTGTAAGAGGTTTAAGGAGTTTTGATGCAGCTTATTTTTGTAATTAATTTGATTAAAATAAAAATAAAGAGGCTATACTTAATAAAGTAATATAAAGCTATTTATTTTATGAGATTTTGATTTCTAAATAATATTTATAAGATTATATTAATGAATAATAGAAGTCTTTCTAGTATTAATATTGTATTTAGAAATCAACATTAACTTAGATAATATATTAATTAAAATTTAGAATTAAAAGGAGAATTTATGCTTATTATTTCCCAAAACACATTTTTAGTAGTAGGAATTATACTCTTTTGTTTATTTAGAGGAGCAATTAAAATTAAAGGAATAATTAAGGAAGAATACACATATAAAAAAATATACTCTAACGAAGAATTTATCTTTGATTTATTTTGTATTTACTTAATTGGAGTTGCCTCTAAAGTTTACTTTCCACTTACCATAGCTTGGGGAAATAAGCTTGTTTATAATCCACCAGAAGTTTGGCTTAGTCCCCTGTGGAGCATAAAGCAAATATACCATTCAGGAGGATTGGGAGGTGTTATTTATCAGCTAATAGGAAACTCAATTATGTTAAGTCCAATGGCATTTTTTCTTTGCTATTTTTATAGTATAGATGAAGAAAAATTAACTTTAGGAAAAGGGATTATAGATAAAATCAATAAAATTTTAGAAAGCTTTGAATTACATAATAAAAAGAAGCTGAAAGAGGATTCATATGTACCTTCATTAAATACAGTGTTGAAATTCTGCTTTTTTATGTCTTTATTCATAGAGAGCTCCCAGGTTATACTATCCTTAGTTTTTCCTAATACAAAAAGGTTTTTTGAAGTAAATGATCTTATGTGTAATACTTTAAGTGGAGTTTGGGGATATTATATTTATATTAAAGTTATTAAATTAGATATAATACCAAAAAGAATATTTAAGTTATAAAATAAAAAATATTTTCTTAAAATAACATTTGACTTATTAGAGAATTAGGAATATACTTAATACAAGTCAGAGAGACAATTTAATGACGCGGGATGGAGCAGCTGGTAGCTCGTCGGGCTCATAACCCGAAGGTCGTAGGTTCAAGTCCTGCTCCCGCAACCACAAAAAGTTCTACTTTTTAAGTAGAACTTTTTTTATTTTAAAAAATTATCTCTATACGTTTTTGGACTAATACCCTTAACTTTTTTAAATACTTTTGAAAAAGTTAATTGGTCATTATAACCTATAGATTTAGATATTGTTCCAACAGAGAGGTTTGTGTTTTTTAATAAAGAAGTGGCTTCATTAATTCTATAGTTTAATAAAAATTCTTGAGGTGAGAGTTTTAATGATTTTTTAAAAAGATGAGTCAGATAGCTTCTATTAAGACCAACAAAATTAGCAACATCGGTTATTTTTAAATTTGGATTCAAATAATTATTTTGCATAAATTCAATTGCTTTTTCAACATAAAAATCTGATATGTTATTCCTTTTTAAGGAGTTTTCATTTTTACTCATAGCCAATTTAGAGAGAAAAAGATATAATAGTCCTTGGATTTCAAGTTCATTTGAATAGTTCATTCTATTTAATTCAAACATTCTATTTATATAAATTTCTAGAGAATCATCCTCTGTATATTCAAAAATAAGATTATCTTCATTTAAATTAGCATAATTTAAGTATTTTTTTGCTTTAATACCATTAAAAGCAATCCACATATATGTCCAAGGATTATCTTTACTTGCTTTATAATAAGTAAGTGTATTGGGGCATATAAGGAACCCTTGATTTTTTCTAAGCCTATATGATTGGCCATTTACATAGTAGGTACCTTCTCCATCTATTATGTAATGAATTAAATAATTATTTCTAACAGCGGGTCCATAGGAATGACTAGGAAGACATTTTTCCATGCCACAATATCCTAAATATAAATCTAAAGAATTCTTTTCTTTAAGCTCAAGATATTTATGTTTATTAGACTCATTATATTCAAGAGTTTTCAATTTATCACATCCTAACTTATCTAACATTAATCCATATATAAATCACATTTATATATTTAATTTTAATACAATTCCTTATATAATTCTATTAAAGAATAAATTAGAGATAGACTATTGGTAATTTTGATTTAGCTTTTCATAGTAAGTTTAGTTTAAAGTAAAATTAATCCTTTTCATTTCATTTATAATGTTAAGGTTTTCTTTTAAGGTTAAAATCCATTTAAAAAAGTCTATATAAAAATATTAGTATTAATATAGGGGGAAGAGTTAATAACTAACTCTAGGAGAATCATGATTATAAATTATAATGAAAATTTAAAAACTTTTCATCTAAAAACAAAAAATACAAGTTATATTTTGAAAATGTTAGAAACAGGACATATAAGTCATTTATATTGGGGAAGAAAGTTAAAAGCTGATAACTTAGAGTATTTTGTTAGAAGAAGATGTTTTGGAAGTTTTTGTGCTGATACTGATAATATAAGTGGATTTCAGTTAGAGTTAATACCTCAGGAGTGTCCAACATTTGGGGCTACTGATTTAAGAAGTCCAAGTTTAGAGTTTCAATATGAAGATGGTACATCAGCTACTGATTTAAGATATAAGTCACATAGAATTTACGAAGGAAAGCAAAGACTTTCAGGTTTACCAGCTGTGTATGTTGAAAGTGAGGAAGAGGCTACTTCACTAGAAGTAACTTTAGTTGATTCTTTAAAAGGATTAGAAGTTATCTTAACATATAATGTTTTTGAAGATTTTGATGCTATTACAAGAAGTTTAAAGATAGTGAATAATAGTGGTGAAAAGATAAATATAGAGAGAGTTTTAAGTGCTAATGTAGATTTTACAACTGATGAATTTGATTTTATTCAGCTTTCAGGATCTTGGGGAAGAGAGAGACATATTCTTAGAAATCCTTTAAGAAGTGGAAGCCAAGCTATTGAAAGTAGAAGAGGGGCAAGTAGCCATGCTCAAAATCCTTTCATGGCCCTATGTAGTAAGGATACCAATGAAGAATATGGAGATGTTTATGGCTTTAACTTAGTTTATAGTGGAAACTTCTTAGCAAATGTGGAAGTTGATATGTATAGAAATGCAAGAGCTCAAATAGGAATAAATCCTTTCGATTTTAAATGGTTACTTGAGTCAAAAGAAGAGTTTCAAGCACCAGAGGTAGTTTTAGTTTATTCCTCAAAGGGACTAAATGGCATGTCTCAAATTTATCATAATCTTTATAGAAAGAGATTGTGTAGAGGAAATTATAGAGATAAGGTAAGACCTATACTTATAAATAACTGGGAAGCCACATATTTTGACTTTAATGAGGTTAAGATAAAGGAAATAGCTAAGGAAGCTTCAAAGTTAGGAATGGAACTTTTTGTTCTTGATGATGGATGGTTTGGAAATAGAAATGATGATAAAAGTTCCTTAGGAGATTGGTTTGTTAATGAGGAAAAATTAAAGGGTGGACTTAGTAAACTAGCTAAGGACATAAACAATATGGGTTTAGAGTTTGGATTATGGTTTGAGCCTGAGATGATTTCACCTATTAGTAAGCTTTATGAAAAGCATCCAAATTGGTGTATTCATATTCCAGGAAGAACTAGATCACAGGCAAGAAGTCAGTTAATATTAGACCTATCAATGAAAGAAGTATGTGATTATATAATAGAATCTATTAGCAAAATTCTTGAAAGTGCTAATATATCTTATGTTAAGTGGGATATGAATAGGAATATGACAGAGGTAGGTTCTTTAGAATTAACTTCAGAGAGACAAAGAGAAACAGCTCATAGATATATTTTGGGATTATATAGGGTTATGGAGGAAATAACAAGTAGATTCCCTAATGTATTATTTGAAAGTTGCTCAGGTGGTGGTGGAAGATTTGATCCAGGAATCCTTTATTATATGCCTCAAACTTGGACAAGTGATGATACAGATGCCATAGAAAGATTAAAAATACAGTTTGGAACCTCTATGGTTTATCCTCCAATTTCCATGGGATGCCATGTCTCAGCAGTTCCTAATCATCAAGCTAATAGAATAACCCCACTTGAAACTAGAGGGGTATCTGCCATGGCTGGAAACTTTGGATATGAGCTTGATATAACTAAGTTAAGTGAGGAAGAAAAGGAAGAACTAAAGAAACAAATAAGTTTATATAAAGAAATTAGAGGAACTGTACAATTTGGAACCTTATATAGATTAAAGAGTCCATTTAATAGTAATGAAGTAGCATGGATGATGATTTCAGAAGATAAGAATGAGATTGTTGTAAGCTATGTTAGACAGTGGGCTTTAGTAAATGAAAGCTTTAGCAATTTAAAACTTACAGCTTTAGATAAGGATTCAGAGTATGAAATAATAGGAGAAGACACAATCCTTAGTGGAGATGAGCTTATGTATATAGGTTTAAATATTCCAGAACTTTATGGAGATTATGTTTCAAAACTTTGGAAGTTAAAGAAAAAAGATTTATAATAAGGATTTGTTTAAGCGTTAATGTGTTCAGTTATATACTTACAAATAACTTAAAGTTAAAAGCAAAACTTCAAGTTTATCTTTTTAATTTATATCTTTGAATAAAAAAGTGCTGTTTATCTTTAAGTAGAGAATTAATATGGTTATATATAACTTGAAGCATATTGAAAACAAACTTAAAATATAGTATAGAATAATAGTTCATAATTAACTTTTTTATATTTTTTTATAATATATAGGAGTTTAATTATGAACTTTTTTAAGTCATAATTAACTAAAGGAAAGATAAAATTACTAATAGAGATAAGGTTACACAGTCATGAAAAAGATATATTAAAATATGATTAAGTGTTACATAACAGCTTTTGTTTATGGTGATTTTTATGATTGGGGTTTTGTTGATATATACTCTATAGAGTCGACATTTGTAAATGAAACTACAGTTTCTTTAACGGATTAAGTTTTACAGGATTTATGTAAAACTTGTTTTGGGGGGATGAGTGTAAACATTATCACATTGTGCCATAAAAACCTTACATTATTCCATTTAATTAAAGCTAATAGTAATATATCATAAAGAAGTAATAACACATATAGCCATATTTTGTTTTATTTGGTTATAAAATTAAACTTGCTTAGGAGGAAATAGGGTGAAAAGGGGATTGAGAAATATTATTGCTATGACATTAGCAACATTCACAGTAGGAAGTTTTTTAACTGCATGTGGAAATGATAATTTAAAGAGTGGGAATAGTAGTGATGGAAATGTTATTTTAACATATAGTATTTGGGATAAAGGGCAAGAGCCAGCTATGAGAGCTATTGCTGATGCTTTTGAAAAAGAGAATCCTAATATAAAAATAAATGTTGAAATAACTCCATGGGATCAATATTGGATGAAAATGGATGCAGCTGCTCAGGGGGGAGCTTTGCCAGATATTTTTTGGATGCATTCTAGCCAAATAAGTAGATATGGCAGGAATAGGAAGCTTTTAGATTTAACAGATAGAATAAAGAATAGTAAAAAAATTAATTTAAATAATTATCCAGAAGGATTAGTAGAATTATATTCACCAGACAATAAAAACTATGCTATTCCTAAGGATTATGATACAACAGCACTTTGGTATAATAAGGCTTTGTTTGATGAGGCAGGAATTCCTTATCCAGATGAAACTTGGACTTGGGATACTTTATTAGAAACGGCAAAAAAACTTACTAATAAGGAAAATAAGATATATGGATTTGGAGCACCATTAAATAGTCATGAGGGTTATTACAACTTCATATTTCAAAATGGTGGATATATATTATCTGATGATAAGAAAAAATGTGGATATGATGATAAAAAAACTTTAGAAGCACTTAGATGGTATATTGATTTAGGACTTAAGGAAGGAGTATCACCAACTCAAAAGGAATTTGAGGAGGTTTCTCCTTTAACTTTATTTGAATCAGGAAAATTAGCAATGGGAATTTTTGGTTCATGGAATGTAGCAAATTTTAAGCAAAATGAATATGTAAGAGAAAATTGTGATATTGCAGGTCTTCCAATGGGAGAAAAGAGAGCTAGTGTTTATAATGGATTAGGAAATGCTATTGGCTATAATACTAAGCATCCTGAAGAAGCATGGAAATTTGTTGAATTTCTAGGTGGAAAAGAAGCTAATATTTTACAAGCTGAGTATGGAGCAGCAATACCAGCTTATAAAGGAATTGATGAGAAATGGGTTGAAGTAACTAAGGAATTTAATGCTAGGGCACATGTTGAGATGTTAGATTATGCAGAGATATTACCTTATTCCAATAGAACTGCTAGATGGAAAGTAATTGAGGATGATCTTTGGCCAAGAGTTTGGGCTGGACAAGCAAATTTAGATGAGGTTTCTAAGAGAATGGACAAAGATATAGAAGAAGTTTTGGCTGAGGATTAAAAATATATTTAATCACTTAATTAAATTAGAGGGAGTAAATGATTATGAATATATCAGTTAAAAGTAAGGAAAAATTAAAATTGAAACGTATAGAGAAGGAAGAATTGAAGTTTAATAAGAAGAATATGAAGGAGTGGGGTTGGGGATATGTTATGATAGCTCCAACAATAATTGGACTATTAATACTTAATATTTTTCCTGCAATAAAAACTTTTATTTTGAGTTTTCAAAAGACTGGAGACTTTGGAAATAACGTTTGGACAGGTTTAAGTAATTATAAAAAATTATTAACAGATGAAGTGGTGATTAGCGCAATAGGAAATACCTTTAAATATGCTATTATAGTTGTTCCTATAAGTATTATCTTATCTTTAATAGTAGCGGTTTTATTGAATCAGAATATTAAAGGGAAATCATTTTATAGAACAATATATTTTCTTCCAATGGTAGCAGCGCCAGCGGCAATAGCTATGATATGGAAGTGGCTTTTTAATTCTGAGTTTGGAATAATAAATCAAATTTTAAATTTAATAGGGATTAATGGTCCTATGTGGTTATCTGATTCTAAAACGGCCTTAATTTCTATTGCTGTAGTAGGTATATGGAGCTGTATAGGATATAACATGGTACTTTTATTAGCAGGTCTTCAAGAAATTCCAAAAGATTACTATGAAGCAGCAAATGTTGATGGGGCTGGTCCGATAAGAACATTTTTTAAGATTACATTACCTCTTTTATCGCCAACGATGTTTTTCGTAGTTGTAACAAGTGTAATAGGTTCACTTCAAGTTTTTGATACTATATTTATGATGATAGATAAAACTAATGTAGCAATAGAAGGAACTCAATCTTTAGTTTATCTTTTCTATAAATATTCTTTTGTTGTTAATGATCAAGGATATGGATCAGCTATTGTTATGCTTTTATTAGCAATTATAATGGTTATTACTTTTATTCAATTAAAGGTACAAAAGAAATGGGTGCATTATTAGAAAGGAGTTTAGAATTATGGATAAAAAAATTAAAACTAAGAAGATATTAATACATGGAGCACTTATATGTGGAGCGTTAATAATGATAGTACCCTTTTTATGGATGGTTTTAACTTCATTAAAAACTATGGGAGAGGCAACACAGGTTCCACCAAAAATTTTCCCAAGTAAACCTATGTATGAAAATTATTCAGAAGTTTCAAGATTATTACCTTTTGGTAAGTTTTATATGAATACAATAATTATGCTTATTTTTAGAGTTGTAGGATCTGTTTTCTTTAGTGCTATGGCTGCATATGCTTTTGCTAGGTTAAATTTTCCTGGGAAGAAAATATTTTTTGCATTAGTTTTATTTCAAATGATGATTCCAGCGCAAATTTTTATAGTTCCTCAATTTTTACTAGTTCAAAAGTTAGGATTATTAAATACTATTTCAGCTTTAGTCATTCCAGGTATAGTAAGTGCTTTTGGAACTTTCCTCTTAAGACAATTTTTTATGGGACTTCCTAAGGAGTTAGAAGAAGCGGCTAAGTTAGATGGGTGTAATACATGGCAAACTTTTTATAAAGTTATGTTGCCTTTAGCAAGATCTGGATTAGTTGCCTTAGGTATATTTACAGCGTTATTTGCATTCAAAGATCTTATGTGGCCATTAGTTGTTAATATGTCTGTTGATAAAATGACATTATCAGCTGGATTAGCATCATTACAAGGGCAATTTTCAACTAATTATCCTCAGCTTATGGCTGGTTCAGTACTTGCTATTTGGCCTATGTTAATTATATTTGTAATATTCCAAAGAAAATTCATAGAAGGAATAGCAACATCAGGCTCAAAATTATAAATAAAAGGCCCTGTTTTATTTGAGTGTTGATTTTCGAATTTAAGTAAACGCCATTTAAAACAGAGCCTAATTATATTTATAAACTTTTCTTAATTAACTTCTTTTGCAACAATTACTATTCTCGCGTTAACAAAATCATATCCACAGGTTATTAGAGTTAAGATTCTATCATTAGAATTTAAATCTATGCCATCTCTTTTAAATAGTGATTTTGCTTCTTGTTCTTTTAAATATTTCTCATAATCTTCTTTATTTGAAAATTTTGTTTTTATTTCAGATTCTAAGTCCTTAGAATTTTCTTGGTAAACTGAAAAAATTTCGAATGTTGATTTTTTCCCTTCTCTATAAAGAGTTACATATTTATTTGCATTGAAGAAATTTTCATTTTTAAAATGTTTAATTTGAGCAAACATAGTATCATTTCTCATGTTATGACCATAAACAACTATATTAGAATCATCATTTAAATTATTTTCTGAGTCAACAAAAATCGAACCTGAGAAGCTTTTTTCTTTGTTAAAGTTATGATGCAAGTAGAAATCATTATCTTTTCCTTGAACCACTGGAAAATCTATATTAGTTCCTTCAACTTTTATCCAAAATCTATAGTCTGGATTAATATTTTTTAAGTTCTTTTCACTTTCTGCATCCTGCTTATGTTCCTCTGGACTTTTATTAACAGAAGAATCAGATAGAGGAGAAAGACTTCTTAAGTTATCATAATCTCTTGAATCAGTATAATATCCTAAACGTTTTTGATATATTTTCATTGCACAAAAGAAAATTATAATTAATAGAATTAAACTTATTATTTTTTTAATTCTTAATGAATTTTTCATAATACTCACCTCTAAATAACGAATTAAATTTTCCCAATAAAACTACGATAATTTCAATATTACACCAATTTATTAGTTAATACAACAATAGATTTTTATATTTAAAAATTTACATTTACGTAATAAAACATGCAATTCACGCTATATGTATTGAGATGATTTACTTAAGATGTTATAAATAATCTGCAAACAATATTTTACATATCTGTAAAGTTGAAAAGGAAGAAAAGGAATAATTATGAAAAAAGGTATAAAAATTTTTTATAATATTTTATTTTATGGTTTTTTAACTATACTTATAGCATTTTTACTTCTAGGCTTTTTTGCTAAGAAAAGTGATTCTGGAATTAGTATAGGAGGATATAGAGTTTATGATATTTTAACTGGAAGTATGAGTCCTACTATAAAGCCAGGAAATTTGGTAGTTGTAAAGGAGACATTACCAAATGAGGTGAAGAAAAATGATGTTATAACTTTTAAAAGTGACATAACTAATAATGTTACAACTCATAGAGCTATAGATATAGTTAATAGTGATGGAAAAACTGAATTTATAACAAAAGGTGATGCAAATAATACTCAAGATCCTGTACCTTTAGATGAAAAATTACTTGTTGGAAAGGTTGTTTTTCAAGTGCCATATTTAGGTGCATTTTTAAGTAGCTTACAAAAAAACAAGTTAATATTTATAGGTTTACTTGTAGTTATTATCTTAATTGATTTTATATTCAATAAATCTTTAGGAGCAAGAAAGAAAAGTTAGATTTAAATTATAAGAATAATATAAATAATTTATAAACTGGGAGGTAATTTAAATTGAGTAAGAAGAAAATAATAGGCTTATGTATAGCCGGTGTTTTAGCAGTAGGAAGTATAGGAGGATCTTTAGCTTGGTTTACATCAAGTGATTCTGTAACAAACCCATTTACAACAGCAAGTACAGATAATCCTAGCGATCCAAATTCAGGAATAAAGATTGATGAAAAATTCGATGAAAATAAAGCTAAGAATAGATTACCAGGAGATGAGGTAACAAAACAAGTTAATGTAATTAATACAGCTACATATGATCAATTAATTAGAGTTAAAATAAAAAAAGAGTGGAAAGATTCTAAGGGAAAGATAGTAAATAGTATATGGATTAAAGATGGAAAAAGAGTACCTGCTAATACTGAAGGTGCTAAAGAAGAAAAGTTAAGTACAGATTACATAATTTTAAACTTTGAAAATAAAGATGAGGGAAATAGATTAACCAGTGCATCTAGTCTAGAAAAAGGAAAATGGATTAAAGAAACAGATGCTAAATTGGGAAATGATGGTGGATATTATTACTACTGTGATGTATTAGCACCAAAAGCTAACACTGGAAACTTATTGGAAAGTGTTACATTATCACCAGATACTCCAAATGAATATAAAGGATTAAAATTTGATGTAACTGTTGATTCAGAAGGTGTACAAGCTGCTAATGGTGCAGTAAATGATTCTTGGAAAGATGCACCACAAGTTATAAAAGATTTAGGTGCAGGCACTAATGCACATAAATAAGTAATATTTTAAATTAAGTTATAACCATGATGCAAGGAGTGAAAAGGATGAAGAATCTAATAAAATCCTTTTTATTTACTATGGTATTTCTTTTAATAATATGTAAGCCAGGGGTTGCAAGTACATTTGCAACCCCTAATGTTGAATTAGAGGGAAATGCTGATGGTATAGTATTCATTCAGGGGGATGAGCCATTTTTATGGTCAGATAATATTCTTCCAGGAGATAAGCTTGAAAGAAATATTTTATTAAATAACAAGCATAAGGATTCTTATAAAATATTTATGAGAGCTGAAAGAGTTAGTAAAAAGGAAAGTTATGATTTATTAGAAAAGATAGAACTTAAGGTAATATATGATGGGAATTGTATATATGATGGATTTGTTAGTGGGCAGAATGGATTAGAAAATAACATTTACTTAGGAGAAGTAAAGCCAGGTGAGTCTAAAAAACTTGAGGCTTTTGCAGAGTTTCCTGGAAAAGAAGCAGGCAATGAATATAAAAATAAAAAAGCACAAGTTGATTGGGTTTTTACTGCTGTTAAGGATAGTTATGGAAAAGAAGATAATTCATTATATATGGATAGCTGTAAAAAAAGTGGTGTAATTAATATTAAGGATAAGATAGATAAAAAAATAATTGTTCCACATACTGGTGACACTGGTGTTGGAATATATTTAATATTAATAATAATTTCTTGTTTACTATTAGCAATAGTAAATAGTAAGAGAAAAGAAAAAAATTAGTATTTATAGATGAGGTAATTGATGTGAAGAAAAATAGATTTTTTAAGGTTTTAATAGGATTTGTTATTATTACCAGTATATTTTCTATTACAGTATTTGCTAAATATTTTACTTCTTCAGATAATGTTGTAAACAACTTGGGAACTGGAAGTATTAGTGTTAAGATTGCTGAGAGGTTTAAACAAAATGAGACTTGGAATGGAAATGAAATTAGTAAAAATGTAAAAGTGAAGAATACTGGGGATAATGGTGAACTTGTCAGAGTTAGTATAACACCTAGATGGATTGATGAAGATGGAAATCCTTGGCCTGGAGATATTAATTTAGTTACTTTAAATTTAAAAAATATAGTAGACTCAAGTAATAAAGATAAGAATGAAGGCAATCTTTGGATAGATGGAAAAGATGGGTATTATTATTATTCAAGTATTTTGCCTAATGGAAGCAAAGATGATATTGATGCAGAAAAAAATAATAAATTTGATGCAGCAAGTAGATATGAGGATTCATTAACTACCAATAATGATGGAAGCACAAAAAGTAACTATAGTTCAGAAATATTAAGTTCAGTAAGTTTGAATTTAAATAGTTTAAGTGAATATGAAAGAAGTAGATATAAAGGGAAAAGATTAGTGGTAGATGTAAATGTAGAAGCAATTGCACCAAAGAAATCAGAAATTTCATCAAAATGGAATGAGATAAATAATGATGTTAAAAATTATTTGGAATCAATTTGTAATTAAAAAGTAAGGTGAATTAATATGAAGATAAGTAAGAAGATAATATTGATTTTAGTTGCAATGTTTTTAAGTTTAAATTTCCCTTATAAAGTAACTAAGGCAGTAAATGTAAATAAAGTAGAGGGAGATTCAAAGTGGATACAGACTAAAAGTAAAGTTGATTTACTTAAAACAGCTACAGATTTAGGAAATGGTGAGTATGAAATATCATTAAAATTTAAAGGAAATAAGAGATCAATAGTAAATCCTGTAGATATTATTATGGTAGCTGATAAATCAGGAAGTATGGAATATGAAATGCCAACCTTAAAAAGAGCTATGAAAAATTTTTTAGATGATATTGAAGGTTCATTTGGAGATAGAGCGAATATATCATTAATAGAATTTTCAGGGGCAGATACATATGACCTTAAAAAAAAATATTTGGATAAATATGGATATTACCATGGGGTTTACTTAGTCAAAGGATCTAGTAAAGATGCTAAAGTTTTATGTGATTATACTAGTAATTATTCAGCTATAAAAAATGAAATTGATAAAATTAAAGTACATGGAGGAACTGATATTAACGCAGCGTTAAACTTAGTTAATGAACAGTTAAACAAGAAATCTAAAAAAAATAGTCAAAAATATGTTGTGTTTTTCACAGATGGATTACCATCACAGACATCAAAAAATGTTGAATTAGATTTTAACTATGGAATTTCAAATGTATTAAGTAATAAAGAATTCAATTTAGAATTAAATAAATATTTTATTCCTGAAACAAAAGATTATTTTAATAGGCTAGGATTTAGAGATAAAAATAAAGCTAAGTTTTATTCTATTGGATTATTTACTGGAATAAGATTCTATCAAGAAAAAAAAATAGCTAAAGATTTTATAAAAAGCATAAATAATTCTGGATCATATTTTATCACAGATGGTAGTCAGAGGTTAGATTCGGTTTATAATGACATAGCAATGAATATCATTAATGAAAATAGAATTATGGATGATGCAATTCTTACTGATATAGTTCCTAATAATTTTGAAATAGTAGAAAATGCCTATGGACAAGGAAAAACATCTATATCTACTAATTTAAATGATAATGATTCTAAGGATAAAAAAGAGTTGGAAATTAAACAACCTAAAGTTACAAGTGAAAATTCAGAAGAAAAGTTAACATGGAATTTAGGTGCAGTTAATTATAGTGGTATGGAGGTAAAGTTTAAAATAAGATTAAAAAATAAGTATTATGGTGGTGAAGATATTCCTACAAATACAAAAGCTGTTATAAACTTTTATGATCCTTTAGACTCTAAAAAGACTAGAATAAATGAAGAATTTAATATACCTAAAGTAACTATTCCTTATCAAAAAGGAACTATTAGTGTAAGTAAAGAAATCGATGGCAATAGTGATTCAAAAGGTAAATATAATAATCAAACGTTCACTATATGTCTTAATGGTGGAGATAAGGGTAAATATTATTTAAAGGTTTTTCCAAATGGAGAAGCTTCCGTTATGAAATTTTATATAAAAGATATGAAAACAGATATATCTAATAATAAAGATTTATCTATAAATTATTTAGTAGCTGGAGAATATAAGATTGAAGAGTTAGATAGATTAAATTCGGATTTAA
>OGIZ01000298.1_pt1 | contig 37241 bp, 30 predicted proteins | sample 1571911 | NCBI WGS metagenome assembly OGIZ01 (sample SAMEA2582108, study PRJEB24529) | metagenome | biome: Human gut stool | place: China | collected 2011 | reverse complement strand
AAAACAGTATAATCCGTTTATTTAAAGGTGCAATTTGGGACGTAGTAAAATTGAAGTTTACTACGTCCCAAATTGGGTTGAAGTGAGGTGTAAAATGATAAAAATAATCGTAAAAGAGGAAATGTATATATACGATATGTACCATATTTTAAGGGCTTTTTACCCGGGGAGTGAGATTGACCAAACAATCGACAGTGGTGTCCCTAATTTGATTGAACTGAGAATAGATGGGCAGCGAAAAGAGTGTCTTTTGATCAACCAAAATGAGGTGGAAGAATACGCAGAGCGAAAGCAGAAAAAGAGGTATGTGAACCTGAAAGTGTATGACTGGTTGTCAAAACAAACCGAAAAGGAACTTGCCTGGGGTGTGTTGACAGGAATCAGACCGACGAAGATTATGATGAACTTGCTGGAAGAAGGAAAAAGCGAACAGGATGTCATTGACTATATGAAAGAAAATTATCGGACAACGGACAAAAAAGCAAACCTCGGCATGGAGATTGCAAAACGAGAGAAAGCGCTGCTGGCTCAATTAGACTATAAGGATGGCTACAGTCTTTATGTGGGGATTCCATTTTGTCCAACTACCTGCAGTTACTGCTCCTTTACCTCGCAGCCAATTCACAAATGGAAAGACCGGGTAGACGAATATTTAGATGCCTTGTGTAAAGAGATCACTTTTGTAGGAGAAGTGTCAAAAGAAAAGAAACTAAATACGGTTTATATTGGTGGAGGAACGCCTACGACGCTGGCACCGGAACCGTTGGAGAGACTTTTGTCACATATTGAAAAAACATTTTCATTTGAAGATTTGAAAGAATTTACGGTGGAAGCGGGGCGTCCGGACAGTATTACAAAAGAAAAGTTGGAAGTGCTGAGAAGACATCAAATTTCCAGAATTTCAATCAATCCGCAGACAATGCAGCAAAAGACATTAGATTGTATCGGGCGAAAACATACAGTAGAGGATATTCGACAAGTGTATGCGATGGCAAGGGAACTGGGATTTGAGAACATTAATATGGATTTGATTGCGGGACTCCCGGGAGAAACTTTAGACGATATGAAAGATACACTGCGACAGATAGAAATGTTTGCCCCGGACAGTCTGACTGTGCATGCGCTTGCGATGAAGCGTGCATCCAGACTGACACAGGAAAAACGAGAGGGAAGCTATCGGGGAAATGACCAGGCAGACAGTGCCACGATGTTATCGGAGATGATCGAACTCGCAGCAGAATATGCGGGGAAAATGCAGCTCGTACCGTATTATCTGTATAGGCAGAAGAATATTGCGGGAAATTTTGAAAATGTTGGTTATGCAAAGGTTGACAAAGCCGGAATATACAATATACTTATTATGGAAGAAAAACAGACGATCCTTGCAGCCGGGGCAGGTGCCTCCACAAAGATCGTGCTTCCGGAGAAGATCCGTCTGGACAATGGACGGGAGACGAATCTGATCCGCATAGAAAATGTGAAAAATATTACGGAGTATGAAAGCCGTATTGATGAGATGATAGAGAGAAAAGGAGAATGGTTATGGCGCTGAAAAAGAAACCGGTAACCGGAATGAAAGATATGATGCCGGCGGAGATGGAGATCCGCGATTATGTGATCGGACAGATCAAAGAGACATACCGCGCATTTGGGTTCTCGTCAATTGAGACTCCATGTGTAGAGCACATTGAAAATCTCTGCAGCAAACAGGGCGGAGACAATGAAAAACTGATCTTCAAGATTTTAAAAAGAGGAGAAAAGCTGAAGATCGAAGAAGCAAAAGAAGAAAAAGATGTTGTGGACGGAGGACTTCGTTACGATCTGACAGTACCGCTGTCCAGATACTATGCGAACAATGCAAATGAACTGCCGTCTCCGTTTAAAGCACTTCAGATGGGAAATGTCTGGAGAGCGGACAGACCGCAGAGAGGACGATTCCGTCAGTTTATGCAGTGTGATATCGATATTCTGGGAGAGCCAGGTAATCTGGCAGAGATCGAGCTGATCCTGGCAACGACGACGCTGCTTGGAAAACTGGATTTTAAAAACTTTACGATCCGTATCAATGACAGAAGAATCTTAAAAGCAATGGCAGCATACAGCGGATTTGCAGAGAGTGAATATGAAAATGTATTCATCATCCTGGACAAGATGGACAAGATCGGTCTGGATGGTGTGGCAGCAGAATTAGAGGAAAACGGATATGCAAAAGAGTCTGTGGAAAAATATTTGCAGTTATTCAAAGAGATTACGAATGACGTGGAAGGCGTACGTTACTGTAAAGAAAAACTGGAAGGCTTTCTTGCGGATGACGCGGCGGCTTCGCTCGAGATGATTATTACAAGTGTGGAAAGTGCAAAGGAAGCGGATTTTTGCATGAAATTTGATCCGACACTGGTTCGGGGAATGTCTTACTATACAGGGACGATCTTTGAGATTTCTATGGACGAGTTCGGCGGTTCGGTAGGCGGCGGTGGACGTTATGATGAAATGATCGGAAAATTCACCGGACAGAATACACCGGCAGTCGGATTTTCCATCGGATTTGAACGGATTGTCATGCTGCTTTTAGAACGAGGATATCAGGTACCGACAGCCGCACAGAAGAAAGCATTTCTGATCGACAAGAAGATGCCGAAGGAAGGCATGCTCAAGATCCTAAATCTGGCAAAAGCAGAGCGCGCACTTGGAAAACAGGTGATGATCGTCAACATGAAGAAAAATAAAAAGTTCCAGAAAGAACAGCTGATGGAACAGGGATATACAGAGATTGTAGACTGCTATGCTGACAATGTGGAGCAGTTGTAGAGAAGAAGGGAGAAACAGAGAAATGGCAGAATCAATGCAGGGACTCAAAAGAACACACCGATGCGGGGAACTGTCCAGTGCAAACATTGGAGAGAAAGTAACCGTCATGGGATGGGTACAGAAGAACAGAAATAAAGGCGGAATCGTATTTATGGATCTGCGTGACCGCTCCGGAATCCTTCAGATCGTATTTGAGGGAGAAGAACAGGCAGAGCTGATGGAAAAAGCTTCAAAATTAAGAAGTGAGTTTGTAGTTGCAGTTGTAGGAAATGTGGAGAAGAGAAGCGGTGCAGTCAATGAAAACCTGGCAACAGGAGAGATTGAAGTGCGTGCTGAAGAACTTCGCATCCTCTCAGAATCCGAGGTACCGCCGTTCCAGGTGGAAGAAAACAGCAAGACAAAGGAAGAGCTTCGTCTGAAATATCGTTATCTGGATTTAAGAAGACCGGATCTTCAGAGAAACCTGCGTATGAGAAGTCAGGTCACAACACTGGCACGTCAGTTTTTCGCAGAAGAAGGCTTCCTTGAGATCGAGACCCCGATCCTCGGAAAGACAACACCGGAAGGGGCAAGAGATTATCTGGTGCCTAGCCGTGTACATCCGGGAAGTTTTTACGGACTTCCACAGTCACCACAGCTTTACAAACAGCTTCTGATGTGTTCCGGATGTGACCGCTATATCCAGATCGCAAAATGTTTCCGTGACGAGGATCTTCGTGCAGACAGACAGCCGGAGTTTACCCAGATCGATATGGAGCTTTCCTTTGTGGATGTAGATGACGTGATCGAAGTCAACGAGCGTTTCCTTGCAAAACTGTTCAAGGAAGTTCTGGATGTGGATGTACAGCTTCCGATCCAGAGAATGACATGGCAGGAAGCGATGGACCGCTACGGTTCTGACAAACCGGATACCCGTTTCGGTATGGAACTGGTGAATGTGACAGAGACTGTGAAAGACAGTGAATTTGTTGTGTTCAAAGGGGCGATTGAGAACGGAGGAACAGTCCGTGGTATCAACGCAAAAGGACAGGGAGCAATGCCGCGTAAGAAGATTGACAAGCTGGTGGCATTTGCAAAAGATTTCGGTGCCAAGGGACTTGCTTATATTGCAATTCAGGAAGATGGAACCGTGAAATCCTCTTTCTCCAAATTTATGACAGAAGAAGAGATGAACAATCTGATTGCAGCAATGAACGGAGAAGCAGGAGATTTACTGCTCTTTGCGGCAGACAAGAACAAAGTTGTATGGGATGTCCTTGGAAATTTACGTCTGGAACTGGCAAAACAGATGGAACTTCTGGACAAGAATCAGTACAATTTCCTGTGGGTTACAGAATTCCCGCTGCTTGAGTGGAGCGATGAGCAGAATCGTTATCTGGCAATGCATCACCCATTCACGATGCCGATGGAAGAAGATCTGCAGTATATTGATTCCGAGCCGGGCAGAGTCCGTGCAAAAGCGTACGATATCGTCTTAAATGGAAATGAGATCGGTGGAGGAAGTGTAAGAATCTTCCAGAACGACGTACAGGAGAAGATGTTTGAGGTGCTTGGATTTACAAAAGAGCAGGCATATGAGCAGTTTGGCTTCCTTCTGGATGCATTCAAATACGGAGTACCGCCTCACGCAGGACTGGCATATGGTCTGGACAGAATGGTCATGCTGATGGCAAAAGAAGACAGTATCCGTGATGTGATGGCATTCCCGAAGATCAAAGACGCATCCTGCCTGATGACACAGGCTCCAAGTATGGCAGACAATAAACAGTTGGAAGAACTGGGACTGAAGTTGGATGTAAAGGATGTAAAAACAGAAGAATAATGTGAAGAAGTGTGCATTTTTTGAAAAATGGTGCATACAGAACGTGAATTATGGAGAGCTCTCAACTACACAAGTAGTAAGAGCTCTTTTTGTATTGCTTTTGATTTATCAAAGGAAACGGAGAGGGAACTCAAGCAGGGATTGAACTGGAAGTGGAAGAAATGCCGGGTTTTGAAAATATAAAAAAGACTGTAAATCTTTCAATCTACAGTCTCTTAAGAGCGATAGACGGGGTTCGAACCCGCGACCCCGACCTTGGCAAGGTCGTACTCTACCAGCTGAGCCACTATCGCGTTTGTTTTGTGTTCCCCTCGGAACAATATATACTATACTACAGGAGTTCTTATCTGTCAACAACTTTTTTGAAAAAAATTAATTTTTTTGAAATTTCTAATTGTATGTTCAAATCGTACTGTTTACACCAATCCCTGCCTGTATATTACAATATTCAAAAAGAGAATTATTCTCATCGACTTTTTTGCTATGATGTGTTAAAATCGAAAAGAATCATTCTTCAGTCCAAAAGATGAGAATGAAATAGAGATCAAAAGGGATAAGGGAGCTAAGGAACAGGAGGAAAAGGTATGATGGCAGCAGCGATAGGAATGATAATTGTAGCATTGGCGCTTCTGATTTTTTGTGTTGCGGTAATGTGGAAAGTATTTTGTAAAGCAGGAGAACCCGGATGGGCGTCATTGATCCCGTTTTATAATTTGTATGTAATGACCAGGATAACCTGGGGGAGAGGATGGCTGTTTATTTTTGGATTCCTGCCGCTGGGGAATCTGATATTTGCAATTTTTACAATGATAAAACTGGCAAAAGTATTTGGAAAGAAGGGTGGATTTGCCTGTGGGCTGATTTTCTTAAGTATTGTCTTTCTTCCAATCCTTGCGTTTGGAAAGGCAGAGTATACAGGTCCGGATCGGGAGAAAAGTACAGGAGCGATCATAGCCAGTGCGATCACTGGCGGAATCGGTATCATTCTGTTGGTACTTGAAGTGATAGCAGTTGTCGCACTGGGCCTGTTTGCAGTTTCAGATCTGACAGTACAACAGACACAGGATGCGGTGATTTCACAAGAAGTTCCGGAGGAAACACAGGAAGAACCAGATGTGAAAGAAGAGGAGGGCGTTCAGAGAGAATATGAGGGCACTCCGATTGAAGGATATGAGGATTTTGAGACAGTATCCCTGGATGGTTATCAATGGGTTACGGATGTCACATTGTTCAAGGCTGGGGAGAATACAGTTACGGAGTCCACAGCAACTTCCGCAAAAGATGGAATTGAGCTGAAAGCAGGTTTTACACTTCTGGCTGCGGATGAAACGATTGAGCAGAGAATTTCGGCAGAAGTGGAAAATATCCGAAAGACATTGGAAAGTCAGGCGGGAATCTATACGGATATTACTGTAGGTGAGATGGTAGCAGAAGACGGATTCGTGATGCAGCAGCTGATCTGCAATCAGATCGGGGCAGATGGAGTGGCTTATCCGTGTACTGAGATCATACAGGTTCAGTTGATGGAGGACCGGGAAATTCTGGTGAGCAGTGTATCTTTGAATACTTCTCAGGCAACAGAAAACACAGAGCGATTGTTTACACAGGCCTGTGAATTATATGGTATTGCCTTTCAATAAGGTCAGCTATAGATAGAAGCGGACAGAAGAATGTCCGCTTTACTTTTCGAAAAGATTTTGTTACTCTATAGAAACAGAAGTCTGTAGATGGAGCAAAGAAAAACAGTGGATTCAAAAACAGAGGTGAAGAGTATGGAAAATAAAAAGATCAAAGTGGCATTGCTGGGACTTGGAACAGTTGGAGGCGGAGTGTACAAATTGATCCAGAGGAGATCAGAAAGTATGATACACACAGTTGGCGCCGAGCTGGAAGTGGAAAAGATCCTGGTACACAGTCTGCATAAAAAAAGAGAAGGTGTGGATACAGAGCTTCTCACAACGGACTGGAAATCGATTGTAAACGATCCGGAGATTCAGATTGTGATCGAAGTGATGGGCGGGATCGAACCGGCAAAGTCCATGATCGAGGAAGCACTTGGAGCCGGAAAGCATGTGGTGACAGCCAATAAAGATCTGATGGCAGAACACGGAGGAGAGCTTTTGGACCTTGCGGCGGCACATGGCTGTGATCTGCTGTTTGAGGCATCGGTGGCAGGCGCCATTCCGATCATCCGTCCGCTCAAACAGTGTCTTGCCGGAAATGAGATCTCAGAAGTGATGGGGATCGTGAACGGAACGACAAACTATATTTTAACCAAGATGTTTGAAGAAAACATGAGTTTTGAAGCTGCACTTGCAAAAGCAACAGAGCTGGGATATGCAGAGGCAGATCCGACAGCGGATGTGGAAGGACTGGATGCCGGAAGAAAGGCCGCGATCCTTTCCTCCATTGCCTTTCATTCCAGAGTACAGTTTAAAGATGTTTATACAGAAGGAATCACAAAGATCACAGCAGAAGATATTGCCTATGCAAAAGAGTTTGACTGTGTGATCAAGCTGCTTGCAGTTGCGCACAATACGGACAAAGGGATTGAAGTGGGAGTGTATCCGGTGCTGCTTGGAAAAGAGCATCCCCTGTCGTCCGTGCGGGATTCGTTCAATGCTGTTTTTGTGCACGGAGATGCTGTGGATGATGCGATGTTTTACGGAAGAGGTGCCGGGGAGATGCCGACGGCAAGTGCTGTTGTCGGTGATGTGATTGATGTTGCCAGAAACCTGCAGTTTGGATGCAACGGAAGAATCAGCTGTACCTGCTATCAGGATCTGCCGGTGAAGCCGTTTGATGAAGTGAAAAATAAATTTTTCCTCAGAATGCAGGTGAAAAACGAACCGGGAGTTCTGGCGAAAGTGGCAAGTGTATTTGGCGGTCATAAGGTAAGTATCCGCAGAGTTGTGCAGAAGCATGTACAGGAAGAAGCGGCTGAACTGGTCATCAGTACAGAAAAAGTGAAAGAGTATCATATTAAGGATGCGCTGAGAGAGCTGCAGAAAATGGACAGCATTTCTGAGATCAGCAGTATGATCAGAGAATATTAGAAGGAGAAGATAAGATTGAGTTACGCAGATAAAGTATTTATAGAGATGTGCAGAGACATTATTGACAACGGAACGAGTACAGAGGGAGAAAAGGTACGCCCGGTATGGGAGGATGGAACCTCTGCGTACACCATCAAAAAATTTGGCATTGTGAACCGTTATGACCTCTCAAAAGAGTTTCCGGCACTGACTCTGCGAAGGACAGGAATCAAGAGCTGTGTGGATGAGATGCTGTGGATCTGGCAGAAAAAGTCCAACAACATTCATGATTTAAACAGTCACATCTGGGACAGCTGGGCAGATGAGGACGGTTCCATCGGAAAAGCCTACGGCTATCAGATGCAGGTAAAGCATCAGTATAAAGAGGGAATGATGGATCAGGTCGATCGTGTGATCTATGATCTGAAGAACAATCCTTACAGCCGCCGGATCATGACGAATATCTATGTGCATCAGGATCTTCATGAGATGAATCTGTATCCGTGTGCATACAGCATGACATTTAATGTGACAAAAGAAAAGGACAGTGACAAACTGACATTAAATGGAATCCTGAATCAACGTTCTCAGGATGTACTGGCAGCAAATAACTGGAATGTGTGTCAGTATGCGGTGCTGCTTCATATGCTGGCACAGGTGTGTGATATGAAGGTCGGAGAGTTTGTTCATGTGATCGCAGATGCGCATATTTATGACAGACATATCCCGATGATCGAGGAACTGATCAAAAGAGAACCGCTTCCGGCACCGAAATTCTGGCTGAATCCAGAGGTAAAGGATTTCTATGAATTTACACCGGATGATGTACGGCTGGATGGATATGAGACACATCCTCAGATCAAGAATATCCCAATCGCGGTATAGGAGTTGTGCAAAAAAAGGAGGAAATGAATATGAACGCAATTGTAGCAGCCGATAAAAACTGGGCAATCGGATATAAAAACAAACTTCTGGTCAGCATTCCGGCAGATATGAAGTTTTTCCGTCAGATGACAGGTGGAAAGGTAGTTGTGATGGGAAGAAAGACGCTGGAAAGCTTTCCGAACGGTCTGCCGCTGAAGAACCGCACCAATATTGTGCTGACAGGGAATCCCAATTATCATGTGAAAGATGCAGTGATCGTGCATACAACAGAAGAATTGCTGGAAGAACTGAAAAAATATGATGAGGAAGAAATCTTTGTGATCGGCGGAGAAAGTATTTACCGGATGATGCTTCCTTATTGCAGCAAAGTATATGTAACAAAGATCGACCATGCATATCAGGCAGATACGTATTTCCCGAATCTGGATCAGCTGGAAGACTGGGAAATGACAGAAGTCAGTGAAGAGCATACTTGTTTTGATCTGGAGTATGTATTTTCGACTTACGAGCGCCGACAGTGAAGGCAGGCATATCATGAAATTTAGAAAAACATACAAGAGAAAACAGGCGGCAGTGCTGCTGAGTGTGTTTCTTTTGGTGACAAGTGTGGCCGGATGTCAGAGAGTGGGGGCTGTGAAAGAGACCGGCGAAGAGAAAGTAAATGTCGTGACAACCATTTTTCCACAGTATGATTTTGTACGTCAGATCGCAGGGGATAATGTAGAAGTATCGATGCTTTTAAAGCCGGGAGAAGAGACACACTCCTATGAGCCGACACCGCAGGACATTCTGAAGATTCAGAATTGTGATCTGTTTATTTATGTGGGCGGTGAGAACGATGAATGGGTGGAGGATATTCTGGACTCCATCGATACAGAACATATCAGACTGCTTCGCCTGATCGACTGCGTGGATACGGTAAATGAAGAACACGTAGAAGGGATGAAAGAAGAACGTGGTCATGAACATGAAGAAGAGGAAGAGCACGAGCATGAGCACGGGGAAGAGGAGCACGAAACACATGAGACGCTGACCCCGGATGAACATGTATGGACGTCTCCAAAGAATGCCATTGCAATTGTGGAGCAGATTGCAGATGTTCTGGGTGAGCTGGATCCGGAGCAGACGGCAGTTTATGAAGAGAACGAAAAAGCGTATGTGAGTCTTTTAGAAGAGCTGGATGATGAGTTTCGTGAGGTGGTAAGTTCGGCCAAACGCGATGTGCTGCTTTTTGGAGACCGTTTTCCGTTCCGGTATTTTGCAGATGAATACGGTCTGAAATACTATGCGGCATTTCCGGGCTGCGCATCCGATACGGAGCCAAGTGCGGCAACGATGGCATTTCTGATCAACAAAGCAAAGGAAGAACAGATTCCGGTGATCTTAAAGATGGAGCTGAGTAATGAGAATATTGCAAATGCCATTGCCGAGACGACACATGCGAAAGTGAAGACGTTTTACAGTTGTCATAATCTGACTGCAAAGGAATTTGCAGACGGGGAGACTTATCTGAGCATGATGAAAAAGAATGTAGAAACATTAAAGGAGGCTTTGAACTGATGGCATTGATAAAATGTGATGGAATTTCGATCGCATATGAGGGACAGACGGTTGTTCGGGATCTGTCTTTTTGGATCGAGCAGGGAGATTATCTCTGCATTGTGGGAGAGAATGGTTCCGGAAAGAGTACGCTGGTAAAAAGTCTTCTTGGATTAAAACCGCCCTTTAAAGGGCAGATTCTGCTGGGAGACGGATTGAAGCAAGACGAAATCGGGTATCTTCCCCAGCAGACGGTCGTGCAGAAAGATTTTCCGGCAAGCGTCTATGAGGTGGTACTTTCCGGCAGACTCAACAGCAGAGGCTGGCGGCCGTTTTACAGTGCAGCGGATAAGAAGGCAGCCAGAGAGAATATGGAGCTTTTAGGAATCCGGGAAATGGAACACCAGTGCTTCCGGGATCTTTCCGGCGGACAGAAACAGAGGGTGCTGCTGGCGAGAGCGCTGTGTGCCACAAAGAAGCTCCTGTTGTTAGACGAGCCCGTGACAGGACTGGATCCGCTGGTGACTGCAGAGTTTTACCAGTTGATTGAAAAAATCAATAAGGAGGCTAAAATTGCAGTTGTCATGGTGTCTCATGATATCGAAAGTACGATACAGTATGCAAGCCATATCCTGCATTTGCAGGAGAGCGCCCTGTTTTACGGAACTGCGCAGGAATATCAAAACAGTGCAGTCGGCAAGAGATTTCTGGGAGGTGAGGGAAATGCTTGATACATTTATGGAAATGATGTCCTATCCATTTATGGTACGGGCGTTTCTGGTGGGTTCCCTGGTGGCATTGTGTTCGGCACTTCTGGGAGTCAGTCTGGTACTGAAACGCTATTCGATGATCGGAGACGGGCTTTCTCATGTTGGATTCGGGGCACTGGCCATCGCGGCTGCGCTGAACATGGCGCCTTTGGCGGTTGCAATTCCGGTGGTCGTGGTGGCTGCGGTTCTGCTTCTTCGCATCAGCGGCAGCAGCAAGATCAAAGGAGATGCGGCAATTGCACTGATTTCTACGGGAGCACTGGCGATCGGGATTATGGTGATTTCGATGACGACAGGAATGAACACTGATGTTTATAACTATATGTTCGGAAGTATCCTTGCCATGAGTGGTGAGGATGTGCAGTTCAGTATTCTTCTGTCGGTTGCGGTGCTGATCTTATATCTGTTTTTCTATAATAAGATTTTTGCGATCACCTTTGATGAGACTTTCGCCCGGGCAACAGGAGTCCGTGCAAATCTGTATAATACTCTGATTGCGGTGTTGACGGCAGTTACGATCGTGTTGGGAATGCGGATGATGGGAGCACTTCTGATCTCCAGTCTGATTATTTTTCCGGCGCTGACTTCCATGCGGGTGTTTAAGACCTTTAAGGGTGTGATTCTGAATTCAGCGATTCTATCGGTTGTATGCCTGATTCTGGGAGTGACGATTTCCTATGTGTATGCAACACCGGCAGGTGCGAGTGTAGTTGTGGTCAATATGGCAATGCTGGCTGTCTACAGTGTGATCGGAGCCCTGAAAAACAGAAACAACGGGAAGTAAATGCGAATTGGATTAAAAAAGATCAAGAAAAGGAAATTGACAAAGATAAAAATACACCGTATAATGAGGATAAATTTCAGCAGCGAAAGCCTCTGAAATTCAGTGTATGAGGAATTTTATTCGCCCTGAGCTTTTTGACAGCTTGGGGCGTTTTGCATAAGGAGGGTGTGAAAGGTGAGGCAGATTTCAGGAAACAAATTATTTGTAAAAGCATTAAAAGAAGAAGACGTAGAAGTATTGTTCGGATATCCGGGCGCGTGTACGATCGATATCAGCGATGAGCTGTATAAGCAGAGCGGGATTGATGTGATCCTTCCGAGACACGAGCAGGCACTGGTGCATGAAGCGGATGCGTATGCGAGGACAACGGGGAAAGTCGGCGTCTGTCTGGTGACCAGCGGACCGGGAGCGACCAATCTGGTGACAGGACTTGCGACTGCCAATTATGACAGTGTTCCGCTGGTCTGTTTTACCGGACAGGTGGCGAGACATCTGATCGGAAATGATGCATTTCAGGAAGTGGATATTGTGGGGATCACACGGAGCATCACCAAGTATGGTGTGACGGTCACGAAGCGGGAAGATCTTGGACGGATCATCAAGGAGGCATTTTATATCGCAAGAACGGGAAGGCCGGGACCGGTTCTGATCGATCTTCCGAAAGATGTGATGGCGGAGCTTGGCAGTGCACAGTATCCGAAAGAGGTGAATATCAGAGGATATAAGCCGAATACCAGTGTACATATCGGACAGCTGAAAAGAGCGATCAAGATGCTTCACAAGGCAAAACGACCGCTGTTTCTGGCAGGCGGAGGGGTGAATATTGCGCGCGCCAGTGCATTGTTTACAGAAGTGGTGGAAAAAACACAGGTGCCGGTAGTGACAACGATCATGGGGCGAGGCGCCATTGCGACAAATCATCCGCTGTTTATCGGAAATCTGGGGATGCACGGCGCTTATGCAGCCAATATGGCAGTCAGCGGCTGTGATCTGCTGTTTTCCATCGGGACGCGCTTTAATGACCGGATCACGGGAAAACTGCATGAATTTGCGCCTCATGCACAAATTGTCCATATTGATATCGATACGGCATCGATTTCCAGAAATATTCATGTGGATATTCCAATCGTAGCAGATGCCAAAGAAGCGCTTACGAAGATGACGGAGTATGTGGAAGAGTGCGAGACAAAAAAATGGCTTGCGCAGATCGCGGCATGGAAAGAGGAGCATCCGCTTCGGATGAAACGGCATGCATTGATGAGCCCTCTGGATATTATTGAAGAGATGAACCGTCAGTTTGACGATGCAATCATCACGACAGATGTCGGTCAGCATATGATGCTGGTGTCTAAGTATGCGGAGATTACAGAAAAGAAGCAGCTTGTCATGTCCGGAGGACTGGGGACGATGGGATATGGATTCCCGGCGGCGATCGGAGCACAGATCGGTAATCCGGAGAAACGAGTGATCGCAGTTTCCGGGGATGGCGGTATGCAGATGAATATTCAGGAGTTTGCAACGGCAGTTCTGGAGGAGACACCGGTCATCGCCTGTGTATTTAACAATACATATCTGGGGATGGTGCGTCAGTGGCAGAAGCTGTTTTACGGAAAACGCTATGGGATGACCAATCTGCGCGCAGGAGCGCTTTCGAGACGGACAGATGGAGCCGAATTTCCGGAGTATACGCCGGATTTTGTAAAACTGGCAGAAAGCTATGGGGCAAAAGGAATCCGTGTGACAAAAACAGAAGAGATCTCGGCAGCATTTGAAGAGGCAAAGAAAAATACAAAAACTCCGACCCTGATTGAATTTATCATTGATCCGGAAGAGATGGTATATCCGATGATCAAGCCGGGCGGAACACTGGAAGATATGATTATGGATTGTTAGGAGGAAGACGGACGATGGCAGATAAAAGTATGAAAAAAAGATGGATTTCTCTGTATGTGGAAAATCAGGTGGGAGTGCTTTCTAAGATTTCCGGTCTGTTTTCCGGAAAATCCTACAACTTGGACAGTCTGACAGTAGGAACCACAGAAGATCCGACGGTATCCCGAATGACAATCGCCACAGTCAGTGATGATGAGACATTTGAGCAGATCAAAAAGCAGCTCAATCGAATGGTAGAAGTGATCAAGGTCATCGATTTTACAGATATTTTTGTGCGGATGAAAGAAATCCTTTATATCAAAGTCCGGAAGTGTACACTGGATCAGAAAGTGGAGCTGCATCAGATCGCAGAGACATTTAAAGGAAAAGTGATCGACTGTGACAGAGACAGCCTGCTTCTGGAATTTGTACAGACCGGGACGAAAAACGACGCAGTGGTGAAGCTGATAAAAGAAGAATTCAAAAGTATTGAAGTCGTCAGAGGCGGAAGTGTCGGGATTGAATCCATCAGTATGATGGAACGATAAAAAACAGAGCGCACTCTTGATTTTTGAGCGTGAGAGTATTATAATTGCAACAAACAAGTTGCAAATACGTTCGATTGAGGAATGGAGGAGTTTTTGATGGAGAAGAAACAGATCGATTGGGAGAATCTCGGATTTGGTTATGTACAGACTGAACAGAGATATGTTTCCAATTATAAAGACGGAAAATGGGATGAGGGAGGACTGACAGAAGACGCCGGTGTGGTACTCAATGAATGTGCCGGAGTCCTGCAGTATGCACAGACTGTATTTGAAGGAATGAAAGCTTATACGACAGAAGACGGTAAGATCGTTGTATTCAGACCGGATCTCAATGCTGCCCGGATGGCAGATTCTGCGAGACGTTTGGAGATGCCGGTATTTCCGGAAGAACGTTTTCTGGAGGCAGTCAAAGAAGTGGTAAAAGCCAATGCAGCGTATGTGCCTCCGTATGGTTCCGGGGCAACACTTTATATTCGCCCATACATGTTTGGAAGCAATCCGGTCATCGGAGTCAAGCCGGCAGATGAGTATCAGTTCCGGGTGTTTGTGACACCTGTCGGACCGTACTTTAAAGGCGGAGTAAAACCATTGACGTTATGTGTATCTGATTTTGACCGTGCGGCGCCGCATGGAACAGGACATATCAAAGCCGGACTGAATTATGCAATGAGTCTTCATGCGATCGTGACAGCACATGCGAACGGCTATGATGAAAACATGTATTTAGATTCGGCAACAAGAACGAAAGTTGAGGAGACAGGCGGGGCAAACTTTATTTTCGTGACAAAAGACAATAAAGTGGTGACACCGCATTCTGATACGATTCTGCCGTCTATCACAAGACGTTCTCTGTTATATGTGGCAGAGCATTATCTTGGTCTGGAAGTGGAAGAGCGGGATGTGTATCTGGATGAAGTGAAAGAGTTTGCAGAGTGCGGACTGTGTGGAACAGCGGCGGTCATCTCTCCGGTCGGAAAGATCGTGGATCACGGAAAAGAGATCTGCTTCCCGAGCGGAATGGAAAAGATGGGACCGACCATTCAGAAATTGTATGACACACTGACAGGAATCCAGATGGGGCAGATTGAAGCACCCAAAGGATGGATTCAGGTGATCGAGTAAGGCAGTATAAAATACGTCTTTTACAGTAAAACTGTAAGAGACGTATTTTTTGAGTTTGTTGATGGTTTCTTTTCTTATCAGATGTTGGAAGAAGATCCCCATTGTGATTATGAAAGAAAAGTGCCATAATTGAATATATGCAGAGAAGGGAGGGCTAGGGTATGGCACGAAGAGTATCAATTGGATATCAGGAATTTGAGGATATTATTATAAACGATTTGTTTTATGTAGATAAAACACAATTTATAAAAGAGTGGTGGGAGAGAAGAAATCGTGTTACTTTAATTACCCGGCCGCGCCGCTTCGGAAAAACACTGACAATGAATTAGATGAATACGATACGCCAATGCAGGAAGCCTATGTAAATGGATAGTGAAAAGATGCTTCAAAAACAGGCAGAAGAATTTCTGAAATTTCTGAACTGAAGTGCAGAAGTATTTGCCAAAAGTGAAGTAAAGGTATGGGAATGCCGCAATTGTGGCCACATTGTAGTCGGAACAAAAGCACCGGAAATTTGTCCGACCTGCAATCACCCGCAGAGCTATTTTGAGGTTCACGCAGAAAACTACTAAAATGAAAAACGTACATCCAGAAGGAGAGTTATCCTTACAGGATGTACGTTTTTTATGCTCTTAAATAGTGCGCATAAATTCCGTTTTTTTCGATCAGTTCTTCGTGAGTCCCCCGCTCTGCGATTCCATTGTCAGCAATGACAAGAATCTCGTCTGCTCCCTGGATCGTGGAGAGTCGGTGTGCGATCGTGATGGTTGTTCTGTTTTTAGCGAGAACTTCCAGACTCTGCTGAATCCAGCGTTCACTTTCGTTGTCCAGTGCGCTGGTGGCCTCATCAAGGATCAGGATCGGCGGATTTTTCAGGAACACGCGGGCAATGGAGATCCGCTGTTTCTGACCGCCGGAAAGACGGGTTCCGCGTTCTCCCACAAAGGTGTCATAGCCATCCGGCAGACTTTCGATGAAATCGTGAATATTTGCTTTTCTGGCAGCATCGACGATCTCATCCATAGAGGCATTCGGTTTTCCGTAGGCGATATTTTCCTTGATTGTGCCGCAGAATAAATAGACATCCTGCTGTACGATTCCAATCTGGTTTCGCAGGCTCTCTAATGTCAGATCACGGATATCTTTGCCGTCGATCGTAATGCGTCCGCTGCTCACATCATAAAATCTTGGCAGAAGGGAGCAGATTGTAGTTTTTCCGCTTCCTGACGGACCGGCAAGGGCAATGGATTTTCCTGCCGGAATCTGGAAGGAAACGTTGGATAATACCAGGGTATCGTCATCACTGTAGTGGAAGGATACATCCTCGAAGGAAACCAGTCCGCGGACGTCTTTGAGTGGCTTTGCATCCGGGGAATCCTGGATTTCCGGCTCTGTCTCCATCACGGCAAGGAACCGTTTGAATCCGGAGAAGCCTTTCTGAATCATTTCCGTAAGCTCCACCAGAATCTGAATCGGGCTGATGAAAATTCCGATATACAGTGCATACATGGCAAGATCTGTCGCCTGCATTTCTCCTTTTGCGATCAGGTAGCCGCCGAATACCAGTGTGACAAGATACATCATTCCCTGGAAAAACAGGTTATAGCCCATAAAACTGCCCATGCATTTGTAGTTGGCATCCTTGGAGAGCAGAAAATTGTGATTGCTCTTGCGGAATTTTTCTTTTTCCACATCCTCGTTTGCGAAAGACTGAACCACGCGGATTCCGGCGAGGGTGTCCTGCAGACGGGAATTGACATCTCCGATTTTCTTCCGGTTTTCCATAAAGGTAGACTGCATTCGGCGGTTCTGGCTCATAGAAAATGCAAACATGCAAAACACCAGAAACAGAAGTGGAATTGCCAGCTTCCAGTTGATCAGGAAGAGGAAGATGAACGATCCGATGATCTTGATCACGGAAATAAACAGATTCTCCGGTCCATGATGCGCAAATTCTGCAATATCAAACAAGTCAGAGACAAGTTTGCTCATCATCTGTCCGGAGTTGTTCTGATCATAATAAGAAAAAGAAAGTTTTTCATAGTGGTCAAAAAGCTGCTGACGCATATCCCTTTCCATATAAGCACCCATCATATGCCCCTGATAGCTGACATAATATTTGCACAGGCTCTGGATCAGGTACATGATCAGAAGACCGGCTGCAATGGGAAGCAGTGCGCTTAAAATAGAGGAACTGCTTTTTGTAAACAAGGTATTGGTACAGGTACGCAGGATCTGAGGATATGCCAGATCGATTAGACTGATGATCGTAGCACAGATCAGGTCCAGAAAGAAAACGGCTTTATATGGACCGTAGTAATGGATAAATTTTTTCAGTGTGTGCATAAATGTCCCCTCTTTCTATCTGTATGCTGATGGACCGCTTCGATGTCCATACGAAATCATAGTATCATAATTAAAAATGAGACACAAGCCGTATCCTGGAAAAAGCAATTGACAGAAAGAAAAAGATATGCTATGCTGTCAAAGCTAAAAAAATAGGTCATGTACAAAGCCATGTGGTTTTTCTGTTTCAGAATAAACAGAAACACATGGCTTTTTTTGAGGAATGGAGGGTATTATGGAAACAAACAAGATGGAGACAAGGGACATTTTTCCGCTTTTGATGAGCATGTCTCTGCCGATGGTATTGTCCATGCTGGTGCAGTCTCTTTATAACATTATTGACAGTATTTATGTATCGTATCTGGGAACAGGGGCTCTCACGGCAGTGTCACTGGCATTCCCGCTGCAGAATATCGTGCTGTCTGTGGCAGTCGGAATTGGTGTCGGGATTGCTTCCGTCTTATCGATCAGTCTGGGAAAAAAGGATCAGAAACGGGCAAATGAGGCTGCTACAATGGGGATGGCACTTACGCTGATCCATTGTGTACTGTTTGTGATCCTGGGCCTTGTGATCACAGAACCATTTATCGGATTATTTACAAAGGAACCCGAGGTCATGAAACAGGCATGTGACTATACGTATATTGTTCTTTGCTTTTCGTTTGGTTCTCTGCTTCAGATCGCGATGGAAAAAATCTATCAGGGCATCGGAGCAATGAAAACGACAATGATACTTCTGGGAGCAGGTGCAATGATTAATATTATCCTGGATCCGATCCTGATCTTCGGCCTTCTTGGATTTCCTGAAATGGGAGTAAAAGGGGCGGCAGTGGCAACTGTGATCGGGCAGATCAGCGCATTTCTTCTATATATTGTTGTTTATCTGCGAAAAAATCCGGGTGTTACGATTCATCCCAAATATCTGCATCTGGACTGGCGGCTGATCCGTCAGATATATTCGGTCGGAATCCCGTCTTCTCTGATGATGACGATGCCGTCTGTTCTGGTGGGCGGATTAAATGGAATCCTGGCTGCATTTTCGGATACGTATGTAGCAGTACTTGGAATTTATTTCAAACTTCAGACATTTATTTATATGCCGGCGAATGGAATTGTACAGGGAATGCGGCCGATTATCGGATATAACTACGGAGCCGGATCAAAGAAACGGGTGCGGGATACGATACGCTACAGCCTGATTTCTGCGGCAGTACTGATGCTGGTGGGAACGGTTGTTTCTCTGGCAATTCCGGACATCATTCTGAGTATGTTCCAGGCAGATGCAGAGCTGATGCGTGCAGGAATGGAGGCACTGCGATTGATTTCGCTTGGATTTTTGGTGTCGTCAGCAGGTGTGATCTTTTCCGGTGTGTTTGAAGCGCTGGGACGGGGCGGAGATTCTCTGATCATTTCACTTTTGCGCCAGCTGGTCATTATCCTTCCGCTTGGATATCTTTTGTCACGAACAATGGGAGCGGCGGGAATCTGGATCAGTTTTCCGGTGGCGGAACTGGTTTCAGCCGTGATTGCCTGCCTGTTGTTAAAAAGAATGGAAGGTGGAATATACTTTCCGTTTGATAAAAAAGAGATAATCAACAGAAAATAAGTGGCTTGTTGTTAAAAATGAGTAAAATTTCTGACCAAAATTCATCTTTTTTTGCAATAGCCCAAATGGTTCTTTTTATGATACAATACACTACTATGGACAGAGTGTTTATTAAAGGAGGCTGAAGATGAAGCGCGCATTTCAGATTTTAAAAAGGGATATGAGACGGCTGGCTCACAATCCAATCGCAATGATCGTTGTGGCCGGCGTCTGTCTGCTCCCATCGCTGTACGCATGGTTTAATATTGCTGCGAATATGGATCCCTATGGAAATACGGGAGCAGTTCAGATCGCGGTGGCGAATCTGGATAAAGGAACAGAAAATGAACTTACCGGTTCGCTCAATGCAGGTGAGGAGATTGTAGATCAGTTGAAGGAGAATCATGATCTGGGCTGGAAGTTTGTGAAAAAAGAAGAGGCTGTAGACGGGGTGAAATCCGGCAAGTATTATGCTGCGATCGTGATTCCGGAAGATTTCAGTGAATCCCTGACCAGTGTACTGACGGGAACGATTGAACAGCCTAAATTTACTTATTATCTGAATGAGAAGAAAAATGCGATCGCACCGAAAATTACGGACAGTGGGGCGACAGCGGTGCAGAGTCAGGTCAATGAGGCATTTGTATCTGCTGCATCAGAAGCAGTTTCAGAAATTTTTAAAGATTCGATTGCAGATGCAGCGGGCAATCTGGATTCGCTGCAGGAAAATGTAGTTTCAGATATTCAGAAGGTATCTGACAATATCGCAAGTTATCAGCAGATACTGTCTGAGTTCCAGGCAACCTTTCAGGACAGTGATGCGCAGATCAAAGAGGTGCAGTCTGCCATGGATCAGGTGAAAAGCGCTGCTTCCTCAGGGGCTGCTGCTCTGGATGCAGGGGCTTCGGCACTTCAGGCAGGAAGAAACAGTGTCTCATCATTTTCTTCTGCACTATCTGGAACGCTGACGGATGGGGAGAATCTTCTGTCCGACATCGGGAATTCCGCAGGGGCAGATTTGGGAAGTCTGAATGAAAAGATTCAGTCAGTCAATGGAAAAGTGGACAGTGCCATGTCTTCCATCAACAGTGTGATCCAGCTGAATGAAAAGATCATTGATCTGCTTTCACAGCTGGACAGTGCCATACCAGGCAGTCCGGCATCAGATCTGATCGCACAGCTGCAGGCAGAGAACCAGAGACATCAGGAGCTTTTGAATAGTCTGCAGGCAGGAAATGCGGGAATCGGCAATGCGGCTCAGACGGCAACGGATACAGCACAGCAGATTGGCAGTCTGGTAAAGGAAAATCAGCAGCAGCTTCGTGGAATCAAAGGCAGCTTTGAGCAGAATGTACTTCCAGGGCTGAACACATCTCTGGATTCTTTCGGACAGCTTTCCGGAAAACTCTCCGGTGTGTTAAGCGGAGTGGATCCACTGGTGGATCAGACGAAAGGAATTCTTGACAATCTCAATACAAGCCTGAATGACTCCAAGACGGCACTTGAGAGTACAGGAAATGCGCTTCAGAAAGTACAGGAAAAACTGAATTCAGTAACAGCAGATCTGAATGCGCTCAGAAGTTCCCAGTCCTATCAGGATTTTCTGAATCTGACAGGATTGGATTCGGAAGCAGTTTCGGAGTTTATGTCTGCACCGGTAGCTCTGAAAACAGAGTCCTTTTATCCGGTGAAAAATTATGGAAGCGCCATGACTCCGTTCTATACAAACCTTGCCATCTGGGTAGGGGGGATTGTGTTGATCGCAATTTTCAAACTGGAGTCTGATAAAGATGAAGTCGTGCCGAAGTTTACAGCAGTTCAGTCTTATTTCGGAAGATGGATGCTATATGTGGTGATGGGACTGATACAGTCGCTGATCATCTGTGTGGGAGATCTGCTATTGTTAGGAGTCCAGTGCAAGTCACCTGCGGCATTTATTTTTGCAGGATTGTTCACTTCCTTTGTATATGTGAATATTATTTATGCGCTTTCTATTACATTCAAACACATTGGAAAGGCAGTCAGTGTAATTCTGGTCATCATTCAGATTCCGGGTTCTGCAGGAACCTATCCGATCGAGATGACACCGGCGTTTTTCCAGAAGCTGCATCCGCTGCTTCCTTTTACATACGGAATCAATGCGATGAGAGAAGCGGTAGCAGGAATATATGGATTCCATTATGCAGAGAATTTGTTGTGTCTTGCAGTGTATGTTCCGATTGCGCTTTTGATCGGAGTTGTCGTACGTCCATGGCTTTTGAATCTGAACCATATGTTTGACCAGAAACTGGGAGAGACTGAGCTGATGATCTGTGAGGAGGAAGGTCTGACAAAAGAGAGATTCCGTATGACAGCAGTTGTGAGTGCGCTGGCAGACAAGAAAACATTCCGGGAAGAGATGTACCAGAGGGCAGAACGGTTTGAGAGAAATTATAAGAAACGGATCCGCAGAGGATTTGCGGCGATCTTGATCATTCCGCTGATCTTTTTGATCCTGATGTTCAGTATCAGTTCCAAAATGGTATTTCTGGTGTTGTGGATCACATCGATCATTGTGATCGCGCTTTATCTGATCTGCGTGGAATATCTCCATGAAAGTCTGAAACGGAGACTGAAGGTGAGTCGGATGTCTCAGGAGGAATTGTTAGAGACACTGAGAAAACGGAAAGAACAAGAGGAGGAAGAAGCATGAAGAAGATAGGGCAAGTTTTTCTTTATGATATTTCACATATCAAAAAAAATGTGATCGCAATGATCGTAGTGCTCGGCTTGTGCGTTGTTCCGTCTCTTTATGCATGGTTCAATATTGCTGCAAGCTGGGATCCATATTCCAATACAAATGGTCTGAAGGTGGCGGTTGCAAATACGGATGAAGGGTATGAAGGAGAAATCCTTCCTCTCCAGATCAATATCGGAGATACTGTAATCTCAAGTCTCAGAGAAAATGACCAGCTGGACTGGACGTTTACAGGGAAAAAGGATGCAGTAGAAGGTGTCAAATCGGGAAAATACTATGCCGCGATCGTAATTCCGAAAAGTTTCAGTCAGGATATGATGAGCCTGTTTTCGGAGGAGATGACACATTCCGATATTATATATTATATCAATGAAAAAGAAAATGCCATTGCTCCAAAAGTGACTGACAAGGGAGCAAGTGCCGTACAGCAGCAGATCGATGAGATTTTTGTAAAAACAGCGGCGCAGGTGGGACTGGATCTTCTGGATACAATCTCAGAAGTGACCAGCAGTGACGGCGCACAGGCAGCAGCACAGAATCTGACAGAAAATATCCGGAAGATCGGATCGGATCTGGATTCAACAGCCGGTACGGTGAAGGCATTTTCGAACATGACGGTTTCCATGCAGCAGATGCTGGATGCCACTGCAGATATTTTAAATAAAGCGGGGCAGAATACGGAAACAAATCTGTCACTTCTGAATGAGACCGGAAATTCTGTTGACTCATTAAGAAGCGCAGTGTCGGGAACAACAGAGAGTGTCAATCAGGTACTGGCACAGGGAAGTCAGTGCTATGATGCCATATCCGGACAGATCAACAATGCATTTTCTTCGATATCCACGGATGCGGGAGCAACAGCAGGGGCACTCAACAGCGTGGCATCTGAAGTACAGGTTATGATTGACCGCTATACGGGATTTCGGGACAGTGTGCAGCAGCTTGCAGATTCCTTTCCGCTTGCTTCAGATCTGCTCCAGCCGATCATCGGAAACCTGAATGAATCCATTGCCCATCAGGAAGCGGTAAGGGATAAATTAAATGAAGCGGCGGAAAAGATTACGGAGACTGCAAGTGATGCGGGAAACTATCAGGCACAGCTGGATCAGCTGGTGCAGCAGAGTTCTCAGCAGATCTCGGGGATCCGTTCAGATTATGAAAACAACGTAAAAACACAGATCAATACCATGTTTGGCACACTGGGGGATACCAGCAGTGCAGTGCAGTCTTTGTTCACCAGTATGGACAATGGAGTCGAAGATATGGAAAAACTGGCAAAGGATGCAGGATCAGGTCTGGAGAAGATGAAAACAACACTGGATACATCTGCTTCCCTTTTGACAGCAACGGCAGAAAAGGTAAATCAGGCAGCAGAAAAGCTGGATACGGCAGCGCAGGACGGAAATGTGGAGATATTAAAAAATGTGCTTGGAAGCAGTCCGGAAGTAATCAGCAGTTTTGTGTCTGCTCCGGTAAGAATGCAGACAAAAGCCTTGTATCCGGTAGAAAATTATGGATCAGCCATGGCGCCGTTCTATTCTACACTCTCTATCTGGGTAGGCGGAATCATTCTGGTAGCAATGATGAAAGTGACAGCTTCTGAAAATTTAAAAAGAGCGCTTACTCCATTGAAGCCACATCAGATCTATCTGGGCAGATATCTGCTGTTCCTCGTGCTGGGACTGATCCAGAGCGGCCTGATCTGTCTTGGAGATCTTTATTTCCTTGGAATCCAGTGTGAGCATCCGTTTTTGTTCCTTCTGGCAGGCTGGGTAAGCAGTGTGGTATATGTGAATATCATTTATACATTTACGGTATCATTTGGAGATGTGGGGAAAGCAATCTGTGTGGTTCTTCTGGTCATGCAGGTGGCAGGATCAGGAGGCACGTTCCCGATCGAAGTGGCGCCGGAAATCTTTCAGAAGATTTACCCGTTTCTTCCATTTACGCACAGTATGACAGCCATGCGGGAATGTGTTGCCGGATTCTATCAGTATACGTACTGGGCAGAATTGGGAATTATGTGTCTGTTCCTTCTGGCATCCCTGTTTTTGGGACTGGTGCTTCGAAAACCGGTGATTCGCCTGAACGAATTGTTTATAGAAAAACTGGAAGATACAAAATTGATGTAATATTGTCAAAATGAAGCGGACTCTTCGGAGTCCGTTTTTTGACAGATGGGTGTCAAATAAAAGAATATATGCTATAATGGAGCGAAACAAAAAAGAATCAGGAGAATATTGTGGAAAAATTTTATTTTGCACCGCTGGAAGGAATCAGCGGATATGTGTATAGAAAGGCTTATGAACACTATTTTGGAGGAATTGACAAATATTTTATTCCGTTTATTAAACCGAATCAGAAAGGAAAGCTCAGTTCCAGGGAAAAGAACGATATCTTACCCATGCACAATCAGGGGATGTGTGCGATTCCTCAGATTTTGACCAATTCGGCGGAGGATTTTATAAAGACGGCAGAAAGGCTGGGGGAATACGGGTATGAGGAAGTCAATCTGAATCTGGGATGTCCGTCAAAAACCGTGGTGAGCAAAGGAAGAGGGGCTGGATTTCTGGCAGAGCCGGACAGATTGAATGCATTCTTAGAAGAGCTTTTTGAAAAGACACCGATCCGTATTTCGGTTAAGACACGGATTGGCAAGGAGAGCCCGGAAGAATGGATCCGGCTTCTGGAAATTTACAATCAGTATCCAATGGAGGAGTTGATCATTCATCCGCGGATCCAGACAGATTTCTATAAGAACACTCCGAATCTGGAAATGTTTGAATATGCGGTCAAAAACAGTAAAAATCCACTCTGTTACAATGGGGATATTTGCACAAAAGAGGAATATGAAATAATCTGTAACCGTTTCCAGGAGGTACCATCTGTGATGATCGGAAGAGGAATCCTGAAAAATCCGGGGCTGGTTCGGAAGATCAGACAAGGCATACCGGTTGAAAAAGACAGAATCCGGGCATTTCATGATGAACTTTACCGGGAATATCAGGAAGTTCTTTTTGGGGAGAAAACGGTACTCTTCAAGATGAAAGAGCTGTGGTTTTATATGGCGCCGTTGTTTACGCAGTATGAGAAGTATGCCAAGAAAATTAAAAAAGCAGAAAAGTTGAAACTGTATGAAGCAGTTGTGGATGCGTTATTTGAAGAACAGGATTTGGTATAGGAGAAGGAGAGGTGAATGGAAGCAATTTTACAATGGGATGGACAGGCGTTGTTGTTTATTCAGGAGCATATCAGACAGGTGTGGATGGACGGATTCTGGAAGACAATCACACATCTGGGAGATGCAGGGTGGTTCTGGATTATGTTGGGAATCGTGCTTCTGATTCCGAAAAAAACAAGAAAAGCAGGAATTGCTGCTTTGGCGGCGCTGGCGATCGGAGCATTGATCACAAACGTGGCACTCAAAAACATCATTGCAAGAATCCGCCCGTATGAAGTGGTGGAAGGACTGAAGCTTTTGATCGAGCCGCAGTCAGATTTTTCGTTTCCTTCCGGACATACCTGTGCCTCCATTGGAGCAGCGTTGGCGATGTATCCGTTTTTGGAGAGAAAGTGGGGGATTCCGCTTGTAATTCTGGCAGTGCTGATCTCTCTTTCCAGGTTGTATGTGGGCGTGCATTATCCGACGGATGTGCTCGGTGGAGCTGTTGTGGGGGCGTTTGCTGCATGGGGAGCAGTGAGGATTGTGAAGCGAAGGGAAATGAAAGGAAGGAGAGAGGGCTGAAGAAAATGCTTGCAAAGATCGTTTGAAAATGTTATATTGAAGTTGGTTAAAGATAAATAATGTACAAGGATACGTGTTACTGGTAAAGCAGGCAAGATTGAATTGACAAATATCATATTCCTAGGGAGTATTGTGTTTGTGTGTTCAATCTTTTTTTATACATTATTTTAAATAACCTGATTAGGCCTAATCATTCAAATCAATAGATAGCGAGAGGAGAAAAATTATGGATTACAATGTAATTGCAGGTAACATTTTGAAAAATGTTGGTGGTGCTCAAAATGTTGCAGATGTGACTCATTGCTTCACAAGATTGAGGATTGTATTAAAGAACAAGGAGCTGGCAAACAAAGAAATTGTGGAAAAGTTAGAAGGTGTTATACAAGTTGTCGAAGCAAACGGACAGTTCCAAGTCGTAATCGGTACAAAGGTTGATAAAGTATACGAAGCAATTTTACCTATGGTTAATCGTGAAAAGGGAAATGAAATCAAAGCGGATAAGGGCTCATTAGGAAATCGTATTTTGCAGACGATTTCAAAAATTTTTACTCCATTAGTTCCGGCAATAGCTGCTTCGGGTCTGATTAAAGGACTATTGTCTGTTGCAACTCGCTTGGGGTGGATCAGTGATACGAACAGTACTTATATTTTATTAAATACTGCCAGCAATATTATTTTCTACTATATGCCGATATTTTTAGCATATACCAGTGCAAAAGCTTTAAATTGTAGTAAAATAAATGCTATGGTGCTGGGAGCATTTTTGTGCCATCCGGTTATAGATGCATTGATTCAAGATGTTTCAACAGTAAACACTATTTTTGGATTGCCAGTTATAAAAAAAGCATTTACGATTGGTGAGGCAACAAAAGTATTCTCTTATACAGAATCTGTAATTCCGATTATTTTGGCTGTTATTGTATTGCACTATCTTGAGAAATTCTTGAAAAAATGGATTCCAGATATGTTGGAGATTATTCTGGTTCCCGGTCTTTCTCTGATTATTATGCTTCCGGTTTTGCTGGTTGTTGTTGGCCCGGTAGGAATTTATGTAGGGTATGCGATTCAATGGCTTTATCAGGCACTATATTCATTCAGCCCAATTCTTGGAGGAACAATTGTCGGTGGTTTATGGAGCGTTTTTGTTATCTTTGGAGCGCATCGGGCACTGCTTCCGATTGGATTAAATGATGTGGCGATTACAGGAACGAATACATTGATGTGTTTTGCCGGTTCTGCAAATTTTGCTCAGGCAGGAGCTTCATTAGGTGTTATGTTAAAGACAAAAGACAAAGATTTAAAACAAATTGCTATGGCGGCAACGATTCCGGCATTTTTAGTTGGAATCACAGAACCTGCAATTTATGGATGTAATCTGCGTTTGAAAAAGCCGATGTTTTGTGCAGTTATTGCGGGAGCAATCGGTGGTGCTATCATGGGTCTTGGAAGTGCAGTGAATACAGGATTTGCTAATAATGGTATTTTGACGATTATGACGTATTATGGGGAAGGAACAGCCTTATATCAGTTCATGGCCTATTTGATCGGTATTCTGGTAGCTTTTTTGGGAGCAGCAATCCTGACATATTTTGTTGGATTTGAAGATATGGAGAAGAAAGCTGAATCGGAAGAAAGTATTAAAATAGAAAAAGGAAGTATTCGGATCACATCTCCGGTTGAAGGTGAAGCAATAAAGCTGGAAAATGTAAAAGATGAAGTCTTTTCCAGTGAAGCAATGGGAAAAGGGGTTGCCGTAATTCCAACAACAGGTGAAGTTCTGGCGCCGGAAGATTGTACTGTTTCTGTGATATTTCCGACGAAACATGCAATTGGTCTGACTTTAGATAGTGGGATTGAATTGTTGATTCATATTGGGATGAATACTGTTGATTTAAATGGAGAATTTTTTGAGCAGCATGTTCAGGCTGGAATGCATGTTACAAAAGGAACAAAGATAGTTTCATTTGATAAAGAAGCAATAGAAAAGGCGGGATATGACGTAACAGTTCCTGTGGTTGTTTCAAACTCTAATTTATTTAAAAGTATTGAAACTATTTCAAATGGTCACGTCGATGAAAATATCGAAGTGATTTGTGTGGAAATTAAATAAGCGAGAGGAGAATTTAAGATGACAAATTTATTTCAAAAAGATTTTTGGTGGGGAGCTTCTAGCTCTGCATTTCAAATTGAAGGGGGATGGAATGAAGACGGCAAGGGGAAAACAGTAGCTGATTTCAATTCTTTTAAAAGATCTCATCTTCAGGCAGACAGTAAGGTAGCAAGTGATTTTTATCATCATTGGGATGAAGATATTGATCTCATGAAAGAACTCGGCATGAAAACATATCGTTTTTCTATTTCATGGGCTCGTATTATTCCGGATGGAGATGGAAAAGTGAATCAAAAGGGAATTGATTTCTACAATAAGGTCATTGATAAGTTGATAGAATACGATATCATCCCATTTATTACACTATATCATTTTGATCTGCCTTATGCATTAGTAGAAAAATACAATGGGTGGGAAGCGAGAGATTGTGCATATGCTTTTGAACGTTATGCTAAAATATGTTTTGAGAACTTTGGCGACCGGGTGAAATATTGGGTGATCCATAACGAACAAAACTTAATGATGCGTGTTGATGAACGTATGAATATCTGTGAAACCGATCCATTAAAAAAAGAAAAAATTCGTGCTCAAATGGATTATCATATGTTTCTGGCACATACCCTGGCAACGAATGCATGCCATGAGGCTGTTGAAAATGGAAAAATCGGGCCAGCTGTTTCCAGTACGGTTACTTATCCTTATACCAATAAACCGGAAGATGTCTGGGCAGCGCGTATGAACAATCAGTTCAAAACGGACTACTGTCTAGATTTCCATTTTAATGGGGAATATCCGGGATACTATATGGAATATTTGAAAGAGCAAAATATCGTTCCCAAAATGGAAGATCGGGATGCCGAAATCATGAAAGCAGCCAAAATGGATTTTATTGCATTAAACTATTATCGTACACTAACAGCCCGTTACTTACCTGCCACACAAGAACATAAAAAAGGAGAACGTGTAGAAGGCTTTAATGAGGTTGATTATGATATGTACGGATACTGGAAAATTGAGAAAAATGTAAACCTCAAGGCAAGTGAATATGGCGCTCAAATTGATCCGGTCGGATTACGCATTGTTTTAAATGAATATTGGAACAGATATCATTTACCATTGATCATTACAGAAAATGGATTGGGTACTGCGGATGTTTTAACATCTGACAATAAAGTTCATGATGAATACCGGATTGATTATTTAAGGAATCATATACGAGCTATTCGTGAATCGTTAGCAGATGGAGTAAACGTATTTGGGTATTGTCCGTGGTCTTTTATGGATTTACTAAGTTCTCATCAAGGCTTTAAAAAACGCTATGGCTTGGTATATGTAGACCGTACAGACGATGATTTGAAAGAATTGAAACGGATTAAAAAGGATAGTTTTTATTGGTATCAGAAAGTAATCCAATCAAATGGAGCAGATTTAGCCTGAGTTATTTTACAGGAAGGGTAAATGGAGAGAATGGGAATATGCAAGTTGTTAAGGTGTTGAATAATTCATTGATTTTAGCAGTAAATGAAAATGGTGAAGAAGTTATTTTAATGGGGAAGGGAATTGGATACAAAAAGTATATATTTTGAAATTGCGAATCAGATTATTCAATATGCGATTGATAAGTATGAAATGAAAATACTGGATTATTTATATCTTTCGTTGACTGATCATATTTCCTTTTGCGTAAAAAGAGTGTTAGATGGTGTTGTGATTTCAAATTATTATATGAGGGAAATGCAAAGGTTAAATCCGAAAGAATTTGATGTTGGATGCTATGCCATCCAAGTAATACAGGACAGAACCGAGGTGGAAATCCCGAAAGATGAAATTGGAAATATAGCATTTCATTTTATTAATGGGCAAGTGGATCATCCATTTAATGAATTAAGTTTGAAAATGGAAAAGATTACTCAAAATATCCTGCATATTGTAAAGTTACATTTTCATTTAGTTTATAACGAGAATGATTTTGGATATTCAAGATTTATAACACATGTTCAATTATTAGCTCAAAGAATAGTTTCAAATCAAATGGTTGAAAGCAGTGAAAAAGATGTTTTAGTAGAAAGTGTTAAAAATTCTTGTAAAGAAGAATTTCTTTGAACACTGGTGTTGTATTCGGGTTTTATAATTACCGAGATGATATTACATAAAAAGGATAAAAGGCTGAGGTTATTAGATTTACTTCAACTTCCATTCAGCCTGATTTTTACAAGATTTTTAAATCTGTTTACGTATATAATTCCGGATTTTAATGAATACAGCCTCTTGCTTCGATTATTTGTACTGTTTTTAGCGATTGTATTAACAGGAATCGGTGCGGCAACAATGCTGAACATGAACTTGATTCCTAATCCGGGAGATGGCATTGTACAGGCAATTGCTGCAGAAATCAAAAAAATATAGGTTTTACAAAAAACTGTGTTGATTTTATCAGTTTGTGTACAACCATATTAATTGGATTATGTTTTGCACATTCTGTGGTAGGAGTAGGACTTGGAACCGTTTTTGCTATGATTGGTGTTGGAAGAGTAATTTCTGTTTATCAGTTTGCGTATGACAAATGGATGATTTAAAGAAAAAAGACTGATAACCAGCGGTCTCTGTGAAGGAGTCGCTGGTTATCAGTCTGTATATATTAGTGTTTGTCAAGTGCCGCCGCAGCTTCCACAAATCCTTTGAACAGTGGATGTGGTTTGTTCGGGCGGGATTTTAATTCCGGATGCGCCTGTGTTGCGATAAACCACGGATGATCTTTGATCTCTGCCATTTCAACGATCTTGCCGTCCGGAGAAAGGCCACACAGATTCATGCCGTTTTCTGTCAGAACTTCACGGTAATCATTGTTGACTTCATAGCGATGTCTGTGGCGTTCCTGAATTTCTTCTTTCTGGTAGACCTCATATGCTTTGGAAGTTTTGTCCAGAATACATGGATAAGCACCCAGGCGAAGTGTTCCGCCGATATCTTCGATACCGATCTGATCCTGCATGATGTGGATCACCGGATGTGTAGTGGATGGATTTAGTTCCAGACTGTGTGCATCGTGGAAACCGATCACATTGCGGGCAAATTCTACGATCGCAAGCTGCATTCCAAGACAGATACCGAGGAACGGAATTTTGTGTGTGCGGGCGTAGCGGATGGCTTCGATCTTGCCTTCCACACCGCGGTGACCAAATCCGCCGGGAACCAGGATTCCTGTTACATCCTTAAAAATCTCATCTGCGGTTTCAGGAGTCACTGTCTCGGCATCCACCCATTTGATCTCAACAGTCGTGTGGCTGTAGATTCCGCCGTGTTTTAAAGCTTCTACCACGCTGATATAGGCATCGTGCAGCTGAACATATTTTCCGACCAGTGCGATGCGGACTTTGGAAACCGGGTGTCTTAGATTGTCTACCATAGTTTCCCAGTCACTTAAATCCGGTTTTGGACAGTCCAGATGGAGACATTCGCATACAACCTGTGCAAGGTTTTCTTTTTCCATTGCCAGAGGTGCTTCGTATAAATAATCCACATCCAGATTCTGAAGAACGTGATCTGCCGGAAGGTTACAAAACAGGGAAATCTTGTCTTTGATTCCGTTATCCAGCGGATGTTCGGAACGGCATACGATAATATCCGGCTGGATTCCCATGCCCTGAAGTTCTTTGACACTGGCCTGTGTAGGTTTTGTTTTCATTTCCTGAGAGGCTCTCAGGTATGGAATTAAGGTTACATGGATCAAAATGACGTTATCACGTCCTTTTTCATGCTGAAACTGACGAATGGATTCCAGGAAAGGCTGGCTTTCGATATCACCGACAGTTCCGCCCACTTCAATAATCGCGATTTCGGTATTTTCAGCAGAAGGATTGCGGTAAAATCTGCTTTTGATCTCATTGGTGATGTGTGGGATAACCTGTACGGTTCCGCCGCCGAAATCGCCTCTTCGTTCCTTCTGCAAGACAGACCAGTAAATCTTTCCGGTTGTGACATTGGAATTTTTTGTCAGACTTTCATCGATAAAACGTTCATAATGTCCCAGATCCAAATCCGTTTCGGCTCCGTCATCGGTTACAAATACTTCTCCGTGCTGTACCGGATTCATGGTTCCGGGATCAATATTGATGTAAGGGTCGAATTTCTGCATGGTCACCGTATATCCGCGGGCTTTCAAAAGCCTGCCGAGTGATGCGGCTGTAATCCCTTTCCCAAGTCCTGAAACAACTCCACCGGTCACAAATACATATTTTACTGCCATAGTGATCCTCCTCATTTGATGTGAATAAAAATATTAAAAAAGGAGTATACTCTCTTTTTGCAAAAAAATACAAGTACTTTTTTATGAACAATAAATATTTCCTCTTTTATTAAAAAAATCCTCTCCCATCAGGAGAGGATCGCTTTTAGTGATAATTATATCCGGTTTCATAAACAGCTTCGCATGTAAGCTGGACGCCGAGGCGTTTGAAGGTGCGGATATCAACATCAGACAGCATGACTGAAGTATGAGCCTGACATCCGTTTAATTTTGAAAGCTGCTGAAGTGCAAGTCTGGCATCCGGGTTGGTGGCAGCGCTTGCGGAAAGTGCGATGAGTACTTCATCAGTATGAAGTCTTGGGTTTTTGCTTTTCAGATAGTCCACTTTCAGTTTCTGGATCGGCTCGATCGATTCCGGTGAAATAATATGCAGCTCGTGTTTCAATCCGGCCAGCTCTTTGATCACATTCAGAAGAAGGGCAGCTGAGGCGCCGAGAAGATTCGTGGTCTTTCCGGTGATGATACGTCCGTCATCCAGTTCCAGAGCAGCGGCAGGTGTATGTGTCTCTTCCGCGCGTTTTAAGGCAGCTGCAACAACGTGGCGGTCTTGGATCGTCACATTGGCCTGATTCATCAGCAGCTCGATTTTCTGTGCTTCTTCTTCCGGACTGTTTCCTTTCAGAAGAGCGTTGAGGGAATCATAGTAACGGCGGACAATCTCCTGGCGGGATGCTTCACAGCATACAGCATCGTCACAGATACAGTTTCCAGCCATATTTACACCCATATCTGTTGGAGATTTGTACGGGCTCTTTCCGTAAATCTTTTCAAAAATCGTGTTTAAAACCGGGAAGATCTCAACATCACGGTTGTAGTTGACGGTTGTCTTTCCGTAGGCCTCCAGATGGAACGGGTCGATCATATTGACATCGTTGAGGTCTGCTGTAGCCGCTTCATACGCCAGATTTACCGGATGCTTCAGCGGCAGATTCCAGATCGGGAATGTCTCAAATTTGGCATATCCTGCATGAATCCCGCGTTTGTGCTCATGATATAACTGAGACAGACAGGTTGCCATTTTTCCGCTTCCAGGACCCGGGGCTGTGATGATGACAAGCGGACGGGAAGTTTCGATATAGTCATTTTTACCGTATCCTTCATCACTGACGATCAGCGGGATATTGGAAGGGTAGCCGTTGATACAGTAGTGCTGGTATACACGGATTCCCATATTTTCCAGACGGTGGCGGAATAAAGAGGCACTTTCCTGACCGGAATATTGTGTGATCACGACACTGCCCACATACAGACCGTTGTCGCGGTAAGAATCCATCAGACGGAGTACGTCAGAATCATAAGTGATACCAAGATCGCCGCGGACTTTATTTTTCTCGATATCCTTTGCGCTGATGACAATGACAATCTCTGCCTGGTCACTGAGCTGTTTTAAAAGGCGGAGCTTGCTGTCAGGCTCAAATCCCGGAAGAACGCGGGAAGCGTGGTAGTCGTCGAACAGTTTTCCGCCGAACTCGAGATACAGTTTGTTATCAAACTGATTGATGCGTTCGCGGATATGCTCTGACTGCATTTTTAAATACTTTTCGTTATCAAATCCAATTTTCATGATTTCATTCCTCTATCAATTTAGTATTACGTGTGACAAGAAGGGAAAACAGAAGTTTTACCCTTTTCTGATACAGTATACTATAAACAGGGATGAGTTTACAATATTTTCACAATGTAATTATTGATTTTGGACGCTTTGTATAATTATGGTGTAAAAAGTCCAGTAAATACGCTATATTTCAACTATCTTCCCGAAATCAGAAATTTGATGGAAATGGGGAAGTACCAAAAAAGTCCAAAATGGGAAAACGAAAGCACTCGACCCGGGGAGGGGAGTGCTTTTGCAATATTTATTCTATCAAGCTGTATCCACAATGGAATCAGTTATTATCAAGATACATAGTTGCTTCAGAAAGTTTATCGTGTATTTTACGTAGTGCTTGAAATCTTATAGAATTTTGTTTATATTCTTCCCGTTCTTGCTTGCGTTTTTTTAAGGCTTCAGCAAGTTCTTTTTCATGTTTTTCATATTCCTTATTACTATTGTAATGATTTTTCATAATTCTATCGATGCTGTTTCTGATTTCTTTTAAATCATTTTCAGTGTATTGTTTATTTAGCTCGGCTTTAAGAGCGTCTGCTATAAGATGCTGTAAATGTTTGGTTAGGATGAAAGAAATGTAATCAAATTCCATTTCTCCAAAGAGCCGATAATTTTCTATTGCAGTCTCAATAAGATGGCGTATTCCCAAAAATGAAGAATTTGTTATAATGTGAGAAATTATATGCCCAAGTTCGCTATCAACACCTTCTAACTCATCACAAGCTTCATCTGTCAAGCCGTATTCGGTATACATATCTTTATGCTTTTCTTTTATATTTTCGCTATATCCTAAAAGATAGTCAATCGGAAGACCAAAAAATTCAGAAACACTATCAAGAAATTCAATATCGGGAGTTCTTTCTCCCTTTTCATAATAACTTATTGCGCCCCTTGATACTTTTAGTTCTTTGGCAAGTTGTTCTTGAGTAAGTTCAGCCGTTTCTCTCAGAGTTTTGAGACGTTTTGAAAAATTATCTGTTACGAATCCCATATAAAAACCTCCTAAATTTAACGAAATGTTCAAATTTGTTGAATTAAAGCTGACAAAGAGTAAAAATGTTGCACAAACAAAAATGTTGATTTATAATAAGCATTGTAACAGATTTGAACAATGTTATCAAGTATTGATTAAACAAAGATAAACAGAAAGCGAGGTAAGTCTATGAAAAACAGGATGGCAGTAGCAAATACGGGAAAATCCAGACTGATGGACACAGAGGAGTTAAGAGCCTACACCAATTTAGGACGCAACAGTGCCATGAAGTTAGGAGAAGAGATTGGCGCAAAAGTTCGGATAGGACGGCGTGTTTTATGGGACAGAGTAAAAGTAGATCAGTATTTCAATTCATTAACAGGAGTAAACTAATGCAGAAAAACCAAAATAATCCAGTACATGGAAAGAAGTCCGGCAAGACAGAATTCCAGATCGAAAGCCTGCTGCCAGCAGGCAAAGAGAACGCAGTAACTACAGCAGAACTTGTGCAGCGTAGCGGATGCAGTTCAGCCAGAGAGCTACAGCAGAAGATCGCTTATGAACGTAACCACGGAGCCGTGATTTGTAGTGGATCAGGGAAAGGATACTGGAAACCAAAGAATCGGCAGGAGATTGTAGAATTCTGTCGGACAATGGACGCGAGAGCAAGAAACACGTTTGCAGCTACCAGAAGCGCAAAGAGAGTACTAAAGATGCCAGAAGGGCAGCAGGACATGAGCGGAGGGCAAGAAGATGTCAGATAACAAGAAATACTATTACTTGAAATTAAAAGAAAACTTTTTTGATTCAGATAACATGGTTCTGCTAGAGAGTATGCAGGATGGAATTTTATACAGCAATATTTTGATGAAAATGTATCTTAAGAGTCTCAAGAATAATGGGATGTTGATTCTGAATGATGCAATCCCATACAACACACAAATGATAGCAACAGTGACCCGTCATCAGGTTGGAACAGTGGAAAAGGCACTAAAAGTATTTGAGCAATTAGGACTTATAGACATCTTGGACGGTGGAGCTATTTACATGTCAGATATTGAGTTATTTGTTGGAAAATCTTCTACAGAAGGAGATCGAAAAAGAGCAGAGAGGATGAAGCTGAAACAGGCTGAAAATTTAGCACTTGGACAAATGTCCGACATTCATCCACCAGAGTTAGAGATAGAGAAAGAGATATATAATAATATATGTTCGCCAGAAGCTGTCGAACGTGAAAATTTGAATCAAAAAGAACCCGATGAACGAGAGTCTGACTTTGAAAAAATCTATGCGATTTATCCGAAAAAGAGAGGACGAACCAAAGCATTTGCAAATTATTGTTCTTGGTTAAAAGGAAGATCCGTAAACGGAAAGCGCAGAAAGTTGACAAACCGGGAAATGTATCTTGCGGTACATGCTTATGTGGAGCAGCAGAAGGAACATGAGACGGAGTTGGAGTATTACAAAAATTTTGATACGTTGATGGGAAGTCAGCTTTTAGACTATGTGGAGGTAGAGCAAAATGAGTGATCTGGCAGAAAAGACAGTGATCGGATGCCTGTTGATGGACAACAAGGAACTGCACCGGATCTACGATCTCCTAAAGCCGGATATGTTTCAAGATCCGGTTCTGAAGGAAATCTACCGGGAGATTGTGAAGCTCTATGATATCGGTCAACCGGCGAATCTGGTCACGATAACGCAGGGAGTTGAGAGTGAGTCATACACAAGAGAATACATAACACAGGTCTTGAGAGATTGCGCACTGCTGCCATATACATCCACAGAGTTGAAAAGCTATGCGGAAAGCGTTGTAAGAGATTATAAGGCTGAGGTGTTTCGGAACATTCTGACACGAACACAGGTAACGGCAGCAGGAGTGGAATACCAGATTGCGGATACGATACAGGAGTTAGAAGCACTCAAGAGAAGTGAAAAGAATAAATCCAAGAAGCTCACGGCTATAGTTACAGAATATCAGGATCAATACTTTCAGGAGCGAAAAGAAGAGAAGCTCTATACCGGGTTTTCAAAACTGGACGAGATTACCGGTGGTCTGGAAGGTGGTGACGTGATCGTGATCGGAGCAAGGCCGGGAGTCGGAAAGTCGGCTTTCACTTCTCAGATCATTCTGGAAATGGCAAAAGCCGGAAAGAGGATTGGATTCTACAATCTGGAAATGTCAGAGAAACAAGTGTATGAGAGATTACTCAGCAATCAGAGTGGAATCCGGCTAAACCGTATCCGAAGAGCAATCCAGTTTCTCGGAGACGAAAAGGAACGCTTTGAAAGCGCAAACCAGATGTTGGGGAAAATGGACATTCTGATCAGCAGCGGAACAAAGTCAGTTTCCGAAATTAGAAATGAGTGCAGACATCAGGAGCTGGACTGTATCATCATTGACTATTTGCAGTTGGTAAGAGCTGACACCAGATACCAGAGCAGAGCCAGTGAAGTAGGAGCAATCTCAAAAGCGATTAAAGCCCTTGCAATGGAACTGAATGTTCCGATCATTGCACTGTCGCAGTTGAACCGAACCAGTGAAATGAGAGAGACTAAAGAACCGACAATGGGAGAGCTTAGAGAAGCTGGAGACATTGAACAGGATGCAAGCATTATCATTTTGTTGTGGAATCTGGACAATG
>OGIZ01000297.1_pt1 | contig 37341 bp, 34 predicted proteins | sample 1571911 | NCBI WGS metagenome assembly OGIZ01 (sample SAMEA2582108, study PRJEB24529) | metagenome | biome: Human gut stool | place: China | collected 2011 | reverse complement strand
TATTTTGTTCATACTTTCTACTTACTTGTCTTTGTAGTCTTTTTAATCTCTTTTCGATTTTCCTAACTACGTTACTTTTGTTTATATTTTTAAATACTGTACCATCAGAGCATATTGCTAAAATTTTTAATCCTAAGTCTATTCCTAATGATACATCTGTTAAATCTTCTTTAATTTGTTCTTGTTCTATACCTACCGAGATATACCAATACTTGTTGTCATGACTTATTCTTGGATTGCTATACTTAACTCCAATAGGTAATTGCTCATTCGTTTTAATCCAACCAACTTTTTCAATATTAACTAATTTTCCTTCTTTAACTTTTAGCTTACAATTGTCGTTGTAGAAGGATTTTTTACTTTTTCGTCTACTCTTAAATCGTGGTTTATCTGATAATCTATTGAAGAATCTTTTATATGCATTACAAGCATCTTTTATAGCTTGTTTAGCTACATTATTAGATACTTCATTTAACCAATTTAATTCATTCTTCTTTAGCTTGGTTAACTCCTTTCTTAAAATTCCATCAGATATAAATTTTCCACCATTTTTATAATTTTCTTCTTGTTTTGAAAGTGTCCAATTGTATATAAATCTAGCAGTACCAACTGACTGCCAAAGTTTTTTCTCTTGTATTTCACTTGGATACAATCTAACTTTTTTCGATAGTATCATCTCCTAATAACTCCTTAATCATTTTTTAACTTTATTAATTCTTTTACCTTGAAGTAGTCTACAATTAAATACAGCAACTATTTTAATTAAATCTTCTACTATTTATTATTCTTCTGTTTTTCAATATTATTAATAATTTCAATAGTTTTTTTACTTAGTTTTGGATTTAAACCTAAAAATGATTAAGTTGTTCTTGAAAATAATATCTAGTACCACTTTTAGTTATATGAGAAGGCTTTTAAGTTCCATTTTTATCGCAATTTCTAAGTTGGTGAATAGTTTTTCCTATTTTATTTGCAAACTCGTCTATTGAGTAATACTTCATAATTTATCACCTCAATAATGTTATACTATAATCTATAAATATTAATCATGTCTTTACAGATATTTATATATTTATTTTAACTGTTAATTCCATCCTCATAAACTAGAATATTTCTGTTTTATAGCTATTATAATTCTAAGAAACCAGGAAGATTCCTTTTTATATTTAATATTACAGTTATTGTAAAGTTAAATTTTGATATATTGCAAAAAATATAAATAAAAAATAACTATTTTTAAGTAAATGTTAATTATTGTTATAAATTAGAAAAAAATACATGGGATTTAAGGTTAAAGAGAAAATTAAAGGAAGAAATTAATTTTTGTAATTGGTATATAATTGAAAAAGTAAAAGGAATAAATACATTTTAAAAGGAGTTATGGTATGAAGAAGAGAAATTATTTAATTAGTTTATTAGCTGTGGTACTTAGTTTAGGAGTTTTAGTTGGATGTGGAGATAAGACAAACACTTCTAATGAGGGGGCTTCTGTAAATAGTTCAGAAAATAGTGAGGCTGCTAGTTCAAAAGATTCTGCTGATGTGGCAAAGGATAAGGGGGAAGCAGATAAAGCACAGGCTAAAGATTCTGATTCTAAGGCTAAAGAAGCTACAAATAAAGATGAGAGTGAAAAGAAAGAAGATAATAGTAAGAATGATAGCAGCACTAAGGAGACTGCTAAAGTAGATAATTCTAATAAAAAGGAAAGTAAAGGAGTAAGTAATTCTTCTAAGAAGGAAGAGAGTAAGAGTGCTTCTAAAAAGGAGAATTCAAAGGATGAAAGTAGCTTAGCAAAAGCAAAATCAGAGTATCTTCAAAAGATGAAAAAGATAGATAGTGAGTCTAAGAACTTAGATAAAGAGTATGATAGTGATAGAGGATCAACACAAGCAGGGATGAATGGTATAAGTGGTGAACAGGCCAAATTATATGATGATGAGCTAAATGAAATTTATGATTACTTAAAACAAAATTTAAGTAAGGAAAAAGCTAAGGAACTTGAGAAGAGTGAAATGGCTTGGATTAAAGAAAAAGAAAACAAAATAGCTGAAATAAAGAAACAATATGAAGGTGGTTCAATTACTCCTCTTATGGTAAATTCAGAGGTGGCAAAGGAAAGTAAGGAAAGATGCTATTATTTAATAGATAATTATATGAATTAGCATAGATGGGGAAAGTTTTAAAGCTTTCCCCATTTTTCAGTTTCTATGAAATTATTATATACTTGGTTTGATAAGGAAACTACGTCCTTATTAAAGTTCATTGCTTTAAGGAGTTTTAGGGCATTTCTTGTATTGGAAGGTCCTTTTTTTAGTTTGTAATCAAAAGTTACTCCATTTTCTGTAACAGTTTCACTAAAGTGATAGTTTTCATAGGTTTCAAGGATTTGAGTTAATTCCATATCATGAGTGGCTACTAGCAATTTTCCATTGGTGTTTTCAGCATATTTTAATATGGAGGCTGAGGCTGAGATTCTCTCTATGGTGTTTGTCCCTTTTAATATTTCATCAATAAAGGCTAAAACTCTAATTTCTCCATTTAAAGAGTCAAGGAGCCTTTTTAAACTTTTTATTTCTGCAATGAAGTAGCTATCTCCAGCTAGTATATTATCTTTTATTGCCATAGAGGTTACCACCTTAGAAAACTTGCATCTATATTTTGAACATAAGGCAGTGTTTAAACTTTGGGCAAGTATGCAGTTTAGAGCTACTGCTTTTATAAAGGTAGACTTACCAGAAGCATTTGACCCTGTAAAGAGAATATTATTCTTTATAAGTATGGAGTTTTTAACAGGATTATCAATAAGAGGATGGTATAGATTTTCTAGACTTATATCATCACTTTTAATAAATTCTGGGATAGTGTATTCACTTAGACTTTTTCTATAGTAAGCAAGGCTTAAGGCAAAATCTAACTTGGCCACTATATCATATATCTTATAAAGATTCTCCTTGTTTTTCTCTAAGATTTTAACTGAGTTTTGGTAATCTATAATATCCACCATAAAAAACATCTTTATGTAATCAAAAATAATATCAATATCAGTAAAGGCATTTTTCTTCTTTTGAAAGCTATTACCATAAATTTTAACTATATTTAAAGCTTTGAAGTTATGAAGGGCAGAGTTTACTTCATTTTTAAAAAACTCAAAATCCTTATCCTTAATTTTAGAGAGACTTATACAAAGATTAATATTATTTAATAGATAAATCATAACTTTAAACCTATCTTCCAAAAATATTTTTTCACTTTGGTATGATAATATATTTATGCATAGAAAGATAAAGCTAAGTATAAGACCAACCTTTGTGTAAATAAAGGATAAGAATATTGAAAATATAAAACCTAAAGATAATAAGGGGTATTTATAATAACTAGGTATTTTGCTAAACTTAGGATTATAAATGAAATTAGTTAAGTTAAGGTCAATTAACTTTCCTACTTTCAGTAAAAGCAGTGATACTTTATTTCTTAATTCTTCATTGGTGGTGAATAGGGTTATAAGTTTTTCTAAGCTTGTCCACTCATCTTTATTGTAACTAATTTCTCTAAGTTTATAGTATAAATAAGCTTCCCCTAAGCTTGTCCTTGTGTAGTTTATACGCTTAAAGACTGCATCCATATCTAGGTCATTCCAAGTTAGCTCATCAATTGATTCACCAGAGGATTCATTTTCCTTACGAATTTCATAGTGATTTTTTAGAAAGGTCATATCAAAATCTTCAAGATAATCCTTAGGCTTGTGCCCAAAACTTTCATTTAAGCTTTTAATAAACTTACCTTTGGATTTCATGTTGTAATAAATCACAGATAAAATAACTATGATTATTCCAATAAAAATATATAATTGCATTGGTTTTTTTCTCACTTCCTTTTTAATTCTCTTTAGTTAATGTAAAATCACTTACTATTTTATCATAATTTCCTATAGTATTTTGGGAATATTGTTTAAAAATGTATAAGTTGTAAATAAAATTTAGATATATTATAATTTGTTTAAAAGAAATGTTAGGAGCAGAGCTTATGAAAGAATTTTTTTTAGATATTTTATCTTCAATATTACTTATAATTGTTTTTGTTATAGTTTTAAATGATTTTAGGAATAATAAAAATTTAAAAAGGAATAAGAGATATGCTAAAGAATCAGATGATATAAATAAGAAAGAAGGAAAAAGAGTAGATTATATGTCTATTGGAATGTGTTTTGGAGTAGCAATAGGTATATTTTTTATAAGAAAATTTGGTTCAATTGCGCTTACTTATGGAATTCTTTGTGGAATGTTAGTCGGAAAACTTGTGGGGGTAATAGTTAAAAGAAATTTTTAAGAGAGAGAATTGTACAAGTTTTATAAAGAAGATGTTGGTGAATTGGGAGGATAAGTAGGTATAATAGGGGATATACAAGCTTTAGAAGGAAGTTATTAATTTAATAGGAATTTTATAATATAGTTTATAAAGAAAAGAAGTGGTTTAATTTTTTAGGTTAAATCACTTTTTTCTTAAATAAATATGAGCAAATGAAAATTGAGGTAGAGAGGATTTCTTTTAATTAATGATTTTAAAATATAGTAGTGAATAAACATTTTTATGTAGATAGTGAGAAGATGTAAGGATAGAGGAAGTTAAGGATTTTTATATGTAAGAGATTATTACAAAAATCTAACCTATAAAAACTTAATCTTTATTAATATTTTGTTTTGAAGAGAATTTACAATGTAGTTTTTATTTTTAATAATTTAAAATTTAGCTATTAATAGTGTCTTTTAGGGATTTAGACTGTACTTTCTTTGTAGAGTTTCTTCAATAAATATATCATTGGAATTATGCAAAGTATTTGTATTATAGAAATAAATGTTGAAAATGGTTCAGGGAAAAGGGTAAGTAAATTATTTAGCATATGTAAAAACATTACAATAGGAAGTGAATGAGTTTTACTATATACAAATCCAAAAATAAGTCCAACTATAAAAGCATATACAATTTGTATTGGTTGCATATGAGCTAGTCCAAATAATAATGCAGATATAATTATTGGAAAGGCACCACCTTTATATTTAGCAGCTTCGTTAAAGATTATTCCCCTAAAAATAATTTCCTCAACAATTGGAGCAAGTATTGCCACTGATATAAAAGCAAGAATAGGATTAGCGTTAAATATTTCATCATGCTCAATAAAACTTTCTAAGCTGCTTTTAATAGTAGGGGAGTAGGTTGCTAGAAATTGCATAAGAAAAATCCATAAATTTGATATTCCACTAACACCGAGAGAAATTAAAGCATATTTTCCAAGGGTTTTTAAGGACATATGATTATTAATCTTTGGTACATAGAATTCCTTTTTTCTATAGATTTTAGTAAAGAAATATATTCCTAAAACTTGATCGGTGCAATTTACTATAAGATCTAAAATACTATCATACTGATTTCCCAACAAATTTACTTTAAATATTAGATCTAATACTATGGCAAATGGAATAATAATAATAGCAGCTAAAAATTCTATTCCTATATAAATAAATATTAATGAGAAAATACTTTTCGTAAGTTCTAGTGTTTTATTTTTAGATAAAGTCACAAAATCCCTCCTTTGAATTCTTTTATATGAAATATTTTAACATTATTTAACATTATATTCAAATATTATCAAAATATAGAATTTAGTTTTAAATTATTTTAAGTGTATTTTAGTTTTATAACTTCATTGATCTTAAGTTAAATATTGTAAGAGAATTTTGGATGGATTATATTTAATATAGAACATACTAGATTATATTAAAAAAGTTAAGTATGAAGTGGAAAAAGAGAATATATAAAATTATTAAGATTAAATATAATTTAAGCTCAAGGGGATGGTAAAGTGAAGAGGCATGTTATGAATTTAAGTCCAGATTCATTTGAAATGATAGAAATTGGTACAAAAACAATTGAAATGCGATTATATGATGAAAAGAGAAAGAAAATTTCAAAAGGTGATTATATAAATTTTATAAGCACTATGAATCCTAATAAACAATTAGAGGTTAAGGTAATAGAGATTTATAAGTACAATAATTTTGAAGAATTATATAAAGAATTCAATAAAGTAAAACTTGGCTATAGGGAAGATGAGATTGCACATTATACTGATATGGAACAATATTACTCAAAAGAAGATATAGCTAAGTATGGTGTAATTGGAATTGAATTAGAAGTAAAGAATATATTGAGATTATAAAAAGAACTCCAGGTTCTGATGATAGAAGTTTTGAAGCTGAAAATATAACTAACATATCTATTGGGGTAGTTCCTAAAGGTGATATGGAGATAATACAAAATCTTATTAAGCTAGAACTTGAAAATAAAATTCCAACAAAGGATATTATACCTAATCATCCAGAGTTTATGAATACAGTTCATAATGGAGACAGAGATTGTATTGAAATAGTTGAAGAGAATTCTATGAAAATAGTATTAGATTTTATTATTAATATACTTAAAGAATTAGGAATTTAATACTTAAAATTAATAGTTAAATATAAGAGTTATAAATAAAAGTGGAGAATAAAATTCTCCACTTTTATATTTAATTATGTTAATATCAATAGTTTTTAAATAAAAATTGAATTTTAGTTTAAGCTTTAAAATATTATTTGAAAATTAACTTAAAGCTTTTCTTTATAAGATGGGGGTGCTACTTCAGTTTCATTGTCATTAAGCCATTTAATTAGTTTAGAATCTGTTATTTTGCTTCCAATTAAATCTGCTTCATTTGAATATAGTGTATTATTAGAACTACCATAATTTTCTGGGCTTACAAGAATCCAATTATGGTCAATATATGCTATGTATCCAACTAAATTGTCAGAGGTAGCAACAGGACAATTATCATATGCAAAATAAATTTCAGTACCTTCTGTGTATATATTATTTATGTGATATACATCTTCACTGTTTTTATATGAAACAAGTTTCTTAAACATTTCTATGTCAGATTGATTTTTTATAACTTTATTATTAATTTCTCTAGTATTTGGATCAAGGAATACTTTAGTAACTTCGCCATCTTTGGGGATTGAGAAGTTTGGAGCTTTATATGTATTAGTATTATCAGAACCAAAAAGAGTAAATAAGTTATAATTAGAACCATTTTTATATGCATAGACTTCAAAATCTTTATCTTCTGTACGCCCTAAATATTCTGCTTCAGTAGAGTCAGAAAAAAAGCTATCAATTTTGCAGTTTGCCCATTGTATTTAATGATTTCCCTATTGCCATATAAACCTTTGATTACTGGATTTTTTATATTATAAATAGTAATACAGAAAATTATGATTAGTATAGCTGAAGTAGGTATAATTATTATTTTATTCTTTTTCACAAGAATTTCCCCCTATAATTTTAAAGATTATTTGTATTAAGAAATTATATTATTAGTAATAAAGATATTATTTATTAGAAATTTTGATTATTTACATAAAAATCTTTTTAATTTATCTTTATATGTTTTTAATATTTTATCATAGTTGTAAATTAAAATTATTTAACGTTTAATTAAGAAGTTAAATAAACATTAATGGGATATTAACTTGCTAGATAAATTTGACAAAAGTATTTAATAAGTTTAAATTAAAAATGTATGCGTGAAAAAATAATAGACTACTTAAATTAATATATATTTTAAAATGAAATTTTCATATAAATGTATAGTATATTTAGAGGTGTTCTGTATTTTTTCAGAGCACCATTTTTATTTTGGGAGGGAAATATATGGATATAGAATTGTATGAAATACTTACTGAAATTGCTTATGGGCTTAAGAGCAAAATGGATAAAAGTATAAAGATGAAAAATAATTTGTGGGAGAGTAATCAAAAGTATATTTATGATGAATATTTAATTAGAGCCATAAATAAACTGTCAGCTTGGGGTATTAAATATAAAATTTTTAATAATTATCTCATACCTAAAAATGAAACTGATGCTATAGTAAATATTCTTTCTCGAAGTATTAAGAATTGGATAAAAGAATTAGAAAATTATTTAAATGAAGATTTATCAGATTTATATTATGATGAAAGTTTAATAGAACTTTATGGTGAAAATAAATATAAGATTACTGAGTGTTGTGATGAACTTGCTAGTGAATGCTCAATTTATAACATGGATAGTGAACAATATAAATTATTTAAAAGATTAATAAGTTTAGATCAAAATAAATATGTTTATTTAAGAAAGTTTATTATAGAGAATCCTATAATAGGGGTGAGAGAGAGGAGTAAATTAAGTGAACATATAAAGAGCATGGGGTTAATAGAAAAAAAGGTTGATGAATTTATAGATTTAGCATATGAAAAAATACCTAATGATGCATTTTTCTATTGTAGTAATTGCGGATGGACAGTGTCAATGAAAGGTGATGGATCAAAGAAATGTATTGACAATAGATGTAGAGAAAAAACAAATAATTTTGAAGACCTTGAGGAACTTGGCGATACTAGAATGAAGCTAAGATTAAAACCAGGTGTTATGAGATATTTCTCTTTACCAGGAATATTAGAATTAAATATAGAGAAGTTTTGTATTCAAAATAACTTAGAATATACACTATGGCCTAATAATGATTCATACGATATTAAAGTTCAAGATAGAAAGGGAAATATTATTGTTATAGATGCTAAAGATTATAGCAATGCATTTACCTTAGCACACAGTTTACTTAAGTCAAATAATATATTTAATGAAGTTGAGTACACAAAAGCATTTATAGTTGTTCCAGATGAAGCTAAGAAAAGAAAGTATGATTATTGTACTGTTGTGAACAAAGCACTTAAAAGAGTAAATGAGAATGTAAGTTGTATTACAATAACAGAGTTATTTGAAATTATAGGAGAGGTTTAATAGATGAAAGGTATGAAAAAAGAAGTTAAGCACTTTTTAGAAATAAAGGGAGAAGAGGGGGTTGATATAGATGCTTTCTTAAAAATAGAAGGATTCCTAAATTTTTGTTATAAAAATGATTATAAAAATGATGTGAAAAATATATGGAATTTACCTTTGAATCTACATAAAATAGGAAAAAATAATTTAAGTAAAGTGCATTATGAATTAGATATTGTTAGAACTCTATATTACGAAATATCATCAAGAAGTTATTATGAAAAACTTTTAGATATTTATGAAAGTATAAATTTAGAGTGCAGACTTTATTACATAAAAGACAATAGAATATTAGAAAACGAAAAGTCTATTTTTAAAAGAGAAGAAAGAAAAAAGTATTATGAAGAATTGTTTAATGAGAAAAAGAAAAGAGTTAATAATATCAAATATGACAATGAACTTATAGAATATACATTTAAGTTAGATGGAGCAGATATCAATGTTAATTTTAGAAATTTAGATTTAGAGCCAATTGTTTTTGAAAAAGAGCGAGATAAAAAAGGAGGAGCTTTTGAGTGCTCTTTAGAAGAATTATTTTCTGCGGCTAGAGAGATTGATAAAATAATTGAAGAAAAAATAAAAAGTGGAGAAACTTCAATAAGAATAGAAAACTTTGAATATAGAATGAAAAAATCTACAATTATGGCTTTTAAAGATAAGAAAGTTAGTAAGACTAAGAAGATAAAAATTAGTGAAGTATGTAATATATTAGGTATGGTTGGAGCTGGAAAGTCAACTATGATGGTTGTTGTATCATATTTAGCTGCTAAAAGAGGTTATAGAATTTGTATAGTTTTAGAATCCACTAAAGAGGTTTTTGATTTAAACAACTTGCTAAATATTCTAGAAATAAAGTCAACAGCTATTAAAGGAAAAAGCACAATATTAGATCAAATAGATAAAGTTACAGAAGAAAATTACATGTATATGGAGAATAAATATGCAAAAGAATTAACAGGAACATGTATTTTAGATGGAGTCATTAATAGACTTGATAATATAAAAACTATACCATATGGAAAAGAACCATGTTTTTCATTAAAATACGGTGAAAATACTTGTTCATATTTATGTCCTGCATATGGTATATGTCCAAGAAAAGAAAGTGAGAGAAAAATAGCTACAGCAGATGTTGTTATAAGCAATATTTATAGTATGGTTTATGGAAAGACACACTATAGTAATAAGTTCGGAAGAATTTCTTTTGTTGAGTATATAATTGATAATTTTGATATTGTTATATTTGATGAGGCTGATAAAGTACAGGTTGCTTTAGATAAAATATTTTGCGAAAAAACATCTATTAAAGAAGTACTTAGTAATAATAAAAGACCTATAGAAGTTATAATAGGTAATTCAATAAATGGTAATATCAATAGCAATCATATGGATATAATTGGTGAGTATTATAAGATATTAGCTTATTTATGTTCTATAAGAGATTTTATAAATACTAAAAATATAGTAAGTAATATTGAAAGAATAAAAGGAAAACGTTGGTTTTCAGCATTGATTTTATTAAAGGAAAGCAAAGATATTGACTATAGAATAAGTAATGAAATTGAGAAATATATTTCAATGGATTATGAAAGTCAAATTATAAATAGCTATATATTAAATAAAGATAAATTTAGAATTAATTTAAATAAAAAGTATTTTATAGATAAAAATCAAGTAACTAAGGTTGAATTTATTATAAATTTAGTACTTTTTGAAAAATCAATAATTAAGTTTGGAAGTATTATTCAAGAACAGGTTTCAAGAGAAAATATAGATTTTGATATTCCAAATATTTTTAGAGCACCATTTAAAAACATAAGAAAATTAATACCTACATCTCCAGTTGGTAATAGATTTGGATATATTTATGATGATGAAGAAAAGGATATAGTTATATTTAGACAATATGGGGTAGGTAGAAGTTTGATGATAGATTTGCCTAATATGAAGCTTAATAAGGATGGAAAAGGATTAGGCCCCAATGTAGTTTTATTTTCAGGTTCAAGTTGGGCTGAGGGAAGTTTTAGATATCATATAAGTCAACCGGTTTCTTATGTTTTAAAGTCTGATGATAAAGTTATTGAATTCATAGAAAAAACAAATTGTATAAAGATTAATTCCAGAACTAAGGTGTCTGGAGGTAAGAACAAAGAAAAACTAATAGAAAAACTAATAGAAGAATCTAAGCAATATATAGAAAATGAAATAAATAATAATGGAACCCTGTTAATGATTGTAAATAGTTACTCTCAATGCTTAGTAGCACAAAATAAATTATCTAATTTATTTCCAAATGAAAAAATTCTAAGATTAATATCTGATAAAAATAGAGATGGAGAAGGAACTGTAAAGAAGGGTGAACTTAGATCTTTATATAAAGAGAATATTAGAATACTTATAGCTCCAGCTATGGCTATTGAACGTGGACATAATATTGTTGATGAAAAGGGACATTCTATATTCGATTCTATATTTTTCCTAGTTCGTCCTATGGATGCACCTAGAGATATAGAAAATATTATTAGCATAATAAATGGTGCTATAGTAGAAAAGTCTATTAAAGAACAAAGGAAGAAGATTTACAATAGTAACAAAGATATAATAAATATGGCATATGGACTTTGGGAAAGAATGTTCAGAAGTTATTATTCAGTGGCTAATGTAGATGAGTTAGTAAAGAAAGAAATAGTAGTTTCTAGACTTGTGCTTATTATACAAATTTTTGGAAGATTACTTAGGATTGTTGATTATAATAAACCTATTCCAAAGATATATTTTGCTGATGGAGCTTTTGGAGGAGAAGAGTTAGATGGGTTTAATTTATTGAATGAGATTTGTATATATTTAGAAGAAAATATAAATAGAAGTGATATTGGAGAACTAGTAAAATTATTATATGGACCTTTTTACAATGCATTAAAGGGAGGATTTTTAAGTGTTTAAGACGATTAAAGCTCAAGGATTTAGTATAAAAGAAAATTTAGATGTTACATTATATAAAATAGATTTTCCAGAAAAATGGTTTGAGGAATTTTATAATAATTTTTTTGATGGAAGATATAATAAAAAGTTAATAAAAACTACAAACTTTAGGAAAATAATAAAATCTATCTCAAGAAATATTGTTTATGTGGGTGATTTATATAGTTTTAATTTTGATAAAACTTTTATTATAAGTAAAGAAAAGATAGATAAGGATAATCTAGTGTTTGCCATAAAAGAATGGGGAGAGATTGCAAAAACCTCTTTAAAAAATTTAGATTTAAGAAAAGAGTTTAAGAATTGGTTAGCAGAAATAGATTATGATGATTTAGGAGAGTATGAGAAAAAAACTTATAAGTTAACAGATGAAAATGGTAATGTTAGTGATAGTAAGATTTATGATATTTTACCTAATTTATTGGCTAATAAAGTTGTTGATAATGGAATTAATATAGCTGGAAGACATATTGAGTTTTATTATGCTGGGGATAAGAAAGTTATTAGCAATCCAAGACTAATAGAATATAGAAATGATAATGCCTCTTTAAGTATTAATTTTAGTATTCAAACGACTCCTTATAATAGAAAACCAATAATAATTTATAGTACAAATATTACAAGATGGGTTAAGAAGTGCTTTAATAAAGAAATAATGAAAAGAAGAAATACTAAGGTTTATGCAGAAATAGATGATAAAACATTATATCCGTTAGAACTTACTTTTGATAAGGGGTTGGTTAAATGGGAAATGGTATCCTTAGAACTTCTTAATAGAATATACCCTAGTCTAAAAGTTCCAGAGGCTTATGAGTTTTATCAAAATCCAGTTAAGTATTTTGAAAATAGTGAGATTAAATTATATATGAATCATAGATTAGAGATGGGTAAAGTAACAAGTATAAAATCTGGCTTACCTATGAGTGATAAGTATGATATTCATTTTAATCTTTTAGAAATATTAAAAGATAATTATGTTTATGATATGGATGAATTTGAACAGATTAGACTTAAGTTAAAGTTTAATAAAGATATAGATATAGATAAAAATATATTAGAGTTTAGAGAAAAGTTATTTAATGCAACTGGTAAAAAACAAATAAATATAGATGTTTATTATGAATACGATACAGAAATAGTAGATATAGTTGAAAGGAAACTTAAAGAAAATTTTGGAATAGGAAGTGATTTTGAAAAATTAGATGACTTTCAAGTTAATATAAGTTTAAATAGATTAAGTGATATATTAAAGCCTTTAGATGAAAGTTTAAGTGAAATTGATAGACACGAGAAGAGAATAATTGAAATAAAAGAAAGAATTAAAAAGAAAGATGGAATTACAGCTTGTTTAGTAATATTACCTTATGAAGATAGTGATGGAAATAAATATTTTAGTGAAGAATCTGATCCAAAATATGCTATAAGAGCTGGGTTTGCTAGTATAGGGTATTTAACACAGTTTTTAACTCCAGAGTTATCTGAGAATGTTAATTATAGGGTTGAAGGAGCTTTGTTAGATTTATATAGACAGTTAGGATATTTTGAAACATGTAGTAAGGTTAAAAAGAATGCTAATGTTGATTATATGATTCCTGTAACTGCGTTACATATTATAAATTATAAAAAAACTCCATATGGAAATACTGAAAGAGCCTTAGTTTCATTGACTATGATTCCAAAAGAGGGAAAAATATTTGTAGAATGTCCTGCGTTATGGTTAGGAAGAAAGTTATATTGGGAAGCATGCTTAGCTTTTCAAGAAATAGCTACAAAGGAAGGAAAAAGTAAATTTTCTAAAACTAGAGTTAATAGTGATATAAAAAGTAAAGTTATTCAGCTATATAAAACAAGCCAAGAAAAACATTTAATGTTAATAGAAAGTAATGGGGTAGTTAGACGTGATTGGAAGTATATAGCTGATTCAGAACTATCTAAACAAGAAAAAACAGGAGAATACAGAGTAAATAAGATAAACTTTTCAAGTTATGACAGTGAGTCTGGAATAGATACTAGAGAATATAATAGTGAATTAAGAATCGTAAGAGTAAGAGTTAATGAGGAAGTTCCATCATATATTACTCCTAAAAAAGAAAGTGGCCAATGCGAGAGTAAATCATCATTATTTAAATATAATAATGTTTTTTATGGGATAGGAAAGAGACCTAATGATAAACTTTATAAAAATACATTTAAAGCTATATCTAAAATAAATGGAGATAATAAAGAGTGCAAGCTTATGGATATGATAGAGATATATCCTATTTTGTTAAAAGAAGATGATTTAGCCAATGAATGGGCTTATATTGTAAATAAGTATAGAGATGCGGCTCATCAATATAAAGGGGTTTTAAAGCTTCCTTTACCAATGCATTTGGCATATAAATTAGAAGAATATATTTATAAGAAATAGTAATAATATGATATACTTATAAAATATATTAAATAATTAAGGAAAGTAGGACTTTATGGATATAAATAAACTAGTTAGAAGTTTAGATTCGGTAAGTTATGAAACTAAATTAGGTAAGAACTTGAAAAATACTCTTAGAAAAGTTGATAGAAATGAGTTAATGGAAGAATTAAAGGATTATAGACTATTTCTGAAAAAAAGAAAAGATATATTAAGTGACTATACTTATAGAATTAAATCAATTCAATCTATAAATTTAAAATATGATAGGTATTATCCAAGTAAGGAGATAAATGCTTGTTTTAATGATATACTTGGTATAAGAATGATAGTTGACAACTATGATATAAATATAAAAAATGATAAAATAAGACATGTGGATATGTCAAAAGGAAAGAAAAATGATGATGGGTATAGAGGATATCATATTTATTATAAAAAAAGTAATTATCATTACCCTATAGAAGTTCAATTCTTTACAGAAAGAGATTATATATTTAATATGTGGCTTCATAAGTATGTTTATAAATACAAAGATAATAGTATAGGAATTAAGTTAAGAGAGTTATATGATAAAAATATAATTATGACAGAAGAAGATTTTAAGGAGGAATTTAATAAATGTATTATATATTAGTAAAAGATTTTAATTCTGTTGGTTCAGTAGTATATGCATCAGAAGATTCAAAGGAAATAGATATTATAGATGATTTATTAAACTATAAATTAGATAGTAAAAGTAAGCAAGTAGTTTTATTATCTAACTTAGAAATGTGGAAAGAGTATGAGCCTTTTGACATAGTAAAAAATGCAGGTGAGTTTATTGATAAGGCTATAATGAATTAGAAATAACTTGTTATAATTAGCGTTTTTTTTAAATCTATCATTTAATAACAAAGGCTATAACTGGAACTTAAATTTCAGTTAGATACATAATATTTAATAACATAGAGTATTAAATTATAAAGTTAGAGATTGCAAGTTATAGACTATAAATTAATAATTTATAGTCTATAACTTTTTATGTTTTTTATTTTGTTTATGTTTTGAGGAATTTTTTGAAGAAAGTTTTTAAGCTAACTTTTTTATCCAAGTATATTATCAAATTCTTCAAAAATAGATTTATAATTAAGTTTATTTATGGTCTTGAAGCCAACGCATTGCTGTGTAGGCGTAAACTGCACTACCACTTGATAAAACTTCTTCATCAAATTTAACCATTGGGTGGTGTTGTGGGTATGGATAGCCCTTATCTGGGTTTCCAGCAGCTAAAACTAACATGATGGCAGGAATTTTTTGGCTTATGTAAGCAAAGTCTTCTGAACCAGAGGTTTTAGCAGATTTTTGATTTCCAGCCATGGCATTTAGTTTGGCAACAGAGAATGTTTTATCTTCCCCTAAAAGTTCTTTTATGTATTTTTCAGAGCATATAGTTAAGTCTTTATCGTTAACTAGGGTTGGGCATCCACTTCCCCAAATTACCTCAGCTGAAGCTCTAAAGGATTTTGCAGTACATTCTGTAATTTCTTCAATTCTTTCTTTTATAAATGAGCGTGTTTCTTCATCAAAGGTACGAATAGTTCCTCCCATAGTAGCTGTGTCAGGGATTACATTGGCAGCAATACCAGCATTCATTGTTCCAATTGTTAAAATTGCTTGATCGCTTATGGCAAGTTCTCTAGCATGAATTTCTTGTAATGCAATTAAAATGTGAGCAGCTACATTAAGTGGGTCAACTCCAGTGTTAGGCATAGAACCATGACATCCTTTTCCTTGAACCTTTATTTCAAAATAATCAGCAGCTGGTGCACCAATCCCAGGTACAGGAACAATAACAGTACCAGCATTAAAAGGCATTCCTGCCATTACATGAATCATTAGTGCCTGATCAACCTTTGGATTTTTTAATACTCCTGCTTTAATCATATCCTTAGAACCTTCAAAAATTTCCTCAGCAGGTTGGAACATAAGTTTAACAGTTCCTTCAATTTCATCCTCATGTTTTTTTAATAATCTTGCAGCACCAAGCATCATAGATGTGTGCATATCATGGCCGCAGGCATGCATTTTTCCACTTTGGCAAGAAAACTCAACATCTGATTCCTCTTTAATTGGTAAGGCATCCATGTCACCTCTGATTAAGAAAACCTTTCCTTCCTTTTTTCCACCTGCTAAAGCAATAAGTCCTGCTTTACCACATTCTATTGGCTCATAGCCCATATCAATTAACTCTTTTTTTACAAAGGCAAGAGTGTTTTTTAAATCAAATCCTGTCTCAGCATGTGCGTGTAAATATCTTCTGTTTGAAACAATAGTTTCTTGAAGTAAATTAGCTTCTTTTAGTAATTCTTCTGGTTTCATTTATGTTCTCCTTTCAAAGTTCTTTTTTAGGGTAATAGTATTATTTTATCACATTCATAAATTTAAATCATTTTTAAAAATTTGAGTAAATAGACTTATTATCTCCAATTAATTAAGAATAAAACCATTATTCAAAACTATATTAAAAATTAAAGGCCAATAATGGCTTTTTTAAAATTTTAATTATTACTAAAGACAAGATGTTAAAAAACAAGATTTCTATAAGATCCTTTTAAACAATGAGAAATTAAATAGAGTTAAGAATTTTTTTAGATAGTTATTATAAACAAATTTATGGAGGTGGAAAGTAATTAATTCACATGGTATATTTAAAGAAAGCGTTTTAATTATATGGAAATAAAAGGGATGTTATTATTTTTAGGGGGAATTTATGACTATAAACTATAAAAATACTTTTGATGATTTAATTGCACTTAGTACTTATATTTTTGAAAATGATAGGACTATTCAAATGAAAATAAAAATTTTGCAAGTTTTATTTCCTATTTATATTATGTTTTCATATTTAAGTTTTGCTGGTATTTACAAAGCAGACATGACATTGTTTATATTTTTCTTAACTTTGTCAGTATTTTTGGTGATATTATTACCTTTTCTTTTGAAGTTTGTGCATAAGAGACAATTTCTTAGAAACCTTAATAGTATTGTTTCTCATGGAGGAGTGAAAGATAATATATTAACTTTAGACGAAAAGGGAATAGTGCATGAAGATGAGAATATACTTTTAAAGTTGAAATGGAATGGAGTACAGAAGGTTAGTATTATTGATAAGTATATATTTATCTTTATAGATGAATTAAGAGCAATTGTGCTTCCAAATGATGCTTTTAAAAGTGAAGAAGAGAAAAAGAAATTTTTAGATATTATATATAGATATATGAATAAAGAAAAAATAAAGATTGATATTTAACTAGTAAGATAAAACATTAAGGTGAGGATTAGAGAATGGATGTTAGAATATACAAAATTAATACAGGAATAACAGGAAGAAATTTTAGTAGTGATAAGAGGAGCAATTTTCCTATAGGAGGAAAAACTAATTCTTTTTATTCAATTGGTAACTTAATGAGAGGAATAGAGGACTTTTATTTGGAGGGAAATCTTTATTTTATAGATAAGGAAGAAGAACTTGAGAAGTTTTATAATCCTTTGGGGGATAGATGGGTGGCAAAGAAGAAATATTACATAAGTCATCCTAAGAAAGAGAGAGAAAATTATCTTTTAGAGGCTAGTAAGTTTCATGAGTATATAGTTAGGGAGCAACTTTTGGAGATAGCAAATTATCTGCATCATGAGCTTAATATAAATTATTTAAAGATAGAGGCTGAAGAGGGAAATGACTTTTCACCCTATACTAATGTAGCCCTTGAAGAAATGAATCTTAATGATGAGGGAAAAGTAGAACTAAAAGGAGATAAGACTTTAGAGATTAAATGGAGTGAAAATGTAAATTCACAAAATGAATTTCTGTGGATAGATGATTTTGAAGGCTTAGTTAATATGGTTCAGGAACTTAAGGCTTCTAATAAAAGAGGAGAGAAGGAAGGTTTAGAGGGAAATTCTTTAGGTGAAAGAGGAATTTCTTATATCTTAGAGATAGATAATTCCTTTGGAATTAGTGAAAAAATAGGAAAGAAGATAGGGGTTAATCATACTTGGCTTAAGAAATGCTCTTTTAAACTAGTATTTTAGAAGTCTGATTTAATAAAGGATTATTATGAAGTCTTAAAGATTAAATTGGCTTTGAAGATAGAATTTTTAGTTGTTTTAAAGTTTTTGAGACAGAATTCCTATCTAGAGTTTATAGTTTTTAGGTTAGAGTTTTTAGTTGAGATTAAGAAAAGTGGTATTAGAGAAGGGGTTAGAAGATATAATATGAGAAAGCTTTCTAGTAAGTTAAAAATAAAGTCCTTTTAAAGGATAGAGTAGTTAAAATAAGTGAATAAGAAAAAAGCTAAGAACATTTAAAAGTTCTCTTAGCTTTTTTCTTTTATTAGAGCTTGTTTAATTTTTAGAGGCGTACAATGGGTTTGCAGTACGAACCATTCCTGAAAATTCTTTTTTCAATTCTGAAAATGCTAGATTAACCTCATGAGGTATATGAACATGGGCAATAAAATCTTTTCCTTTAGGTCCATATCCATTTGAATTATCAGAAAGCCTTGGGATTTCACCTAGTAGAAGAGTTATATAATGGTTCATGTCCCACATTCCTAAAATATCATTCTCATAAGCAAGTTCACCATCTTTAAGGATTACTTTTGCATTGTAGGTAGCAAAATTTATAATTTTAATATCGTTAGAAACATATTTACGAAGTCCAGCTTCCATGCGATGCTGCATAGTTGTATCTTGCATGATTATTATGCTATTAAACTTAATATTATTCTCCTTTAGTAGTTCTAATAGATATGTAATATTATTACCACAATTTGTAGAATTGCATTCTAATAAATCTGCTTTTAAATTATATTTGTATTTTAAGTATTCATTAAAAATTTCTGCCTCTGTTAAGTCTGAAGTATCTACATTTGGAAGTTGAGAATGCATTTTCTTACGCAATACTTCTGTTGTATGACCAGCACCTCCAACAATTACATACTTTTTGGCAATATTATTTTTAATTCCTTCTGCTAAAAGGTCACCACCACAAATTATGCTTCCACCAAAGAGTACCATTACATCAGCTTGATCTATGTCATACTTCTTTTTTAATTCTTCTTTTCTTAAAGAAGGAATGTCTCTTTTTCCACAAAATCTTCCTAGCACATTAATATATTCTGCTGTTTTTTCCTTCATAAATTAACCTCCAAAAATAAAATTAACCTCATTAAGCTTAGGAAAGCATAAGATTTATAAATATTTATAAATTTTATAAAGGTCTTTTATTTCCTAAAAAAATATCATATTTATTATTAATAAAACTATAGCTATGGAGCTAAAGCCTATGGAAAAATAGTCATAGTATTTTTCCTTTGAATTTTTAGTTTCTTTTAAAAGTCTACTTGATAATATTAGTTGATCCCCTAAAAGTACTATTAAAAGTAAGTTTATTTTCCCTTTTAAAAATACATATTCTGCAAAGCCTACAATTAATAAGAATATGTAGATATAGCTGTAGGCCTTTGGTAAGGTTTTTCTTATCTTACCGTCTAGTTTTAGATTCCTTTTGATTTTAAATCCAAACCTTAATACTATAAGAGCGATTAAATATAATGATAATAAAATTAATGCTGTTATAAGTTCAATTTGATTTTTAGACATTAAAATTCCTCCTTTGTAAAGATTATATTTTTTGTGAAATTAAATAAACTTGTCCAATAGTTTATGTTTTTATTATACAGAATTTATGACTTATAATTCCAATAATATATAAATTGAATAAAATTTATTTAGTCATAAGGAAAATTTAAGAGAAATAATCTTGGAAAATACCTTGTAAAGCAATGTATATTTGGATAAAATTAACTTGAGAATATTTTACTGTAGAATAATTTTCTTAAGGGTAAGAAAGTTAAAGAGTCAGTTTAATAAATCTTTATTAAAGGTTCATTTGATGAGGATTAAATATTAAGGAGTATACACTTAAGATTTATTAATTTTATGCTAAAAGGAGTGATGGCTTGGACAGAGAGATATTAAAGGGTTCTTTAGAAATAATTTTATTATCTTTATTAAAGAATAATGCTATGTATGGATATGAAATTTCTAAGACAATAAAAAATTTGAGTGAAGATGCCTTGATAATTGGGGAAGGAACATTATATCCAGCTTTGAAGAGATTAGAAGAGAAAGAATTAATTAAGCATTATTTTGTTGAATTTGAAAATTCAAAGAAAAAGCGAAAATATTATGAGATTACTGAAGAGGGAAAAAGAGAATTAGACTTAAAGCTTAAAGATTTTTCGCTCATTGAAAAATTGATTAAAAGTTTTTAGGAGGAGATAAGGATGAGGTTAAATGAGGTTTTGGACTATAAGTTAAATAAACTTGATATGTCACAAAAGGAATTGGAAGAGTTAAAAATGCAACTACTTGATAATGCTGAAGAGATGAAAAAAGACTTCTTGGAGGAAGGATTTTCAGAGGAAGAGGCTCAGAAAAAAGCATTGGATTCAATAGAATTAGATGAGCTTATTAAATCAATAAAAGAAAGTTCAATTAAGAAGTATTTGACTCTTAATAGAATACTAGCTACTATATTTGTAGTAATTTACTCTGGATTTTTAATAAAGTGTATTTCTCACACCGCTGGTATGGGTAGTGATCTTTTGGAATCAAGCTATATTCCTTTTAGATTTTCAATTAATTTGGTAAAACATCTTATGAACTATAAAGGGCCTATATACGAAGAACTTTACATATTAGATCAGTCTTTTATATTAATGTTATTTATTCCTTTTGGTATATTAATTCCTATAGTAATAAACAAATGCAATTCATTAAAAACAAACCTAAAGATATTTATAGTATTTATTTTATTTTTTAGTTTAATATTCTATCCTAGACATTTTAATTTTGACTTAACTGTATTAAGAATAATAGCTTGTATTTTAGGATTTTATATTTTAAGGTTTTTTATAAATAGATCTAAGGCTAAACAATAATTAGTCAACTATATTAGATGTTTATATTAGATGTTTTTTTATGCTATATTTATAAGATAATAAATGAAGCAATAGAAAAGATTAAGGATTAAAGTGGATTAAAAAGAGAGAAATGCATTTAGATCTTTAATAGAAAATATTTAATTAAATTCTTAAAGTTGATTGAAAAGTATAGATACCAATAAAAAAGACTAGTTAATAAAAAATAACTAGTCTTTGGTCATTTTAGGAGCAATAAAATCAACCTAAATAAGGTTAACTTGTGGTTTTATAAAAGTTAATTTATGACTTTAAAAATTTTTATTGGTGTTTTATATCTTGATTATAGACAGGAATAAGAATTTTATACATTTAAAATTAAAATTTATAATTTATATTTTTCGAAGGCCTTTGTTGCGCTAATATGGACATCTTTGAAGAAGAGAATTAGCCAGATAATAAAGGCTATAATTGCAAAGTAGGGGCTTACAAAATAGGATAAGAGTGCCCCTATAAATAAGATCATTGCCCATAGGAAGAAAGAGTTTCTCATATCTAGGCTTATTATTTTTTGATCATATTTTTCTCTTTCAGCCTTGGAAAATGAGTTGAATCCACTAACAAGGATTGCACCTTTTTCTTTTAAAATAGCAAAGCAGATTGAAAAGATTAAGAAAAATATACCTAAGGTTAAACATGCTATCATACCTACATTCATAATACCTATCCCCTTTAAAATAAGTTTTTTTAAAAATAAGGTTTATAATTAAATATAATATAAAACTATAATAATAAATTCTACTTAGGTAGTTTTTTTATTTAAATAGTAAAAATAAATAATTCTAATGTTTTTTGTCCTTTTTCTTTTTATCAAAGAAACCCATAATGAATAATGCCATAAATATTGGTACTAATATTTGTAATGATGATTTCAATATTTTCACCTCCTAAAACAGCAAAACATCTTAATCCTACATATTTCTATTATATAAGATATAGTAGGCATGATTCCATATGAAAGTGGACAGGTTACTTTTGAGGAGGTAGAGCAATTTGTTGCAGAGAAGTATGAAAGAAAATAAAGTGGACAAGTTAATTGTCCACTTTTGTATTAATTTCTTAGCTTTAATTTGAAAAAGAGCATTTACTTGAAAGAGGGTATCAATTTTAAATATAGTTTTTAACTTTCAAGCACAGCTTTAAGATTGAAAGTTAAGTATTAAATTTAAAAGCAAGCTTTAGAGTTTCAATTAAAGTCTTAAACTTAAAAGTAAAGTTTTTAAGTTTTAAAGTAAAGCTCTAATTTAAAAGTAAGTTTTTAGAATTTTAACCTTTTGAGGTTTTATGGTTTTAATTTTTTATAGCTTTTTAATTCTTGAGTTTTAAGCTTTCTTTATTAAATTTGGATTTTTTAGGTTTTTAGGCAAAGAGCCTCCAAAGTTGAGTGGTGATGAAACAAATAACTATGCCGGCTACTGTTGGGATTAGGAAACTTAAGGCTGTCCATTTAAAGCTCTTAGTTTCCTTTTTGATTGTCCAGAGGGTTGTACCACAAGGGTAGTGCATTAGGCATAGTATCATAACATTAATTGCAGTTAGGATTGTCCATCCATTAGCAACTAATAATTCTTTAAGCTCATAAAGATTATCTAATTCTAACATTGTGGTGGCTCTTAAATAGCTCATTATTATTATAGGCATTACTATTTCATTTGCTGGTAAGCCTAAGATAAAGGCCATTAATATATATCCATCTACCCCTATGGCATTGGCAAGTGGACTTAAATAGTCAGCACATATTGTTAGGATTGAGGCATCACCAATCATTATATTAGAGAATATCCATATAACTGCCCCTGCTGGAGCTGCAATTGCAATGGCTCTACCTAAAACATATAGAGTTCTATCAAATATTGATCTTACTATGACCTTTCCTACTTGAGGTTTTCTATATGGAGGTAGTTCTAATATAAAGTTTGAAGGCATTCCTTTTAGTATTGTCTTTGATAGGATTTTTGATACTAGTAATGTCATTAAGACTCCTAAAATTATAACTACAGTTACTGTAAGGGCTGATATAAAGCTTTCTTTTATTCCTACAGATATTCCACCTATGAATATGGCTGCTATGGAAATTAGCATAGGAAATCTTCCATTACAAGGCATAAAGGCATTAGTTAATATAGCTATAATCCTTTCTCTAGGAGAGTTAATGATTCTACATCCTATGATTCCTGCTGCATTACATCCAAGTCCCATACACATGGTAAGGGCTTGTTTACCACAGGCACAGCATTTTTTAAAACATTTGTCTAGGTTAAATGCTATTCTTGGCAAATATCCTAAGTCCTCTAAGAGAGTGAACATAGGGAAGAAAATTGCCATAGGAGGTAGCATTACTGAAATTACCCAAGCTAAAGTAACATAAATGCCGTCTATTAATATTCCTGATATCCAAGAAGGTAAGTTTAGTCCAGAGAAGAAGTCTCTAATGTAAATTTCTCCATGGGCGAACATATTAGCAAGCATTTCAGATGGGTAATTTGCTAAGGTTATGGTTATCCACAAGACAACTAATAGGGTCATTATCATAATAGGTATTCCTGTTGATTTTGACACAAGTATTTTATCTATTTTTCTCTGGAAGTCAGTGTATTCTTCTCCACCTTTAACAACCTTATTTCCTATTCTTTCAGCTTCTTTTATTATGGTTTTTATGATTATATCTTCTACTGATTGATCCTTATAATTTTTATTAAGCTTAGCTTTTATTTTACTTATCATATTTATATACTTTTCTTGAATATTATATTTATTGTATAAGGATTTTAAGATGCTAGTATTGCCTTCTAAAATTCTAAGGGCTATCCATCTTTTCTTTCTTTTAGGAACTTCAAGGGCTTCATCTAGTATGATTTCTATTTCTTCTATTGCTTTTTCTATAGGGGAATCATAATTTATTGCATTTTTTTTGGAACTTTTTAGGGTGATTTCTTTAAAGATGGCTTCTTTTAATTCTTCTATGCCAACTCCATTTCTGGCAGAGGAGGAAACAATAGTTGCGTTTAGTTCCTTTGATAACAAATCTAAATCTATTTTTATGTTATTTTTTTCTGCTTCATCAGTTAAGTTTACGCAGAGGATTGCCTTTTCTGTTATTTCAGATATTTGTATAAAAAGGTTTAGATTCCTTTCTAGGGAGGTTGCATCAGCCACAACAACCACTATATCTGGATCATTAAAGCATATATAATCCCTTGCGATTTCTTCTTCCTCTGAATTTGATAGCAATGAGTATGTTCCAGGTAAATCTACTATCTTTATGGTTGAATCCTTAAATTCATAGTATCCTTCTGCCTTAGCTACTGTTTTTCCAGGCCAGTTTCCAGTATGTTGATTTAAACCAGTTAGAGCATTAAAAACTGTACTTTTACCTACATTTGGGTTTCCTGCTAATGCTACAACATAGTCTTCCTTGGTGTTTCCTTTTGATTTTTCTTTAGATAATAAGCTAATTCCAGTAGAATTTTTGTTTAAACTCATATCTTTTTCTCCTACTATTAAATTACTTCTATCTCTTCACATTCTTCTTCTCTTATGGCTATTACAGTTCCTCTTATTAAATAGGCTCTAGGGTCACCAAAAGGGCCACCATATAAAACTTTTATCTCTGTTCCTTCTATTATTCCTAAGTCAAAAAATCTTCTCCTTAGTTCTCCCTGTGCTTTTATGTCAATTACCTTAACAGTTGACAATATTTTAGCTTCATGTAATTTCAAATTTATTCCTCCTTTTAAGGGTTAATATAATATTGTTCCTTTTTAGATTTTGAAAGAGGTTGATTGGATTGATAATTAATGGTATTATTTGTTAAAGTGAATTTTTGGCATAAATAACCATAATTAGAGAGTGATTTATACATATAATATGGTATGATTAAGGATAATTTAGTGTGATTGAAACTTTAGGGAGGATTGAGAGGGTTTGTATATGTGGATTAATAAGGAGTTAAGAAACTATGCTTTAAACTTAGGGAGATTTAGTTAGATTTTTAAAGTAAATGTATAATTGAAAAAATGTTATAAAGCTTTATCTTACATATATGAGTTATTTTCTTCCCTTAAATGAGTATATAATTGAAAAAAGTTATAAAAATTTTATAGGGAAGGGTTAGAAGAATAAAGAGTAATAAATTTAAAATATTAACAGTTTTGTTATATAATATTAGTAACATTCTGGGGTTTTATTGAGTGATTTTTAATGAGAAATTTTATGATGAAGCAATTAAGAAACTTGATTATGTGGTGAAAGACCATTATGTTATTTGAAGTGTTCTCTTTTAACTTTTGTATGCAGAAGAGGATATAGACCAGGGATACTCATTGCAACAAATAAAAGAGTGTTTTTTTATGAGTTAAATTTAGGCTTTTGGCATACAGAAAGCTTTTTATATGAGGATATTTCTTCTATTTAAGAAAGGGAAGGAATAATAAGGAAATCTATAGTTATGAATGTAAATGGAGAAGTAGTTTAAATATTTAATATAATTTATGGAAGTGTTTAAAGGTTTATTTGTATTGCAAAAGATAATATTAAGGTGGGAAAAGGAAGAGGTTAATGAGGAATAAAAAGTTTTTAAGAAGAATTATAGAAATTTTATTTATATTATTACTAATAGTACCTTCACAGCCTATTTATGCAAGAGCAGGAGGAGGCGGTGGAGGAGGTGGTGGAGGGGCAGGCGGTGGCTATGCCTCATCAAGTGAAAGTGGTGGTGGAAAAGATGGTGCCAGTGCCTTTGATTTTAAATTTATTATGAAACATAAACTTCTTTTTGGATCAGTAGCTTTTTTCTTGCTGTCTGGAGGGGTAGTTTTAATGTTTGTTGAGATGGATAGGTATAGTAAAGTGGTTAAGCGTAAAAGTGATAAGCTAAGGGAGTTAGCTTTAAAGGATCCTTACTGGAATATTAATTATATAAAGTCTGTTGTGGAAGATACCTTTTATAGTATTCAGTATGCTTGGAATGATGATGAATATGAAAGGGTGGAGAGTTTACTTACAACTTCATTATATAATAAGCATCTTAAGGTTTTAGAGGAGCTTAAAAGTGAAAATAAGAAAAATGTTTTAGAGGATATTCAGTTTAATGGGTGTAGAATAATAAGTCTCTTTGAGGGGGATGAAAAGCAATGGGGATTTATTTGGGTTGAGGTTAATTTCTCCATGAGGGATTACATAGTTAATACAAAGGGGAAAAGAAGGATAATAGAGGGAAATGATAATTATAGCAGAAGTGACTTTGAGTATTGGAAGTTTGTGTATATTGAGAATACATGGCTCCTTTCAAATACATTGCAGAAAAATGAAGTGGGTTCAGGCTATAAGAAGTTATATAGAGAGGCTGAAAATGCCTATGGCTCTATTAATATGAAGAAAAGTTAGAACTTAGGAGGGGGAAAAAGATGACTATTGATATGGGATGGATGATTTTAGGCTTTGGAGCATTTATGTTTTTAATTGCTTCAGTAGGTCAGCTAAGAAATGAAGTTAAACTTATGAGAGGAACTTTAAATAGGATTGCTGAAAATGTAGGAGTAACTGAGATAGTAACAAAGGAAGAAAAGGAGGAATTAAAGAGGTTGCTTTCAGAAGGAAAAAACGTCCAAGCTGTAAGAAGGTGCAGAGAGATTACAGGCCTTGGCCTAAAGGAAGCTAAGGAGTATGTTGATGGACTTAGTGAGGAGAAAAGAGAGTAGCGTGTGAGAGAGGATTATTTAATATTATTGAGAAGATAGTATTTATATAGTGTATTTAATAAAAATAAAAGAGAATCGGACGCATCCAATTCTCTTAGGTGTAGTCCGAAGACAACCACCGCAATTCAATGTGTTAATTATATCATTAATACATAATATATGAAAAGTTTATTTTGAATTTCTATAAAGTAAATTTAGATAGTAAAGTTTATAAGGTTTATTCTCCAAAGATAAAGTGGAAACTTACGGGAGAAATAGATGAAGAAGCTTTAGAATTATTTCCAGAAATAAGAACTTATATTGTAATAGAAAATAAGATAGAAAAAACTCAATTAATAATAGATGCAAAATATTATGAAGAAACATTAGTTTCAAGCGGATAGGAAAGTAGAAAGAAAATAATAACAAGCCATCTATATCAAATATTAGCTTATGTAAATAATAGTGATTTTGAGGGTGGGTAAAGGAATGCTTTTATATCCAACTGTAGACTATAACATTAATAGTGAATATATAATTAAATCTAAATATATTTATGTTAAAACAATTAATTTTAAAAATAATTGGAATGTTTTACTGAAGGACTTGAATATTATAGAATATATTTGAGATGATATAGTGAAAAAAATAATAAGAAGAGGTGTGTTATGGTATTAAGACCTTTTAATTTAGAAGAACTTAAAGAGATTTTTGATGAAACATCAATTCAAGTTTTAGAATTTTTTATGAGAAAAGCAATGTTTTCACAACCAGAAAGAATAATAGGACAAGATATATTACCTATACAAGTTCCTAAAGAACATCTAGAACAATGGGTTGTACAAGCTATTGGGGCTTTACCAGTTGGTGCAGGAAATTATGGTGTAGATGTAATAAAAGAAGGTGAATTTGGAGCAGATATAAAAATGCTTTCATGCAAGATTTCTAAAAAGGGAAACTTAACAGATTCTGAATCAGGAGAAACATCTTTAGCCCAAAATTTCAAAGATACTGGGGATTCTTTAGATACTATGTTTGAAAATAAGAGATTTGATGAAATTGTAGATGGTTGGAAAGAAATTATATACAATAAATTAAATAAGGTAAAAGAAGAACAAAATGTAGAAAATATATATTATATATTTATATTAAGAGCTGGAACTACTTTTAGACTTTGTGCTATGGAGGTTGATATAGATAAGCTTAAAGATATAGGGGTAGGAAAAGTCACTAGTAATAGTGTTTTTATAAACAATTTTATAGATGAGAATTATGGAAGTGTTAAGATATATAAATCAAAAAAGAGAATTGAATTAAGATTAAGACCTAAATTCTGGGTGGATAACAATATGACAATAGATTTTGAATTAAAATCTAATTCAGAACCTGTGAACATTAGAGAGTTAGTAGAAAATAAAGAAATATATGAGTATCAAGAGAAAATAATTAAGGATATATTTCCATCCCTAGTTAATGTATAGGAGGAAAATGGATATAATTTCATCGCTTTACCCTAAAATATTGCTTCTGGAGTTAAAAAGTTTGAGTTCAGAAGATGTATTTATAAAGATAAAACAGTAAAAAAAAGCATATGTATATGCAACTGTACCAATAAAAAAGATAGTGGCTACATTTGATGTTATTCAGATTATAGAAGGAAGTCCAGAAGATGTTTGGAATAGGTGTGGACAAGATTCAAGTAGTACAAAAGATAGTCTTATGAATTACTTTGAGGGAAAGAATTTAGTATATGCATTGAAAGTTGGAAATTTTAAATGGTTAGAAAAGCCGATTGATCCAAGAGAGTATATCGATAAGTTTTATCCACCACAATTTTTTCAATATGTTAACGGTGAAAAAATATTTAAATTAGAAGATTAAAATTAAAAATTATTGGAGAAAATAAAAAAGCGGCATAATGCTGCTTTTTGTATTACTTAAAATAAATACATATGTTATAATAAAACTTTGAAGTATATGGGGTATAGGTAAGGAAGGTGGACACAAATGATTAAAAGAAAATTAAGAGTAGGAAGTTTATTTGCTGGTGTAGGCGGCATTTGTTTAGGTTTTAAACAGGCTAATTATAATGATTTAGGATATGAATTAGTATGGGCTAATGAAATGGATGAATATGCAGCGACAACATATAATAATAATTTTAAACATGAATTAATAGTTGGGGATATAGAGAAAATTTTAAATCCTAATATAATTGAAAATGAAAAAGAAGAATTTATAGAATTAATGGCTAGTGCTAAAGATGAGAAAGAAAAAGAGAGGTTCAGAAAATTAGTAGAAAAATGTGAGTTCGAAAAAACACTATATGAAGAAAAGAAAGAACAAATATTAAGTCATAGAATAGATGTTTTGAATGGAGGATTTCCATGCCAAGCATTTAGTATAGCAGGACAGAGAAAAGGATTTGAAGACCACAGAGGAAATCTTTTCTGGAGCGTAATAGATTTAATAAAGATGCTTGAACCTTTACATGGAAAGCCTAGGGTTTTACTTTTAGAAAATGTTAAGAATCTAATGAGTCATGATTCTGGAAATACATACAAAGTTATTAAAAATGAACTTGAAAAAGTAGGATATATAATTAAAGAACAAGTATTAAATACTATGAATTTTTCACATTTACCTCAAAATAGAGAAAGAATTTATATTGTTGGTTTTTTAGACAAAGAAGAAGCGGATAAATTTACTATGTTTGAAAATATAAATGATTATTTTATATCCAAGACACCTAACGAAAGGATTAAAGATATAGAAAATATATTAGATAGTAGCATAAATAAAGAAGAAAATATTAAGTATTATTATACTAAAGATAAGTATCCAAATTATTTTATAGAAGAAGCACAATACCTAGCAATGCCAGAGGAGGAAAGAAAATCGGTAAGAATAAACTTAGTTGAAGACATTATTGAAGAAAATCAGTTTTATCAAGTTAGAAGAGGTATGTACGTAAGAAAAAATATGAGTAATGTATGTCCTACTTTAACTGCTAATATGGGAACTGGTGGACATAATGTACCACTTATTAAAGTGAAAGATGGTATAAGAAAGTTAACTCCTAAGGAAACTTTTAAGCTTCAAGGTTTCCCAATAGGAGAAGGATATGAATTCCCAGAAAAGTTTAATAATAGAGCATATCCAGAAAGTCATTTATATAAGCAATCTGGAAATGCTGTTTCAGTTCCTATTATTAAACTTATAGCAGAAGAAATATTAAAGTCATTAAAATAAAAAAGAGATTTCTCCTTGAACTGCTTCCTTTAAAGTAGACAGTATAAAAAAGAACTGTTAAAACCTACTTTAAAGGGAGTATTTTTGTTTATAGAAAAAATAAAAATTATTTTATTTATAAAAATTTATATGGTATATAATTAAAAGGTAAGAATTTATAGTGTAAATAAAAGGAGGTTTGAATTTATGAAAAATAAACAAACTTATACAACAAGTGGGAAAAACTTGGTTAAATATATATATCCGTATCTATATGGAGGTGAATTTACAGGAATAAATAATTCTGGTATGGAGAATTTTTCTAAAAATCCTAATGGGCATCTTGTAAAAGAAGTCATACAAAATTCCTTAGATGCAAAAGATAAGTATAATAATTTACCTGTAAAAGTTTCATTTAAATTATTAAAATTAAATAATAAAAGTATACCTGATATAAAAGGTATGAAAAATACTTTAGAAAGTTGCAAAAAATCTGATGAAAGTGAAAAAGCTCAAAATATAATTGAAGATGCACTAAAAATTCTTGATAATGAAGAAATATACGTTTTAGAAATTTCAGATTATAATACAACTGGATTAAAGGGTGCTAATAGTAGAGAAAAAAGTGATTTTAAGAATTTAGTTGGAACATCAGGATTAAGTAATAAAAGTGATGAAGCAGGTGGTTCTTTTGGAATAGGGAAGAACGCACCTTTTCTATGTTCTAAGCTTAGAACAATAATTTATTCAAGTCTTGATGATGAAAATGTTTTAGCTTTACAAGGAGTATCAAGATGGGCTAGTCATACTAGTGATGGTATAGATAGACAAGGAGTAGGTTATTTAGCAATAGAAGAAGAAAATGGAGAAAATATTAATTTTAGACCTTTTATAGGCGAAGAACTTAATATTTTTGATAATACTTTTATTAGAAATAAAGTTGGAACTAGCCTGTTTGTGTTGGGTTTTAATGAAAATGAAGATTGGAAAATAGATTTTATAAAAGCTACTATTGATAACTATTTTGTTGCAATTTTAAATGGAAATTTAGAAGTAGAAATAGAAGATGTTAATATTAATAAAGATACTATTGAAGAAATTATAGATAAATATTTTGATTATAAAAAAGATAGATTAACAATTAGTTATAATGAAGTTTTAAAATTAGGGAAAGTTTTTAATGAGGAAATAGAAGAATTAGGGAGTGTTAAACTCTATTTATTAGTAGGAGAAGAGTTAGATAAGAAAATTGCATATGTGAGAAGCAATGGAATGAAGATAATAGACAAAGGATTTAGATTTCAAAAATCTTTTATTGGAGTATTGAAATTAAATGGTAATAGATTAAATAAGTTTATAAAATCACTTGAGAATGTTTCCCATGACGATATTATTTTAGGGAAAAGTGGGAATTTAAAATACAATAAAGTAATTATGAAAAAGATAGATGATTTTATTAAAAAGAGTATAAAAGATGTTATTGGTGAGAACAACGAAAGTAGTTTTAATTTTAGCTTACTTGCAAAACAATTACCTAGTAATTTTGAAAATGATAAAGCATCTAATGATACTGAGAGTATAAACAAAATATTAAGTGATTTGGTTTTATTAGAAAATAAAATAAAGAAAAAGTCTGAAAAGAAGATTACTAGCAAAAAGTCGAATAATTTGGATGATGTAAAATATAAAGGAAATATAAAAGGGAATAGTAATTTAGACGAAGGTTTTAATGAAGAGGGAGCAATAGTTGGAAATTGGATTCAAGGAAAAGATGAACTGCAAGGTAAAGTTCGTGATCCACTAAAACATGGTAATATAACTAATTATTCTAGCGGAGATAATGATGTTTATGAAGAAAGTAGATTATCTACTGGAATTAAAGAGAAAAATTTGGCTTCAGGAAATATAGATAAGCAAAGCGCAAAGTTTATTCAAGAAGAAAAAGTAGAGTCGAAAAAATATAATAATAAAATAAATATAAAGAAAAGTAGAGTTTTTTCTAGTGGTAATGTAAATGAATATATAGTTTTTATAGAAACTTCTAATGATTGTGAATCTAAGATTGAAGTTAAAATTATTGGTGAAGATTGTAGAGCAGAAAAGGCTACTATAATTGGGGCAAAATACATAGAAAGTGAAGAGGATATAATGTTTAATGGTTCTATAATTGGTCCTTTAATTTTTAAGAAAAATAAATTGGTTAGATTAAAGGTTAAATTAGATGTAATTAACAAATGTTCATTGGAGGTTAAAGGATATGAAGATAAAAGATAGAGATTACCCACATCCAGTATTAACATTTTTTAATGATGATTATAAGAAATGTAGGTTTTATCAAAATATAACACTTGAAAAAAATGGTGAAATTATACAGCTTAGGGTTAGAAGTGATTTACGATCTAAAACTTTGAAGAAGTTGATTAATGAAAAAAAAGCTAGTTATATGTTACATATAGAATGTATAAGAAGTAGGTTTAGAAAAAAATACATTTTTCAAGAAAATATAAAAGAATTAGAGATTGACTCAAGTCTAGTTGATGATTGTGTTGAAGTAGTATTATTTGTTATTGCAAATGAAAAGATAGAAGATTTTTATAGTGAAGAGTTTAATAAATATTTTGAAAATATACATTTTAAAATTGATAAAGGTGATATTTTAGCGGTCACAAATCAACAAAAGATAAATGTAAATAAAAATCAAATTGGAGTAAAAAAGGCAAGATCTATTTTTAATTTTAAAATATCAGAAAAAAAAGATGAAATGTTATCGTGGGAAGCTAATGATAAGTTTATAGATATTAAAATATATAAAGATTATTTTAATGAATTTAAGATTAATATTGGGAGTGGAGCTGAATGTATATTAGGAAGTATGTTTATAGCACCAGTATTAACGGAAATTTTAACTGAAATAAAATTTGATGAAGAGAAATATGAAGATGAGTATTGGGCTGAATCTTTAAAAAGCTTATTATTAAGGTTGAATTTAGATTTAAATAATGAGATTTGTATAAGCAATGTTGTTAATAAAATATTAGAAGAAATAGTGGACAAGTCCATTGAATATATAAAATTGGGGGATAAATAAAATGCAATTAAACTTTTTGAAGCATGATAGTTGTGAATTTTTAAAAGATAACATAACTAAAAATTTTTTTGCTGGGAATTATTTTAGAAGTAAAGCCTGGTTAGAAGATTTTTTTGAAAGTGATTTTAAAGGTTATACTGACATTGAATTTGAAGATTTAGAGTTAATACCTTCTGATAATAATATGGATGAACTTGAAAACTGCAAAAGAGTATATAATGCTTTTAAAAATATAACAATCCAACAAGCGACAGAACCACAAATTTGGATATATCTAACTCATAGTGTATTTTGGGATTATATGAATAAACGTTGGCCTATAGGTGAAGATAATAGTAATGATAAACAAATAAATAGAATAAAAAGTAGATATTTTTTGCATTATGAATCTAAAGATAGAAGATTGGTTAGAAATGGAATATCTAGACTTTGGTGGTTTGCCTATACTACTTATGATGAGAATTATGATAATAAATTTTATTTAACTGAGAAATTATTTTTGCATGAAAAAGATTTTGGAGAGTCATTATTAACAAGATCATTTTCTAGAAATCGAGATATAGTCAAGAATATAATTAAAGCAGTATGTAAATATGAAGAGAAATTTAGAGATAATATTATGATAAATAGAGATATTCATAGACCTTTATTTGTTGAAATAAATAGAATTGGTGCAGTAAAATTATTAGATGCACTAGAATATGAAGATATAGAAGAAATAGTATTTAGATTTATTGATAATTTTGATAGTAAAAATAAATAAAATACGTTTAATAAAACTACACAAAAAACTCTTTATCTTAAAGCATCACTTAGGATAAAGAGTTTTTATTTTTAGTATATATTTTAAGAGTTTAATTTAATCAAAAACAAATCCAAAGGTGAATTTTTAGATATATCGTATACACTTTTCTCTTTACGTTCTTCTATCATTTCATATGATATAAGCAGGTGTGCAACAAAGATTCGGGTATATATATATCAATATAAAGTTATAATAAATATATAGATAATTATGTAAGGAGGTGAAATAAATGAAATTAAGTTTTAAATTTAAACCGAATATAAGCCATAAGCAGTTAAAAATAATTGAAGAACTATCTTATCATACAACTAAGTTATACAATATTATTAACTATGATTTGAGAGAAAAGGGTGTAAAAAAAACTTATTATGATATTGAAAAGGAATATAAGTCAAACTGGCATTGTGATTTCTTACATAGTCATACAAGACAACAAATGTTTAAAGTATTAGAGCAAAATTGGAAGTCTTATTTTGCGAGTATTAAAGACTTTGGAATAAATCCAAGCAAATATAAAGCAAAACCAAGACCACCAAAATTTAAGAATGTTGATAAGAATAAGAATGAAATTATATTTACAAATCTTGCTATAAGATATGATAATGGACTATTAAAATTATCATTATCAAAAGCTATAAAGTCATTATTTAATGTGGAAAGTCTTAATTTTGAGGTTTCTAAAAAACTTCAAGACATTATAAATTGGAATAGCTTACAACAAGCAAGATTTAACTATGACAAAGTTCAAAAATGTTGGGATTTAATTGTAATTTACAATAAAGAAGAGTTAGAAAATCATAAAACTAATGTAGCGAGTATTGATTTGGGATTAGATAATTTAGCAACTCTAACGTTTAAATATGGAATAAATCAATATATCTTTTGTGGTAAAAAGCTTAAGTCAGTTAATTCTTATACAAATAAACAAATAGCACATTTACAATCAATAGAAATGTTTAAATATGGTTCAGATAAATTCAAAAATACCAAAAGAATTAACAAAATAAGAAGATACAGAAATAACTATATTAATGACTATATGCATAAAGTTTCTAAAGCTATAATTAACAAAGCTATTGAGAATAATGTAGGTAAAATAGTAATAGGAAAACTAAAAGGTATAAAGCAAAATATGGATTTTAATAAAACTTTTGTTCAAGTTCCAATACAAAGTTTAGCAGAGCTAATATGTTATAAAGCTAAATTACAGGGTATAGAAGTTAAATTTCAAGAAGAAAGTTATACAAGTGGTTGTAGTGCATTAGATTTAGAACCTATTACAAAACAGAATTGTGATAAATCAAGAAGAATAGTTAGAGGTCTATTCCTAAGTAGTTATGGACTTATAAATTCAGATATAAATGGAAGTCTAAATATACTTAGAAAGTCAGAAAAATGTATTCCCGATTTAATTAAATTAGTGAGGGATAATGGGAAATTGGACTCTCCCAAGCGTATAAGGGTGGCTTGTTAATACAAGTGGAAACTTAAATATCAAACTACGCTAAAAGAATCTTTGTGGCTTTATGCCAAAGATAGTTCAATATAGATAAGATGAATTTTTATGGTTTTGATGGAAGTAAGCAAAAAACAGTGGGATTTTGCATAAATAAGGAACATGCCTATTATATGGCTTGTAAATTTAATGAGGCTGGTATTCCTAGCATAGCTTTAACTGGGGATCACTCCATAGACAAGAGAACAGAGGAAATAAAAAATCTTGAAAATGAAAATCATGAATTAAAGGTTATATTTACAGTGGATATATTTAATGAGGGGGTTGATATTCCTTCAATTAATCAGGTCTTAATGCTTAGACCAACTAATTCACCAATTATATTTATACAACAGCTTGGAAGAGGATTAAGAAAGCATAGGAGTAAAGAATTCTTAACTGTTTTAGATTTTATAGGAAATCATAACAAAGCCTTTTTAATAGCCTTAGCTTTAAAAGGTGGAAGATACTATGATAAGGATAGTTTAAAGGTTTCAGTTGCTACAGATTTTTCTGATATTCCAGGATGCTCTAATATTCAGATGGATAGAATTTCTAAGGAGAGAATATTAAATCAGCTTAACACAGAGAATTTTAATAGCTTAAGGTATTTAAAGGAAGAATATAATGAGTTTAAATCTCTTTTAGGTGGAAAGATTCCATATCAGTTAATGGACTATGTTAAGTTTGATGGAGCACCAGATCCACTTAAGTTTATTAATTATGGAAAGACATATCAGGGATTTCTTAAGAAGGTTGAAAAGACTTATGAGGCTTTAGAGCTTTTAGATGAGGATTTTTATAAGGTGTTAAAGGAATTATCAGATAAATTACCTCTAAAGAGACCTCATGAATTTGCCATAATAAAGGAATTAATAAATAAAAGTGAGTTAAATATAGATGAAGCTTCAAAGGGAATAAGAAAGTATATAAAGTCTGTAGATGAAGAAACAGTTAAACATGCCTTTAGAACACTAAACCAAGATTATTATGATTCAAGGGAAAAGAGTAATTGTATTAAATTATTTAATTTAATTGGAGAGAGATTAGTAAAACTAATAAGCTTTGAAAAGATATTGGCAGATAAAAGGTATAAGGAAATCATAGTGGACTTGTTAAACTATGGACTTATAACCTATGAGAAGAGATTTGGTAGTGAAAATTTTGGAGTGCCATTTTTTAAGCTATATGAACAGTATCAAATGGTGGATGCAGCACTTCTATCTAATTATGAAAAGATACACAGTTCCTTTAGAGGAAGTGGACTAATGGCAAATGGGAAGGAATATTTCCTTTTTGTGGACTTAAATAAGGATAAAGATATAAAGGAAAGCATTAACTATAAAGATGAATTCCTAAGTAGAAGCTTGTTCCAATGGGAAACACCAAATAGTACAGCACAAAGCTCTGAAAGAGGAAAAAATATAATATTCAATAAGGAAAGAGGAATTAACCTGCACCTTTTTGTTAGAAAATATAAGGAGATAGACAGAAAAGTACAGCCTTATATCTATATAGGAAAAGGGGATGTAGTAAAGTATGAAGGAGAGAAACCAATAAAAGTTCATATAGAACTACATAACAAGGTTCCAGAGAATTTATATGTGGAGTTTACTAAGAAGGTTTAAATTAAAAGCTAAAGATACGTATGTATTTTTAGCTTTTTTAAATATAAAAACTTTTATGAAGTTAAATTGGATTAAGATAAAAA
>OGIZ01000296.1_pt1 | contig 37390 bp, 53 predicted proteins | sample 1571911 | NCBI WGS metagenome assembly OGIZ01 (sample SAMEA2582108, study PRJEB24529) | metagenome | biome: Human gut stool | place: China | collected 2011 | reverse complement strand
GCAACCGGCTCATAACCGGTCGGTCCCTGGTTCGATCCCAGGTGGGCCCACCAAAACGCTAAAATGCGAACCGCTTGCAGATTGAACGCCAAATTCTGGCATTTCATTCTTATAATTAAATACGATTTCGACCCTATCACTATATACGGTTACGCTCTTGATAAAAGTATCAAGAATACGCGAACGGCCTGCTTTTGTGGTAGGGTTTTCGTTTGCCATTCTTTCAAGAAAGTACTCGATATGTTCGGCTGTAAATTTGATAGGCGAGATTACGCTTTCGTGGTTCGCTTTTTGCTCGAGTAGGTCTTGACGTTCCTTTTCTAGTGTTTCAATTTCAGCTTTTAAACGATCATTAATAAAACCCTGTTTAATGGCCGTCATGCAATTATTCAATTCTATATCAATGGCTTTAATTTTACCCTGTATGCCCTGTATGGCTGTTTTAGCCTCTTGGGCAGTGTTATTATACCCAGACATAACCAAATCGACTATACGGGCTATAATTTTGGGCTGTTTTAGAATTTTAAGCGTTCTATTAATGACTAAATCCTCTAACTCATCACGGCGAATGTTTGGCGCGTTGCATGTGTGATATTTGCGGCGATTGGTGCATACATAATAATGATGTTTCTCGCCGTTGCGTGATGTAGCAGTAGACCCCATATAATGCCCGCCGCACTCGCCGCATATCAAGCGGCCACATAAATTATACATTTCACTTCTACGTCCTTTGTTCTTAATTCTAGTCGGTAGCACTCGTTGCACCTCGTCAAATATTTCTCTTGATATAATAGGCGGGATAGAATCCTCGATTCTAATATCGCCCCATTGATACACGCCGATATATTTCTCATTACTCAATATATTGCGTATGACGCTGTACGAAATCTTACCGCCTCGCTTGGTTGTATATCCTTTACTATGCAAAATATCCGCTATTTTAGCCAGAGAGTACTGTTTTAAATATAGGCTATATATTAACCTTACCGCCTTGGCCTCGTGAGTATTCACGGCTAAATGGTGGCTTTCTGTAAGATCATATCCAAGCGGAACGGCCGAGCCGTTCATCTTGCCTTTGAGTGCGTTTTCTGTCATGCCGCGCTTTACCTTTTGCGACAACTCAACAGAATAATACTCGGCCATACCCTCGAGCATGCTTTCGAGGATAATGCCAGCTGGCTCATTGGTGATGTGTTCCTTGGCGCTCAACACTCTAACCCCATTACGGCGGAGTATACCCTTATATTTGGCGCTATCCTCACGGCTACGGCTGAATCTATCTAGTTGATAGACAATAACATAATTAAATGTTTGATTTGCGCTATCACGGATCATCTGTAAGAATTCTGGGCGGTTATCCGTTCGCGCCGATAAAGCCCTATCTGTATATATTTTAGTAATAAGAATACCCTCACGTTGAGCGTATTCGGTGCATTCTCGTATTTGGCCCTCTATGGATTCGTCCCGTTGCTTATCAGACGAGTAGCGTGCATATATCACGCCTGTTTGTAAATCGGTAGTGTTCATTGTGTGATTTCCTTTCAAATTGTATAAGTATAGCCCCCTTGATAGGGGGCTTTTTTTATTTCTTATGTTTACTATTATATTTTGCTTGCGCCTCGGCCATTTTGCCACTTTGAACGGCGAAATTGAAAGCATATATTGCCGTTTTGTATTCGTCGGAACCCTCGACGATTGGAACTATAGGCGTAGGCGTGATTGTGCCACCTATCACATAATCAGCGTTGCGCGCGAAGTTGGTCTCTCTATCTACTTGATAGAGTACGGCGTAAGGTTTGCCCGAGCCGTGCGGGTCAAGAATATAATGAAAATGGTTTAACTTCCATGTAATATATGGCTTGCTTGGGTCATCTTGGCTGGTATATAAGAGTATTTCCACGCTCCCGCCGTCATAATTTTTTACATCTAAATCAGCGCGCACGCTAACGTTTACGCCGTTGGCCGTAGTGTAAGCTGGTACAAATGGCGCGTTTGGATTATGCGCCATTACTGGAATTGATAAAAATGAGCATAATGCAGCTGCAATAATTAACTTTTTCATACTAATACCCCCAATAGTATATATTTATTTCCCTTTTAAAAACGCCTCTATAAGTGCCTTAATGGTAGCCCGCTCATCATCGGTGATGATGTGCTTGCCATAAGACAATACATTATCACGCTCGAGAATAACCTTTAAATTAATCCCGTCGGAACTTTCTATATTTATCAATGTAGAGGGTTCCTTTTTTAATTGCGGTATTTCAAGTTGCTGGATAACGTCCTTTTTTAGCGCACATGCTACATATAGATCATCAATAGCCTCGTCATCGTACATGGATAAGTCAATATCAGCGCCACATTGATGAATGAAGTCTATCTTTTGTTGACGCATGGCGTCGAAACCGTCAACCTCGCCAGTTAAGTAATACACAGATACGCCTAGATAATTAGCTAGTTTTTGCAACTTATCAAGTTTCGGCGTGTATTCTTTCTTTTTCCATGCTGCAAGCGTAGAGCGAGAAACGCCTGTATCTTTTGCTACTTTATAAGCTGTTAAGCCTTTTTCTTGTAGCACTTTATTAAATCTTTCGTACATTTTTCTGACCTTGTTTATAAAATAGTTAAGAAAGATTAACGAAAAGTTTACTAGGAACGTTCAGTTTTCTGTGCTAATATGTAGCCATAGGGAACGTTAAGAAAACTTAACGTAATACAAATTAATTAATATTTCTTAACTATTTTATCACATAGAAAGGTGGTGAATCAATGGAATATGAAAAAATAGAGGCTTTGTTGAAGATGAAAAATATTACAACCTATCGAATGTGTAAAGATTTAGGAATCCCAACATCGTCAGCAACGGCTTGGAAACAAGGATTATACAAGCCTAGTATTACTAACCTAAAAAAAATCGCCGATTATTTCGGCGTTGCAATTGAGGATTTTTTATAAAAAGGAAACCACACACAATATGAATTTAATTCCAATCAATGAGAGGGTGAGCAGCTATGACACTGTTCATTGACGAAATACACAAATTTTATAGCAATCCTCAAAATCTAGCGGACTTTGAGGCATGGAAAGAAAGGAAACTACACAATGATGACACAAAAAAGACCACGGCGCAGACGCAGACGTGTGAAGAAAAACAGAATGAAACTTATTGATATTATAGGCGTTATTGGCTGGGTAGCGTTGATATATGCGGCCGTGGTGCTTTGGTTAGTTTAGAGGTGAAACGATGAATTTTATTATTGAATGTTTAATGATCGCAGGTATGACACTCGCGGCGGTACTCGTTTTACATTGCCTCGTTATTATCGCCGTGTTATTAGCATAAAAAAAGAACAGTCAACTAAAAGCTGACTGTTCAACGTTCCAATCGTTAATAACGAAAGGAAACCACACAACAACATTGTAATGTATCTATTCTTAATTGTCAAAAGAAAGGAAACCACACAAACATGTACAAGAAAATTTTTGACAGCAAAAACGCCACTCGTGAGGAATGGCTAAAGGTTCGCAAGCTAGGCCTCGGCGGTTCGGATATGGCCGCAGTACTAGGGTTAAGCCCTTGGCGTAGTCCTATTGACGTATGGCTCGATAAAACAAGTGACGCCGTTGAGGAAAAGGAAAGCGAGCCAATGTATTGGGGCAACGTACTCGAGGAAGTAGTAGCGCAAGAATTCGCCAAACGCAGCGGGTATAAGGTACGCAATAACAACTTTACTCTACAAAGTGAGGAATACCCTTATTTACTGGCTAACATTGACCGCGAAATCGTAGGCCTAGACGCTGGCCTCGAATGTAAGACGGCCAACGCATTCAAAGCTAATGAATGGGACGGCGACAATGTGCCAGACGCTTATTATATCCAATGCCAGCATTATATGGCTGTTACTGGCAAATCTAGCTGGTGGATAGCGTGCCTCGTAGGTGGAAATACATTTTATTACAAAGAAATCAAGCGTAATGAGGAAGTTATCGCGGCTATTATCGACACTGGGGCAGCATTCTGGGAACTGGTTGAGAGTAAGACCATGCCAGCGCCAGACGATACGAAACAGTGCGAGAATGCACTCAAAAAACTATATCAAAAAAGCAACGGCCAAAGCGTGGAACTACCTGCTAACTACGGGAACATGATTATTGATTATTTAGAAATCAAGAATCAACTATCCGAGCTAGAAACTAAAAAGCGTGGTATTGAAAACGTGATGAAAGATTTCTTGAAAGACAATGAAAGAGCCACATACGGCGAGCATTATGTTTCGTGGAAATCTACGAAGCCGCGTGAAACGTTTGACGCCAAAGCGTTCAAAAATGACTATCCAGAGTTACACAAGCAATATATCAAAGTCGGCGAACCAAGCCGCAGAATGGACATTAAATAATGAAAGCATATTCATTGACACAGCTGCTTAATGTTGTTCCTTGTGATTTTGATGTAAAAATCATAGGAAATTGCAGAGTTGATACCGCGTATGTTGTACGAGTTGATTATAAAAGAAAGACAGTAACTATAGGGGTGGAATAATGGAAAATACAAAAAATACATCAATTGAAACAGCAGAAACAAAACCAAAAAGAAAGCATTTACTTGCAGAAATAGCTCGATTAAAAGAGCTTGACAAAAAGCTAGAAGATGACCTCAGATATGACGGTCATAAGATTGAAAATCTGAAAAGCCAAATCATAGATTTAAAAATAGAAATCACCGCATTACGTGCCTATGCGGCTGGTGTCAGAGGCGACGCATTCCCAGAAAGCGAGGATAAATAATGGCAACAACAACAGGAATTGAACTAAAGAAAAATAATATCGTAGCTCAAAAAGAGGCTAAGACAGTAAAAGGCATGCTTGAAACACCAGCTTTCAAGAAGAAATTCGAGGAAATGCTCGGGAAAAAGGCAGCTGGGTTTATCTCAAGTATTATAGCGGTTACAAATAGCAGCAATTATCTTATGAAAGCTGACCCTGCTACAGTTATCGGCGCAGCAGCACAGGCGGCCATGTTAGACTTGCCGATTAATCAATCTCTTGGGTTCGCCTACATCGTACCTTATAAAGGTGCCGCACAATTTCAACTCGGCTATAAGGGCTATATCCAACTAGCCCAACGCAGCGGGCAATATGCCGATATTGGGGCTAAAACAGTGTACGAGGGCGAGCTCGAATACGAAAACAGATTGCTTGATAAATTTAGATTTGGCGAACGTACGAGCGACAAAGTCATCGGTTACCTAGCATATTTCAGACTTACAAACGGATTTGAAAAAATGCTATACATGACTATCGATGAGGCGCAGGCTCATGCTAAGAAATACAGTCAAAACTATAAGGGTGGCACCGACAAATGGGGCCTTGCAGATTTCAATGTAATGGCCGAGAAAACAGTGCTTAAACGCCTACTTTCAAAATATGGCCCGTTGAGCATTGAAAGCATTCAAATGAGCCAAGCCCTAGCCAATGACGGCGGCGTGATCAGCATGAATAATGACGGCGATTTTGATGTCAATTTCAGTGGCGAAACTATCGATGCAGAAACCGAAACAGATGAACATGAGGATAAACCTGTAGAAAATCACGATACCTATATCGTAGGGGGCGAGGTTATCGACGCAGAAACTGGCGAGGTAGTACATGATGACAAATAACGATAAAATGCTCGCTCAATTCGGCGCTGACTGGGTAAAGGTAAGGGATTTTATCGAATCATTAAGAGCGTTTTATATTCCTTACACGCCTACGTTTATGGTGCGAATAGAAAAGGAGACAGGCGTGCCAGCCAATACAGTAAAAAGCATTTTAGACTACGCCCTACAGATTGGGCTATATGGTAAGACGATCGACAGAGATTATATCACGTTATCGCCTGTCAAATAGAAAGGAGCGTTATGTCAGAACCTAAGCGATATTTTTGGTTGAAACTGCACAAGGATTTTTTTCAACGTAAAGAAATCAAGCGCTTGAGAAAAATCGCTGGCGGCGATACATATACAATCATCTATTTAAAAATGCTTTTACGCTCGATTATGAGCGAGGGCAAGCTATATTTTGACGGATTAGAGGAAGATTTCGCCGCTGAGGTGGCGCTTGACCTAGACGAAAGCGAGGAAAACGTACAAATCACTATCACATATTTGCTAAATAGTGGCTTGTTAGAAATGCGTTCCGACGATGAATATTATCTTCCCGATACAAAAAATAGTACAGGGTGCGAGACCGCAGTAGCTGCAAGGGTTCGCAGGCACCGAGAGAAACAAAAAGCGTTACAATGTAACACCGATGTAACGCAAGTGAAACATTTATGTAACGGAGAGATAGAGAAAGAGATAGATAAAGAGAAAGATATAGAGATAGAACACAGAGATAGAGATATAACTATATCTACAACTAGAGAAAATAAAGAAATCGAAAATTCTCAATCTCTTTCCCCTGTTTCAAATATTGATATTTATGATTTATGGACGAACTCGTTCGGAGTGATTTCCTCTTTTGTTAAAGGCTCACTTGATGACCTTATCGCTGAATATGGCCTTGTCAATGTAGCGGACGCCTTACACATAGCAAAAGAGCGAGGAAAATCACGGGTGCAATATGTAGAAGGAATTTTGAAAAATCAGAGGTTAGAAAATGGAGCAAATGGACGTAATGGCAGCACTCGAGCGACTACGAGAAAAGATGAGCAAGTCGACTGGGAGCAAGAGGCGGCCAAGACATACGGACAAGATTGAGTTTTTTAAGCCAATCTATGACAAGCCGATTGTACTTAAAACTAACATCAACGAAACATATGCAGCGGCTGGCATTCCTAAACGTTACTACGGCATGAGTTTTGAATGGATCAAAGAGCATGGCACATTTCAAAGTGCTGACAAAGAGGCATATGCGATCGTTAAAGATTATAGGGATAATCTGGCGGAGTACATGAATACAGGAAAGGGCCTCATATTAAGGGGACCAGCTGGCATAGGTAAGACGTCCCTCGCTGTATGCATTTTAAAAGAGCTGATGAAGTTAAACACAGGGGCAATGATGATTTCCATGCCTAACTTGCTTGATACTATGCTCACCTTATCAAATGGCGATAGAGTGGCGTACCTTGCCTATGAGCAAAAATTGAAACACATCCCAATGTTGCTGCTTGATGATTTCGGGGCGGAATATTCCAAATCGGATTGGGTGGCGGCTAAAGTCGAAAGTATCATCATTGAACGATACAACAGCATGAGGCCGATTATCCTTACCACAAACTACAGCGACAAATGGACTAAAGACAATTACAGCGGCCGCATATATGACCGCTTACGCAGTGAGTATAAAGTTGCGGTATTCATGGGGCAGTCTCACAGAGATAAAAATTGATTTATTCGCCCTGTATGCTCGTTTAAATTTTTCGACGATAAAATACTCGTAAGAAATATTACACAGGGCAAGACGGGGCGGAAATCGACGCCAAATTAAAAATTAATGCAAAAGATATAGAGGTGAAATCTTGGAAATTGTAATTCACGGCCAACCAAGGACGAAAAAGAACAGCGGCCGCATTGTGATAAGGGACAATATCAGAAAACTCCTACCCTCGGACGCATTTATTCGATACGAAAAGGCGGCATTGTTGCAGCTGGCACATGTTGGCGCTGTTCAAGGACCAATCTCAGTATGTTGCCGTTATTATTTACAAGACAGACGGAGCTGGCCCGATTTGGTTGGCCTGTTACAAGCAACTTCCGACATATTGCAAGACGCTGGAATCATTGAGGACGATAAATATATCGTCAATTATGACGGCTCGGGAATCGTAGGGCTTGATAAGGACAATCCTAGAGTAGTGATTGCAATTCATCAAATTACCGAATCAAGTATCTTATGCGAGGAATATGCAAAGGCGAAAGCTAGAGAGTGCGACACCGCTCAAAAGCTAAAACGCCGACAAGTTGCCAAGAGAGGGGCTAAGGCTAAACCGAAAGCCCCTACCTCAATCTCATATATCGAATATCGAAAGTTAATGATGAAAGGAAACCACACACATGAACGAAACAGAGTACAGACTACGCCTAAAAGGCGAAATTGATATAGAGGCGGTTATCGCGGCCTCATCGGAAAGCGACGCTATAGATAAAGCGGCCGCAGTGCAAGAGGCAATCAATAATCAAATTACGATTGATTGCGGTAATATCGCCAACGTGAAAGAAATTATCACAAATGAAATTACATTGAAATTCGTATGCGCAGAAATTGCGGATTAAGGGGGATAACATGGGATATATTAAGGCAGAATACACAGGTAAGGAAATGGATTTTCATATAAAAAATGCCACACAATTGAGTGTATGGGATTCGCTTGCGGCGTTGTTAGGAGCGTTCTTGACGTTATAACAGAAGAAGGAAAAAATAAGAAACAATTTGAAAATGCAAAAGCGGCGCTCATCAAAGAAATAAAAGCGATGGAGATGAAAGACTATGAAAGCAATATCTGAACGCTTTGAACGAAAAATTCCGACATTCTTGGCTAACCTCGACATGCGGTATTAGACGAGGCGAGACTATAGCGAAACGGAAAGCGACAATGAAAGGAGCCTAATTATGTTTGTAGAAGATAATACACAATATTGCTGGGTTACGCCCAACGGAATCGGCGGCCCAGAGGATAGCGTAGAGCAGGCAGTCAAAAGCTACCTAGAATTACATAGACCAGATAACGATGATGATACTGTTATAGGAATCGGACACCCTAGTTTTTACATTCCAGACATTGACGGGGACAGCGTGATTGAAAGCGTTATAGATTTATTACCAGATGAAGTCTATGACACGGACGAGGATTATTTATATAACGTCGAACGTGAGCATGTAGACGAGTTAAGTAAAGAACTAACGAATGTATTTCGTGCGTGGTGTAACCGCCACGGATACCACCATAGAGGTATGTTCGTAGAGAATAGCGAGCCATATCATATTAAACGAGACGAATACAAGGAGATAACACAATGAACATTAAATATTTAGCAGCAATCATGACAATCACAGCATTAACAGCGCCAGTATATGCAACTGGTACAAATAATACAATCGGCGGCACTGATAACATTGCCACAGCTAATAGTGCGGCGGTATTCGGTTATAAAAACCAAACAAACGCCAATAATACGCTAACCTTTGGCGAGAATAACATCACAAACGGAACGAATGCGTTCGCAGGTGGTAATAATTCCAAAGCCGAGGGGCGGAATACATTCGCATTCGGTAGCCACGCCGAGGCACTAACCGAATATACCTACGCGATTGGTTCACAGGCTAGAACGTCGGCTTATAACACTATTGCCGTTGGTAACGGCGCTTACGCTGGCGGTGAAAGTACTATCGTTATCGGCAGAACTAACACAGTCAACGGCAAGAATAGCGTTGTAATTGGTGCCAATAATATGCAAGTAGACGGCGGGCAGTCTACTGTACTCGGCTATAATAACCGCGTTGATAATTCCCAAGAACAGACTATTCTAGGCGCTAACAGCCAAACAGCGGGGCAAGGCGCTACAGTTATCGGGACGCACTCTAAAGCGACAGCAATTAACGCTTTAGCGATTGGAAATAATACAATCGCGGATAAGTCGAACAGTGTGGCACTAGGGACTAACAGCGTTACAGATGAGGCTGTAGCCACTCGTCAAGCGGTTGTAAACGGCGTAACGCATGTTTTCGCTGGTGATTCACCTCAATCCGTTGTATCGGTAGGCAGTAAGGGCCGTGCTGGTTATGGTGGTGTGCGATATTACACTCGACAAATCACCAACGTCGCAGCGGGGCAAGTAGACCCTAGCAGTACCGACGCCGTTAATGGCAGTCAGTTGTATGCTGCTTATGACGAAATCAGCAGCAACGGCGTAGCAATTCAAAATTTAGCCAATGCTACCAGCCAACAATTCGTAGCGGTAAATAACACTATCACCGCACAAAATACGCGTATCGGCGATAATACGGCAGCAATTTCTCAACATGAAAGTCAATTACAAAATCATGAGGCTAGAATTACAACGTTGGAACATAATACAGCGGGACAGATTTCCCATGTGTTGAGCGAAGTGGCAAAAACTGGCGCAGCTAATGCAGCACTTTCCGCCTTGCATTATCTAGGCTATAACGCCGATGACAAACTAACTTTTGCAGCTGGCTATGGACATTACAAAAACGCTAATGCGGCCGCTATTGGGGCATTCTACGCACCGAATGAACATGTATTATTCAACATCGGCGCAACGCTTGGCGGCACTGCAATGATAAATGCTGGCATATCATTCCGATTGGGTAAAGGCAGCGAGTACGAATTAAACCATAAAGGCAAAATCGCACAGCTCGAGGCGCTAGTAAATGAGTTGATTAATGAAGTGGCAGAATTGAAAGAGGCGAAATAATGAAAGGGTTATTACTAATAATTGGGGCTATATTGGGATTAATGGGAAAGGGTGCGAGCATTGCGCTCGCAATCGCCCTCATACTTTGGCTAATTGGGTTATTCGGAATTACTGGCAGCGATGTGCTAAGAGTACTATTTGCAATGGTTGCAATTTACGCAACGTCGATAATATTGTTTGTAATCGCCGAATCGAAAGAGGATTAGCATATGACATTGTTATACAAAAAGCTTAAAGACTACATTTTAACGAGCTACGATTTAAGCAGCTTGATAAACGCCAGCCATAAATGCACAGCGTTTTATGATGAGGGGGAAATTACAAAGCTAGAATATCAAAAGCTAATGAAGTGTATCGACAGGGTAGTTTTAAAAGGCTGCAAATGCGAGAGAATTGGATTGTAAAAGAGGTATAGCATGTACGATCGCAATGAATTGATAAAAATAGGAATTGATGAAATTGTAAGTTATGCGGATTATAGAGGGTTCGTAATAGTTGAATTCAAATGTATGGATAAGATAAGCCCAGATAATTTTCAAAAAGCCTTGCAGTACGTTCGAGAAATTACAAAAGGCGAGCCTTGTAACGAAATATATGTAAGAGCCAATGTATTAATTGATAGGAAATGAGGCGGCAGTATGACAAAGAAAGAATTCACGGACTATTTATTTAAAATTATGTACGAATTAGGGTATAGAAAAGCCGAAGTTGCAAAAGGCGGAGTATTTTTTTACAAGGGCGACACGCTCATGACTGTATGGACGCCGAGAGTACCGACGAAACTCACATGTTTCGCTGATAAATGGCAATGTATTGATATTGGCGAGTATCTCGGCGTTGTTGACTGGGATAAAGTAAAGATTGACACACGGGTGTTAGTGAGCGATGACGGGATAAACTGGCATAAGCGCCATTTTGCAAGATATACATGCGGAAGAGTGTATACATGGTGTTACGGATCTACATCGTGGAGTAAAGGAAATGTAAGCGATGTTGCGCCTTGGCGTTATGCAAAATTGGCAGGTGATAGGGAATGAATAAATACTTGATTACATTCGAGAATGGTAATTATGAATGGACAAAAGAAGATGAAATCAAAGGCATAGCGGCCGCAAAGTGCATAGGTGTACAAAAGGCAAAAGAGCAAAATAAAGATATATTTTACATCGTTGAATGTACGCAGTGGTGGCCTAGTGCATATAGCTGGGCTGGTGAATTAGTTAACGTGCTTAAAGATGAGTGTGAAATTTTAGCAGATGATGATGAGGCGATGAGAGACGTATCTGATAGCGAAATCGCTGAACTACGTCAAGGTGTTGAGAAACTCGTCAAGCAGTGGCTAATAAGAAACAAACGCATTCCAAAAGGTGCATATTACGGCAATGAAACAGCCTATAAGATAGTTAACGGAAAGGCGGTAAGAATTGGATAAAGAGACGCTTAACGAGATAATTGAAAAAGTATCCGATATTGCCATGTTGATTATAGGGGTGGCGTTTTGCACAACTCTTCTCATGATTGGTATATTTGTAGTAGCAGTACTTTCGCAATGGGCAAAGGGGTAGCATATGGAACATCAAAGGACTTTCACAGAGGGGGAAGTAGAGCAAATCGTCAAAATAGCTGCAGAAACAGCAGCACAAACGGCGATTTCTGAATTTAACAGGCACAATGAAGATATGCTTGCCAAGAAAAACGAGCGAGCCTATAAGAACACTACAACGCTGCTCGAGGGATACACGGCCATGAAAGCACATTGTAAAAGTGCTATAGCTAAAAGTGAGGATACATTGACGCCGAGCGACTTACAAACAGTACTATATGAAGTATTCAACCGCCGCGGACTACTGCAAATTGAGGCGATTCTTGCCAGTAAGCGGCGCACCGAATTGATTATTGAACACATTGATAGAATGCTAGTATCGTATAGCGAATATTGCGCAAACAGCGGCAAGCATTATTGTGAATGTGTGATTGACCGCTATATTAACGATATGACAATCGGCGAAATAGCCGAGAAACATAACACAGTAGAGCGGAACATATACAGGTGGCTCGAAAAAGGGATAGATGACCTTTCGATATATCTGTTTGGAGCTTATGCGTTGTAAAAGTTGTCAAAAAGTTGTCATATTCTGTGCATTATAGTAATGATATAATGTTAGTGGTGAATGGTGTTGTAAAAGATTTTACGATTCGTTTATCCTCCTTTCATAGTACTTATAATGCATAACGGCAGAAAGCACCTCGCACGAGTAACAGGGAACTCGGCGGGGTGCTTTTGCTATTCATAGAAATGAGGTGAGACTATGGCGACTAAGACGAAGAAAGTAGAACCAAAGAAAAAGCGTAGAGTAGGGCGTACGCCTAAATATGAGCAATGGCTTGAGCCAGATAATTTGATTAAGCTAGAGGGTTGGGCGCGTAATGGCCTCACCGATGAACAAATAGCCAACAATATCGGTATTAATCGAACTACTTTGTACGCATGGAAAGCAAAATATACCGACTTTTCAAACGCATTAAAAAGAGGTAAGGAAGTCATCGACATTATGGTTGAAAATGCCTTGCTTAAAAGTGCTATGGGCTATAAGTATGACGAAGTGGTAAAAGAGCGTATATACAACCCAGATACAGGCGAGAGCGAAATTGTAGAGGTAAAGCGAACTACTAAGGAAGTGGCACCGAACTCGACCTCGTTGATATTCTGGCTTAAGAATCGACGCCCAGCAGATTGGCGAGACACTAAGAACATAGATGCAGCCGTTGAGGTTAAAAACCCATTTGACGGAATTGATACGGCTGACATTAAGAAACTCATAGGCGATGACTAAACTCGATATACACACATGAAAGGTGGTGAGGATATGCAAATTCGAGATAAGAAAGAAACGATCATAGAACTAGCTAAAAGGGAACTCGCACGGCGCGAGTTTTTTTATTATTGCCAACTAAAGACAGGTAGCTTTTACAAGAAAAGTAGAAAATATCTAGTCGAGTTATGTAATGAGCTAGAGCATTTTATCAAGAATGATGAATATAACGTTCTTATCATGAATTTGCCCCCGTAGCCTCGACATGGTAAGAGTTTAACGGCGCAGCACCTTACGCAGTGGTGGCTAGGGAATAACCCAGCCGCCAAGGTAATGACTGGTTCATACAACGAGACATTATCTAAAATGTTTAGTAAATCTGTTAGAAATGCTATACAAGAGAACAAGGCTGATGATGATATTATCGTATTTAGCGACGTATTTCCTAGCGTTCATGTAGCGGTAGGCGACGCACAGGCTCATCTATGGAGCCTAGAGGGATATACGAATTCATATCTAGCTACATCGCCAACAGGTACGGCCACGGGGTTCGGCTGTTCGCTCATGATTATTGACGATATTATTAAGAACAGCGAAGAGGCCTATAATGCCAGCGTGAAAGAGAAACATTGGGAGTGGTTTACGAATACAATGCTTTCACGGCTTGAAGAGGGTGGCAAGATTATAATCATTATGACGCGCTGGGCTAGTGATGATTTAGCAGGCCGAGCTATTGAACATTTTAAAGATGACCCGTTATTTAAGGCGAAAGTCATCACCATGAAAGCCTTACAAGATGACGGCTCTATGCTATGCGAAGAGGTATTGTCTAAGGCCTCGTACATGTCAAAGGTTCGAGCAATGGGCGAAGATATAGCCAGCGCCAACTATCAGCAAGTACCGATTGACCTCAAAGGGTGCTTGTACACGAATATCCTCACATATGACACGTTGCCAAGAGACGCAAAAGGCAACGTGTTATTTTCTTGTATCAAGAACTATACAGATACAGCCGATACTGGCAGCGATTACCTAGCTAGCTTTACATACGGCGTATATGAGGGAGAGGCTTATATGCTAGATGTGGTCTATACAAATGACGCTATGGAAACCACCGAGCCAGAGGTAGCGGATATGCTGCATAGAAACGGCGTAAATGTGGCAGACATTGAAAGCAACAACGGCGGCCGAGGGTTTGGCCGTAACGTTCAAAGTATACTCAAACAGAAATATAACTCTAATAAGTGCGTGATTAATATGTTTCATCAAAGTGGTAACAAAATAGCCCGCATTCAGTCAAATGCTACATGGGTTATGAATCATGTGTATATGCCTAAGAATTGGCGTGATAGGTGGCCTCAGTTGGCTGCTGATATTACGAGATACCAACGAGAGGGCAAGAACGCACACGATGACGCGCCCGACGCATTAACAGGGATAGCGGAGAAGATAAACGCGCCACAGGTTAGAAGTGGCCGCATTAACATATATTAGAAAGGGGAATACATGGCAATTATTTATTCTAATCCTCGAACAGATGAATACGAGATACTGCATGACGCCTATTATGGTAGCGGTATGTTCGCCAGCGGCGCAGCAATTACGCCACACAGGCGAGAGGGAACTGAATCGATTAATTTCAGGCGTCAAATTGCATATTATCTAAACTATACAGGGCCTATCCTCAACGCGAGCGTAGACCCTATTTTTAAAGATGAAATCAAACGGGAGTATAGCAAATCTGTACTATTTGATGAATTCATTAACGATGTAGACCGAGAGGGTACTACATTACAGGAATTCACACGTCAAAACGCAACGCTTGCGAAACTATACGGCGTGATGTACATCATTGTTGATAATGTAACAGAATTCGGCAACTCATTGGCTGACACGTTGGCTAATCGTTCTATGCCATACCTAACAGCGGTAGAACCTAAGAACGTAATGAATTTTACGTTTGATGATAACGGCCGATTATCTGTATTTACCTATGCGACATACTTGGCAAATGCGGACGGCACAGTCAAAACGCATTACCATACTTGGACGCCTACATCATGGAACATCAAAGACGGCGACGGCAAGACGATTGGCGAGGGTGAGCATAACATCGGACGTATTCCTATTGTGCAATGGTTTGGCCGTGCTGCTCGTAAGCGGGATATATTACCACCGCCCGAGTATTTGAGTATCGCCAAAACGAATGCACATGTTTATAACCTATGCTCATTATTGTCTCAAATCCTTTACAATCAAACATTCTCAATCTTGACTATGCCAGTAGATAGCAACGGCCTTTCAGATGTAACAATCGGAACGGATAACCTGCTCGCATATCCTCATGATTCAGCGAGGGCGCCCGAATTTATCGCGCCAGATAAGGGACCCGCTGAGGTGCTTATGGCTCAAATCGATAAGCTAATCAATGAAATGTATCGCATGAGTGGTATTGATTCAGTAATTGGAGTGCAGCAAGCTAAGAGTGGCGTTGCTAAACAATGGGATTTTGAGCGTACTAATCAGCGGCTTTCTGATTTTGCGGTGCAATGTGAAAACGCAGAATATGACATTATCGCACTCTATAAATTATGGAGCGGTGATAATATTGAGTATTCTTGCGAGTACCCTCGAGATTTCAAAGTAAATGATGTAACGGAAAGCCTAACACAGGCACAACAGGCGAAAGACCTTGAATTTAATTCTGATACATTCGACAGTGAAATCTTGAAAAAAGTGATTGACGCTTATATGCCTAACCTCGAGAAAGAGGTTAAAGATACGATCATAAACGAGGCGCAACAAGCAGCCGATGAGGAACGTCAAAATAAAGCGTTTGATGATTTAGATAGCGGCGCACCGCATGACGATGATGAGGGTGTAGACGATGAAGAAAACGGCAACGGCGAAAACGATTGACGAGGCACTCGAACAATTTGAACGCATGATAAAGGAACTTATAGATCTTGGCTATTCCCACGATATGGCGGTTAGAGTGGCCTATAAGTCTTATCCTATTATGAAATTGCTAGAGGCACCTCTTACGGCTGATATGGTGCAGAATTTCAATAATGCATATCATGGTGTACTGGTTGCTAATCGTGTAGCGGGCCATATGCCTTTTAATTACTCTACGCAGTTAATTAGCGAGGCAATGCAAGAGGCATGGACGAGCGACGGACTAACCCTATCAACTCGACTGCACAATAATGCGGCCAAGATACAACGAGATACGGCGGAAGCGATTCGGCAATCATTGAAACGTGGTAAGAGTATCAAGCAAATGGCAAGAGCCATATTTGAGGGATACGGAAACGGCGGCACAATTCAGACGGATAAGCTACCTAAATATATCGAAATGGTTAGACGGCTAAAATGGCCTAACTATTTGAATGATGATGAAGTAGCTCAATTCAAGCATGTGCTACGCCAAACAGAAAGACAGGTTCGACAGAATACAACGCCGAGCCTACGAGCCGCGTATACTGGATTGATAAAAGCCGTTGACGAGGCGAGTGCGATTGACTTATCAAAATCGGTAAACGTAGCCGTGCAAGAGAAAGCACGATACAACGCCGAACGGATAGCACGCACAGAGGCGGCGAGAGCCTACGCAGACGGGCAAATGCTATGTTATAAGAATGATGACGATGTAGTGGCCTTGAAGTGGCAACTAAACAGCCGCCACCCTGTATGCGATATATGCGACGTGTATGCAAATGCTGATTTCTACGGCTTAGGTAGAGGGATATATCCAAAGGATAAATTCCCAACATTGCCCGCTCATCCTCACTGCTTATGTAAGATTGCCCCTGTATATGATTTCGAGGTTGATATACATCAAGCAAAAGAAAACATCGAAGAGGGCGGCAAGCGATACATTAATTCATTGTCTAAAGTCGATCAAGAGCGCATTCTTGGCGTTCATGGTAAGCGTGTTGTTAGTGGCGGTAAAGAATCATGGACAGAACGAGCGCGCGGGTGGAGTGGTGATATATTTGAGGTTAGACGGCCGAAATCGTTATATGAAGCATTCAGCGATATTGATTCACTCACAATTGACGACAATAAAATCACAAAATACTGTTTAAACAAAGAACATAAGCAAGGCGGCCCAAAGGCAGTAGCTTTTGAAAAGTATTTAGGATATAATTTAAGTAGGGCAAATGAATTTAAACAGTTTTTGAGGGAATCGGTTGTTGATTCTAAAATCATTGAAAAGGGAGTTAATAAGCATGGCACGCGGTACGAATTAACCAAATATGTTGATTCGCTAAAAGGCGGACGCATTAAGTTGGTTATGGCGTGGCAAATTGATACAGGCTCAAAAGTTCCAAGGCTTATTAGCGCATATGTAAGACCAGAGGATAAGATTAAATGAAAGAGCTTGATGTTGTTAAACTTAAAAATGGTGAAGAAGTAACACTCTTACACTTTTATAAAGACGGCTGTATTCAAGTCGAAAATGCCGATTCGAATATTTATGAAATCAAAACATCCGATATTCTTAAAGTGATTGAAGAGAGTTAAAGCGCTTACTATGTTGTAAGCGCTTTTTTATTGCTAAAATTAAATAATTGTTTTTACAGGCTCACACTGGCGAAGGTGTGAGCCTTTTATATTGCCATTAAGTAGCAAGCGGCGAAAGGTGGCGCATTCATGTTGAAAAGGAGACAGATACATGACTTTAGCAGAATTGTACGCAAAATTAGAGGGAATTAATGGCGGTAAAGACCTAATTGCAGGGTTCAAATCCGAGATTTCTAAAATCAATGACGGGGCGAAAACGGAACGCCTAAAACTTGAAAACAAAATTACCGAATTAACCACGGCGCGCGACGAGTTGAAAGGTAAGGTTGACGAGTACGAGGCGAATAAAGGCCAAAAAACGCCCGAGATCATTGCACTTGAAAAGCAAATTAAAGGCCTCACAGACAAATACGAGGCGTCAGAAAAGGCTCGACAAGATGAAATTCAAAAGCGTACCGATTCAGAAATTAGCGCCCAAACTATTGCGGCACTAACAAAGGCAAATTGTACAGACGCCCAAACATTCAGCAAGCTAGTCGCTGGACAAATTAGCGTGCAAGATGACGGCTCATATGGCTGGAAGAAAGAGGACGGCACTATTGGCACTATTGAAGAGTGCGCTACGGCATTCCTTGCTGACAAGCCTTACGCGGTTAAACCTGCACAAAATGGCGGTAGCGGCGCAGGTGCTGGCAATGCAACAGGCGGAAACGCACAACTTGCCGAAATGTTCAAAATCGCAGGCATTAAACCGCCAAGCGAAAATAATTGATTTACTCGAAGAAAAGAGGTAAAACATGGCAATTAATACTTTACAAATGGCTCAAAACTTTCAAACATTGCTAGATCAACAAATGGTAGTAGGTGCTACATCTGGCTTTATGGAAGTAAACGCTGGCGAAGTTAAATACAACGGCGGCGATATTGTTAAGATTCCTACTTTATCCGTTGACGGCTTGGCAAATTATGACCGTGATAATGGTTATAATCGTGGCGGCGTATCCTTGAAATATCAAGATTTTAAATTGACGCAAGACCGCGGCCGTAAATTCTTGCTTGATTCTATGGACGTAGATGAATCTAACTTCCTAGCAATAGGTACCAACGTTATGACAGCGTTCCAAAAAGAACAAGTAATTCCAGAAATTGACGCTTATCGCTATTCCAAGGTGGCAGCATATGCCAAACAAGAAAGCCGTAAAACAGACGCATTCACACCAGATGACACAAACATCATCAAACAATTAAACAAGGAAATTATGGAAATCGAAGATTTAATCGGCGAAACTGGCGACCTTGTAATTGTAATGAGTGCGCGCGTTCAAAGTATTTTGAACGAGGCAGCAGGTAAAAAAGGCTTGCTCGATGTAGGCAACTTTACACATGGCGCATACAATACACGCGTTCGCATTTACAATGAAATTCCTATTATTGGCGTTCCTAGCGCTCGTATGAAATCTCAATATGTTTTCAATGACGGCACAACTAGCGGCCAAGAAAAGGGCGGATTTAAAGCAGATACAGGCGCGAAAGCTATCAACTGGCTTATTATGAGCCGTGCGGCAGCGATTGCTGTATCTAAAACCGACCAAATGCGTATTTTTGACACTAACACTACACAGCAAGCAAATGCTTGGTCTATCGATTATCGTAAATTCCACGATGTATGGGTTCCAAAAAATCGCTTGGCTAGTGTATGGGCTAACTTTGGCGCTTAATTAATAACGGGGGGGTACATCATGGAGAAATACAGACTTGTAAGAATGAATGTAGTCAAATATACAGATGATGAATTCGTTCTTGAACAATTGCTTGATGAGGGCTTTGCATTAGAGCCTGCATTTGAGCCAGACAAAGAGCCAACAGACGGCGCTGGCGGAGTAGACGATAAAGAGCCAGACAAAGAGCCAACAGACGGCGCGAAAAAGTCTACAAAATCCAGTAAGAAATAATCATGAATGCTCGTGAAATCTTTGAGAGAAGATTGAGGCAAGCGGTAAAGGCTAGCGCTAGAGAGGTACAAACAGCGGCGCAAAATAACCATAAATTCACATCGCACACGGGGCAACTCGAGAGGGCTATTGATGTGCGCATGATTGGCGATAAGACAGCAGAGGTATATATAGACAGTCAAGCCGCATATTATGGCCCATTCGTGCATGAGGGAACTCGGCCGCATGACATATTTCCTAAGCAGAAAAAGGCATTGCGTTGGGTTCCTGTAGGCGGTAATGGGTTTGTGTTCGCCAAACGTGTACATCACAGAGGCACAAAGGCCGACCCGTTCCTATACGAGGCGCTAGATCATAGCCGCGACGAAATTCGTGATATATTCTCAAAAGCGGTTGATGTATCTCTTAATGATGTGGCTCGAGATATTGAGTTAAACGCTAACCGCACGCATTTAGAAATTAAACTGTAAGGGGTTTGATATATGCTATACGAATTTCAAGAGATGACATTCGACGATGAGCTACTAGGGCCTAACGTGCTTGAAACAACGCTGACAAAAGCCGAGCAATGGCTGTATGTGCTAGCTAAACGGCTAGGCGTACAAGAGAGCGATGTAATTCGTTCATTCGTTGCTGATGAACTCGTTACACTTTACTGCTATCGAGAGACATGCATGAATAAAGCAGCCTCATTGATAGGCCAGTATAGCCGCAACGGCCAAGACGATGATTATTATTCTAAGAAATTGACATATATCAATGCTAGAATAGCGGTTTTAGAAAACCAAATCACGGCGGAGCAACTAACAGGGCAGCCAGCTAAGTATGCGGGATATAGGTGTATTCCACTATATCGAGGTGGCTAATATGTGGCTTGAATTATTGAACAAAATTAAATACACAATCGAGAAAGCTGGGTTTGACGGAAAAGTCGAACTCGGCTTTTTAAACCCTCAAAATGCTGGCGTCGATACGCTTGGCATGGTAATGCTAGGGCGCGGCGAATGTACGCCAATTGACGATAAAGTGCATAACATGCTGAAACAAGAGTTTTATGTTGAGGTATGGACTAAAGAGGACGGCACCGAATTCGGTGCGGCCTATGCACAAATATCGGAACTTGAAAGCAAAATAGAGAAAATCTTGATTGCGTTTCGTGAGGCGTGCGGTGTGCTTAACGAGGAATATTGTGTATTACAAAAAAGCGGCTATCAAGTTGTTGATATTCGCTGCACTAACAAGACAGATGACCATGACAGCATGAGGCCTTTTATCGGCACTCAATACAGGCTCGAGGCTCGTTTGTATGACTTAAATAATGATACTAAAGGGGGTATTTATTAATGGCTGAAACAAAACTATATAAACCAGCGGCGGTAGATATGCCAACGGCTGGCAAGAACTACCTTTTATATTTGAACGTTGGCACAGATGAAAAAGCTGGCGCTAAATGGCTATTATTAGGCGGCCAACGTAGCGGCGACCTTTCTCGTAAAGCTGATAGCATTGACGCGTCTCACAAAGGTTCTGGCGGTTGGAAATCTACTATCGCAGGCCTTAAAGAATGGTCTTTCTCTATCGAAACATTGCTTATGCCTAAAGAGGAAAGCTTAAAACTATTAGAAAAAGCATTCCTTGACGGCGACAATGTAATGATTAAATTCGAGTACCCAGATAAACGTTATTTCACTGGTATCGCCAGCGTAACAGAATTATCTATCAACACGCCTCATGACGGCGTAGCGACTTATAAAGGCTCCTTGAACGGCGTCGGTCCTTTATCCGAATTACAAGACGCACCAGCAGGCAGCCCAACAGTTGGCGGCTAATTCAACAGAATAATCCTACTTTTTTAGCGCTAAACAATAGGAGAGTTATTTATGAAAACAGTTACATGTAATTTATTTAGAGACGGCGATTATATTATGTTCAATATTCAGCGCCTCATGGAATTTGAGGCGGCAGTAGGGAAGCCTATTGGTGAACTTTTACAAATGCCGACATGGCCTATTAATAGTATTGTTTCGGGTTACGCTATCGGCATGAAACAGCACAAGCGGAATCCTCAACAATACTATGAATTGATTGATAATTTGCTTTCCGACGATGAAAGCGAAGTAAGTTTATTGACGCTACAAGCGCCATTAATGAAAGCGATTGTTGCGAGCGGTGCATTTGGTATGAACATGTATTATCAAATGTTCCCCGATGAAATTACAAAAGCCGATAAATTAGCAATCGAGGAAGAGGCCGAACAACTAAAAAACTAGACGGGGGCCAACGCGCCCCCTCTTTTTCTTTATGGCTAAGAAACGCCGAAGAAATTGCGTATAGCGTGCTAGAGCTAAAACCTTGGGAATTAATGCGATTACAGCCTATTGAGTACAGGAAACTCGTACAGGGCTATGAACGGCGCTGCAAAATTCAAGACCAAAATAGAGCGTTCTGGATAACAAACATCATGAACACGCAATTATCAAAGGCAATTGAGCCGAAAAAATTTATAGATATTTTATATCCGCCTACAGACGCACAAAAGCGGATAGATGAGGCGGAGTTTATTCGTGAATTTAGAGAGGCAGGGGGTGAAATATAGACAATGGCAGATAGTAATATCAATGTACGGATCAGTGCGGACAGTACAGAGGTGCAGTCGGCTATAAATAAGGTTGCCAATAAGCTAAGTACTGACATACCGAAAGGCGTATCAGAGGCAGGCAGTAAAGTAGCTAAAGAGGCAGCCAGCATTCGCGATGAAATCAAATCTATAATGACCCAAGTGAATAAGGGGCTGCAATTTGCTGGGGCTGTTACTGGCATTAGTTTGGCCGCGACAGCCGTCAAGGACGTGGCAACGGCAGCAGCACAGACCGCCGACCAATTAACCAGCGTACGCTCACGGATTAACCTTATTAATGACGGCGCGCAAACCACGGCCGAAATTATGGATAAGGTATTCGACGCTGCACAGCGCTCTCGCGGCAGCTATGTAGATATGGCGGACAGTGTAGCCAAGCTGAATATGTTAGCAAAAGATGCATTCAGCTCGAATGATGAGGCAATTATGTTTGTTGAGCAGTTGAACAAACAATTCAAAGTCTCGGGCGCCAGCATTGAAGAATCAAGCGCAGCGATGTATCAATTGACGCAAGCAATGGCGGCGGGAAAATTGCAAGGCGATGAATTCCATTCTATTATGGAAAACGCGCCAATGCTCGCCCAATCTATTGCGCAAGAAATGGGCCTTACTGTAGGTCAATTAAAAGATATGTCATCACAAGGCCTAATCACCGCCGACATCATCAAAGAGGCACTATTCAATAGTGCTGAGGAAACAAACGCAAAATTTGCAGAAATTCCGATGACGTTCGCAGAAATGGGGCAGTCTATCCAGAATGAAATGCTATTAGCGTTTCAGCCTGTACTTGAACAGCTTTCGGCTATTCCTCAAAATGGCGACTTTCAAGCGTTCGTTCAAGGCGTTGGCGTTGCAATTCGTGCTATGGCTGCTACAGCCTCGGCCTCGATTGGTATTATAAGCGCCTCATTTAATGGGCTTAAAACAATCGTAACAGTCATAAGCCAAACGATACGCAGCTTTACAAGCTTATTTATCACTACCATGCCAAGGGTTAGCGCAGCCGTATTGGCCGTTGTTGTAGCGTTTACTACATATAGGGCGGCTATGGCACTATGCGGCACTCAGACGGCAGCATTGACAGTTAAGACAGTAGCATTGAAAACGGCACAATTAGCCTCAGCAGTAGCGACTAGAGCCTACGGCGTGGCAATGACGGCGGTCAGAGTGGCAATTCAAGGCACTATATTGACAGTCGGGGCGCTAACAATTGGGACTACTGTATTGAAATCCTTATTCTTGGCATTGCGTGGCAGTACACTAGCAGCAGCTACGGCGCAGCGAGTGCTTAATTTGGTAATGAGAGCCAACCCAATCGGAATATTAATATCCGTAATTATGACGCTCGTAACTGTATTTGCAACAGCAGCGGCGGCCTCTAATGGGTTTGGCAATACGTTGGCCTCAGTATTCTCTACAATTGTTCATACGGCCGTTTGGGGCGTGAATAAGATCATTGAGGGCCTTAATTGGTTGATTGCTAAATTAAACAGCGTAGGCGAGAAAGTTGCGAAATTCTTCGGCGGAACATTCACAGCGATTCAACAGGTTGATACTATCAGCGCTGACACGGCGCAAGATATTGTAAATACTGGCGTCAATATGGCGGCTCAAATCACAGAGGGCATATCCGCTGGCGGTGATACAGGCCTAGACGTTGGCGGTGGCGGCGGTGGTGGCGACTATGACACTGGCGGCGGCAAAGGTAAAGGCAAAGGCGGCGGCGGTGGTGGCAAAGGTAGTAAAGGCAAGGACCTAGCCAAAGAGGCCAAGCAAACACATGAAAAGATTTTACAGTCTTATCTTGAAATGCTTGGGAATAAAGAGGAACTCATCGAACTTGAATACAAGAAAGAGCTTGATGAACTCAACAAATCGAAAGCCGCAAATGTCAATTATAATGAGGATTTAGCCAACTTAGAGGCGGTATACTCAGACAAGCGCATAAAAGCCAAGCAGGAAGAGGCACAAAAGTTACTAGAAATTGAGCAATCTGTACGCGATTACGTCAAGGATTTCAATTTTAATCTTGTAAGTAAGGATTCCACAGGCAGCGCGTCCCCTATGGAGCAGCTGAAAAAGGAATATACTGACGCAATTGATGAAATCACTGATAAATACGCTAAAATGAACGATGATTTCGTGAAAATGGATAAAATGCAACAACAGCATTACATTGACACGTTAAAAGAAAAGGGCGTTATATTCAAAGACCATGATGACGGCACTATTTCGTTTGAAGAAATGAAAAATGCTGAGTTATTGGCGAAACAAAAAGAATATAACGATAAAGCCTTACAATATCATCGCGAATTACAGGAAGAGAAATGGGCTATTGATGAGGCTATGCGGACGCAGAATTTCGAGGCGTTGCAGCAAGCACTTGACGATGAATATGTAGCAACCCAACAAAGCTATGATCTTAAGAAAGAACTACTTACAGAATATCAAGACGCAGTAATGAACAGCCATTTCAACAGCCAACAATTGATATGGGACGCTGCAAGTGCTGGTATCGATAAGTTACAAGAGGGCATTTCTGGACTTTTACAAGGCACAATGACGATTACACAGGCTTTTCAAAATATGGGTAAAGCTATATTGAAAACAATCGCCGATAGTTTGGCTCAATGGGTAGCGGCACAGGTTAAGCAAGCCGTACTCGGTAAAATGCTACAATCGCAACAAACAGCGGCGAGTGTAGCAGCAGCACAGGCTCAACTCCCTGCATGGTCTCAACTAGCTCAACAGGTTAGTATGGCAACGTTTGGCGCTAGTGCGGCGGCTGGGTTAGCCGCTTGGAGCAGTAGTACGGCGGCAGGTATAGCACAAGCCACCGCATTGAGTAACGTCGGCAATTTAGGCGGCTCACTCAAAGGCGGCAACTTTGGCGCTATGTTTAGCAATAAAAGCATGCCAAAATTGGCCGAGGGTGGTCTTACCTATGGCGCTACCCTTGCACAAATTGGCGAGGGCAAATATGAAGAGGCTGTTCTCCCGTTATCTGATACAGTATTCGACCGATTAGGCGACGGAATCAACCGCGCGAATGGTGGTGCAGGCACTGGCGGCGCTACTATCAACATCAATGCGATTGATGCCGAAAGCTTTGGCGGGTTCCTTGAAAGTCGAGGCGGTAGGGCTTTACGTCAATTCCTTGTGAATCAAGATAGGGAATTCATAGCAACAGCGGGGACGTGGTAACATGGCAGATTTATTGAAATTCCCTAAGATTATTTCATTGGGGTGGAAATCTCAAAAAATACAAAAATGGGATACTAAAATCAAGACAACTGGCTCGGGCAAGGTGCGGACCATGACAACGTGGAAATATCCGCAATATACGATTTCGACAGATTTCGAGGTACTAAAGCCAGCGGAATATAAGGAACTCATGGGGTTCTATTCCAAGACAAAGGGCGGTACAATTCCTTTCTTGTGGTTAGACCCCGAGGACAATCAAGAGAAGGGCATACAACTCGGCACAGGCTCAGAGGGTTCATGGCAAGCCGTGAGAAAATTCGGCGACTTCCTCGAGCCTGTTTATCATGTTGAGGATTTGAAACTATACGCCAATGGTACGCCAATTCGTGCAGTTAGCGATAAAGGCGTTATAAAGTTGGCGCAAGGCGAGACAGTAGCACCGAACGCAGTTATAACCGCAGATTATACCTACTATTGGTTAGTGCGGTTTAGCGGTGATATGACAGCCGAGTATATTTTTACCGATGTTTACAAATCGAAAACATTCAAATTAGTAACAACTCGATAGGGGGCAATTATGAAAGCAGTGAACGAGGCGCTAAGGCAGCACCTAAACAATGATAAGTATTTCGTAAGTTGCGACCTCTACGAGTTGCGCTTGCGCAGTGGTGTTTCTTACTATTGGGCCGATTCAGACGCGGACGTTTCCTATAATGGGCAAGTCTATAAGAGTAACGGGCCTATTATTGTAAGGGATAAAATCACCACAAACAGCACTGTAAGCGTTGATAAAATGACTGTTAGCATTTCGACGAATGAACAGGATACAATAGGCGGCGTCCCTATTATGGCCGTGGCTCATAATGGTGGATTTGACGGCGCTGAGATGACGCTACGCCGAGCATTCTTTGACGATAGCTATAAAATCATCGGTGTAGTTGGTTTATTTACTGGCTTATGTGAGGTAACGCAAGGCGGCGGCCTCACATTAAAGCTAAATGTAAAATCAATCGTGCAAAAGCTCAATATTGAATATCCTAACCGCCGATATTATCCTCAATGCCCTTTCAGCGTGTACTCCAAGGAGTGCGGTGTTGATATTAAGCGGTTCCGCAAAAGTGGCAAGGTTACAGGTCTAGGCAGCGGCGCCAATTCGATAAGAATAGATATTCCATTCGAGAATGGCTATTACACGGCTGGCGGTATAGATTGGATCACTGGCCCAATGGCGGGGCAATCAACACAGATATTACAAAGCAATGACGGCGTAATTCTGTACATGAGCGCCCTTGAAGTAAGCCCAAGAGTTGGCGACCAATTCTATATATACGCTGGCTGTAATAAGACGCCTACAGAGTGCAAGAATAAATTCAATAATTGGGATAGGAACAGAGCGACGCCTTACGTTCCATTAAAGGAGAGCATACGATGACAGATATTAATGAATTAACAACAGGCGAGAGAATCGCCAATGCGGCTGTTAAATGGTTAGGTACGCCGTATGTCAATAATTCAATGGTTAAAGGCGTAGGCGTTGACTGTTCTTATTTGCTCGTTGCGGCAGTTGTTGATAGCGGCGTAATGAAACGCGACAGAATTGACATAGAAGATTATTCAAACGAGTGGCACCTGCACCATTCAGAGGAAAAATATCTCAAGTATGTGCAGCAAGTAGCCGATGAGGTGAAAGAGGGCGCACCGCTTGAAATAGGCGACTTCCTACTATATCAATATGGACGTTGTATTTCTCACGGCGCTATCTATATAGGGAAAGGCCTTGTAATTCATTCCTTTGTTGATTATGGCGTAATCATCTCGAAACTTGATGATGTACTATTTTTCGATAAAAAAGGCCGCTCGCGATTGAGAGCGGTGTACCGATACAGAGAGGAGCGTAAGTAATGGGCTTTCTATTTGGTAGAGGCAAGAATACAACAAATCGAGCCGATATGATCGCCGATTTTCAAATCAATACGGCCTCTTATGGTGAGGTGGTTCCCGAAATATTGGGGACTACTCGGGTTAATGGTAACATCATCGATTATGAGGATTTTACAGCACACGAGCATAAAAGCACCACTCGAACAGGTAAAGGCGGCGGCTCGAAACATACAGAAATTACATACACTTATACAGTAGCAGCAGCTATCGCATTATGTGAGGGCCCTATCGCTGGCGTTGGCAAGGTGTGGCGAGATAAGGAAATATATACTTATCCTAGTGAAAAAATCGAACTCACCTTATTCAATGGTGAGCAAGGGCAAGCGCCTTGGCCTTATATGTTGTCTAAACACCCAGACAAAGCACTACCATATAGTGGATTGGCTTACATGGCTGGCGTGGTTGATTTGGGCGAGCGTGGCAGCTTACCACAATTCAACTTTGAAATCATGGGAAAACTCAGAGATACAGGCGACGGAATTGACGTAAACCCAGCCGACTATATCGAGCATGTGCTGCAATCAGTTGGGGCCAATGTGCAAATTGAGGGCATTGAGAACTATCGGGCCTATTGTAGAGCGGCCGATATATTAATCAGCACACCGCCCGAACAAAAGAGCGCCAAGGCTCAAAGTATTATCAACGATATAGCCGAGATTACTAACAGCCTTGTATTTTGGAGTACTGACAGGCTTAAAATCGTACCTTTAGCCGATAAGCCTGTAGGCGATTGGATGCCAGAAAATCAAATTCAATATGACCTCACGGCCGATGATTTTATCGCAGGCACAGACGGGCAGCTTATTCTATACAAGCGAAAAGATACAAGCGAGGCTTACAACGAGGCAACAGTCGAATTCATTAACCGCGCCAATAGCTACGAGAAAGAAACAGTATCTTTTGAAGTAGTGGCGGACGTGCAAAAGAACGGCCTCAAACCAGCCTCAAAGAAAACGGCTCACTACCTTTATACAAAGGCTAGAGCGCAGTACTATGCGGAGCAATTAGCCATGAAACGGCTGTATTCAAAAACACAGTACACTTTTAGACTTGACTGGGCTTTTTGCACCTTGGAAGTTGGCGACCTTGTAACGCTCACAGATGAGGCTTGTCAACTCAACAAGCAAATCGTAGTTATAACCGCAGTGAATGAGGCGGCCGACGGGCAACTTGAATTCACGGCCGAGGGCAAGCCAGCAGGGACATACGCGCCAGCACGATATGACGTGCATGAAAACGAGCGCCCTTTTGTGGATTACAACCAAGAGGCGCCGAGCGTCAATGATGTGTCAATATTCCAAACAGTTGGAGACGTTGGCGGCAATCAAGTATTTATCGGCGTCAATGCGCCGAGCGGCTGGGGCGGCTGTTCCGTGTGGCTATCTGACAATGATGAAAACTACAGTCGAGTAGGATCCATTACGCAACAGGCTCGCATGGGGCGAACGCTTACCCCATTGTCTAATACAGGCGACAGCGTAAGCGTGAAACTCAATCAAGGCAGCATGAAAGGCGGCACACACATCGACGCCGAACGTGCGAATACCCTATCATGGATTGACGGCGAGGCATTGAGCTATGAGGGCGCGCAGCTACAAACCGACGGCAGCTATAAGCTGACTGGGTTAGTGCGCGGCCAATATGCAACTATACCAACAGACCACGCAAGCGGTGCGCGGTTCATTCGGATTGATGAGGCGCTATATCGCCATTCTTATAGAAAGGAAGATATAGGGAAAACAGTATATTTGAAGTTTACATCAATGAACCTGTTCGGCACGAATGAACAAGGCCTTGATGAAGTGCAAGCCTACCCGTATAAGATAGTGCCTTACTATATCCCAGAGGTTAGCAATTTAGCGCTATATACCAAATATTACGAAATCGGCAACGGCGTATTATCCTTTGACGTGGTGGCTCAATTTGATGTACCGCGTATCAATAGCCTTGATACAGTCGAATTGTGGTACAGAGAACAAGGCGGCACATGGAAATACGGCGGCGCTGGTGAGGGCCTTATTACTGTTAGCGGGTGCGAACTCGGACATACCTATGATGTGAAAATTCAAGTAAAGGACACGCATGGGAATACATCGCAGGGCTTAACTAAAAGCATTACAGTTGAAATGAAAAGCGAAATACCGAATGCACCGCAGGGCTTTTCTGTTTCATTCGGCGATATGGCACATTTCAATTGGCTAGAAGTTAGAAATGCCGATGTAGATTATTATGAAATCAGATTAGACCTCAATGCAGGGCAAAATGACGGACTAATTGGCCGAAGTAATAACACCACATTCAGCACCTTATTAACGGAACGCACCTCAAAAGTATATTGTATTGCTCATAATCCTGCTAAAGGATACGGCGCACCAGCTGAATTGACGTACAACGTGCCTATACCAAAGCAACCGACCAAAGTCAAAGCAACGGCCAATATCAGCGGTATAGGCGTTACGTTTGAGCCGATTCCAGTCAATTGCAAGGGTGCGAACGTATATATTGATGACAATGTGTATTACATCACTACGAACATTATCAATGTACCGCTCGAGGCTGGCGTATATGCTGTACAAGTTGCCTATGTTGACATGTTCGGAGAGGGGCCACGCAGCAGCGCGGAGAATGTAGCCGTAAAAGCTAAAATCGATAAGTCCTTACTAGATATGGAAAGTCTAGGCCTAGAGGGAATAGACAAAGCGGTAAACGACTTAAGAGGCGAAGTCGGAACAGTCAAGACCGCCGTTAATGGTATGGATAGCAAAATTATCGACCTTGGCAATGCATACCAGCGCACTTTGAGTGATTATCAAAATAATATCAATTCACAAATCACGCAGATTTCAAGCGGTATTGATTTGAAAGTAACGCAAGCTATCAATAATATGGACGGCGCTGAACTGGTGAGCCGTATTAATTTGAGCCCAGCAGGTACACGCATTGACGGCAAAATATTGCATGTTACTGGCGACGCATTATTTGACAATAATGTTATTACCAAAGGCATGATACAGGCTGGTGCCGTCACCGCCGACAAAATGCAAGTAGATAGCCTTTCGTCTATTACTGCAACAATCGGCACATTGCGAACTAAAACGAGTGGCGCAAGGGTTGAAATTAGCGATAATCTTATTGAAGTGTATGACGATGACAATCAATTGCGAGTGAGGTTAGGCGTATGGGAATAATTACATTTTTCAAGAAGTTATTTAAGCGATTATTTAAGCATGGGGGTGAAAATAACATGCCAGCTGGATTACAAGTATTTAATAAGAACGGCGTTCAAATTGTTAGCTTAACGGATAGACTTACAAAAGTATCTGGCGTTAAACGGTTTGATGTAATTGAGGAAAGCGGTAGCGCTACAGTCGAATTGAGCAAAGGTCAGCATATATGGTATTACTTAAATTCGTATGCAGGCGATAATGACGACCTTTTGTATGGATTCGGGCCTAGTTACAATATTGTTGTTGAGGGTGGTAAAATTTCGTGGAATTTAAAAGCGCCTAATAACGTCAATAAACCTTGTAAAGTAGCATTAATCTATGGGGTGATGTAATATGAAACATTTTGAAAGTCATAATAATGACAGCATAGTAACAATTAACGATACAGATAGTTGCTTATATTTGAAATACAAAATAAGCCTAAAGGATATACCTATTAAGCAGTCGGCTGAGGTGGCACGTAATATATATTATGGATATAATGGCGACGGAATTACCTACGGCGTTCAGAGGACACCAAACGGGGATATATACCACGCTTATTTATACATTCCAACCTTGCAGCGACAAGCTAACGAGCAATATGTATATGCTATGAGTACGAACATGCCTATCAAGGACATTGAACTTGCAGAAACAAGAAATAAGAACCACCCTACTCGCATCGGGAAATGGACGAATTACTTGCGAATCAGCTTTAAAACAGATAGCCTTGAAAACATACGCAAGATTGCTGACACTATGGAAGTATATGTATTTTCTAACAAAATGCCTAAAACAGATAAATATGGCATGGAAATATACGATAAAAATGGCAACGTTATATTTAACAGCAATTTATTAACAATGCGGTTAGCATTAGTCATTCATAAGGATTATCCTGCTACATTCCTATCTAAGGAAGAGTACGAAATCGGCAAGGTCAAATTTCATGGCATTAAAAAAGCTGGGTTGAGTTTTACCTATCCATTGGCAGCTATTGGCTCAGATAGTGGCTTTATGGCCCATAAAGTTAGCTGGGACGGCGACGGTGTTGATATAGTAACAACGTACGGCGGAAATGCTGGCGGCACTATTAGACAAAACTCAATCACAACAACCCAAGTATTGATTTGTGAACTTGACGGAACTCAAAATATTCCAGCTATTGAAATAATGATGATTTAATAGCGAGGTACATATGAACTTTATCAGAAACGAGCCAGAAACATTACACATCGGCGCTGATTATCGTAGAGGGTACGAGGTCAGTGCCGATTTTGATTTAAGCAACTGCACGGCTGTTATGAAAGTGCGGAGCGTGCAGGGCAAGCTATTGGCCGAGGCTGAATGTGTAATTCATGATAATATCGTGTACTGCACTATCACCGCCGAGGCAACTAAGAACATCAACCGCAATTATAAGAGCGGTCAATATGATGTTTTCCTTATTCATGGGAACGATACCACTAAAATCGTAATGGGTGATATGAAATTCATTCATGATATTTCAGCACATTAGGGGGTGCAATTATGGAAGATACAAAAAACTTTGAATATGTGAACGTTAAAGCAAGGGTTCCGAAAGTGATAGACGTTGTAATTCCTGGAACGCAAGGAATCAAAGGGGATAAAGGCGACCCATTCCGATATGAGGATTTTACGCCAGAGCAATTAGAGGCCTTGAAAGGCCCTAAAGGCGATAAGGGCGAGGACGGGCTAAGTGCCTTTCAGATCGCTCAATTAAACGGATTTCAAGGTACATATGTTGAGTGGCTAAAATCGTTAAAAGGCAAGGACGGCGCAAGTGCTACAGCAGACAACGCTCATCAGTTGTTGCTGCAAGGTAACGTATGGTGCGAAAGTGCAAGCGTTGACGATGTACTCACTGCTTTAATTGGTAATATGGGGAAACCGTTCCCACGGACTGAGTTCAAGCCGTTGGCTGTTCTTAGTGTTGTAAGAGGTCAGCGTGTTATTGGAATCAATGGCGAACCGCACTACACAGTTAAAGTGGTAGGTAACGATACAGACGTATTCGGATTGAATGAGGCTGGCGTTGGTAACATTACAATCGAGCCACTAGGCGACGATGATGTGAAACTCACTTATCATAACTTTACAGGTGATAAAGTAGGCGATTATACAATCAAAGGCGTCCTTGATGATTCTGCTGTACAGCCTGACGAAACTTATGAGGATTTAGGCTCTAAATATTATAAGTATGGCCGTAAACTTGTAATTAATGTTACTAACCAACAAACAGATAGCGATTGGACTAGAAACAACTTCAACTTCCTTGGAAAATGGAAAGAACAGGACTTTGACTCTATTGAGATTGTAACGAACGGTAAAAAGTTACAATATATTTATTTAAGTTATAAAGGATTACCTCAAATTCCTATTTTTATTAATAAACCAGCATTAATTATGTTTAAACTTACATCTAGCATTACAGGTAATATAAATATTAATATTGGTACTAAAGAACACGGCTTAAACAATGTTGCTTGCATACTTGATACTTTGGAATGGTCTGAATCTGACAATCGATACATTAGTACAGGTAATGCACCGTTATAATAATTTAAGTTAAAGGAAGAACATATGCAAGAATTAACTGATTTCATGGGCGAGGCTTGGCGGACATTGACGGATTCGTTTGTACTAAAGGCCTTGCTTGCCGTAATCGCTGATGTAGCGATATATATGATTGGCTTAAAACATGTGCAGGTGCTAGGAATATTCATATTATTGGTATTCCTAGACCTCATTACAAAATGGGCGGCTATATCGTATCAAATGCTCGTAGATATGGGGGCAAATGCTGATAATCTAACCGCATTAGACAAATATATAGCGATTCCAGCTGCATGGGGTAAAGGGCTTATATCCTCAAAGCATATGCGCAAGCCTTTCGTTACAAAAGTTTTGACGTATTGCCTTGCTACTGGCGCCGCATGGTGCTTTGACTATATGGCAGGTCAATACGCTTTCGCCGTCAATATTACATGGCTATATCTTGGCTCAGTAGAATTATTGAGTATTCTCGAGAACATGCGAGACGGCGGAAATACTACCATATCTGGCTTGCTTGACGTGGTTCATGCAAGAGTGGATATGATACTCAAAAAATAATATAGTGTTGTTTGTGCCACGCTCAGACTATATGGGCGTGGCTTTTATATTGAAAAAAAGAGGTGCATACAATGAAAATTGGTACATATTTTGACGATTATGAATTCGCATGCAAATGCGGCCGTCATGGATACGATAGCGACGGACACCCTATTTTAGACCATGTGATTGATAAAAGGCTCGTTGATGTATTGGACGCTATCCGCGATCGTATCGGTAAGCCTATCGAAGTGTTAAGCGGCTATCGTTGTCCAGAACATAATGCGGAAGTCGGTGGCGTTCCTAACTCTCAACACGTCGAGGGTACAGCAGCCGATATTACTTATGACGACATTAATGTTGATTATCTTGCACAAGTGGCCGAGGAATGTGGTGCCGACGGCATTGGGCGATATTATAATCAAGATTTCGTTCATGTTGATGTGCGAGGCTGGGCCGCTCGTTGGACAGACCAAGACTAATATAGGGGGCGTGTGATGTATGAAACTATCAAAAACAAAATTGTACATGCGGTTACTATTCGGCGCGTTGTTTATGGTATTCTTGGCGTTTTGCTCATCTATCTCATTGGCAGCCTCGCAAGCGGATACTTTGAAACAAGATCCGACTATAAACGTACCTTTGAGCAGCTGGAACGAACTCAAAGGGCGCTTGACGAAAGCCGAAAGCTCAATCAACAGCTCAAGGCAAGCATTGCAGCAAGCCAACAACTTAACCGCGACGCAGGGCGACGAATTGAGCAGGCTCAAGACTATCAACAACAAACAGGGGCAGGAATTGAACGCCTTGAAACAAATCAACGAGAAACAGGCGCAAGAATTGGCGAAAGCCTCGAATATCTCGACGCAGCAAGAGGAGAAATTGAGAGAGGCCTCGAACTCATTGGACGAATTGAGAGAGCAAATCAAACGCAACAAGAAAACAGAACAACGCCTTAAACGTCAACGCACAATATGGGGCGTAGTGGCTGGCGTGGTTACAGTTGCGGCGGCTGTTAAATAATATGGGGGTGGTCCTATTATCTTCCTACCATACGAGGGTGGACGTATGGGAACCTGTTCCAAAATGGAACGAGTTATAAAGTGTTAGTTTATAACTGAAACGTATAAAAGGCCTATCGTGGTTAGTGATGTACTAGCGCGATAGGCCTTTTTTATTTTGTTTATTTTCAAAAGATTAACAAAAGAATATCAAAAATTGTCAAAAGATTATCAAAAGAATAATGTACTAGCACGATAGACCTTATTTTTCGTTTATAGAGCTTTTCTTTATAGTGAATACATTGTGTTATATTTAATATATCTTATATAATACATTATATACACTTTAAACACCGAAAGGCACTATTAAAGTAATAGGGTAGGCGGTAGAATTTATATAAAAGTGGTTCGCTTTATTGTACGAGTTGCCCACCAAACTTGTATAAATTGAATCAATGAAACCTGCTCCGATTGGAGCAGGTTTTTTGTTATAATATAGATATGAAGAGTAGATAGTATGAAGGTCGGTGGACCTGTTAGTATACGAGGTAGTTATGAAAGCAAGACCTATGATGGATCGTTTAGAAGCGGTCTTTGACATCGTTCCCCATGCAGAATCTATTGCAGATATTGGAACGGATCATGGTTATTTAGCTGTTGAATTAATTGTGAGAGGCAAGGCCAAACGCGTTATCGCTGGTGATGTTCATAAGGGTCCTTTGGAATCGGCCAAGTCCTATGTTACATCTCGAGGGCTTAGTAATGTTATCGACTGTCGCCTTGGTGATGGCTTGCAAGTCACTAAAAAGGGTGAATTAAATGGCGCCATCTGTTGCGGTATGGGTGGATTTTTAATGCGCGATATCGTCGAGGAAGGTCCAGAATCGCTGGAGTTTTATGTGTTACAACCTCAGAATGGCCAGGCCGATTTACGCCAATATATGGTGGAAAAAGGATACCGTATTGTTAAAGAAATTATCATGAAGGATATGGGGAAAATGTATACTGCATTTGTAGCCGTTCGTTCTGACTGTATCGATACATATGGTGACAATGCTAGTTATTCGATTCATTCTGACGATGCTCTTTATGATACATTGCCAAAGACCTCTATTCTTTGGTCTATAGGGGCTTTATTAGCCAAAGAGAAACCTGCGTTGTGGAATGAATATGTAGATTTTTTGATATATCAACGACAATGTGCGCTGGATGGCATGACAGTGGAACTTTCACATACGGAGAAATATAAACAATTACAACATGAAATAGATGAATTAGCCAGCCTGCGCTAATTATCGGTTAGGAGTGATACGATGGTGTTAGCAAAACAAATTATAGAATCGATGGAACAATGGGCACCGCCTCATTATGCTGAGTCATGGGATAATGTAGGCCTTATGGTGGGGTCGAAACAACGCGATGTATCTAAAATCGTTACGACGCTCGATATAACACCTGAGGTCATAGAGTATGCGATAGCTGAACAGGCTCAAATGATCATTAGCCATCATCCATTTATTTTTAAAGGTTTGAAATCATTAAATTTAGATAGCTCTCAAGGAAAATTAATTGAGAAACTTATAAAAAATGATATTGTTGTATATAGTGCGCATACGAACTTAGACATTACCATTGGCGGGCTCAATGATATGTTAGCGAACCGATTAGGATTGACGAATGTGAGAGGCTTTGTTCCGACCGGTTCTGATATGGTATATAAAATTACCACCTTTGTGCCGACCGATACTGCCGATGCAGTACGTGAAGCAATGGCTAGTGCTGGCGCTGGTCGTATTGGCAATTACGAATCATGTAGCTTTAGTTTTGCAGGCGAAGGTCGGTTTAGAGGTAATGATGAATCCCATCCGGTCATTGGTGAAGCTGGAACATTGACGGTTGTACCAGAGGTGGCCGTTAATGTTATCGTAGATGGTGCTCATAAACAGGCTGTTATCAATGCTATGAAAGAGGCTCACCCTTATGAAGAGGTGGCATACGAAGTATTTACGTTACATGAACCTAATGTAGGTCGTACGTTGGGTCGTATCGGTGAATTGCCTGAGACTATGGATTTTGAAAGCTTCCGCGAGCACCTCCAAGAATCTTTGCCACATGCTAATCTTAGATTTGGAGGCATTAAAAAAGATTCTATTAAAACGATAGCTCTTTGCTCTGGTGGTGGTGCAGAGTTTATCAAAAATGCAGTTAAGGCTGATGCATATGTAACAGGAGATGTAAAATACCATGATGCACAGCTCGCTAAAGAACTAGGTTTACTCGTCGTAGATGCAGGCCATTTTGGTACGGAAGAGATTGTGGCTGATGGTATCCGCGATTATTTACGAGACCAATCAGACAAAGGTGGCTGGGATATTACTGTACAATCCTTTGAGAACCAAGCAGATTTTTTCTTTGAATAAAAATCTATTTTAATAGTAAATTTCGATATTCTTGCATAGTATATACAGCTATGATAAACTGAATTGAAGCAAGTATGAAAGACGGTTGCGAGTCTATTGGACTCGAGGAAAGTCCGAGCTCCATAGGGCAGGATGCCAGATAACGTCTGG
>OGIZ01000295.1_pt1 | contig 37501 bp, 46 predicted proteins | sample 1571911 | NCBI WGS metagenome assembly OGIZ01 (sample SAMEA2582108, study PRJEB24529) | metagenome | biome: Human gut stool | place: China | collected 2011 | reverse complement strand
CTATATGGCAACACTTTTGGACAGGGGTTCGACTCCCCTCATCTCCACCAATATTTAAGCTAAAGCTAGAAGAGGCGTGATTACTGTATAAATGCAGTAGTTACCTAATCTTCTAGCTTTTTTTAGTGTTCGTATATGATCGCTAAAATACGCATTTGTTCGCCTAAAATTTCACCATAATTTCACCACCGTTTCACCACGAGACACTTTTTTAAAAATGCCCTAAAAGTAGTTAAATAAAGGATACTTAATAAAAAAAGACCGGCAATAATGCCGGCCTAATTATGCCATAATATCGATCGAATCGAGTATCTGTTTTTCTTGTTCTTTCATCGCATCCGTTACGTGTGTATAAATTGATAGGGTGGTCTTAGGTTCATTATGACCGACACGAGCCATAATCGTCTTTAACGGTGTTTGTTTCTCGGCTAATAATGATATATGAGTGTGACGGAATGTGTGCGTCGTAATCGTCTTATTAAACGGTACCGATTTAAGAATTTTATTTAAATAATGACTATCATAAGGTACGCCGCCATCCGTTACGAAGATATAATTATTGTCGTTTTTATAATGCTGCATAATCTTCTTACGGCTATGGTTTAACTGAATGAATGTCGATAAAATATGTCGAGCTCGTTTATTTAAATGCACTCTACGGGCCGAGTATTCATTCTTAGGTGGTAGACGTAGGCCCTTATCACTTAATGTCGCATTGACGTCAATATATTCATTTTTAGAGTTATAATCTTTAACACGCAATGCTCGTAACTCACCAATACGTAGTCCAGTTAATGCCTGGAATTCGAATAGTAGGGCTACTCGTTGATTCTTTTTAGCAAGAGCCGTTAAAAATGTCTTTAATTCATCTTTAGTAAGGAACTTCTCACGGGCTTTAGTGATTTCCTCAGCAGTACGAGGAGGGCGCTTAAGGATGATATCTTCTAAATAAGATATATCGTTGATGTAGCCCATACGCTTACCATATTTTAAAACTTGCTTTAGTACAGAATAGACGCGTTTAACATAATTATAGCTCTTCTTTAGAAGACACTTATTTAACATTCTTTGGATGTAGATAGCCTTTAAATTAACGACTAAAATATCGCCATCAATCCATCTTAAAAGTGCTTTGGCATGGTTTTCGATATTCTGCTGTGTCGTAACCTTACGTAGGCCCTTATCGATGGTCACATACTCATCGACTAAATCCTTAATCGTAAGAGTTTTATTGCTAACACTGTTGGTTAGGATCTCGTTAATTCTGTCGTTGAGGATACGTTGCATCTCTTTCTGAACTGCTTTGGTATTTTTAGACGATGTAAAACTAACTCGTTTATTTTTGCCGGTTAGTGGATCCTTATAGTTCTCGCCATAGCGATAGGAGATAGTACCGTTTTTTTGCTTCCGCTCATCAATATACATATATAATAATACTCCTTATTGGCGTTTAAATAATGAAAGCATATTTAAGAGGGCCGTCAACTGTTCCTCCGTCATATGACTTAAAATAATATTAATATCGTTAATTAACTCATCACGTTCACGGTTATCGACAACTAACGTACAAGCATCTTTAACGGTATCGAAGTCGGTATGTAGTACATAGGCCAATGCTTCGATTAAATCGTCGGATACTGTTTTAACGTAGCCATTCTCGAGCATAGTGTAGGTAGTACGTTTATAAGAAGCCTTCTTAAGATCGAGAGGCGTGATCCCTTTCCCGCTATCTAACAACTTCTTACGCAAATAATCTTGTACACCGTCAGCCAATGCTTGATGGCTTAACTTGTTCTGTTTTCTAAGGTTTTCTAATTTAATTAATTTAGGCATATTAATAGTCCTCCTAACTATAGTATAATTCAGATATAAATTAAAGTCAATGACATGTATTGACTGTTCGTATATGTTCGTGTATGATTATTGTAGATGAATTGTAAATCAGTGTTAGTGTATTGTAGGTGCACCATGACACAACAATATGCGAGTGTAACTGACTTAGCTAAGATTTTTGCTATTGGTAGGACAAAAGCTACTGAGTTAGTACATCAAATGGAGACGGATCCAGATTTTAAAGACAACGTTATCTCTTTTAGTCATAGAAAGAAAAACGTCAATATCGAGGCTTTCCGAGAGTTTCTCATAACAAAGGTTAGCCGTCAATGGGTTAAATAACTCTTAGCTATGCATAAATAATATAGCTATTAATTGATAACTCCATGACAAAGATGAGTAATATCCTATTGAAATCGCAATTAAGCGGTTAAAAGTTTTTAGTTAAATTAAAAGGATTAACATTATGACATTACAACAAAGAATTCAAGCAAAAACAACATTGTACACTATTCTTAATAGAGAATATGTTAAAGGCCAAGGACATGTATGGACTGTAAAAAACAATGAGACCGGTGCTATTAGTAAGAAGAATACTCATGAGCTAACAGGCGGCAGAGATACAGCGGCTAACAGTTACCAAAAGAAAACTAACCGTCACGTTAAATCGACTGCTAAGTCCTTATCTCACGGTATGAGTAATACTAAGTTTTACCATCAGTGGAAGCAAATGAAGAATAGATGTAATAATCCTTCTCAGCCTCAATATGAAAAGTACCATGCGAAGGGCTATGATCCAAGATGGGACGTATTTGAGAACTTCATGAGCGACATGTACGATACATACGAGGAAGGCCTTACAATCGATCGTATCGACGGCGAGAAAGGTTATTACCCAGACAACTGTCGATGGGCCGATAGAAACACTCAACAACGCAACATGAAATCAAATGTAAAAATTAACTGGTTCGGTTCTGAAATGACGTTAGTCGAACTTGTCGAAAAACACGGCTTAACTAATTATAGTATGTGCAACCAGGACCTAAGACGTTATCAAAGCATGGGCTTTAGCTTAGACATGGCGGCTGTTATGATGGTCTTAGGATTTGCATCCGGCGTACGATTACTTAAAGGTAGTCCGAAGGCTAAAACTGTTAAAGATGGTAAGAAACTATATGGAGATGTGTATGGCACATTAAGCGATCCATTGAATCCAAACAATCTTATGGCTATGTGCAGAACGTCGGAAATGGCCGACATAAAAGCTCTATAACAATAAGAATTATCCTCTACCCGGGAGACTGGGTAGGGGGTATTTTTTTGCCCTAAAATAAGTTGGTACTGCAAGAATGTATAAATATATATCGATCGCCTATACCGATTAAAAATATAGCTTAGGATAAATTATACCTGGCCAATATCAAAACTTCCGTATAGGGCCTTTAAATGAATTCTACGGCTATTCTTGCATCGGATATATTCCTTAGTTTGTAGTTAGGAAGTAAGCGCGGGCCGAGGTCGTCAGACCGAGTTATTAGGCCTCTCTGTTAGGCTAGGTATGAAATATTAATTAAAGCCTCTCTAAGACCGGTTTGTATGCTTCTGGAGTATTTATATATTAAAGACATAAGACGGCCCTTAGAGCGTGAATAGCGAAGTTTTATAACTATTGTAGCGATGTAGATATATGTGTAAGGGCGGCTTATTGTCTTAGATAAAATGACTTAATCCATTTAAATCGCCTCTAAGCGAAGTTTTAGCCTTTGAGGATAGATTATACCAGGTCCATATTAAAACGCTGTCAGAGGGGCTATAATTGATAAATTTGGCTATTGTTGGCTACGGCATATATCTGACTTTGGTGACTTTAAAACGCTGGAGCTGAAGAGATGTTTCAATGCTGTTAAGAAGGGTACATATGACAAGAGTTTGAGAGGGGGCCGCTATGGGAGCTAGGTATGTTTCTTTGCATAGAACATTTGTTTGATGTATATGATCAAAAAGCGGCCGTTGGTCCATATAACGTATTGTGTCCGGGCCGCCCTTAACGATATACAAGCTGCCAGGGCCTTTATTCTGTTGGAGTATAGGACTCATGGCCTTTGACGATATGCTACAGAAACAGAAATGGCCGCCTCTGTCCATCTAATGTATATTCTCCATTATTATCAGCAGTGACAAGAGACTATATCCTATGACAACAACTAATCAAGCTCCAATAGTAGTCTTTGGCCATAGAATACCTTACAAGAGTCAATTTCAGTTAAATAGAAGGGCCACTACCTGTCAAGGCTGATAAGGAACAATAGATGATATTTCACAACCTAATACCGTTAAGAGCGCCGGCGATCTCTTCTCAATCATATACCTTTCATTAATAGCCTCTAAAGACATTTACACAACCTTAATCAAAGAAATTACTTAAACACATCTCTTCAGCCAGCTACATCTTCAACAATAAACATTCTTTACATCAACTTTATTTTTAACTCCTAACAGCTGCCCATAATACGATATTTATAGCTTTAAATAACATCTTCCCATAATTTCCCCCGATGCTCCTAATATAGTTAGTATAAACAGTATATATATTTCATGTAGCAAGCTATATTAATACCTAAAAGTCATGACAATAAATATTAGATATCTAAATACTTTTTTTGTGTAAAAACCTAAAACACATATATATACCAGCAGCCATTGCTTTTAATATGCCAAAATTATATACACAACATCATCACAGGGGGCGTTCTCTGGTAGGTAATATTATATTGACAGTGAAAATATTCCGTTATTTAAACTCATGCAGCATAGTATTAACCATAGTTTAAATATCAATATGGAGTAGAGGTCGCTACGCTCCCCGTAATGAAACTACCTCGCTCACTACGTTCGCATCGTCAGTTTCATTCTTATCCAACAAGAATATTTTTTTACTGCTAAAAAATTTTTTTGACAAATAACGTTAACTTTATTTTTCTGTGAGTAATATATGTACGAGAAGTAAAAACACTTCCGAATGATATATTCGTTCGCGATGCTCACTTCATAATCATTCTACAGTGATCGTCACACTCAAGCGTCAAGAATGCCGATGGACATAATTCATAAAATTAACAAAATTTATACTGTTGGCGACTTGTATATGACGATATTATTTGATATAATGTATTTAGAATAGTAAAAGCATCTTGAACATTAAAAACCAACTGAGTCGAAAATATCTCTTTAGTATACTTATAAGGTCTAAACACGAAAATTCACTAAAAGCCCAGTTAAAATCAAGCTTTTCTCACGTTGGGCACCTTATGCAAATGCATAATAAAAAAATCATAACTTTATGCATTTGCATAAGAAAATTTAGAACAGTAAAAACTAATTGACAAAGAGCATTAACACGCTAAATTAATTTAAAAGAAAAGTGGTGGACACTCTATAATAATCTTAAAAAGAGCCAGGCACCAAAAATTAACCCAAAAAATATCAAAAACATTAGATTTTATATGTTGTTTTGAAGAAAAACAATAATACCCCCCATGGGTGGTTTTAACAATTATTAAATAACCCATAGGGTATATCTTAAACCAACGATTTTTAATAAGAAAAGGACAACAGTTATGGCACTAAATAAAGGTTTTGAACTATTTGACGAACTTGCAAAAAATGAACCAGTACCTGGTTTAGACGATCAAAAAATAGACGATGATGATGGTTTTAATAAGGACGGTGTTAAATTCGATTATGACAATAATCTTATTTTAGAAAAAATGCCACAGTCTGACGGTCGTATAAAATATTATTATAAAGGTAAATCAATGGGCGGCATTGAGCTTTTTAATAAGAATGGTAAATTTGCTAATCTTAATAATTTAAATATAAGAACTACTATATTTGGACTTATTAAAGAAGATTTAATCCAACGTTTTGTAGAAATTTGTAGAGAAGACTCTAAAAAACAAGGTAAAAATCAAACTAACTTTGCGACATTTGAATGTGCTCTTAGAGTATTAGCTCTTCATGTAAATGAAGAAAATCATATTATCGGTATAAGGAACGGTCGCAATATTAAGCTTAATACAAAACAATTAAAACGTCTTCTTGGAACTGGAAACTATGCTTTATCTGAAACACAAGCTACGTTATTCATAAGAGCTGCAAAAAAGGCTGATATTATCCGTCAAAAAGGCCGCGGCGATAACGCTTATTTTATTATAAATCCTATCTATAATAATGGAGCATATTATGGAAAAATTTGTCGAAAAACATTGGTGGAGTTTAATAACGTATTAAAACCATTATTTGCTGAGCGACAATATATCGAATGTGTTAGATACCTTATTAAAGAAGGTGAGTTACCAGAAGACTGTCTTATGGAGAATAACGATAATGAATAATAAAGAACTTATAAAAGAAACGCTTTTTAAAATATTAACTGATTTTAGTGTTGTAGGACGCCTAAGATCACCAATCGATTTACATCAATCATTTACTAGTAGGATAAAAGAATGCTTACCTAAAGAGTTTAATATTATACACACGGCCATTATTGAGTCACCATATGAATGCGATGAAAATCATGCTGCATATCTTAAGCTAATAGATCCAGAAGGAAAAATATATAAAGCTGGCGTTTATTATAATCGTTTAGGTTTTGAAATTAATATAGATGAGGTACATTAATCCAATGGACAATAAAGAATTAACATACATTAATAATTGTCGAAGAAAAATAACTGACGTGCTACTTAATGCTGAGTCAACATACAAAGAAAATGACACTAGAACAAAGTCAGAGATTGAAGCCGATTTTAAAAGCGAACTGCAAAATAACTTAAAACCTCTTAACGTAATCGATACGTTTACCGTAGTAGGTGAGCATGATGTTATTGGAGCATGGTTTGCGATTATAGAAGACGGTAAATATCAATATCAAGCTTCAAAAACGTATGGTGAAAATAGTTTGATCGCCGTGTCGACAGCTACTTTTAAATAAAATAATTTAGTAACTTTATATATAAATAGTAAGGACTAACACTATGGAAGAAAGAACAATTACACTCAACAGCGACGAATTAAAACATACATCGTCTATTTATAATTTAATAGGAAGAAGATTTCTTAATCAATATAATATAGATCGCTTTTATTATCACTTGATGGGCAAAACTCAAGTTAAAGAATTTTGTGAAAGACTTCTTAGTAAGGTTTCTCCAAAACTAAAGGTTTATTGTGCAAGAATTGAAGAAACGGAAGATCAAGGCGAGAATATTCAAAAATATCAAGACGACAGTATTCGGACATGTCGAGTTGTTATCATAAATACAGAGATTTGCAAACAAATTTATTATGTAATAGATTTTACTCTTTATTCTGGTAGAATTACCTATGGTATGACTACTGGAATTTTTCCAGGGGGAGTAACGCTTGAAGGTCCAGAAGGTAATACTGACGATAAATCAGAAGAAACAACGGCTTAAACAATAAAATCAATGATTATACATTTATAGATATTAATATGAGTAAAATTTTTGAACTTACCGACAAAGATTTTGAAGGGCTTTTTATGGCTTGTAAGTTTAATGGATGTACGCCAATACGAGCTATCGACAAATTGCTAACAATTAAAAAGATCGAGCATAAAAACCTCGATGTTAAGGTTTATCATCCGAGAGGACTGAATGGACGACAAGAGACGCAATATCAGTTTTATTATATAGATAAAGACAATAAAGAAGTTAATGTCTTAGCCGATAAGAGAGGATTTCGGGTAACGACAAACTTCTATAACATATATTAAGATGAAACTTCATTAAAAATTCATCTTAGATATCGTTTAACGCCATCATACGGTGAGTAATATACCAATGAACGGCGAACAAGCGAAGACAATTTTATACACTGGATCGGGCGCCGAGAGCTTTACATACTCCGGCGCCTTTTTATTTGCGCGGATGGCCGCCATTCATCATTCTTAACAGCTTTATTTATTACATAACATAACACAAAGGACTCTAAAACACACATGAAACTATCTTATCTTGTACCGACAACAGAATACCTTACTAAAGACGAAGAGAAAGCTCTCTTCAAAGAATACCACGAAACACCTTCTTTAAGACGTAAGAAACAAATTAAAGAAGACTTAGTACTTAATCAATGTAAACAAATCATTAGTATCGCTTCCATATATAAGAACGTCGACGACATCGAGGACTTATTTCAAGAAGGTATGATTGCTGTACTCGAATCTTTCGAGAACTATGATTATACTCACGAGGCTTCTTTTACGACCTATATGCGTCGAGGTATCTTTAGACAGATATGCGATTACCTTAGACGAAATAAAACAATAGGCTTACCTCAAGCAGCTATCGAGAAGCTTAAGAAAATCAACAAGGCTAAAGAACTTCTCGAACGACTTAATAAACCAATCACAACAGAAGCAATATCCGATATTACAAACATTAAGGAGCACAACGTAATCGAGATACTTAATACGCTCTCAGTCGAAGAATTAGATCGATACTGCAACGATGGAGAAGGAGAGGTATCGATCCTTGAACACGTCGAAGATAAACAAGCCTCAAAAGCATTCGACGACGTACTCGATGACATGACTGAACCTACGATCGATATGTCGTGCTTAAGCGACCGAGAACGAGAAGTTATTATACTGTTATACTACAAAAACTTATCCATACATCAAATAGCTAGACGCTTACATCTTAAACTAAACTTAGTATCCGATGCTAAATCTAGAGCTCTCAAAAAATTAAGAAAGGCACTATCCCATGACAATCAACATTAGAAGACAAGAACCGAACGAAGAACCTAATATCCTTATTGACCACGAGAATAATCGTGTCGTCATCGTATCGACATTCTATTTAAAAGCGATCGTGTACACCGTGATCGCCTTATTCTCCTTAATAGCTTACTTAATCATCTCTCTTATTATACATATATAAAATACTAAAGGACTTAATTATGAAATATACTAAACAACAAAAAGCATTAATCAAAGAACTATTAGATAATTCTAGCAACTACATAGAACAACCTCTCTTCAACGAAGAACGTCCTTACTATAATACTAACCTGGCTCGTAAATACTTATATCGATATAGAGATGCTAAGACAAACCTTAAACAATCGAATGCCTTAACTAAACTCTACCAACAAGATATATCGCGCATCGACGATAGCGAGTTACAATCACTCCTAACTAAATACAAACAAGAAGAATTAGCTTCTCAGAAAGAATATATCGCCATACAACAAGAAGTCATCAATACTATTAATAAGGTACCAGATGCCCGCTATAAGTTACTTTTAACAAACTACTACCTAAACGACATACCTCTCGTACAAATTGCTAGTAACTGGGAACAGTCATATACACAGAATAGAGGATGTACCTTTAGGGCTATTAAATACATTCATGTAGAAGCCCTCAAACAAGTATGCGAAGTATTGCATGGAGACAATAAATGAGATTATCTACAACAATATTCTTATCGATGCTAGTTGGCAGCATAGCCGGTATCATTCTAGCTGAATTAACAAAGCACATACTACAATAGGAGACCATAATGGACAATGAACTATTATTAATCATATTGTTCGTACTACTAACGATGTACTTACCTATGATGATCATGTCGTTATATTAACGAACCAACAACTTAAGAACAACAAAGGCGGCCGAACATAAATCGACCGCCTCTTTTATTTTTAATAGCTTCTTATATATATCTTAATAATAATACTATTAATAATAATAATAACAACATCTTCCCCTAATTTCCCCTTATACACATAATATAATATTAGAAGGGTACAAAACATTTAAAATTTACCTCCTATTATTTATACCCTTAAAGAAGATGTCATAATTTTAGTCCTTTTCTAACATCTTTGATTAATTTTTACTACTGTAGAAAAAAGATACCCTCTAACGAGGGTTCTTTTTTTTGCCTTATCAACCAAACATATATTCGTAGTTATAAACTACTTACTAATACATACAACTAATTTAACAACGAAAGAGGTGAGATCCATTGCTATAACGCAAGACTCCCGTGGAAGAATCGTTGTAGATGGGTACACACTCACTCCTAAACAAGCCAGGTTCTGTGAAGAATATGTTTCTAACGGGAATGTTATTAATGAAGCCGTTATTAAAGCTGGTTATTCAAAATCAAGTCCATCGGTCGTTAATAACATGGGCTTGGAGAACCTTAATAAACCTGCGTGTAAGGCTTATATAGCCGAATTACAACAACGATTTAGACAAACTACTGATCATAGGGTAGCAACAATAGAAGAACGTCGTAACTTACTTACTCAATGGATATATAGCGACGACGTAAGATACAACGACAAACTTAAGGCTCTCGATATCTTAAACAAGATGGATGCTGCTTATGAACAACGTATCAAGATGGATACGACAATTAATAATCCGGTTCAGTCTCTTACGACAGAAGAACTCCGATCCCTAATTGATAATAAACCCGATTAATACTCCATATGTATTTCTGAATTTATACGAACACATACGAACACTCGAAGGAGGTGATACGAATTCCTAAGACAAGCCAAATGAGAATGACGCCAGAGCTAAAACGACATATCCAATACCAGGCGAAGCTGGAACTCGCTCGACGAGATTTTTTCGATTATTGCGAATTAATGGCTCCAGACTTTTATAAGAGATCGCGGCCTTATCTCCTTCATTTAACAGCTACCTTACAACATTTCGTATCACAATCTACTAAAAAAGTATTAATAGTATCAATGCCACCTCGTACAGGTAAATCTAGAACAGCTATTATGTTTACGGAATGGTATCTAGGTAAAGATCCGACACAAAAGATTATGACTGGTTCTTATAACGAAACACTATCGACACAATTCGCTAAATCAGTACGAAACGCTATTCAAACCAATAAAGCCGATCCATTTACACCGGTCTATTCCGACGTATTCCCCGACGTAAAGATTAAACAAGGTGATGCGGCTATGAATATGTGGAGCCTCGAAGGTCAATATTCGTCTTATCTTGCTACATCGCCTTCGGGTACTGCTACTGGTTTCGGGTGTTCCTTAATGATTATAGACGACGTTATTAAGAATGCTCTCGAGGCTAATAACCAACTTACTAAACAAGCTCACTTCGAATGGTTCACTAACACGATGTTATCTCGTTTAGAGGAAGGCGGAAAAATCATTATTATTATGACACGCTGGGCTTCCGATGATTTAGCTGGTCGTATTATTAATCACTTTAAAGACGATGCCGAGGTCGTATCGCTTAAAGCACTACAAGACGACGGAACGATGTTATGTGACGAAGTACTCTCCCGTGAATCATACGAAGAGAAGAAGAAATTAATATCGCCCGATATATTTTATGCGAACTATCAGCAAGAACCAATCGATCTTAAAGGACAGTTATACTCGTCCTTAAAGACATACGATACTCTTCCGCAATTTGAGAAGATACAGTCGTACACTGATACAGCCGATACGGGTACTGACTATCTATGTTCGATCATATACGGCATCCGACAAAAAGAAGCGTATATCCTCGACGTTATATACACTAACGAACCGATGGAGATAACAGAGCCCTTAGTCGCAAAACATTTGTTCGATTATAAAGTTAATGAAGCGTACATCGAATCGAACAACGGCGGCCGAGGGTTCTCACGTCAAATTTCCCATTATTTAACAGATATACATAATACTAATTACACAACAATAATACCGTTCCATCAATCAAAGAATAAACAATCCCGTATCTTATCTAATGCGACATGGGTTATGGAACATATTTACTTCCCATACAACTGGCACAATAAATTCCCAGATTTCTACAAAGCAATAACATCTTATCAACGTGAGGGTAAAAACCTACATGACGATGCTCCCGATGCTCTAACAGGCGTCGCCGAGAAGATTAATACACAAACACCTATATTCTCATTCGATTAACTAAAGGATATCCAATGAATACTACCGAACAATGGATCGACATTATACGTCGCAATACAGGTATCTCGGAACAACAATTCGTACAAGCCGAATACGAGAAATTTCTGTACTCTAAAAAACGACGTAAGATGCTTCTTTCACGACAATATTATTTAGGCAATCAACAAGAACCTAAACATCTTGTATATACCGCTAAAGATACAATGCAAGATGCATCCGGTATCATCCCGAATAATAAGATCATTAATAACTTATTCGACGATCTAGTCGATCAAAAAACAAACTATCTATTATCCAAACAGATCGATACACAAACACAACAAGATATCGACCTTACTGAATACTTTAACCCGGCATTTCAAAATCTACTTAAAGAGTTAGGTAAAGACGTATATCAATGCTCGATCGGTTATCTACATCCATTCATCGACGAACAAGGTAACTTATCCTTTAAACGATTTAAACCAGAAAACGTTATACCTTTCTGGCACGACGAAGCACATAAACAACTCGATGCCTTTATTCATTTTTACGACGTCGAAATTTATCAAAACCCTAATATCACGACGACCGAAACACACGTCGAATATTATTTACCTGAAGGCGTACACTACTATATCTATTCTAACGGTCAACTAGCTCCCGATACATCTAAATTAAATACGTCGTACATCCATAAAAATGATATCTCATATAATTGGACGTCCGTACCGTTAATCTGGTTTAAGCCTAACTCAGACGAAACGTTCTTACTCGATCGTATTAAGACACTACAAGATGCTCTTAATCAGATGATATCTAACTTCGCTAACGTGATGTCTCAAGACGTACATAATACGATCTTAGTACTTAAAGGATACGACGGCACTAATCTCGAAGAATTCCGACATAACTTAGCTAAACACGGCGTCATTAAAATCTCCTCGACTCCGGAAGTACAAGGCGACGTCGAAGCGCTTAACGTTAACGTCGATGCGACTAACTATACGACAATTATTAAAGAATTAGAACGTGCAATTATTACGAATGGCCGAGGCTTCGATGCTAAAGACGACCGTATGCGTAATAATCCTAACCAGATGAATATTAACTCGATGTATTCCGATATTGACCTCGACGCTAACGATCTCGAAGCGGAATTCCAAGCGTCGTTACATCATTTAGTGGACTTTATTAATGCCTATCGCTCCCTTAACAGTCTTCCGATTATTAATTCTATTAACTTTATATTTAATAGAGACCTACCTATTAATCAAACAGATACTATCGAAGCTATTAAGAATTCTGTCGGTATCTTATCCGAAAGAACTCTCGTAGCTAATCATCCGTTTACACTTAACGTCGATGAGGAGCTCGAACAAATTAAGAAAGAGCGACAAGAAACTCTCAACCAAGATTATACATACGAAGGTAACTAATTATGTATTGGGAAGATCGTTTTCTAAGCGATAAAGAACAAAGTATCCTCGATGCACAAGAGCAGTTTAACGAACTATCGTCGATTACTGAATATGCGCTCGAGAAACAACTATCACAAATACAGTCGTTCTATCAGAAATATGCCAGTACTAACGGCATAAGCCTACAAGAAGCCAAGAAACAATTAACGGCAAGAGAACTTAAGGCGTTTAAATTAACGCTAAAACAGTATATAAAGCTGGCACAACAGAAGAACTTATCTCCTAAACAGATCAAGCTCCTCGAGAATGCATCGATACGATCACGTCTCTCACGCATCGAAGCGTTATGGATACATACACAACAATTCGCCGAAGAGATGGCCGCCGACACTAATACTCATTTAACAGATTTCTTACTTAAACAATATGAGTCAAGTTATTATAAAGCAGCTTATACTACACAATCACTATTAGGTAACTATCAAACATTCAGACAAGTACCTAAGAAACAGATATTAGTCACATTACAGCAACCCTGGAACGAACAGAACTTCTCCGATCGTATATGGCAACAAAAAGACGTCCTTATTAACAAGTTACGTCAAGAGATAACACGTTCCTTTATAGCACAGGAACCGTCAAAGCGTACGACAGAACGTATATCACATACATTCGACACACAAATCTCGAATGTACGACGCTTAGTCGAAACAGAAACGGCATACGTTCAAGAATTAGCGTTACACGATTCTTTTAAAGAGTTAAACGTAAAAGAATACAAGATCTTAGCGACGCTCGACAAGCATACGTCGTCGATATGTCGTCATCTCGATAAACATATCGTACCGTTGTCCGACTTCAAACCCGGAATAACGGCGCCTCCGTTTCATCCGTATTGTCGTTCGACGATGATACCGAACGTACCGCTTAACTCACGAGCATCACGACCAGATCAGAAGACAAAGTACATACCCGATATGACTTACGAAGAGTGGAAGTCCGATTATCTTAAATAACCGGCGCCACTCTTATTATATTGTCTTTTTAAATTTTGTAGACGATAAAGAACAAAATAAACTAATTAATTCAATGTGAGATGTGACTCACGATAATCAAACGAAATGTATTAATTTAAGGAGTTTCCCTCAATGACTAAAGAACAATTATTAGCACTCAACCTTTCCGAAGAACAATGCGCAACGATTATAGAAGATTATGGTAAAAACTACGTATCTAAAGCTCAATTTAACGAGAAGAACGATGCATACAAGAGCGCTAAGAAAGAAATTGAAAACCTAACAAACGATATTAACACGTTATCTAAGGCTAACGAAGCGAACGAAGCATTACAATCTCAAATTAAAGAACTTCAAGACGCCGCAGCAAAAAGAGAAGCCGATTACGTCGAAAGTATTAAGACTATGAAAATCGACACAGCCATCGCTAAAGAAGTACTGCAAGCCGGCGCTATGAATCAATCCATCTTAATAGGCTTATTAGATCGCTCTAAGATTACGTACGATAACGATACTATCACCGGTATTCAAGAACAAATTCAATCTTTAAAAGAATCTGATCCATATTTATTTAAACAAGATTCTATTAAAGGAGTTACACCAGGGGAACCTACACCTAAAACCGATAACGGTTTAACTAAAGAACAATTCAAAAAATTATCTTATCTCGATCGCGTTAAATTACAAGAATCCGATCCCGATTTGTACGAAGAATTATCTCACTAATTAATTACAAGGAGACCATCTAACAATGGCAAACGAAACGAAACTCGCAAATATTATTAACCCTCAAGTTATGCAAGATATGGTATCTGCTGGCTTGCCAAAAGCATTAAAATTCACACAATTCGCAGCTGTTAACGAAGAACTTAAAGGCGTTCCTGGCGACACTGTAACTATCCCGGCATGGGCTTATATCGGTGCAGCTGAAGACGTAGCAGAAGGCGCTGAAGTAACGACTGCTACTATGTCCGCCTCTACTAAAACTGTACAAATTAAGACAGCTGGTAAAGCTATCACTTTGACAGATAAAGCAGTTAACTCTGGTCTAGGCGATCCTGTCGGCCAAGCTACTTATCAATTATCCTTGTCTATGGCAGATAAAATCGATAATGACGTATTGGCAGCTTTGGCTACTACTACTTTGACAGCTACTTCTACTAAAGTTATTTCTTATGAAGGCGTTGTAGCAGCTGTCGATAAATTGAATGAAGAAGGCAACACAGACAAAGTATTGTTCGTTGCTCCTTCTCAAGTAACGACTCTTCGTTTGGACCCTAACTTCATCGACCGCAATAAATATAATGCCGACGTAATGATTAACGGTGAAATCGGTATGATCGCTGGCTGTCGTGTCGTTGCTTCTCGTCGTATCGATGACTCTAAAGCGACTATCGATAACTTCATCGTATGTTTGACTCCAGAAGTCGAAGACGGTACTCCAGCTCTTCCAGCTGTTACTATCTATACTAAAGCAGAAGCTAACCTCGAAACTGAACGTCATGCAAAAGCATTGTCTACTGATATCGTAGTATCTGCACATTATGCCGTAGGTTTGACTAACGAATCTAAAGTCGTAAAAGCAACTTTCAAAAAATAACATAGGTTAATATCATGGATCAAATAAAAGAACTAATACGTATAGCGACACATTTTAACGTGACACAAGAATACGACAACGTTCTTCAATATATCTATGATGCGGAACGGCAATATCTTCTTAATATTCTTAATCTAGAAGATTTGCCTTCCGAACTATCTGGGCTGCTCGATAAAAGAGTAGCCGCAAGGTTTATCGATCACCATAAGGATTTAATTCTTAAAGAAGCCGACTTACAGCCAATCAAACGGCTAAAGGAAGGTGACACCGAAATCGAATTCGGCGGCGATAATACCTTATCATATCTATCTTCTCTTATTAGTAAATGGACTTCATTGGAAGGTACAGACATAACATGTTATCGAACATTAAAATGGTAGCTCGTCAACATTTCGAGCGTCTTTATCAAGATACATGTATTCTTACTGAACAACGAAAAGCCATCCAAGATCCTCTCACTGGCATAGTCAAGAACGGCGAACTCGAAGCAATTAGTTACCCTTGTCGAGTTTCATTTAAAACGCTTCAACCTAACGATATTGTTAATAAGCTACCATCGTCTTCTCAGACCGTAGTCTTATTCATTTCGCCCGATCTCGAGATTAAGCCAGGTACCGATATCGAAGTGATACGTAATAACCGACACTTCGCTTATACGGCTTCCTCACAAGTAGCGTTATACGATACTCACCAAGAGATCCAATTAACGCTTAAGAGTAAACATAATGGCTAACGTTACAGTCGACCTCTCGGGGTTCGAAGACTTATTAAAGAAGACTCAAGAACTTCAGAATAATATATCGTCTCTTAACGAGGAAATCACCGACAATTTAGCACAACATTATTTAGCCGAAGCTATAGCAAATACTCCAGTCGGTCAGTTGCAGATATCGCCTGACGGTAAATACCGTTCAGAATCGGAACATATGAGACGATCCTGGGAAGCAGAACGTATTAACGATACTACGGTTAAAGTACAGAATACGGCTTCCTATGCGTCGTATGTAAACGACGGCCATAGACAACGACCAGGGCGTTTTATACCCGTCCTCGGTAAACGTCTTACTAAATCGTTTGTTAAAGGCCTATATATGCAAGAGAAGGCAGAAGCGGCTACAAGAAAAGCATCAGATAAGATTATGAAGAACGCGCTCGACGACTACTTATCAACGTGGAGCAAATAATGAATTATATCAATGAAATCATCGATGGCATAGCTAAATCATTATTTAACTCTTTTAAATATCCTATATATATCGACGAGATTAAATCAGATGCACAATTCCCTTGTTTCGTAATCGAGACTCTTAATACAGAACAGACACATATCATGGATGTACGCTATAACAGGCGTAATGACTTCGATATTATGTTTTTTATTTCGGACGACGATTATATTGAATCACAGAAGGAACAGATTAACCCCGTAACGGAGAGCTTATATTTCGATCTCGAATATATAACCCTCTCCGACGGGTCACTCCTTAACGGTATCGATATGAGTCACCGTATAACGGACGGCATCCTACATTTTAAAGTCTCTTACGAATATCATATCTTAAAAGTGATTAATAAAGATCCTATGCTTACATTAAATCAACATCAAGAGGTAACGAATAATGCCAAGAACAAAGAAAACTGACGAAGTAGTAGAAGTAACGAACGAAGTTAACGAAAACGCTGCTCCAGTTGCTACTTTCACTCCAGAAGTAATCATTGCTTCTGATCGTTTTAAACAATACGCCGACTTAATTGCAGCTGTCATCGAAGATCGTGAATACAGCATCGAGGAAGTTGAAGCTTTACTACAAGATACACTAAATAAACCGGTCATTGAAGTTTTCAATGACGAAATCTTTAACGATTAATTTTTTAAATAAAGGAGAACTACTCAATGGCATTAGGTGGCGGTTACTGGCTATTCCAAAATAAAACTTTGCCAGGCGCATATATCAATTTCGTGTCCAAAAATAAAGCATTTGCCGAAATCGTAGATCGCGGTTATGCGACTATGGCACTTTCTTTAGACTGGGGCGAAACAGGCAAAATCGTACGTGTCGAACAAGAAGAATTCCAAAAAGACTCCGTTAAAATCTTCGGTTACGATTATGCACATGAAAAAATGAAAGGTCTTCGTGATCTTTTTATTAATACTAAAACATTATATTTATATCGCTTAAACTCCGATGCAGTTAAAGCACAATCTACCGTCGCTACGGCGACGTGCGGAGGTGTACGTGGCAACGATATCGCTGTCGCTATTTCTGCCGATATTAACGATGCATCTAAATTCGTCGTAACGACTTACCTTAAAACAGACGATGTCGTTAAAAAAGTCGACGAACAAACTGGTCTTTCTACACCGAAAGAACTCGTTAACAATGCATATGTAACATTTAACGAAATGTCCGCATTCACAGCACAAGCAGCTACTTACCTTACTGGCGGTACTAACGGTACAGCTGTACAAGCATCTGACTACCAAAAATATATTGAATTGATTGAGCCGTTCTACTTCAACGTATTAGGTTATACTGGCTCCGATACTACAATTCAAAACTTGTTTATTGCATTTGCTAAACGTACTCGTGAAACTACTGGTCAAAAATTCCAGGTAGCACTTTATAATAACACTCGTGCTAATTATGAAGGCGTTATCTCCCTAGCTAACAAAGTAACAGATAGTGGTGCTGAACCTGGTGCTGGTGTCTATTGGTTAACTGGTGCAGAAGCATCTTGTCCTATTAATAAATCTTTAACTAATAAAGTATACGACGGCGAATACGACTTCAACGTTCAATATAAACAATATGAATTAGAACAATTCATTAAAGGCGGTCAAATCGTATTCCATAACGTAGCAGATTCTGCATCCGGTAACGTTAAAGGTAACACTCGTTTGTTATCTGATGTTAATACTTTCACTGAATTCTCTAAAGAACGTACTAAAGACTTCGCTCTTAACCAAGTTATTCGTGTTCTCGATAACTCCGCATACGATGTAGCTCGATTATTTAACAACTACTACTTAGGTAAGACACCTAACGATAAAGATGGTCGTATTGCATTGTGGAACGATATCGTTAAATTATTCGAAGACTATGCTAAAGTACGTGCAATTAAAGAATTTGAATCTAAAGACGTTCAAATCCCGACAGAGGGCGACGAAAAAGGTTCTGTAGTCGTTAATTACGAAATTAACCCTACCGTTGCTATGGATAAATTGTATGCTACTTGCTACGTTAAATAAGGAGTTAAATAATGGCAGATAAAGCTCAAACTATGTTAGCAAAAGACGTTATTCGTGCAGTCGAAGCTCGTGCTTATATGACTATTAACGGTAAACGTCGTTTGTTACTCAACGCTAAAAAAGTCACTATTAAAGTCGATAAAACTAAAGAAGAAGTGGCTATTTTAGGTCGTATCACTAAAGGCAATAAATCTACTGGTGCTAAAGGCACTGGTTCTATGACCGTGTATGATAATACACCGATCTTTACCGAGCTCATGATCGATTTTATGAATCACGGTAAAGACGTATATTTTGACTTGCAAGTAACCAATGAAGATTCTGATAGTGCAGCTGGCTCTCGTACAGTCGTTATTAAAGGTGTTAACATCGATAACTTCGACCTTACATTAGCCGATGCTGACGGCAAATATTTGGAACAAGACGTAGACTTTACATTCGAAGGTCTTGAAATTCCAGAAAACTTTAAAGAATTAGACGGTATGCAAGCCTAAATTCACGTAAATCTTATATAAGGGGCCTTATGGCTCCTTATTATTCTATATAAGGAGATTAACCCTCTATGGCAGATATCAAAAATATGTCCTTAAATGGATTCTTTAAATCTAACGCTAAATCTTTACCAGACGTAAAAGTAGTCGTATCTGAACGCTTTACTAATGAAGACGGCAGCCCGATCGAATGGGTACTACATCCAATTAGCACTAAACGTGTGGAAGAAATTACAAAACGCAATACTAAAACTACGATTAAGAACGGTAAAAAAGAGTCCGTCGTTAACGAAGAAAATCTTAATGCAGAACTTCTTGAAGCTGTCGTATTATATCCGTCTTTAAACGATGCAGAACTACAAGATTCTTATGGCGTATCCTCCGCTAACGAATTATTAAGTGTTATGTTATATCCAGGCGAAACTCAAGTATTAACAAATGCGCTACAAGAAGTTATGGCTGGTACTAAAGCTAACGATATCGACGAATTAAAAAACTAATAGAGGAGAACCCCGAGGCATATCTCTACCATAGGGCACTCCAAGATTTACATATACGTCCGCTCGAACTTAACTCTATGGATGAACAGGAACGCAACTTTATTTTTGCTTCCCTCGCTATGCGAGAAAAAGAGCGTGACTACATTTCTAAAGAATTAAAACGCAATAAATCAGGAGTAGAATATGTCTATACTATCTAACACGATTAAGTTAAATAACGGTGTTTCTCCTGTCTTAAAAGATATAACTCAAACGGCTGGTAGTGCTTCGTCTAGTATGTCGAATTTTGCTCAACAAGTTACACATACTGGTAATGCTGCCAATAATGCACATGGCTCTTTATCTAACCTTAAAGCTATATTCTTAGGTTCTCTAGGAGCTAATATAGCAGCCGCTGCTATTGCTAAAGTAGGCGATGCTATCGGTCATGTATTCGATGCAGCACAAGAATTCTCTTCTATACAAGCTCGACTCGGTTTAATCGTTGGCGAGCAAGGTAGCGTAGCAGCTTTAAATAAAGAGATTTATGAATCGGCTAGGCGTTCTCGTACTGAATATGCTTCGATGGCAGAAACAGTAGCTACATTATCTCAATCGGCTCACGATGCATTCCCAGACCCTAAAGAAGCTGTCGACTTCGCTGAAAAAATCAATAAAGTAATGGCTATCGGTGGTACGACTGGCGAAAATAAAAAGAATGCTATGATTCAGTTGACACAAGGTTTAGCTTCTGGTCAGCTACAAGGTGACGAATTCCGTTCTATTGCCGAGAATGCTCCGATGATTGAAAACATCATAGCAAAAACTATGGGTGTTTCTCGTGGTGAATTAAAGAAACTAGCGTCCGAAGGTAAAGTTACAGCCGAAGTTATTAAGAAGGCCATGACCGATAATGCCGACGAAATTGAAGCAGCCTATCGTAAATTGCCACATACATTCGCTGACTGGGCCACCGATATTAAATCGGTAGCAGAATATGCATTTGCTCCGTTATTCGATGCTGTTAATGAATTAGCCAATTCTCCAGAGTTTAGACAATTTGTCGATAGCATAGAAAATAATATTCAATATTTAGCACCTATTATTAAAAATGTATTTAATGAAATATCGTATGCATTTAAGCAAGTATTAACAGTCGGTCAACAAGTATTTGGATGGCTACAAGAAAATGCATGGTTTGTACACGGTGCTTTATTTGCATTAGCTACCGTAGCTCTTGTATATGCTGCTAACTGGTTAGTGGCTACTGCTTCTACCGTAGCTGCTACTGTGGCACAATGGAGTTTAAACGCTGCTATGCTAGCATGTCCAGCAACCTGGGTAGCATTAGCCATTATGGGTATTATCGGTGCATTATATCTCGTTATCGATATGTATAACGAATGGGCTGGTACTACGTATACAGTAGTCGGTGTTATCGCTGGTGTATTCGGTGCATTATGGGCCGTTATCTATAATCAAATAGCTTATATTTGGAATGTCTTTATTATCTTCGCTAACTTCATTTCCGACGTATTTAATAATCCGGCTAAAGCTATACAAAATTTATTTAAACGTTTATGGAATAACTTAGTCGAATTTGCCGTACAAGGTATTAATGCAATGCTCGGCGTTATGAAGCAAGTACCGTTCCTTAAAAATTTATTAGATGGTGTCGGTGATGTCGTAGCTTCTAGATTCCAAGTACAAGTCGATGCTGGTGCATTTGACGACTATAAATTAGATTCTAAGAATATTTTAGGTACTGCAAGTGACTGGCAAAATGCTGGCGATAGTTTAGTCGGTAAAATTAGCAATATCTTTAATCCGAGTCAACCGAATATCAGCGACGATTCTAATAACGATAAACGTGCAGCCGTATCCGATGCTGCTAAAGACACAGCAAAAAATACGAAGAAGACTGCTAAGAATACAGCGAAAACAGCTAAGGCATTACAATTAACAGCCGACGAAATTAATACGTTAAATAAAGGCATTATGAACGATGCTATTAAGTCCTGGTCTCAACGTACTATCCACTTAAACGTAACAAATAATAATAACATCGATTCTAGTGTCGATTATAACGACTTCAGTACTAACTTCGCTAACGGCCTAGTTAACGCATTCCAACGTAATACCGGGGAGGCTTTAACATAATGTATTATTTCTACTTAGACAACCTCCAAATACCGATTCCGCCTAAGTCTCTCGAGATCTCTTATAGTAATAAGAACGAAACAATCGACTTATTACAGACTGGTGAAGTAACGATACCGAAACCTATGGGCTTGACTGAATACTCTTTCGAGATTCTGTTACCGAATAGTAAATATCCGTTTAATCAGTCTCTATTGGAGAAGGGTAAGAAAGCTGAATACTACGCTAATAAAATACACGGTATGAAATTAGCCGGTAATCCGGTTAAATTTACCGTAGTTCGTATGAAACCGAATGGCGAAATGCTTAGTATGATCACGGAACGAGTTACGATCGAGACTCTTACGAATAAAGAAGACCATGATTATGGCTTCGATATGTATTTAAGTATCACGTTAAAACAATGGAGAGATTACGGTACTAAAAAGTTAGTCATCGAAGAGAATAAGGACGGTAGTGCTAGTGCAGCCGTTAAGACAGAACGTCCGACCGATAAAGTACCGGCTAAGGAAGTTAAATCTCCTAATGGGTTTAATAAGGCAACTCTGCAAAGAGTGGTAAAACAAGAATTTGGCAACACTAATAATTTATTTAAAATTGCCGCGTTAAATAAAATTGGAGTACCTTGTTATTTAGGTGCTACTCAAGCTCTTAGTATGTATAACGAAGGAAAGGGGACTGACGCATGGAAGAATTTAATTCTGAAAAAATAACGCATGCTCCTCTTCGTGTACGATATGAATTAATCGTAATGCATGACCGAAAGGACATGTATTTATTGGACCCGCAAGACGGGGTTACGCTAGACCGTAGCCCTGACCTTGCTCCGGCTAAACTATCTTTTAAAGTTTTTAAAGATAAAATCCTTAATATCGAAGAAGGCGACCTCGTTAATCTTAAAGTTAACGGCGAATTAGTATTCGTCGGTTATATCTTCGAGAAGAAACGCTCTAAAGATAACTTTATCGAAGTAACGGCATACGACCAATGTCGGTATTTAAAATCGGAAGGTTATTACGTATTCGACGGTACTAAAACGGCTTCCGAATTAATTAAAGCCTTAGCCGCAGACTTAGCTATTAAATTAGGCGATATTAGCCCGACCGTATATAAGATTAAATATATCTATGACGGTAAAACGTATCAAGATATCTTCCTCGATATGTTAAAACAGACTAATATTTACTCGCCTAAGATACCAGTTATGAAGCCGTTAAAGAAGTCGACCGATAGTAACTTTACGGCTCCTAACGGTACCTACTACGAACAAAACGACATTAAATACCTTACGGATCACGGTTACAAACAGGAAGATGCGCTAGCGGAATTAGCTAAATCTCCTAAATATAAAGTTAAAACATGGGATGCTACTCAAAACGCTAAAATGGCCCCCCCTAAAAGAGCTACAGATTCAGATAAGTTGGCCCCGAACGGTACTTATTACGAGAAAAACGATATTAAATATTTAACCGATCATGGATATACCGAAGAGGCAGCCATAGCCGAATTATCTAAATCCGATAAGTATAAGGCTAAAGAATCCGAGATGAAGGAACGTAAGCCTGTATTCTTAGCGTATGACGATAAAGGCCTTTTGGTCGTTAAAGAACTTAACGATATGATAACCGATGTTCTTATCGATGCATCTCAAGTAGGCGACTACGAATATACATCTTCAATCGAAGATACCTTTACACAAGTATTAGTAGTCCGTGAAGCTAAAGCTACCGAGAACGGTCAAGAACCTAAGAAATTCTGGCGTACTGGTGCAGCCTATGCTAAGAACGAAACTCAGAAATGGGGCGTACTTCAGAAGGTATTTAAGCCCGACGATAAGAATACTAACGCTATCGAATATGCTAAGAATTTACTCGATACGTTAGCAAGAAAAACTCATAGTTTACGCTTAAAAGACTGTTTAGGTCATACCGAAATACGACCTGGTTCCGGTATCTGGTTAAACTTTAATATCGGTGATCAGATCATTAATGAGTTGGTATGTGTACAAGCCGTTACTCATAAATTTAATAATAATAAACACTTAATGGATATGGATATTATCTACTTCGATAAGCAACAACCCGAGATCACGGTCGAAGATAGAGGAGACGAAGAGATTCGTAAACGTATCCAAGCTATGAATAAAAAATCTGGTGGCACTGCTAAAGGTACTGGTACGACTGGTAACGCTACAAATGCTGGTGTACAAGCTGGCTTTGATTCTATTGTCGGTACGACTTCTGCTTATGGTGACGTAGGCTGTGTCGATAGAGCGACAGCCGGTGGTTCTTACTATAATAGTGATTTAGCCGAAGCTTATAACCAAGGTATTAAAGATGTACCTGGACTTAAGACATTTATGAATGGTCGAGGTTATGCGATCGAATCGTATACTGGTACAGCTAACCCTGGTGATATTCTTATCTATGACGGCGATGAACATGTCGTTATTGCCGACGGTGCTGGTGGCTGTGTCGGTAATAGTACTAAAGCTGGTTCAGTTATTCATTACTCCGATGTTAACTATGCTTACCATAACGGTACAGCTCCTACTCATATTATTAGAACAGGTGTTAAATAATGGAAAATGATTTCAATAAGATACTAAACGTTATTAAATCGGCGGCCGTTACAGCTGTCGAAAATACGAAGCCGGCTACGATGTTAATCGGTGTCGTCGTTTCCGAAGCTCCACTTCAAATAGCACTCGATTCTACGTTAATTATTCCGGAAGACCATATCATGTTAACTAAAAATACGTGTGAGTGGACGATGGAAATGAGTGTCGACCATATCACCGAGAATAGAAGTGGTGGTGGCGGTTATGCTGAATTTGCTAGTCATAACCATGAATATAAAGGTCGTAAGAAGTACTTAGTACATAACCAATTAAAAGTCGGTGATAAGGTATGGCTATTTCAAGAAACTGGTGGTCAGCGCTATATTGCGATCGACCGTGTATATAATCCGAATACGGGGTGTACGACTAAATAATGGCACTAACTCCTATGTCTAGTTATAACCAACTCGATAGCAGTTTGGTTACGAAAAAACAGACTTCTAACACCTTCAGAGTCAGATACGAAGACGATTATAAATTAATCGGTATGTGTGATGACTATGAAGCTATGAAACAAGCTATCTTTAAAATAATTAATACAGAACGCTACAAATATTTAATATACGACTGGAATTATGGTATCGAACTTAACGATTTAATCGGCGAAGCCATTCCTTATGTATATGCCGAAATTCAACGACGTATCACCGAAGCATTATTAGCCGATGACAGAATCGAAAAGGTATACGACTTTAATTTCTCTAATAATGGTGGCGACGTATTATGTGTATTCTCGTGCGACACTATTTACGGCACGATTAATGATATATATAAAGAGGTAACAGACTATGTACGAAAATAAAACTTACGAGAATATATTAGCTGATGCCTTATTCCGAACTGAAACTAAATACGATAAACGACAAGGATCCATGATATACGACTCATTGGCTCCTTTTTCTTTTGAGTTAGCCGAAGCCTATATTATGGCTCAAGTTATCATGCGACAAACGTATGCTAAAACAGCCGACAGAGCTTTCTTAGAACTAAGAGCACTCGAATTTAATATTATCCCTCGTGAAGCTACGGCAGCCGAAGTTAAAGGTGTCTTTGACCGAGCCGTCGATATCGGTACTCGGTTTAACTTCGAAGATCTTAACTTCCGGGTCATAGATGTCATTAATTTATCTAACAATGAATTTAAATTAGTATGTGAGACTCCTGGCGCTAAAGGTAATTACTGTATAGGACGTATCACTCCGATTAATACGATCCCGGGGTTACAGAATGCACAGATTACAGAAGTATTAGTACCTGGTCAAGACGAAGAAGATACGGAAGCTTTCCGAGAAAGATATATCCGTGCTTTAAAATCTAAAGCCTACGGTGGTAACGGTGCTGACTATAAAGAAAAAGTACTCTCGGTTAATGGTACTGGCGGTTCTAAAATCTATCGATGCTGGAACGGTGGCGGTACTGTTAAGGTCGTTATTATTAATAATGAATTTAATAAGCCTTCCACGGAGCTCGTTAAAGAAGTACAGAATGTCTTCGATCCGACTCCTAATCAAGGTAAAGGCTACGGCTTAGCTCCGATCGGTCATACGGTAACAGTCGAAGCAGCCGAAGAAGTCGTTATTAACTACGAGATCCCGGTCGTAATGGCTGCCGGTCATGAACCTAGTGAAATTCAAACAGAACTTACTAAGAAAATCGAAGAACGTTTGAAGGTACGTCGTAAAGAATGGACGACACAAGACGAGACTCAATTCTTAACAGTTAGAACTTCTATCGTTACTTCCTTAGCTGTCGATTTAGATAAAGTAATCGATGTAGGCGATATTAAAATTAACGGTCAGAAGGTTAAGCGCCTCGACTTACGTCCTAATCAAATCCCGAAATTGGGTACCGTTACGTTGGTTAAAGGTTAATCATTATGACTATATTTGATAATTATACTCGCATCATCGACTTATCCGAATTCGCAGTACCGGTATCGGGTAGTGTTAGCGAGATGCAAGAAATATATAGAGTCGAAAGCATCGAAATGCAAGCTTTATGGAATACGATGGTCGAGATCTTTAGAGAGCAATTCATTATGACGGCCGAATCTCATGGCTTAGAGCAATGGGAAACCATATTGGATATTATCCCGGCTAGCGACGATACGATCGACGACCGAAGATTTAATATCTTATTAGCTCTTGCCGGTCAACGGCCTTATACCGAAATTAAGCTACGAGAACTTCTTAATAGTATTTGTGGTGAAGGTAACTATCGTATCGTCGAAGACTATAAGAATTATAACGTTCACTTTAAAGTATCGTTGGGTGTTAAAAAACAACGTGATGCTGTTAATAAGCTATTACGAGATTTAATCCCGATGAATCTAATATACGATGTCGATTTATTGTATAACCGTCATATTGACTTAGCACGGTATACACATAAAGAACTCGCTCAATTTACTCATTTTGTACTCAACCAGGAGGTTTTACCTAAATAATGGCTACTTATACAAAGAATATTAATTTACTTAAACCGGCCGAACAAGAAAAATACGATGTAAACCTCAGAAATAATAACTGGGATAAAATCGATAAAGCTATCGGCGATACTAGCGATGCTATTAAAGCACATAAAAATGCTAACCCTATCGACCATCCAGACGGTAGTGTAACGACTCCTAAACTACGCGATAAGAACGTTACGACTGAAAAGTTAGCCGATAAATCTGTTACAGCTGCTAAACTAGCCGACGATATTAACATGAAGTTAGATGATAGCTACGTTAAGAAGTCTGGCGACACTATGACTGGTCCTCTTGCTATCGATAAAAATACTTACATTAGAATCAATAGAAAAAACGGGGCAGGCTACCATACTATTTCTGACGGTGGTCTCGATAGTGACGGACTAGGCACTAACCTAGATTTAGGTAGCTATACTGCAACTCGTGAAGCGAATCTCTGTTGTAGATACAGACCTGGTTGGTATGGCAAAGACGGGCAAGCTGTATTCAAGCCTTTTATGACTCTTCCCGATATTAGCGTTACTTACGGCAATATCAGAGACGGTCAAATGCTTCCAATCCCGGATGGCTTTAACGAAAATGAATGTACATGGCTATTAAGTATGGACAACTCTAACGTAGATAAGTGGTATATCGACTTCCGGGAAAGTAATTCCTCTAACATGATTAATCTTGAATGCTGGCGTGAAGGACGTAAAGTCCATGTCGGTACTCGTTTGAAAGGTCAAGACGGTATTAGTAAAACTTACAATGATTCTACTAAGAATAACGGTGCAGAAGTATTTTTACCGGGTACTGCTAACTACATCTGTATAGCTGTTAAACGAGGTTAGATAATGGAACAAATTAAGCGTAAAGATGAGACATTATATATTGGCTCCGACTGGTCTCGAGTATACGAAATTAAGGGTATGGATCTTACCGATGCGACAGCTATATGTAAATTCCGTGATACGAGCGATAATCTATTAATCGAGGCCGAATGCACCGTACAAGATAATCGCATTTATTTAACCGTTAATTCTGCCCTTAGTCTTAAGATACCTAGAGGAGTCAAGCAAGGCCGCTACGATATCTTCCTTTTAGGTAAGACGTATACCTATAAGATCATGATGGGTTCTATCACATTCGTTCCCGATGTTAGTATGCATTAGGTGATTCATATGGATAAAGTAGAAATTATTACGATCGAGCCTAGTACACCGAAGGTATTGGATGTTACGATCCCGTCCTCTAACGTTATCGGTGCTGGATATATAGCTGGCCCTATGGGCCCTCAAGGTATTCCAGGACCGCAAGGGGAACGTGGTGAAGCTGGTCCTAAAGGAGATCCCGGTCCGAAGGGCGACAAAGGCGATCCTTTTACATTTAACGATTTTACTAAAGAACAACTCGATTCTCTTAAAGTAACTACTGCTGGTAAATCTGTACCAGGTCCGCAAGGCCCTCCTGGTCCTATGGGCCCTCGTGGAGAACAAGGTCCTAAAGGTGATACTGGTGAACGTGGTGCTGATGGTAAACAAGGCCCACAAGGTATTCCGGGCGAAAGAGGCCCGAAAGGTGAAGTCGGGCCGCAAGGTCCGGCTGGTCCTCAAGGAGAACGTGGTTTACAGGGTCCGCAAGGTCCAGCTGGTGTAAATGGCTTACAAGGGCCGCGTGGTGAAGCTGGTCCTAAAGGAGATCCAGGCCCTAGAGGCGAACAAGGTCCGGCGGGTCCGCAAGGTCCTGTCGGTGCTAAGGGTGAACCGGGTAAAGACGGAAAACCGTTTACTTACGATATGTTTACTCCAGAGCAATTAGCGGCACTTAAAGGCCCTAAAGGTGATCCCGGTTCTGGTGGCAGTGGCGGCGGTAGTGTCGACCTTAGTGATTATGCTACTAAAAAAGACTCTGATAATCTTTATTTAAAAAAGGTCGACTTAAGAAATTATTTAACTATGATAGGTGATCCTAAATACGCACTTAAAACTGAGTTAAATAATTATTTATCTAGAAATGATGCTAATAATCATTATGCACAAAAGGGTTGGGCTGCCCAAACATTTGCTTATAAAGGCGATTTAGGTAGTTTTATAAAGAAATCAGAGATTGCTCAGTATGCGTTAACACCTGGCGATGCTAGTACTCGATACATTAATAATATTCAAGCTCAGAATTTTGCTAAGAATGCAGATTTAGCTAATTACGTTTCTAAATCACAATACGATAAAGATATTGAAGCTCTTAAGAAACGTATAGCTGATTTAGAACACTTATAGGAGTTAAATAATGAATAATATTAGATTCGGCGGCATCCCTTATCTACATCTCGACGTGTATCAAGGACACGATCATGTCTTTAATATCCAAGTCGAAGATGATAGCACTAAGGAAATTATCCGCTATCAAGAAGGAACGTTGACTTGTAAGGTACGTCGTAATAACCCTCAAGGCGGCGTCGTACTTACATTAACTCCAGTATTTAATAACGATACTAATTGTGTCGACTTATTATTTAACAGTGAAGATACAACTGGCGTTATCTTCTCCTACGATAATATCATGGAGGAAACATTCTACTACGATATTCGTCTCGATCATAATGAGAAGGATGAGGTCGTTTGTTACGGTGATATCACTATGAAAGCTGGGTGCAGTCAATGATCAAATTAAATCGTGGACACGATAAGAACATTGTATTATCTAAAGAAGCCCTTAAGGAAATCCGTGGTTTATCGGCATACGAAATAGCTAAACAAGAAGGCTTCACTGGTACCGTCGATGAATGGTTAGCATCGCTTAAAGGTGCTAAAGGCGATAAAGGAGATACTTTTAAATTATCTGATTTAACACCAGAAGAATTAAATACTATTAAAGGACCTCGTGGTGAGACCGGTTATACTGGTCCACAAGGTTTAACTGGTCCTCGTGGCGAACAAGGCCCGAAGGGCGAAGTCGGGCCGCAAGGTCCGGCTGGTCCTCAAGGTCCTAAAGGCGAACAAGGTGTACAAGGTACACAAGGTATTCAAGGCCCTCAAGGTCCTCGTGGTATTCAAGGTAAAGACGGTAGATCATTTACGATTAGTCATACATACTCTAATATCGATAAAATGAATGCCGATGCCGATAATATCCTCGAAGATGAGTTTGTAGCTATTACAGATGGTCATATCTTTATGAAGGATAATGGCGTACTTATCGAAGTATTAAATATCCGTGGTCCTCAAGGTTTACAAGGTGAACAAGGTATTCGTGGTGAAGTCGGGCCGCAAGGTCCGGCCGGTCCTCGTGGTGAACAAGGTCCAAAAGGCGATGCTTTTAAATTTAGTGACTTTACGACAGAGCAACTCGAATCTATTAAAGGCCCTCGTGGCGAAAAAGGTGAAGCCGGTCCGCAAGGACCAATGGGTTTACAAGGCCCAGAAGGTCAACGTGGTCCTCAAGGTGAACGTGGTCCGATCGGTCCACAAGGTATTCCGGGTTTAACTGGTCCAGAAGGCCAAAAGGGCGATAAGGGCGAAACTGGTCCTATTGGTCGTGCTTTCACATATGCTGACTTTACACCAGAACAACTTAAAGGCTTAACGGGGCCTAAAGGCGATCGTGGTGAGAAGGGTGATCGCGGCGAAGGTTTCGATATCTTTAAAACGTATCCTTCTGTAGCTGCTATGAATAACGATTTAAATAATATTCCGTTAAATAAATTAGTTATGATTAGTAGCACAGTTAACGACGAAGATAACGCTAAAGTTTATATAAAAGAAGCTACCGGCCTTAAATTCTTTATCGATCTAAGTGGTGCTCGAGGTATCCAAGGTCCTACCGGGCCTAAAGGCGACAAAGGCGATGCTTTCAAATATACCGATTTTACTCAAGCTCAACTACAAGGCTTAAAGGGGCCTAAGGGCGATACTGGTTTAACCGGTCCTCAAGGTCCTCGTGGTGAACGTGGCGAAGCCGGTCCGACCGGTCCTCAAGGCCCTATTGGTCGAGCATTTACTTACGGTGATTTCACTCAAACGCAGTTAGAAGCGTTAAGAGGCCCACAAGGTATTCAAGGTGCTCAAGGTATTCAGGGTCAGAAGGGCGAGCAAGGTGAACGTGGCGATCAAGGTCTATCTCCTAACTTTGCTTTCACTCTCGAAGAAAATGGCGATTTATTTGTCGACATTAACTACGTAGCTTCTCCAGCTACTCCGACCACTACATCTGCTACTAAGACATACGATGTCGTATGGGGAATAGCTCAACCTGGTGCTGCTGGTCCTATTCGTGGTTATCTCGAATATAGTGCATTAAGTGGATTCGGTAAGCTTCATCTCGATATGAAAGTAACCGGAAATGGATCGGGCAACGGTGGCGTGTTATGTACGCTTCCTAACGATGCTCCTGTACCGACTCGTCTATTAGAAACATCTGTCGATGCTAATAATAATAGTGTCTATGTTGAACCTAATAGCCGTGTTGTTAAAGGCTGGGGTGTTGCCGGTAACAATAAACGTTACATTTTGGATATCGTAGGTTTCTGGAAGGAGATTTAAATAAATGGCAAGAATTAGATTAGGCAATCTTAAAGGTCCTAAAGGCGATAAAGGGGATCCAGGTCCTCGTGGTCCTCAAGGTATTCAAGGACCTCCTGGTACCGCTGAAAATATCGATTTAACTCCTTTCGTTAAAAAAACAGAGAATACGACGTTAACAGGCCAGTATACTTTTACTAATAATACGCCGATTAAATTAAACGGATACAGTATTGTCTCTGAAAATAATCGCATTTTATTTAAGAATAACGATAATAATAATGTATTTGCTTTCGATGCTAATACGATTACTCATAACGATAAGTCTTTATTGACACAAGATAAGGCTAATACGTTATATGCTCCGATTGGCGATTATGCATTAAGAACAGCACTTAATTCATATGCGACTAAGGATGAGTTAACTAGTTATGCAAGTAAGCAATTCGTTACTTACGGTTTAAAAAGTTATTTAACTAAAACCGATGCCGATACTACTTACGCTAAGAAAACAGACGTCGGTAACGGTTTAACTCTTGCTCAAGCTAACGATACTTATGTATCTAAGGCTGGTACTAATAACGTAACCGGTACGATTAACATTAGCCAAACAGCCGGGCTCACCTTAGCTAACCATATCTTAGAGTCTAACCCGACCAACCTCGTTATTAAGAATAAAGCTAACCAACCTATTCTTACTATATATCCTTCCGTAGCATATCTTAATGGTCGTGAAGTCCTTAATCAATTTAAGGCTGATCAGTTATATGCTCCTAAGTCAGCATTAAATAGTTATTTAACGACAGATAATGCCTCTAGCACATATGCTACTAAGGCTAACCTTAATAGCTACGTTACGACTACTCAATATAATAACGATATGAATTCACTCTTAACAGCATTAAGAAACGTTAATAACTAAGGAGAATACTATGGCAATACAAGATTTAATTAATGAAGTAAATAGTATTCAAACTAAAAAACAAGCTATTAAAGAAGCTATCACAGCTAAAGGTGTTACCTCGGAAGGTAAATTAAGCAAATTCGCCGACGAAATTAATAAGATATCTACTGGTGAACCAGACTGGTATATCGTTAATAAATTTAGATACGATAACGGTAACGAAGCTTTATTTGTTAGGACCAGCGATAAAGAAGCTATTAATGCTAGCAAATATCAGATGGTCGAGATCGGTGGTGGCGTTACTAGAAGTAATAGTATTAGCAATAGCTTTAGTAATTATTATAATGACGACTTTGGCATTACTAACGGAACTTACTTCCCTCGAGAAGCAGCCTATCGCAGCTTTACGACAAGAGATAGTTCTAATGTCGTATTTGACGGCCATAACGATAATCTTAAACTAAGCCTTCAAAACGGTAAAGATATTGTATTTAACGACGTTAATGCTTATAACTGGCTAAAGGGCTACAGAAATCAGCCTTTAGCCGACTTTAATACTCTTTATCTAAAATCTGACGGTATTAATAATACAGGAGTAGCCAAGACTTTAAAGGACTTTTTAGCGTCGTCTAATGAAACAAGAATGTCGATACTAGGGCAATATGGACAAAATCCGTTGTTATTAATAGATTCATCTATTATGATTCAAGCGATGAATCTTAGAAAAATACCTAATACAGGCTTTATTTCTTATTCTGATAAGACGGTCGGTGCTATTTCATTAATTCCAGTATCTTATACAAATAGTGATAGTTATGTTCCATTTTATAATAATAAGGAACAATTGTACGGCGACTTGTCTCCAGGTAACTATGTTCATTTATATATAAAAAATTCTTTTTCATTAATTGTATTCGTTAGTATAAACTATGTTATCGATAGTAATGGCCAGAAGCATAAAAACATCGAAGTATATATCTACAAAATCACTAGGGCGGATGGTTCGGATATAGACGTTAGTAAAGTCGACAATAAACCGTTCGAACTTTATTTAACTTTCTCTAGTCAAGCACAACAACAGTTACAACAAGCTTCCAATATTAAAATCTTTAGAAGACAAGTATTAGCGGCTAACGGTACTCCAGAACCTAGAGTAAGTAACTTCTTAACTGGTAGTGATGCATTATTAGAAATTAACGCATCTAAAATAACTAATGGTAGATTGCCTTATAGAAACGAAACTACAAATCTGTTTAAGAAAACCTCGGGTGGAAATTATATTTTAAGGTATCAAACAGCTTCTTTTACAGGCGACTATATTGCTACATCTTTAGTAGAAGACATTGGATTGAATAAAAAAATAGCTGGCTTTATTCGACTTAACGATGATTCTAATACTATGTTTCCTATCGAGTTAGAAAAAGTACCAGACGAAATAAAAAATAACCCAAAAATAGACTATTTTGGATACTATGGTTCTTGTTGTTCTTGCATAGCTCCTAATGGTATGCTACCAGATAGTAACAAAATGATGGTATTTGTACGATATGCACAAGATAACGCCACATGTTTCTACGTAAAAAAAGGCAATGCTTATATCACGAATGATTGGTTAAGTACTACCGAGAAAAAAACTCAATTATACTTAACTTCAGATGCCGAAACACAAAAATATTTAACGACTAAACCGTTAGGCAATATCTGGACTGAAATTCAAGGTTTAAATAAAGATGATTTTGAAGATTACAACAAATAATAAGGAGACTTTATGACAAACGCAGAAATTATAACGGCTATAATTAGTGCGATCGGTTTAATATTCGTACTTCTTAAAGGTCTCCATGAACTTGAAGAAGATCGTGCTGAACGCAAGGCTTTCGAAAGAAAAGCGACTTCGATTCTCGATAATATCGATGCACAATATCAAGAAATACAAAAACAGATCGAAGCTTCGAGGGAAGATCGTCGAGCACTCGATCGTCGTATCTCGATAGTAGAGGAATCTGCTAAATTGAGTCATACACGTATCGATAGTTTATCCGATAAACTCGAAGCCCTTCGAGACAGAATTAAATAATAGTTTAAATAAAGGAGCTCTTTATGGGCTCCTTTTATAACGAGGTTATGTATGATCGATAATAACAAATTACAAGCTATCGTACAGATATTAGCTGTCGGCGGCTTAGTTATCGCTCTTATTATGTCGATACTATACGACCGAACAGAGTTATCGACGAATATAGCTTCCGGTTTAGTCGGCTTCATCGGTGGAGCGGCTATTATACGCAAAGGAGAAGATAAATGGCATTAGGCGATTTAAGTGCATTATACGAATCAAACGGCGATCCTGGCTGTGTAAGCTCTGGAGCCGGTGATTTAGGCGGTATTAGTTACGGTGCATACCAACTGGCCAGCGCAGCCGGTAGTGTCGATGCTTTCATTGAATGGGGCATCGATTACGGTGCGTATTACCGAGACTATGCGAACAGCTTAAACCAGTACGACGTTAATAGTGATGCTTTTATTAGTCAATGGAAGTATCTAGCATCGGTAGACCCTCAAGGTTTCTTGAAAATGCAACACGATTACATTAAAAGCGAATACTACGATAAGGCATGTCGTTATTTAGCTAATAATGGATTGCATGCGGACAAACATTCCGAGGCGTTACAAAACGTAATCTGGTCAAGAGCCGTACAGTATGGCCCGGGTAACGTCGTCGACTTATTTAACGAGGCTCTGGCTTACGTACCTGGTTATACTTCTGAATGGAACTTATCCTGGGTAGATGCTTTACGTTTCGATTATGACTTAATCGTCGGTATCTATGAGTCTAATAAAAGCGATGAATGGATTAGTCCACGATTAAGCTACGATGTAAGACAAGGTGTTTACGATCGTATGGATTCTGAAAAACAAGAAGCATTAGCTATGTTTATGAAGGAGATTTAAATAATGAATGATTTAAGTAAAAAGATTGTTAACGATGCGGTCGAACTTGCTAAAGAAAATGCTCTTAATACTTTAAAAGGTCTTAAATTTGACGATATTCAGTCTTTAGTCGAAGCAGAAATAGCTAGCGTTATCAAGCCTTTGGAAGACGAAATTAAAACAACTACTTCTTATTGGGTTAAGATCCGTAACCGTATCTATATCACTGTATTAAACAATAGTGTTAATAGTATCGTTAATAGTATTCAAAAGAAAATTAGAGAACTATAATTATAGGCCCTGGCTCAATAGCCGGGGCTTTTCTTTTTGTCTTCATTATGCTATCATGAATATAATATGAAATTGTATTTATAGGGGGGTAGTATGGGTACTAATGCAGACAAACTAACGACTAGAGATTTGGTCCATGCTTTTTATTATAGGTATGTCATGCCTAATGAGCGAGATTATATTAATATAATCCATAGTTCAGGTATACATAATTATGACCCTATGCGTCATAACAGACAATTATCGGTTTGGTTTAGCTTTGGTGAACAGTTATATTTATCGGAAGAAGAATATGGATATTCTCCCGAAAAAATATATAGAGGCTGTTTAAAAACAATTAGTGAATCATCAGACCCAAAATCGCAAAAGCAATATTTAACATTTAGTGTAGTTATTCCTTTAAACGGAGAGTTATCTAAAAACTTCTATATTGGTCTAGGTGAAGCTTTTGTAAAACAGATTACTTTGGAAGATAATTATAGGTTCGATACTATGAAGTTAGGCATGAGTAGAGACGGTATTATTTATGACTACGAGTACTTCGAGGATAATGCGTATTTTGAAAATCAGCCGGTTTTCATAGTCAAAGCTACTTTCATTTTTAACCCTAATAATCCTATACTTCAGCAATCGGCTAATGATGAACTGCTTGAAGACATTATAACTATTAGCGAGGAACTACGGAGATCATATGTATATGAACTCACCGATTATGCACGGCGCAATGATTGCTTAAATTTTATTAGAATATAATAGTATTTTGTAGGAGGTTAATTATGGGTTGTCTTAGTGTAAACAATCGAAAAGTTGCAGAATGGGTAAATAATTTTAGTGGTAAAAGTCTTTCACCATATGGAGATAGAATCTATATAGCCGGTATTAAAGATCGACGTGATACTATTGGATTATTAGAAGTTTATTATAGTGTAAATGACGAACTACAACACGTAAATAATCAAACATATCAAGGCTTTTTAAGGGCAGTAAGTGCATACGAAGACCCAGAATCACTCGAACAGATCTTAATTATTGATTCGGTGGCGGCTTTAGATAGAACGATACCTAAAGAGTTTTTTACCAGCGTAGATGTACTTATCAAATATCTCAATCAGCAAAACAGTTTGCACCCGCTCACATTTTCTCAATTAGTAACAAACGTTGACCATTATGAATTTGATTCTATATATTTAGACAGTTGTGAATTCCTTGACGGGCAACCTGCTTACATAAATAAAGTTTTATTGGTTTATGAGCCAGGCAATCCTTTTTTTGATAAAACACCTAATTCTGTAAGTGATTTTGACAAACAGGATAAAGCTTTCTGCGAAGATGTTTTAAGTATCAGTGAATATTTACGTCAGCAATATATTGACACATTTAATGCCGCATGTAAAAGATATTAGGAGATTATATTAAAAAATAGTATTTCACCACGCGTTTCACCATGAGTAGTACACTACCTATATATATAGATATATACTATATTAATAAGGCGTAGTACCCTCATCTCCACCATATTAAATATATATGCTAGTAGTATAGAATGCTTGGTAAT
>OGIZ01000283.1_pt1 | contig 38649 bp, 54 predicted proteins | sample 1571911 | NCBI WGS metagenome assembly OGIZ01 (sample SAMEA2582108, study PRJEB24529) | metagenome | biome: Human gut stool | place: China | collected 2011 | reverse complement strand
AACTGGCTCTAACGCTTGGTCTGTATTGTTTGGCGATGTCAAACACAAGCCAAGAATTTCATCGAGTCAAAACAACGCTTACGTAGAATTCAGACGTATAAACTCTACGGTTGAAATCGGCTTCGGTGGCCTTTCTTGGGGTTGGTTTGGAATCGTGAGACGAGGTGCGCCCAGCTACATTCCTCAAGGGTCAGACCGTGAGCGTAACGTGGTGATCTTAAACGTCGGCGGTATACCCGTCGGATTTCGTGCTACAAGCTCAAAACTGGGCGTTATGACGAACGACAAGGGCAAGCGCCTTGGCACTTTTTATTTAGGCGGACCGGGTGATGGCAACCAGCTACGCTTACAATTTGATGATCCAGTGCCTACTGACCGAGACATCGGAGATTTACGATTTACTGATATGTCATATATCACAGATGACCCGTGGCCAGAGACTTTATAGGATAATTTAACCCCTCCTTTTTTGGAGGGGCTTTTTCTGTTCTAATAGACATTTTTAAAATTGTCCGTTATAACCTCAATAGAATGACTATGTTTTTTTGATTCTGTGCTATAAGCAATGGGTCTTTAGATCAAAAAAGTGATGATTAAATAACCATCACTTTTTGTTTTTTAACTGATTGGCGTATTCTGTCATTTTAATTGCGTGTTTCAAACGCATATTCATAATATCAGAAATACCATTCTTATATTTGTCTACAGCTTGGGTGGATAATCCACAATTTTTACTAATAGAATAGGCTGTGGCATTTTCTAGCAGCCATTTAATAGCATTGATATCAACTAACATATTTACCTCACAAAAAACCAAATGATCACTACGATCAACAGAAGCCCTAAAATAAACTCAAGTTTTTCTCTAGCTGTGGTTTTTTTAACATTAAATTTTACTTTCATCCTGATACCTGTTATAATTAAAGCAAGCCCCTATTAGGGGCGGATAGTGATTGCTCACTATCCGAATTCGATGTGCCACTCAATGCTTATGATGAACAAGTTGATTTTGACTACTAGCTTATTCGTTTTAGCTTTGATTGGCTTTTTTCTTCGCCTTAACATTTATTTTTCCTTTCTTTAGTTTCCTTGTCTAAGGTTTCCTCCTTAACCTTATGTATATATTATACAACTAAAGTTACATAAAGTCAAGAGGTTTTATCAACTTTTTTAAAAAAAATAAAAGATTTTTTCCTATTAAATAACTTCCTTTTGCGTCCAAGAGAAAAAAATAAAACTTGAACTTTCTCGAAAGCTATGCTAAACTAGCAATGTGAGCAATGAAGTTGTGAAGTTTTAGAAGCAGTCCTTAAAACAGACCCAAAAAGCTAAAAACAGCGAATTGATTGACTTTCAGAAACTCCCACCGGCTCCATCTATAGCTCCTAAAGCTTTCTAGAACTTTCTAAAACGTTGTAAAAACAACGTTTTTTGTTTTATACTTTCTATTCCTTTTTGAACCTTTTTGAAACTGGCAGACCCAAAAACAGACCCTTTTTTATCCAAAGGGTCTGTCTTTATGTTATTTGTCTAAAAATCAATATAGTTTGCAAATTTCTCACCAATATCATCCTTGGCCTCTCTGGTGATGTGAGTATAGATGTTCATGGTTGTCTTTAGGTCCGAGTGTCCAAGTCTATACTGGACTTGTTTGAGTGTCATTCCAGCTTCGAAGCATAGACTGGCATGTGTATGTCGGAAACCGTGGATTCTAATAGGACGCACATCCGAATCTTTGACAATTTGTTGTAACCATTTCCGTGGCAGCGTTCCTGGTATTGGTTTTCCAAATTCATTCTCAAAGATAAAAGAAGTAGTAGGATTCATTTCTCTCCACTCTGTGAGTAGTTCACTTGTCTTTTCGTCCAAGCTTATCAATCGGTTGCTACTTTTGTTTTTTGTAGGACCGACAGATTCCCCGTCAAATCCTCTCGTAATGGCTTTGTTTATGCTCAGAGTGTTATTGGTCCAGTCTTCCCATTTGAGGGCTAAAACCTCCCCTTTTCGAGCCCCTGTGAAGGCCAGAAGACGAAAGAGGACTTTCTTTCTTAGTTCATCTGTTTGGTCTACTAATTCAAGGAAAGATTTCAGTTCCTCCTTATCGTAAAAATCGCTATCTGTATCTACTTGTTTTCTGACAAGCGTTGTTACACTCTCAACCGGATTGATTGAGATGTAGCCATGTCTGATAGCGTACTTACATATGTTATTCATCAAGCCTTTCATTTTACGTCCGTAAACAAGTTTTTTGGACCAGTCATTGACTTGCTCCTGAACCTGAAGAGGAGTGAGAGAAGAAATTTTTTGATCACCAAACGCAGGATAAATATGATTTTTTATATTCCTTTCAGTCTTGATGTAGGTGCTATCCTGTACTGTGTCAGCATATTCCTTGAGCCATTTTTCAGTGACTTCCTTGAAAGTGATTTCCTTGACAGTGATTTCCTCGCTATTTTCAAGGTCAGCTTGAAGTTGGAGAAGTGCTGCTCTCGCCTTAGCTTTTGTCGGGAAGCCCTGACGCTTTACATACTTGTCCTTTCCATTTTCTTTACCAACATAGACCCTGAACTTATAGGCTGTGTCGCCATTTTTCTTTTTGTAAGATTTAATTTCCATTGCCTTTTCCCTCGTTTATTGGTAAAATAGGCATAGTAAAAAGGGCTTTATTCAAGCCTGTTTTACGCCTTAACAATTTCCCTGTACTCTTCGCCCCAAAATGTCGAGTGCAGGGCTTTTTTTGTTTGATTAATTATTTATCAATGCCTGCTCAATGGCATTCTTAATTTCTAATATTTTAGATTTATCTTCTTTATTGAATGTGATTGTATTTTCATCTTTCACAGCATCAAATACTCCACCTTTTGGCTCAATACTGCCAGGGAAAATCAATTGAAGATAGCCTACTGTTTTACCTGGTTCTTTTAATTGGTAAGCAGTAATCTTGGATAGTAGTATAGATTTTTCCCCATCCAGTCCTTGCAACAAAGCATTGCTGATTGTGTTTTGTCTAGCTATACGAATGAAATGATCATCAATTCTTACAAGAGTTTTTTGATTCGCAAAGAAAAATGTCTTTTCATTTTCAGTAGATTCAAAGAGTTGAATTTCTTCTGATTCATCGTGTTTCTTCCCAAAAATAGCCATTGTTTTTCTCCTTTCTAACTAATTAGTGAATTATACTCGTCTTTGACCATCGTTTCACTTGCGATGGTCTTTAGACTGTATTTTTCCATAAAATGCAGATAGTTGAAATCCCTTACATCATCCATTGACTTCAATTCTTCTTCAAGCAAGTGATGAATCATGCTTCTATCTGCTTGTAATTCGCAAAGCTCCCTGTTCAATTCGTATTGAAAAGGAGTGTGTTCTTTGTGACCAAGTTCATGAAGAGCAACTTGTTTTTGTTCATCGTTAGACAAATTTATATCTAATGCCAAAATGTTCAAAACAGGATTGAAAAATCCGGGGCTGTGCCACTCACTGCCATCAAAATAGCACAAGCTCACTCCTTCATTAGCACAAAGCTCTTTCACAGTCATAAAAATGCACCTCTATTTATTCTTTAAGTGTGCCTCAAGAACCGCTGTGATGAAATCTATATCTTCTTCAGACAATGGTTTCCCATCAAAAAGCATTGATTGAGCAGCGATGTCTCTGAGGTCTAATGGTGCAGAAGCATCACCATCTCTTGCAATATTTGGATTCTCCGTGCGTCCTAGCAAGTAGTCGATGGACACATCAAAATAATCTGCAATTTGTTGCAATCTTTCAGCAGATGGCTGATTTCTTTTCAAGCCATACAAAGAATTTTTCCCAATCCCTAGTTTTTCTTCTAATTGATTTAGAGAAATTCCCCGCTTTTTAGCCAATTCTTTAATAATTTCAAATGTCGAAAACATTGAATTATCAACCTTTCTAGTGAATTGACAAAAAATATTTAGTAAATACGCAAAAAAATACTTGACAAATTCTTGCGTATACGCTAAAATAGTTTTTGTAAAGTTAAAGAGTTAGTTAAACAACATATAAAACACTTCTAAAAAAAGATAGCTTTGGCGAGCGGTATCATTTAGAAAGAAAATGTTTTTAAATATGTCTTTTTACTATGCATTCATTTTAGCAGATACACTAAAACAAGTCAAGTAAATACACAAAATAATTAACTAATTCTTTAACTGTTACAAAAAACAGAAAGGAGTTAGGCAGCATGAGCCAACAACACAAAAAATGGAATGAACTTGTAGAAGAAGAACTCCAAAAGCGTGGATGGACTCGTTCTGATCTTGCAACTGTGGTCGGGGTTAGCCCAGCAATGATTACACAGATGTTCAAGAACGGAAAAGGCAGTGATGATTTGAAATTGCGCATAAATAAGAAATTGCGAATTTCTGAATCATGGGAAAAATTTGAGGAAAGATAGATGGTATTGGAACTATTTGGCCCAGAGTTCAAAGATAAACTATTTGAAGAGCTGGTTCAATTAAATATCAAAGCATTAGATGAAGCTAAAAAAAGAACATCAAGACAGATCACATGGGTCTCCATTAAAGAACTTCAAGCGTCCACTGGTTGGGGAAGAACAAAACTTGAAGAATGGAGAGACCAAGGGAAATTTCAATTCCAACAATCCGGGAAAGGTGGGAAATACCTTTACAATCTGGAAGATGTTCAGCGGTTTTGTCGGTCAATGCAAAAATAAAAAGCACCCGAAAGAAATCAGGCGCTTAACAAAATTACTAAAACAATTATAACACACTGGAGGTATACATGACAATATCTCGTGACATGACAGCCGCAGAGGCAAGTGTCCTAAACTACATTAAAAAATAAGGCAACTCACGAACTGCCAATTGAAGCAAGTTCAATTCGAGACGTGTTTCATTATGACAAGAGAACACTCGAAAATATTATTGAAAGCTTGCGTGTGAATTTCGGACATCCGATCGTTGCAAAAAAACAAAAACCAAACGGATATTACATACCGAAAACACAAGAAGAACGAGAAGAAGGATTGGCCCCTTATAAGCGCCAAATTTTGACAGAACAAAAGAACCTAGCAGCAATCATGGCTGTGGATTTAGAAGAATATTGGAGGAATTAACATGTTAGCAGAAATTTTAGTCGGAGTATTAATTATTGTGGTCCTATTTCAAATGATCATCATCAGCTCAATTAGTGAGCGATGCAAAGAGTCAAAACGGGAATTAAAAAAGTTCCTTAAGGAAAAACAACAAATCGAAGAAGCTCGACAAGCAATGCGTTTCGGATATCGTAGATAAGGAGATTAAATGTTATTAACAATTATTATCAGCTTTTTTTTAACATTAGTGGTATTAGAGTTGTATTCAAAACAGTTAGTAAACGAGTTAAAGAAAATGGAAGATAGAATTGACAAAAAGATATTAATCCTCAAAAACAATATCACAAAATAGTTGGCCAAGTTCTGTCAATGATACGTAAGACTTCTCAAAACTTAGTTCTTCATTTGCTGTTAATTCATAATGTGGCTTAAGTTCATCTAGATATTTTTTGTATTCTTCGTAGTCAACAGAAAATAATTCATGTGTAAGATATGTACCTTCATGAACATTTATCAAATTATGAGAGCTTAAAATAGTTAATTCCAAATCATAACTTGAAGACCATTCTGATTTAAATAATAAGTGAGTTCTTCCCGCAATTCTACTAGCAGATGTATCATTATTTACAATTTTTGGTTTGCAAATTGTGACTACACTATATGGATTTTTATAAATCATCTCCAACAATTTAGCTTCTTTAGGTGTCATATTAGAGAGAATGGTACTAAAAATTGGAGTGATATTGGCATTCTTACGACTATCAAAAGAAGCAGAAATTAATTTTTCAAACAAAATTCTAATCTCCACCTCATTCAATTGGTATCTTGAATCCTCAATAGATTTTAAAACAATACCTACTTTAGAATCATCTCTATATTCAATAGGAATTTTATTAACCTCTTCTTGAATTTCTTTTTGAAAGAGTTTTAAATCGTGTTCTTTTTGAATGTTGAATCTGCGCACTGGATCCAAAACAACATGGAAGATGCCATCCAACACAGTTCCTAAAGCATTCCCAATTGATGATGCGGCAGGTTGAATTAAAGCATCACCAGTATCTGATGAAATTGGAATATGATTAAATTCCATATCGTTGTTATTTTGAGAAGTCATATTAAACTCCAATCATTTTTATTTTTATTATATCAAATATCGAAAGGATTAATCAATGGCAGAAAAAACAAATATCCTGCCTCACGATATTCTTGCTGAACAAGCAGTAATCGGATCAGTATTTGTCGATCCAGATAAGATCCTCATTGCTTCTGAGTACCTCACAAAAGAAAGTTTTTACAAACTATCACATGGCATTGTCTTTGAAATCATGGAAGGTTTGGCAGACAAAGGAGAACCAATCGACCCCGTGTCAGTTAAATCAGCACTTGATTCAATAGGCGAATTTGACAGAATCGGTGGGATGGCATTTTTAGCCAGTCTTATCAATGCTGTACCAACCAGTGCTCACATTGAGCATTATGCTAAGGTTGTAGCCGAAAAAGCGAGAGCACGGAAAGTTATTGAAGACCTCAATCAAACAATAGCCAACGTATATGATGGTCAATCAGACCTAAATGACATACTCGTTCAGACTGAGCAAGCATTGTCAAATATAGCAAACAACAATCAAACTGGCTTCCGTTCAATCATCGATGTCATTGATTCCACACAGACAATTATTGACGAGCGCTCACAGCGTGTTGGTGATGTAACAGGGACACCAACAGGCTTCACAGATTTTGACAGTATCACGACTGGTCTACACACTGACAATCTGATCATTCTTGCAGCACGGCCAGCGATGGGGAAAACAGCTTTTGCCCTTAATATTGCCCAAAATGTGGCAATAAGAGCAGGGAAACCAGTGGCAATTTTTTCCCTTGAGATGGGGGCTGAAAGTCTTGTAGAGCGTATGCTTTCAGCCGAAGGATTGATTCCATCGTACCATGTCAGAACAGGTAATCTCTCTGAAAGCGAATGGCGCAGGATGATCCTGGCACAAGAGCAACTTGCAAAAGGAAAAATCTATATTGACGATACAGCAGGAATTCAAATCGCTGAGATTCGATCCAGAGCCAAGCGATTATCTCAAGAAACTGGTGGTCTTGGATTGATTGTAATCGACTATCTCCAGCTAATTACTGGTAGAGGTCGAGAAAATCGACAACAAGAGGTGTCTGAGATATCTAAACAGTTGAAGATATTAGCAAAGGAATTGAAAGTTCCGGTAATTGCATTGAGTCAGCTATCTCGTGGGGTTGAACAGCGAAACGACAAAAGACCTGTGCTCTCAGATTTGAGAGAATCAGGATCGATTGAGCAAGATGCTGACATAGTAGCATTTCTCTATCGAGAAGCTTATTACAATCGTGAAGAGCAGGAGGAACCTGATAATGTCACAGAACTAATTCTTGAGAAAAATAGACATGGCAGTCTAGGGACAGTCAAGCTGTTTTTCCACAAGGAATATGCAAAATTTTCAAATGCGGAGGCTTAATATGGTAACTGAAAATCGGAGGTACTATTGGCTACAATTGAAAGACGATTTTTTTAACTCGAAGGAAATGAAGCTCATGAGGAAGCTTCCAGGTGGGGAAGAAATCACAATCATCTACCTGAAAATGATGCTTGCAAGTTTAGCAGAACAAGGGAAACTATATTTTGAGGGATTGGCAGAGGATCTAGCTGAAGAACTTTCTCTCTTAATAGATGAAGATCCAGAAGCAATCAGATTGACACTGATGTTTTTAACGAAAAAGAAATTATTGACTACATCAGATAATTACCAGTTTAATCTAGAGCAAGTTCCTGAAATGGTAGGAAGCGAAACAGCAAGTACCCGTAGGTCTCGCAAGCATCGAGAGAATCAAAAAGCGTTGCAATGCAACGCCACTGCAACAAAAGGCAACGGAGATATAGATATAGATATAGATATAGATATAGATAAGGAGCAAAAAGCTCAATCTGATGTCTATGATGAAATTATCAAATATCTAAATGACAAAACAGGATCTCATTTTAAACCTACTAGCAAATCCACTCAAAGATTAATTAATGGTCGTTTAAGTGAGAATTACTCAATAGATGATTTTAAACATGTTATTGATGTAAAAACTCTTGAGTGGAAGAATGATTCCAAAATGTCCAAGTATTTAACTCCAGATACATTGTTTAATGCAAGTAAGTTTGAAAAATACTTAAATCAGAAGATGCCTTCGAGTGCATCAACTCACCAGCAAGACGAAAGGTTAGGGTTTTAATGCATCAGGATTATGAAGTAGGTTCAACTAGTGAACCAAAAATATGTAATAAGCACGGATCCAAGATGATCACTGCAAAAGTCATGATTGATGGATCCCAGAAATCGCTTGACATTTGTCCAGAATGCGAAAAAGAAGAAATCAATAAATTTCAGGAACACTTAAAGCAAGAAGCAGCTATCCAGTCCATTCTGGCGAATACATACAAAGTATTTGATCGTGAGAGCATCTATTCCAAGGAGTTGGAAGATAAAACACTTGATAATTACGATGCTGGAAATAAGCGGTGTGAACAAGCTTTGAACTTCTCAAAAAGGATGTTGCGAGATTATCTGAAGTACGAAACAGGAAATGTGATCTTAAGCGGTCCTCCAGGAGTTGGCAAGAGCCATTTATCCATTGGAATAGCTAAAGCATTAAATGAAAAATTTAAAGAATGCAAGCAACCAAAGAGTGTGCTATTCGTTTCGACTTCTGCGCTCTTTTCAAAAATTGAAGAAAGTTTCAATAATCGAGGAGACTTCACAGAAAGTCATGCTGTGAATCTACTAAGCAATGTTGATTTTCTCTTTTTTGACGATTTAGGAAAAGAAAGTAGCATGAGCGGAAGCCTCAAAGAAGCAAATGAGTGGAGACAACGAGTACTGTTTAAAATCTTGGACAATCGTCAAACAACATTTTTTAACACAAACTTATCGAGCAACGATATTAAAACAATTTACAACAAGGCCCTTGCTGACCGGATCTTCAAGGGCGCAAGCAAACATATTTATAAATTCCCAGAGAATACAGAAAGCAGGAGATATTGATGGAAAATAAACAATTAAAAGATTTGATCACAAAAGTTCAGAGTTGGTTTTATGACCGAAATTTGCAAACGCAAGATCCAAACAAGCAATTTTTGAAATTGTATGAGGAAATCGGTGAACTATCACGAGGACTAGCAGAGAACGATGAGGCTGTAACGAAAGATAGCATCGGAGACATCACTGTTGTATTGATTGGTTTGACGTTACAGTTAGGAATCAAAACAGAAGAAATTTTCCCAGAAAATAATACATTCGTCTTTTCCAAGGCAGCAAAGTCAGAAGACTATTTCGTCTTAATGATGGACCAATCATTGGCAGCATATTTTAACCGACAATCATACCAACTAAAAAATGTTGTTTATGAATTGATGCGAATTTCAGCATTACTACATTATGACTTCGTTGAGTGCTTGAATATCGCTTATGAAGAAATCAAAGATCGAACAGGAAAACTAGTGGATGGTGTTTGGATTAAGGAGGAACGACTAAAATGACAGAAGAAATTTTAAATAACGGTTTTGACAAAGTAAATAAACCTAATCACTACTGTGGGGAATATGGTCTTGAATCAATTGACATTATTCGCAATTTTGCTGGAGGACCAAAAGAAGTCCGGGGATTTTACTGGGGAAATGTCATCAAGTATCTTTGTCGCTATCAAAAGAAAAACGGATTGGAAGACCTAAATAAGGCAAAGAAGTACTTAGACTGGCTCATCGCAGATTTGAAGCGTGAGGATCTCGAAAAGACAGCGATTGTTAAGCAGGAGTGAAAGTTATGAGACATTATACGAAAAACCAAATGGATCACTTTCGTCAGCAACTGCAATTGTTGATTTTAGGGAAAGGTCTCACTCGCAAAGAACTCTCTAGAAATCTTTATCGTGGTGAACAGACGATACAAGAGTGGATCACGAAAGACGACATCAAACCCAACCATATCAAAGAATTGTGTGAGTATTTCGGTATTGAGGAAAAAACATTGATGGGCGATCCGGAAGAACTTGCTGATTACATGCTATATGATCGTGATAAGTATATCTGTACAGGGACTTTAAAAGAATTGAGCAGAATTACTGGAAAAGATAGTGCATTACTCAAATATTACATCCACTTAAACGAACAGGGACGAAATGCAGGACATCTAAAATTAGAAAGGGTAATCGAAGATGAAACGTAAAATCGAATGGCTAATCATCAACTTGGTTTTATTGGCAGGAATTACATTAGTGATTGCTATCAATCTCAACTCCAGATTGGTTGAACAAGAAAAAACAATCAAGGATATGCAGTGGACCATTCAGGAGCATGAATTAAGTATTCAGCGGTTCGCTGAACAAAACACTGCACAAGAGGTAATCCTAAACAAATTAAATCGGGAGTACCAAGCGCAGGAACGAAAGAAAGCTGAAGCAGTCAAAGAAGCTGCTGAAATGAACAATGTAGGAGGATAATAATGATCAACAATGTGACTCTTATTGGTCGATTAACCAGAGATGCAGAACTACGCTACACACCTAGCAATATTGCAACAGCACAATTTAATATTGCATGCAATCGCAATTTCAAGAATGCAAATAATGAGTATGATGCAGATTTCATCAACTGCGTGATGTGGCGAGAACAAGCAGAACGCTTCTGCAATTGGACAATAAAAGGAATGCTTGTGGGAATTGTCGGACGGATCCAAACAAGAAATTATGAGAACCAGCAAGGACAACGTGTATATGTGACTGAAGTTGTCGCAGAAAGTTTCCAAGTTTTGGAAAAGCGTGATAACACTGCCAACCAGAACAGTATGACTGAACAGATGCCACCTAACTATGCAAATCCGATGGACATTGATGAAAGTGATTTGCCATTCTAAAAACAAAAGGAGAAAAACAATGAATAAAAAGGTTATTTTAACAACAGTAGCAACAATCGCAGCAATCACAACAGCAGGAGGAGTTAAAGCAGATGAACTTAATGGCGATCTCGCAAAAGATAGCATCGGACTTACAGCGGAAGCTGGAAACGTCACAAGCGGAACGGAAGCGACTGTTTCAAGTACGCAGGGAGAACACACAGGAGATCTTGGAAGTGTCGAAGGAAATCGAGCAGTTAACGAAGAAGATCCAAGCCGAGGAAGCAATGCAACAAGTTTTGCAAAAGATGGGGACATTATCCGAGTAGAGAACCCAGAAGTCGTGATTGACCAAAGCAAAGGTACAGGGAAGTACCAAGGTTTTACCGTAGAGTATAAAAACGTGCATTTTCCAGACGATATGCAAATCAATCAAGGCGACAAAGTCACATTTAACTTACCAGAAGAAATCACGTTCCAGACGGCTTACGAATTTGATGTAACCAATCCAGACAACAACGTGGTCGGTAAGGCTTCGACTGATCCAGCAAGTCAAACGGTGACTACAGTCTTTAATGACTATTTTGCTAACCATCCACTAAACAAGCAAATGTCATTAAAATTAGATGCCAAATGGACCGATAAGGTTGAAAGTGGCAAGCCTGTCACAGTCAATTTCAACGGTACAGTGGTATCTGCGACAATCGGCAAAGAGCAAGAGATCGGTAAAGATGAATTAATCTCGAAATGGGGCAGTCAAGACAAGGAAGACCCTACGACAATTAACTGGACGATTCGCTTGAATTATGTACGTAAGACATTGAACTACGTTAAATTGATTGACGAAATGAGCGACAATCAGAAATTGGTTGATGACTACTTCGTCATGAACTATGTGGACAGCATTGATCCGTGGGTTGATAAGGGAAGCGCAATGGACTTGATTAAATCAATGTCTAAGTCTGAACATGGCTTTGAAATCACAATGGACCGCTTGGATCGCATGGTCTATATCTGGTATAAGACCAAGCTGACAAATGCGGTTAAAGATTCAACTAACCCAATCAATAAGGTTGAGTTAAAGGCAGAAAATGACGGGGCTACTTCAAAGAGTTCGGCTCATCTAGTCGGTGGTAAAGGTGATGCAAGCGGTGAGAATAAGCCAGAGACAACATTCGAGATCCCGAAAGAATCTCCAAAAGTTGAAATTCCTGAATTTGAAGGGGGAATCCCTGGCATTCCAGAAGTGCGAGAAAAGCCGGAATACACAGAACCTATTGGAACTGTACCGAATGACTCTCCGATTTTGGAAAAGCCAGAGTGGCACGGTGGCACGGTGCCATTTGATGCACCGCAGATCGACAAACCAGAATGGTCTGGCGGAGTGGTACCGAATGAAGCTCCTATGCTTGAATCGCCAGAGCTTGAAATTCCAGACGAACCAGTGAAGCCAACCCCAGAACCAAAAGCAGATCAACCTCAACCAAAATCAGAACCAAAACAAGACAAACCAAACACTCCTGCACCTAAAACTGAAACTAAAAAGGAAACAGTGGAAGTTGTGAACCAGGGTGAAACCAAGCAAGACGAACCAGTCGAAACGTACAGCGCTCCAGCGGTATTGCCTGCGACTGGATCAGATATTGGATTGTCACTTGTGGCACTTGGTATCTCAATGGCTACGCTTGCCTTTACTTTGAAGAAAAAAGAAAACTAATGTGAGGGGGATTATTCCCCCTTGGTTTTGGAAAAGGAGCGAAAAATGAATAAACAAGAGTTGATTGAAAAAATAGATAATTTACAATATTCATTATCATGGAATATACCACGTATAAACAAGGAAATTGTTATTGACCTAATCGAACAACTAGGCGAACCGCAGAAAGTAACAGTGCCACAGTTTGTGGCTGATTGGTATGAAGAATGTAAGGAAAATTTAGAATACAACATCTGGAATTATATCTATAATTGGGAAACAAAAGAAGAATGTGACTTTAAAAACTGGCTTGATCTTGGAAGGAACAACCCGATACAAACGCTTATTAATATGCACCAGTTCGGCTACACAATCGAGAAAGAAAAGCGGTATATTGTGAAGTTAAAAGGTATAAACCCAGAATCCGAATACCTATACTATGGTATGAGATCATGCACATGGAGATTCGGGGAAAAGAACGAAAGTGGGTACTTCAGAAAAGAACACACCCGCAAAGAGCTAGAAAAAGCTGGGTTTGGTGAAGTGTTCGACAGTCCGCTGTTTGAAGTTGAGGAGGTGGAAGGATGAATGAGCAAAATATTTTAGAGACACAATTGTTTTTAGGCAAGCAGGTTTTAGAGAATATTTTTGATTTAATAAAAGATGAAACTATAATTGGGTCAGTTTTACCTTTAAAAATAAATGGTTATAAATTTAAAATTACAGTAGAAAAAGAGGTGCAAGATGATTCCAAAATTTAGAGCGTGGATAAAAGAAGAAAAATGTTTTGCAGACTACATTGAATCAATTCGATATTACGCAAAAGAAATCGACTTGTGCTGGGGAGGAATTTGTGAAAGTGATTGCTTTGATTTTAAAGATGTTATTTTCACTAAATCCACAGGTTTTATGGATGACTTAGGCGATGAACTCTTTGAAAAAGATATCATTCTTTGGACATATTATGATGAATTTGAAGACAGTGGCAAAGCAAAGATTATCTTTAAAGATGGTATGTTCAAATTAATTGATATAAAAACAGGAAATGAAGTCTGGAATAACCTGTTTGACTGTATTGAAAATTGTAATGTGTATCTTCTAGGCAACATTTACGAAAATCACGAATTGCTGGAGGTAGCAGAATGACATTAGAACATTTTTTAAAGTCACTTTCAGACCTAATGTGGTCTTGCTTCTGGGTGATAGTGATATTTTTAGGTAGTAAAAATAACAAAAGGTAGGAGATTAAAGAATGAAACGACCAAACAGATACCCATACACAAAAAGTCAGTGGGAAGAGACAACGACGGCGGTTTATTCGTATAACAACGGAGAATATGAACTGTTTAGATATCTTGAAAACAAATTCACAGGAGAAAGAGTAGAGGTGAAATAATGGGATTTATTAGTTGGTTAACTTTATTATTAATAGCTTTGAAATTGTTAGGTGTAATCTCTTGGGGCTGGTTCTATGTCTTTATGCCTGCAATAGCTGACCTAGTAATTTCTATTTTGATTTTAGTGGTAGCTAAAATGATATGGGATAAGTAGGAATTGTTGTGTGAAAGCGAGGAGAAAAAAATGGCTACTGCAAAAAGAACATCAGACATAACTGTGGCACTTTATGAATGGAATAAGTTAACAACAAGGAATATTGCTGAAGATGAAAAGGAATATTTTCATGATGGCATTGAATTTATTTGGGAAGGCAAAACTCCAGAAATTGATGAAGAAGTCCTTGTCTATAATCCAAGCACACAAAAGATATACACTGATATATGGGTTGATTATGGGGAAGGAATTGGTTTTGAGGACACTGATGAAGATACAGTATTCTGGATGAGTTACCCTAAACCACCGAGTGGTGAAATGATGAAAAAACGAAAAATGCCCAAAATAGACGATTTTGTGTTTGCATTACAAGTAGGAAAGCTTGTAGTAGATACAGCAAAAGCAATTATCGCAGATGATAATCTTTTAGGGAGCAATGGAAAGTTTGTTTTAGACGGTCACACGTTCAACATAACTGTGTCGGAGGTGGAATAGATGGAAGAAATTATTATGGCTTCGTTGCCAAATAAAGAATTAAATCGTTTGATTAAAATTGAAACTGCTGTTGAGAACTTAATTGAAAACGGAGTTCTTGATGAAGAGGTATTTAAGCAGTATTTGAAGGAAGCGTAAGAGGAAGAGGTAGAAATATGATAAAAAAATTATTGATCACAGTTTTTGTTTGTTTGTCTTTTATAGCACTATCAGGGTGTGGAAATAAAGATATTATTGGAACAACTTTTACTTTCAAATACGCAAAAATCAGACTAGCTGACGAACGAATTGTCGAAGGTGAAGTGAAGCAATGGGCGAAATATGACGAACAAGATAGTATTCGTGTGACTTTTGAAAATGGCGAGGTATATTACACTCACTCAAGCAACGTAACACTGTATAACAAATAGATGGGAATTAACATGGACCTACAAAACTTTATCTATTTACTATTCGCACTGGTCTGGCTCACTGGCCTAATCTGGGCCGGTATGATTGCTTTTAAAAACAGGGAGGGTAAATGAAATTATATGTAGTTAGAAAGTATCATGGTCATTCGAGCTGGCAGGACCCTAAACATTCAGCTAAATACATTGAGAAAGAATTTGAAAACAGACATGACGCACTTGCTTACCGTGAGAGTTTAGGTTTGCAAGGAATTGTGGAAGTCTACATCAAAGAGGCAGATGAATGAATTTAAGAAGCAGATATGGGTATTTAATACTAGCTCTGAAGCAGTATCCATTCGAGAAAGAAATCAAGGAACGTATCGAAGAAATTGAAGTACCTTGGAAGCCAACAGATCCAAATACAGGAATCAAAAGCAATAAGGTAATGACTCCAAAAGCTCTGGCTGATATCATCAAGAAAGAATCAGATCCAGAACTGCATCGTCTCGAATTGCTCAGAGAAGCAATCAGCACCATCAAAGTTTTGACACCAGAAAAACAATGGGCTGCAATCAAAGAAGTATACATTGATGGGACTCTAACTGTGGAAGGAGCATCAATCAAATACTTTCACTGTAGTAAGTCTCTTGCCTACAAGGAAGTGATCGAACCATTCTTCAGCAACCTTGAAAAGAAAATCTACGAACTATCTGTAAATACTAAGATCAACATTAATTTGGAAAAAAGTCTAAAATAGGTCCAAAATCGTGGAAAAAATTTAAAATCAAGGTGGTAAAATTGTATTATCGGGTAAAACCGAAGAGAGGTCTCCTTATAGAAAATTGGTTGAGAATTAGTTCAGAAGGCAAGAATACTGGACAATTATCCAGGGACACAGGTTCAAGTCCTGTATTCTCAATGAAACAAGTCAGCAGTTGCTGGCTTTTTATTTTGTGAAGAGAGAGGAGGTGACACTATGAACATTGTGGATCCTATTCGTGATAAAGATGACATCAAGGCAATGAAGGAATACTTAAGAGAGTGGAACGAAAGAAACTATTTGTTGTTTCTATTCGGGATTAATTCAGGCTTGCGTGTCGGAGATATCTTGAGGATACGAGTAAAAGATGTTCAGGGTTGGCATATCAAGATAAAAGAGCAGAAGACTGGTAAGCAGAAACAGATCAAGATGACGAAGACTTTGAAAAAGGAAGTCAGAGAATATATCAAAGACATGCCACTACATTATTACTTGTTTCAAAGTCGCATCGGAAAAAACAAACCACTCGATAGAAGAACGGTGGACTGGATATTAAAGACGGCTGCTCTCGAATGTGGCATTGAAAATATCGGGACTCATTCGATGAGGAAAACATTCGGATATCATTACTACAAGAAATACAAAGACGTGGCAATGCTCATGGATCTATTTAATCACTCATCTCCTGCGATCACGCTGAGGTACATTGGAATTAGACAAGATCAACGAGATAAAGCCATGTCTAATTTTGATTTATAGTTATCAATTAGACACAACGAGTAAAACGCTAATTAGTTTTATTAGTTACCTGTTATTCATTTATTTTACTGGCTTTTTAAAGCTGGTGTGAATCAGACAGAATATAAGATATGTCTAATTCAAGAGAGAAAAACAACATAGTTTTCAGAAATAATATAATGAATTTCAGAAATAGATAATTGAAAGTATGAAATGTTACAGAGGATTTAAGAATTGAAAGTAGATGTTTCGACAAGAGAAAGTCGCAGAGAGTTTTATCTTTCAAAATCATGGAGACAACTGAGACTCAAAGCAATGAGTCGAGATCACTTTGAATGTGTCTGGTGTCGAGATGAGGGGAAGGTAACGACAGATAATCTCGAAGTCGATCACATCAAAGAGCTAGAATATTATCCAGAGTTTGCTCTAGATATCGACAACCTTCGTACTTTGTGCAAGGAGTGTCACAATAAGCGACATCATCGCTTTCAATTTCGCAAATCATCCAAGTTGCAAAATAAAAATTTTCGTTCTGACGAATGGTGGGGATGAAAATTTAAAATTTTGAAAAATTCAAAGACCCCCCGGTCGAAAAAAATCGAAAAAAATCGGTCTCTGGGAACCGGTGGGAGGGGTCAATTGTCCAAATGCAAAGCACTATTTTTTAAGGGGGAGGGGGCTCATGGAAGAATACTCAGAAAAAAATATAAAAGAATTGGAAAACCAGTTACTTTCCAAAATCGGGAATTTCAGCACACGAAAGAAAGATGCAATTCAGTATGAGAAAGTTCATCGCTATCTCTACCTGGTCCGTCTATTGTATGAGTTGAAAGAACGTCTCAAACAAGATGGATTAGTCATCACCGTCCACAACGGCCAACAAAGATTTCAAAAGGCGAACTCGTTGATCAAAGAAATCAATACAACCAGCAATCAGCTACTAGCGATTGAGCGATCATTTGACTTTGAGGTTGAAAATTCACCAGTTGAGAAGAAACCACTATCAGACGGAAGTGATCTATTGTGATTTCTCATCCTCTGATTGATGAATACATCGAACTTGCTGAGTCTGGAAAAATCAAAGTCAACAAAGAACGCTCACTGCTATTCAAAATCATCAAAGAAAAGATATATCCAAGGGATGATCTTTATTTTCACAATGAATTGATCGAAAAATATATTCAGTTCACTGAAAAGAATTTCTTTCCGCTTGCTAAATATCAAAAATTCTTGACACCGTTTATATTCCTATTCAGGAAAGAGGACGGTGAACCTCAATTTGATGAATTTCTTCTTACTTTGGCCCGTGGTGGTGGTAAGAACGGGTTTATGTCTAGTCGAGATGCGTTTTTTATCAGCCCACTATATCCAATTCGAGATTATGATGTGACGATCACAGCCAATTCGGAGAAGCAAGGGAAAGTATCTTTTGAGGAGGTTTATGAAACCGTCCAACGAAGAGGATTGGAAGATCATTTTTATTTAACAAAAATGTCTATTACAGGCCGAGGGAACAACTCGGTCTTTTCTTATCGGACGAATAACCCGAAGACAATGGACTCGGCCCGTGATGGCTGTCTTGAATTTGATGAAATTCACCAATTTGAAAATGATTCTGCTGTTAAAATCCAGCGGTCAGGGCTTGGTAAGATTGCCCACGCTCGCACCTTCTACAATGGTACCAATGGACACGTCAGAGAAGGTTTTTATGACAAGTTGATTGAAAAATCAATGAAAATCTTGAATGGTGAACTTGATGAGTTCCGTTTTTTCCCGTTTATCTGCAAATTAGATGATCCGGAAGAAGTGGATGATATGACCAACTGGCCAAAAGCGAATCCTATGCTTGACGAAACAACTCCCTATGCCAAACGTCTATTAGCTAGAACGAAAGCCGACTATGATGATTTGGAATTGGAACCGTCAGGCAGACAAGAGTTTATGACAAAACGGATGAACCTGCCAGAAGCAGACATTGAAAAAGATGTAACCACTCGTGAAAAGTTAATAGCTGCATTGAGAAGCCCTGGCATAGATCTCGCAGGAAGATCTTGTGTCGCTGGTTTTGACTACGCAAGCATCAGAGACTTTGCAAGTGTGGGACTACTCTTTAAAAATGGTGATGAGTTCATCTGGAAGCAACACAGTTTTGCCAGAAAGCAATTCTTGGATATGTTTAAAATCAAGGCTCCAATCCGTGAATGGCAGGAGCAAGGGCTCTTTACTATCGTAGACGGCCCAAGTATAGATCCAAGATTACTGGTTGATAAATTGATTCAGTGGCGTAAGCTGTACAATATCGAAATTGTCTGTGCCGATGGATTTAGAATGGACTTGCTAAAACCATTGCTGGAAGAAGCTGATTTTGAGTATGAATTCTTGCGAAATCCAGGGGCGATACAGTCGAAGGTAGCTCCAATCATTGAAGATGGATTTGCGAATGAAAGATTCATTTTTGAAAACGACAAATCAATGCTCTGGTATACCGATAATACCTTTGTCAAAGAAGACAAAGACGGAAACAAGAGATTTTTGAAAAAGGAACCGTTGAGACGAAAGACTGACGGCTTCCATGCCTTTATTGCTGCTCTCTACAAGAGAGAAATCATTCAAGAAAGTACTGTTGGAGACTTTCTTGATGTGATTGAAGATTGGGAATTTTAGAAAGGACAACAAAATGAACAAACGAATGAAGAAGAAACAGCAACTTGAACAAAAGATTCAAGGGCTTGAATGTGAGCTTGCAGTAGTAAGCAAAGAAAATATGGAATTGTTGAACAAGATTGGTTCAATCAGTGCTGAATTGAATACTTTAAGCCAGTCCGTGAAACGACATGAAGATATTTGCGGTCAAAATGTCGAACAAACAAATAAAGAGTTTGAATCAATCAAAAAGGAATTGAAACGCTCTAAAAAATCTTTCTTCAAACGATAAAAGAAAGATCCGGGTGGGTGGTAGGCATAAAATTTTAGAAAGGAGGAGGTGCCTTGGGATGGCTAAATTTATTCAAGCGAGAAGTTCCAGAACCAAGTTTTGAATTTGATGAGCTGGAGCGGATCTTTGGAAATCTGCAACTAAAGAGCCTGTCGATTGATAAGGCTGCTGAATTTGTGGCCCGTATCTTTGCAAGATCTGAGTTCAAATTTGTTGAGAATGGGAAAAAGAAGGCTACTGATTGGGATTATCTGCTAAATGTAAGGCCCAATAAGAATGAATCAGCTTCTGAGTTTTGGCAAAAGGCGGTTTATCGCTTATTGACCAAAAACGAAGTACTAATTTTCTTGTCGAATGATGATCAGTTATTGATTGCTGACTCGTACATCCGACAGAAATATGCTGTGTTCGATGATACATTCACAGCTGTGAGTTGTCAAAACTATACTTTCCAGAAACCATTCAAGATGAATGAAGTCATTTTCTTGCAATACAACAACAATCGTCTTCAAGAATATTTCACTCAACTCTTTAACGATTATGAAAAACTACACACCCGACTAGTCGAAGCACTTGCACGAAACAATCAGATTCGTGGAGTACTCAGCACTAGAACGAATGCAAGTTTTGACGAATCAAAACGAGAAAAGATGCAACGATATGCAGACGGCCTCTTTAAATCATTTACGACAAAGACAGTAGCGATTGTCCCAGCTCAAGAGGGAATGGAATACTCTGAGCTGACAAACACTACTGGTACATCAAATCTATCCGTAGATGAACTCAAGAAGCTGCGTAGGCAATTTGACGATGAGGTAGCTGACATCTTAGGAATTCCCACTGCGCTGATGCATGGGGACATGGCTAATCTGGAAAACAGTCAGAAGATGTTTAATAGCTATTGCTACCAGTCGCTTGTGAAGAAAATGAGCGATGGTCTGAACTTTGCTTTACTAAGTAAAAGCGAGTACAAGGACAATAAGCGACTAGTTATTGTTGGTGAAGGGCAAAGAGACAAATTCTCGCTTGCTCAAAGTATTGACAAGCTGATTTCTTCTGGGTCCATGCTTATCAATGAGGTCCGTGAGGAACTTGGCCTTGAAGCTGTACCGTGGGGCGACAAGCCTCTGATCACTAAGAACTATCAACTTGGTGAGGATGTAGAGAAGGGAGGTGAGAAAGAAGATGAAAGTGATTCAGGTTAAAGGAACAATCGTGTCAAACGATGATGCTTGGCTTTATGATTGGTTTGGTTGGGACTGTACCGCTCCTAAAAATGTAGTACTTCCGGAAACTGGTGAGGACATTGAAGTTCATATCAATTCTGGGGGAGGAGATGTCTATGCAGGTAGCGAAATTTATACTGCATTACGGTCCTACTCAGGGAAAGTAGTTGTTAAGATCGTGGGCATTGCTGCAAGTGCAGCAAGCGTTATCGCAATGGCTGGTGATATCGTAGAAATTAGCCCTACTGCTCAAATCATGATCCACAACGTGTCATCACGAGTTGACGGAGACCACAACACTCTACTTCATGAAGCTGGAGTACTTGAAGGTTTTAATAAGTCAATCGCAAATGCTTATGTTGATAAAACTGGAAAAGCATTGGATGATTTATTGGATCTTATGAACAAGACTACCTGGTTCGATGCTGAATCAGCAGTAAATCAAGGATTCGCAGACAGAATCATGTTTGCTGGAGAAATTGCTCCTACGTTTGCTGCAAGCGAAACTCCAATGATTCCACATGATTTTATTGACAAAATGAAGTCAGCAATGACTCCTGATGTTGATAAAATCGCTGATCTTGTAGCGAATAAGCTAGAAGCTCGACAAATCGCAAGTGAGACTTTTAAAAATAGCGAATTTGTACAGAAAAAATTCAATATTCCAGAAAGTCCAGAAAATAACACAAACGAGGCTGTACCGAAAGGGTTCGGTCTTTTTGCATTTTAGAAAGGAAAAATACAATGACAATGAAATTATCTAACAAATTCAACGAAATTCGTCAGAACTTCTTGAACGCTGTAGCAAATGGCGCACCTCAAGAAGAACAAGCGAAACTCTACAATGAAATGATCGAGTCGATGACAAACGAAATGATGGAGCAAGCTCGCAATGCTGCTCACGAGGAAGTTTCAGCGATGAACCCTTATGATGCTAAATTGACTGCTGAAGCTCGTGAATTCTTCAACGACATCGACAAAACTGCTCCTGTAGGAGTAGAAAAACTCTTCCCACAAGAAACTATTGACCGTATCTTTGACGATATGGTTAAATCTCGCCCTCTCTTGCAACACATCGGCTTGCGCAATGCTGGCATCCGCCTTAAATTCCTCAAATCGACTCAAACTGGTACAGCTCTTTGGGGCAAGATCAATGGTGAAATTCAAGGCCAACTGAAACAAGCCTTCAACGAAGAAGAAGCGATCCAAAACAAATTGACTGCATTTGTAGTCATTCCTAAAGACTCTGAAAAATTCGGTCCAGCTTGGTTGCAATCATTCGTATCCGCTCAAATCACAGAAGCGTTCGCTGCTGCTTTGGAAGCTGCCTTCTTGAACGGTGACGGAGACGGCAAGCCTATTGGTCTTTCTCGTACCCTCACTGGAACTGCGGCTGGCAATAAAACAACTTTTGCAGAAAAAGAGGCCCAAACTACGAACCTTACATTTGCTGACTCTGCAACCGTTGTCAAAGAGTTGACCGCTGTGTACAAACATCACTCTGTAAAATCTGACGGCAATCCAGTAGCAGTTGAAGGAAATGTCGTAATGGTTGTCAACCCAACAGATGCATGGGATGTCAAGAAACAATATACTTCCCTAAACGCTCAAGGAACGTATGTAACTGCAATGCCATATAATCTAATTTTGGCTGAGTCAGTTGCTCAAACTGCTGGCAAAGTGACTACATTCGTGAAAGGTCGTTACGATGCATTTGTAGGTGGTGGAATCGAGTTTGGTCGCTTTACTGAGACTTATGCTCTCGAAGACTTGAACCTCTACACTGCTAAGCAATTCGCTTATGGTAAGGCTCACGATGAAAAGACTGCTGCTGTCTGGGTATTGAAAATTAAATAATAGGTGGTGACACCAAATGGAAGAAACAAAACAATTTCATCCGCTTCTAGGGACATTCAAGGAGCGGATGAAAATCTTTCATGATGCCGAAGACGGGAATCTTTCAAGGATGTTAGTTTCATCCGAAAAAGCAATTCTTGACTTAACAGGAGCATTTGATTTGTCAGATTCTCGCACTGAAGAGCTTGTTTTGGAACGTGCAAGATATTTGTACAATGATCAGGTCGAGTTTTTCTTTGCAAATTTTCAAGGAGAACTCCTTGAATTATCACTTCAAAACCACCCAATAGGAGGAAAAGAGTGCTAGAAACAATCCAAGATTTCTTCGACTTAAAAGAAAATGTCGTTCGACACGTTGGAGACATTTTTGAAGTTGATGAGGATCGAAAAAACGAATTGATGAAGAAATTACCTGATTTTGTTAAAGAATATGATTTAGTAGCTTCGAAAATTCCAAACGAAGATGTAGCTGTGGAAGATGAATAAGCCTGAGTTTAAATACAAGAAACCAGAAACCAATACAAGTGAATTAAGAACTCCAATAGAGTTTTATAACTCAAAAGTACTTGAAGGATTAGATGGCCGGGATGTAAGCTTTGAGAAAGTATTTTATACATTCGCAAAAATCTACTCACCTAGCTTAAAGGATATCGAAATTTCAACAGGAAAATCAATGACTGCAAAGATGACCTTAAAAATTAGAGATCCTTTAACAAGCTATCAACCTGACAATAAACATTTCGTACAAGTGAATGATCACCGATTAGAAAATAAAAAATGGCAGATCATTGACGTTCGCCCAGATTATGACAATCGTGATTATTTAATTGTTGTCATTGGTGGATCAAATGACTAGTGGTGCTACATTAAGAGGCTTCGATGAAGTCATCCGGAATTTAGAAGCAAAGCTCGGTGATGCGAAAGTGAGAAGATCTGCAAATAGAGCCTTGAAAGGCGCAGCAACTGAAACACTTGAAGACTTTAAAGTCGCCCTACAAGTTTTTAAAGATACCGGAGAAACAATTGAAAGCGCAACAGTCGGAAATGTAACGGGTGCTTTTGAAGGAGTACCAATGGTTAAGCTTGGTTTTGGTGCCGGATCACGTTGGCGGTTGGAGCATTTGAACGAATTTGGATATGCCAAAAAGGCTCATCCAAGAGGATTCGGTGTTATTCGAAGATTTTCGGAAGCCAACAAAGAAAAATTCAAATATAGGTTAGCAACTAAATTGAAAGGAGAAGGGCTTGGATGATTAAAGACAAGATGTCAGAAATATATGATGCTCTGATGAGCGATGAGGAACTTTCTAAAATCTCTATCAAATCATTTGAGCGTCCTGAAACCTTACCAACAAATCAGACGAGTATTGTTATTATCCCACTAGGGCCACCTATCCAAAGTGACCAGGGAAGCAATACAAGTTTTTCAAAAACATTTCTTTATCAAATCAATGTCGAATCGACCAACCGTATTGAATGCAAAAAACTGCAAGGGTTAGTCGAAAAGGTAATGGAATCACAAGGATTCTATCAAATTGCTGGGGGTCTAGATGAATGGATCCCTGAAATCAAACGCTATGCAGATGCTAGGACCTATAAAGGAAAGAGCAGACTGTATGACGATTATTAGAAAGGAAATTTAATATGACACAACAAAAACAAGGTACAGCGACAGTCGGTTTCAAAAGCTTGACAGTTCGCATTTTGGATGGGAACCAGACTCCGACCGAGGGAGAAAACCTCTTTATTATCCAAGGTAAAAAAGGGGAAGGTGCCACTCAAACCGCAAAAATCACTGGTCTTGCTGCTGATGCTATCAAATCATTCGGAAGCAATATTGCTTACTACGTAAACAATCGTGGGGTTGGAGATGTTAAGGTAGATCTCGGTCTCTTGGATATTCCAGTAGCGCTCTACGTTAAAGCTCTAGGTTACGAAGACGACGATGGTATTCTTGATTTCGGAGCTGACACAGTTTCAAAAGACGTTGCAATCTTGCTAGAATCAAATACTGCAGATGGCAGTGGAGCTTACTATGGTTTTTACAAAGGAAACCTGGCAATGGATGCTATTGACCTCAGTACGCTCAAAGAAAAAGCTGAGGAACTTGCTACAACAGATGTATCATTCGCTGCAGGCGCAAGCACTGACGAGCAAACTAAGAACAAGTACGGTACAATGTACTTTGGTAGCGATGAAACCAAAATCAAGAAATTGAAAGCAAAACTCGGTATGGCAGTAGCAGGATAATAATTGGGGCATTTAGCCCCTTTATTTATCTTTATATCGTTGTAAACCTTTGCAATTATTGATATAATAAATTGTGGAGGTTTTTTATGAAGAATAAGAAAAATACAGTTTTAATAACATTAACAATTATGATTACTCTAGTTTCTATCGTACTTGCTATTATGCTCGTAAATTCCAATAATCAACTTTCTAAGGCACACAAGGAATTGGAAAGCGTAAAGGAAGAGAAGGACAGAGCTGTCATGGTAAAAGATAAGCTCTCTACATACGTATCAAACGTAGATCACGATTTATTTCTGGAAGCAAATGATTTCGTTCTTGGAATGAATTCATTGACTAGCTACAAATTTGGGGACGGAGTTCTTTTCGACAAAACTCAAATCACAATCAACGAACCCAAAAAACAAACGTCTGGCATGCTGGCAATGGAACATGATTCAAACAGTTTTATACCAGTTACAGTAACGCTAGTCATTACAAATAATGATGCTTCAAATATTGAAATCAATCCAGGTAAAATGCTTGTAAGTGATGATAAAGGAAATTATCTCGCATACGACTCAGTTATCACTAATGACGACACTGTTGCAGTCCAATCTAAAAAAAGTGTTGTGATTAGAGCTGGAGGAAAGGCAACTATCGCAATCGTCTATGCGATGAACAAAGACAATGCCAATAATGATGTTAATAAAATTGAATTTTTAAATAAAATTTGGACAAAATGAAATAAGCACCATTCGGTGCTTTTTTAATTATAGAAAGGCAAACAATGTCAAAAATTACATTTACCATGAAGAATGATGCTGGAGAAGATGTACTTTACTCTAGTAAAGAAATTACTACTCGTGATTATCGTGATTACCTTGTACTAAACGACTCACTCACATCAGATAAGACAGAAGTTGAAAAATTGGATCAACAATTAGGCTTCATTGCGTCACTATTTGAAAATGTGACAGTAGAGCAATTGCTAGAACATACTGATTTTGCAAAAATCATTGAAGTGTTCACTGAAATCTATGCTCATCTTGTGGGTGATGTGGACCCAAAGGGGAAAAAATAGATCCTAAAAACGCATTAAAACGTTTCTACAAATTCGTTAAGGAAGTTGCTGATGGACCATATAACATGAATGTCCATGATGTAATGGAATTAAGCTGGGAAGATCTGATCGGAATTATTGATCTTGATAAAGATCAAACCGAAAATGCGTCTTTAGATCTAGCTGACATTTTTGGAGAAATGGAAGCATAAAGCCTCTTTGGGCTTTTTTGTTTGTAAAAGGAGGAAAAATGGCAGGTGGAACGCCACTAGGACAAATGTATATCGAACTAGGGCTGGACGTGTCAAAGTTCAATCCTAGCTTAACAAGTGCAAAGAACGCTGTAAAGTATTTCCAAAATAATGTTAAAGCGCTCGATAGCACATTGAAAAACAATGGTAAGAGTACAGAACTCCTCAAAGCGAAATATAAGTCTTTAGGACAAGCCATTGAAGCACAAAAGAAAGTACTCGATCAAATGAAGCAGAACTTCGACAAGCTCGATCCTGGATCTGCTAAATTTGACAAAGCTGCTGCTGATATTGAGCGAGAAAATGCAAAATTGTCAGCGATGGAAGGACAACTCTACAAAGTAGAGCAAGCCTTGAAAGCTGTTGGACGTGAAAATAGCTTTTTTGGTAAAATGGAAAACTTTGGGAAGAACCTTGTCAAAAGTGGAGATAACATCCAAAAATTTGGCAAGAAAGTTTCCGACTTTGGAGGAACATTAACCAAAGGTGTGACAGCTCCGTTGATTGCAAGTGCAGGATTTGCAGTTAAGGCTGCCGTGGATTATGAGTCTGCTTTTGCTGGAGTTAGAAAAACGGTTGATGCTACTGAGGGTGAATACAAGAAGATGTCAAGCGCTATTCGAGAGGCATCTAAAACGATGCCAGCAAGTGCTGCAGACATCGCACGAGTAGCCGAATCGGCAGGTCAGTTAGGGATTAAGAAACAAAACATTGTTGATTTCTCTAAAACCATGATTGACCTCGGTGAATCGACTAACATGACCGCAGATGAAGCTGCTACCGCAATGGCTCGTTTTGCGAATATCACTCAGATGCCACAGTCTGAATTTAGACGATTAGGATCTACTATCGTTGATCTTGGTAATAACTTTGCAACGACAGAATCTGAGATCATGGAAATGGGCTTGCGGTTAGCAGGTACAGGACACATGGTTGGATTGACAGAACCGCAAATCATGGGTATTGCTACCGCAATGAGTTCAGTAGGTATTAATGCTGAAGCAGGGGGAAGTTCATTCTCTCGTGTTTTGCAAAAAATCAACACAGAAGTACTCTCTGGTGGTAAAAAGCTAAAAGGCTTTGCACAAGTAGCTGGCATGAGCGCTAAAGACTTCGCTGCTGAATGGAAAAAAGATCCGCAATATGCGATTCTTGATTTTGTTTATGGTTTGGAGCAGATCAAAAAGAGTGGTGGAGATGTTACCAGCACTTTGAAAGCACTTGGCATTAAATCAACACAAGAAGTTGACACAATGCAACGTTTGGCAGGAGCTGGTGGATTGATGCATCAAGCATTAGTTAAAGCAAATGATGCATGGAAAGCAAATACGGCTCTTACTACTGAAGCTCAAAAACGCTATGAGACTACAGAATCTCAGTTAAAAATCTTTAAAAACCAAATTACTGATTTAGCAATTGAATTTGGTGGACCGCTTCTGAAAGCAATGAATTCGGGCTTGCAAGCTGCAAAACCTTGGGTCCAAAAATTGGCGGACATGGCTAAAGCATTTAGCGAAATGAGCGAGTCTCAACAACAGAATATCATCAAATGGGGATTGCTTGCAGCAGGGGCAGGCCCAGCCTTATCAATTCTCGGTAAAGGTATCGGAGTGATTGGAGGAATTACTAAAGGCATCGGTTTCCTTACTCAAGGAATCGGTAAAGTCGGAGGTGGACTTTCTGTCTTAGGCAAGACATTCCAACTATTTAAACAAGGTAGCAGTCTTTCTTCTGCCTTTAAAACTGCAACTACTGGTATCACTGCGACAAGTACTGCTGCAGAAGGTGCAGTAGCTTCCACAGGCTTATTGGCAAAAGGGATCGCACTACTTGGAAACCCTGTTACCTGGGGAGTCCTGATAGGTGGTGTTGCTGTTGGTGTGATTGCTGCAGTAGCCAAAGAAATGGCAGACGCAGACGAGAGGACAAGGACATGGGGAACTTCGGTAAACAAGGTCCAGGCCGAAGAACTTTCAAAATTAAAAGCTAAAATCGATGACGCTCATCAAGCAATGATCGGATTTGGTAATGGTGGATCTCAAGCTGTCGAGAATGTCCGCAAAAGTGTACAAGGACTTTCAAGCGATCTCCAAAAAGCAATTGATAAAGATCTTCAACGAACTCAAAAAAATCTTGAAAAAATCGGGGCTTCAGAAGAAGTCCAAAAACGTGCTGTAGCTCAAGCAGAACAGCAGAAGAAAAACGTACAGACAATGACTGATGAGATCATCCAAATCTATCAAAATGCGTCTGACAAAAAACGCAAGATCACTCGTGAAGAACAAGCTCTCATTTACGACTACGAGAACCAATTTATCAACAAACAACTGGAAATGCAGAAGTTTTCTGCAGATGAGCGCACAGCGATTATTAAAGCCATGAATGGCCAGATCAACGACTTGAATGAGACCCAATTGAGAAAAGGTTCTGGAGTCGTTGCCAAATGGTTGAAAGATGAGATCAAACTTTATGAAGATCAAACAAAAGCTTTAAAAGAAGAGTACGACAAAGGGACTATCAATAAAGCCGAATACAACCAAAAAATGGAAGAGTTGACTGTTCAACATAAATCCAAAATGGAAGCATTTGGCCGTGAATATGCTGCTCTTCAAAAAAAATGGAGCGAAAAAGTACCGCTTAATTTTGGCAACGATGAACAACGTAAGATGTATTTTGACCAAATGCGCAAGGATTGGGCAGCACTTGGACTTGATTACGATAAGATGATGGCCAAAGCGGATCAGTTTGCTGATATCGTAGGCCGTTCTTCTGGTATGGTTGCTAAAAGTATACAGAATATGTCACAGGAAACCAAAGATGCCAACAACATCTGGAATGGATTAGTGTTTGATCCTAAAACTGGACAAGTTAAGACCAATGCGCAAGAGGAAGTCACGAAAGCATTGCAGGCCGAGAATGGCTGGGAGAATATGCAATTTATCCTCAAACATGCCAATCTTGAAACAAATGCCAAAATGACAATTGGTGAAGCATTGGTCGAAGTAGGTAAATGGGACAGCTTGACACCAGCAGAAAAGGAGTTGGTAGTTGGAAATCATCAAGGTATGCAAGCCATCCTTGATAATAAAACATTGCTGGACCAATACAATGCTATGCCAGCAGAAGTCAAAGAACTTCTAATGAAGAATACCGACTTCCTATCATCGGGTGAACGTGCTACTGCGATCATTGAGCGTTGGAATACACTCACACCAGAGCAGAAAGAACTGATCTTAAAGGACGCTGCGAGTGATAAGGCTGAACGTGTCAGATTAGCGGTTGACTCTCTTACTGGTATGGCTCACGTTGTCAATTTAGACGCAGAAGACAAGACAAAGAGCGCTATTGCTAGTGCGATGTCTGGCATCTTAACACTACCTACTGATCACAAAACTGATTTAATTGCAACACCAGACGGGGTAACGCTTGGGACTAACCAAGCAATGGGCGCTTTAGGTTTGTACAACGGATTTGCTGTACCAACCAAACAAATTACCGCTGATCCAAGCAATGCAAACAATGCTGCACAGCAAGCGATTAATAAGCAACAAGAATGGAATAGCACACCGTCCCCTGTCAAACCACAGTTAGGTGATTCAACGGGTGCGATCACTGCTGCAAGACAAGCTATTGATAATCAAAACGCTTGGAACGCTACACCAAGCCCAACTAAGGCCATAACAGGCGATAGCACTAGTGCGGTTAATGCTGCGAACAGTGCTACCAATGCTATCAATGGTATTCCAACAAGTCACCACACGACTATCACAGCTACAGAAGTAGTAAATAAAGTGGTCAACTCATTCTCCCGTGTTTTCGGACCAAGACACGAAAAAGGTACGAACTTCCACGAAGGTGGACTCGCAATGGTCAATGACCAGCGAAATGCAGTCTATAAAGAAATGGTAACATTACCAGACGGAAGCTCATTTATACCAGATGGACGGGATGTCGTACTTAACTTACCTCGTGGATCAAAAGTATTGCGAGCCGATAGAACTAAACGATTGATGAAAAATCTAGGTTTTCCGAGATATGCGGCAGGGGTCGGAATCCCAGAAGATGCTAAATTCTTGCGAGAAATTAAAAATGCCAGCAAGCAATTTTCGTTTAAAGATAATCCTACCGGAAATAGCTACAGTGGTGAAAATATAGTTGCTGAGATCGCAATTCTGAGAGCAAGTTTAGAAAAGATCCTTACTGCTATCCTTGAAAAACCGTCAGAAACATACCTAGACGGTGATATTTTAGCGCAAAATAGCTATCAAAGATATTTTAAAATCATGGCAAGGGAGGGAATCTAATGTTCAACATGGTTATTAATGGATTCGACACTGGATCAATCCCAAACTGCTATGTGACAGATTTTGGAGAAGACCAGACAGCGACACCAAGGGTCGAATCAAATACGATTTATGGAGCCAATGGAGATTATAATCTCTACGATGGAGCTTATGATGGGTACGATAAGACAGTAAGCTTCTACGTTGTCAAAACAAGTGAAATTGAAACGATTGTAAATCAATTCAAGCCGGAAGAAAATAAAATAGAGTTTAGTCATAGACCAGGCTCTATTTTTTATGCTGATTTCCAAAGCGCATCTTTTAAACAGAATGGCCTTCATGCTTGGACTCTAGAAATCAAATTAAAGATGCATCCATTCCGTTACTTAAATAATGACGCTACAGTCACATTGGCAGGTAACGGCACAGTAAACAATCCAGGAACAGTATATTCTGAACCTGTCATCACAATTGAAGGCAATGGCGATGTCTCTCTAACCATCGGGAAGCAAACCATGCAACTTACGATTGATACAAAAGCAACAATTGATTGTCGCCATAAAAAACAAAATGTCTATGACAAAAATGGAAATCTGAAAAATACATTGAGAAAACGAGGCGGTTTCTTCGAAATTGCTCCAGGGATGTCTGGGATTGCAGTTTCAGGAACGGTTTCAAAAATAACAATCAAAGGGAATTGGAGGTATAAAGTATGATCTATCTGCAAGAGGGCAACTTCCCTCTTAATGAAGCTTATAGCTCCGAAATTGTTCAGGAAGCTAACAGCACTTATCAGCTTACCTTTAAATTCCCCACATCAGATCCAAAATGGGCATTGTTAACTCCAGAAACAGAATTGGTTGCTGACGACTTGCATGGAGAGCAGTACTTTACTATTTTTGAAGTCGAGAAGCAGCACGGATATGTCACTGTATATGCCAATCAAGTAGCTACATTGTTAAACGGTTATTCTATCAACAAGATCAATGTTGATCGAGTAAACGGAGCAACAGTGATGAATGCGCTTGTTGCTGGGTTCAAACGAGAGACACCGTTCACCTTTTTTTCTGACGTGATGTCAAAACATACCCTCAATCTTAAAGATATCTCAGCGATGGAAGCCTTGGCCAAAGACAAGCACTCCATCGTTGGTCAGTGGGGTGGTGATCTTGTCCGGGATAAGTACAGTGTGCGATTGTTAGAGCATGGTGGAGTCGAGAACGAATCATTGTTTGCCTACAAAAAAAACATGAAGTCGTTTCAAGAATCAAAATCCACTAAAGAACTGAGAACACGGATCCATTTTAAAAAGGTTATCGAAGCTCACGAGGAAGGCAAGAAAGATCAAATCCTAACCGTGACCATTGATAGCCCACTGATCAATAAATATAAGCATATCTACGAAGCAGATATGGAAGTACAAGATCAGGATGTTGTGGATCAAAAAACGCTTGAGGAATATGGCAAGCGCTATTTCCGTGAAACTCTGTGTGACATGATCGAAGAAAGTCTTGAGATTGACGTTGTAGGCCAGGCGGACCAACCAGTACACATGTTTGATATCGTGAGTCTCTTCCACGAGATCTACAATGTAGATTTGCGAAAAAAGATTACGAAATACAAGTTTAATCCAATGAGCATCAAACTTGTCAGCATCGGGTTCGGTGAAGTTGCCAGAACTTTAGCAGACTCTATTTCGGGAATGGTCAACGATTCTGTCGATAAGAAAATGAAGTCTTATGATGCAGAATACGAGGCAAAAGTGCAGAAGCTTGTAGATAATGCTAATGCTGAGTATGACAAGCAAGCAAAAGAGCTGGAACATAAAATCACAGATGGGATCGAACAAGCCAAAGCGCAAGCTGAAGTAGTCAAGCAAGAAATCTCAGCACAAGTCACTCAGAAGATCGCAGCAGCAAACCAAGCAAATAAAAATGAAATTGTAGAAGAGTTCAAAGCTCAATACAATGGCATTGAAGTGAAGATGCAAGGATTGAAAGCTACTACTGATCAATTGAAGACCAGCGATGCAGACATCCAGAGGTTGATCAATGATTTCAAAGCTCAAACACAAAGCCAATTTTCTGGCATTCAAGGTGCACAATCCAGATTTGAACAGACCACTGAAAAAGCTATTTCTGACCTAACCAATGTGACGACTGGTAAAGCAGATCGCTCCTATGTTGAACAGACAGTTAATGGTATCAAAGAAGAGTTCACCACAATTGGAGTTAGTGGCGGCCCTAACATGCTCAGGAACTCAAGAGCAGATGAGGGCTTAAAATATTGGACAGAAGCTAATAACAAATTAGCATTCACAGCCCATCAGTTCTACTTTAATGGCCAGAAGAGGATGTTTGAATTTCGTCCTGGTGCAGTCGTCCAAAGCCCACGCTTTATTGTAAAGCAAAACGCAGATTATACATTGAATTTTTTAGGATTTGACAACAATTCTAAGATGTTCAAAGTGTATTTCTGCAAACGTAGAAAAGGCTCAATCTCTGAATTTGAAGAAAAACAGCTAATCTACGATGGGGAACCAAGATGGACAGATGGACCTGTTTTAGATGGAAATAGAGCAATCAAAAAATCATTCCAATTTAATGTTGGAACTTTTGATGACGGTTACCTTCAATTTGAATATGAAAAAAATAACCCAAATAAATGGGGTGGCCTATTTCTGACTGAACTTGACTTCTACGAGGGGACAAATGACCGTATATGGCAGCCTGCTCCAGAAGATCAAAATTATCTAGTTGAGCAAGCACAGGCCACTTTTGAGAAGACAGTTGAAGGCCTATCCACTCAATTAACTAAATTAGAGACAAAGACCGGTCCAAGTGGTGAACTTGAACAGCGCATGTTGACATACTCTGAAAAGGCTGCTGTGGACGCTGTAAAATCAACCAGACAGATTTTAGAACAAGGATATGTTGCCAAGTCTCAATATACGGAAGATGTAGCTGGAATCACAAGAAGATTCGATGAAATTGTGCAAGCAGGAGAGAACCTGCTAAGAAACAGCGGTAATCCCCAAAATGTAGAAGGTTGGGGGTATTATGACCCAGGATTGATTCCAATAGTAACGGTTTCAACTAATCCACTCTACTACAATGAATCCAGAAAACTCTTTAAGATTGAAAATGCAAGTGACACTACTAAAGCAGCAGCATCCCAACGCTTTAACATCAAGAGGAATACCACATACACAATTTCATTTGATGCAATTGGATCAGACAATCTTAAAAATGCCACATTCTACTTTTTGGCACGAAAAAAAAGCGAGACGGCAAACTTTTCAAAAGTTTTCACTCTTGCTGACAAGATCGCTATCCCACAAGATCGAATCACACGCTACTATTTCACGGTCAACTCCGAAGACTACGATGAAGCATTTTTGCGATTTGACAACACTGGCACCTCAAACGGACAGCCAGCAAGCCTCTATTTTGGGGACATTGATGTGTATGAAGGTTCTATCAAGAGAACCTACCAACCGCCAACAGATGACGGCTCATCCGTGATTGAAACTAAACTAGCTGAATACAAACAGACAGTAAATGGACAATTTACGACAATCACCAATCAAATGGGTGACATGCTGAGAAAAACGGATATCCAGATCACTCCTGGGCAGATTAGTTTTGGTGTTGGTAAGGAAATTAGTGGAAGAACCATCAGTTCCTTGCTAGTACAAGAGCCAGAATCCATTGCTTTAATTGCAAAATTGATTAAAGTAAAAGGGGACATGGTAGTTGATGGATCCATTTTAGGTCGTCATATCGCAAGCGAAAGTGTGGAAACTGGGCACATGAAAGCAGGATCAGTCACTACACCAATTTTGGCTAGTAATGCAGTGACAGCAGATAAGCTACAAGTTGATTATGCTTTAATTCAGAAACTGCTTGCTAATCAAGCATTTATCAGAGAACTGATCTCGCAAAAAGCCTTTATTACGCAACTCGCTTCGATTGATTTTTCTGCAGAGCGAATTAAAGGTGGTAGATTAGAGTCAAATACTAGAGCTCTAGTATTTGATTTGGATAACAGTGCAATGAATATGTTGACTGACACAGCAGTTATCAGACGTGTTTTCAACAACTTTCCTACTCAGTTTATTAGATATGGAACGCATATCGAAAACGGGAACAGATTTTCGAAAACCATCATCGGGTCAAACCGTGATGGTACGGAAAATAGTGGGAACAGGACATTTAGTGGTATTGAAATCTACAACAGCACGAATGAAAATGTTGAAGATTATACTAAGTTTTATGCAGATAAATTGTATTTACAACACAGTGAATACAAGCAAGGTTGGATCATTCAAAATGCTGGTAAACCTAGAATTGCACCGCTAAATGGTACAACATATTCCGAAATAATTGCATCTGACTTTAGAATGATCTACACAGCAGATGGAAATCATAGAAGCGTTGGAGCTTATTTATGGGATCTGCTCACATGTTTTGGCATCCTACAAAGATATGGCTGGGATCTCAAAAATAGTGCTGCTCAAAGTCACATCGGTAGTGTCCTTTCGAAATACAACTACAGATAGGAGTTTTAATGAACGAAAATAATTATGTAGCAATCATCACAGAACTGGCAAATCAACTTGCCAGCAAGTCAATCAATGAGGCTGAATTTAAGGTTCGTCTCACTGAGTCACAGAAACTTGTAGTGCAACTTGCTCAGGAAGTTGAAAGCTATCGCTCTGTCCTAGAGTCCGATAAGGACTTGAAGGATCTTTTTGAAGAAATCAAGAACAAAAACGAGGTAAATAAATAATGGATTATAAAGTACAATTTAAATCATACGATGCAGTGGCAAATACTACCAAGGTAGCAATCAAGCAAGACTTCCCGTACCGTGTCTTTGAGGAAATTTTGCCAACAAACCGCATGACCGAAGATGATGCTGCATTGGTCGAAGCAGTATTGAACATCGTCCGCATGGAATTGGATACATCTGGCGCAGTCGTAGCCATCAAAAAAGAGCTTGACAAATCTGTCGAAGCTAACAATGATGCTATCGCCAAGATTCAAGCTCTCACTAAGGATAACGAAGAAAAAGCGAACCAAATCCAGAAGATCAAAGAAGTGGCAGAATGGAATGTATTGGCCCGTGTGACCGATGTTGAAAATCCACTTGATCCTACTGTATTTAAACGTGGTCTTGAGTTGGTAGACCTTGGTCAATCTGGTAAAACTTACCAACCACAAGAAATCTTTACTGTCGAAGATCCAAATCATACAGAAGCATTTGGTGAAGGCAAGCGTGTCATGATCCAAGTGACCGAACCATTTACTTATCAGGGCGAAACCTTGGATCAATTAAACAGCCTTTTCCAAAATGGTAAGATTGGTATCTGGAAATGGACTAAACCAAAAGAAGAGAAGGAAGAGAAGCCAGGACAACCTTCTGGTGACCTTGAAACTCAACCAGTGGCTACAGCTACACCACAACCAACACTTTAATTAGAGAGGGGCGTGATCTATGATCCACTTTACACCAGAAGATATCTCGATGATGGTCGGATTTGTCGGGATCTTACTTGGAATTTACGGTAATTTTAAAGGAAGTGTCGTGGCACAAGAAAAACGCATGGTCGTGATCGAAAAAGACATTGAAAACATGCGTGATTTCCGCCTGACAGCAGTTAGACGACTTGATAACCACGATGAACAGAATAAGTCTCTATTGATCCTCGCAGAGCAGGTCAAAGCCTTGAGCGAGGATATGAAGGAACTTAAAGCATTAATTCAAAACAAAAAATAATTAAGAGGTAACATTATGAATAAAATTAACTGGTCTGTACGTTTGAAGAATAAAAACTTTTGGCTTGCAATCGTTCCAGCGCTTGCATTGCTATTTCAAGCCTTTGCGGATATCTTTGGCATTAAATTGGAATTTGGCCAAACCATTGACAAAATCTTGGTATTCGTCAATGTGTTGTTTGCATTCTTCGTTTTGGTCGGAATTGTTAACGATCCAACTACTGCTGGACTAAGCGACTCAGAACGTGCGTTAGGATATGAAGAACCTAGCGAAGATTAATATATTTTTACTGGCTACTATCTATTTTTGGATAGTAGCCTTTGATTTTAGAAAGGAGCAGTAATGGCTACTTTAAATGATATTTTAGGATATGCAGAAGGTCTTGCAGATGCTGGAACGGGTGTATCTATGAGCCAGTGGGGTATGCAGTGTGCTGCACTACCTAATGCGATCTCTACCTACTTTTTCGGCAAAACTCTTTGGGGAAATGCGATTGATCTACTTAATTCTGCCCGTGACCTTGGATATGAGGTGGAATACAACCAAGAGGGAAATCTCGATAGTAAACCACGAGCTGGTGCTGTATTCGTGATGGATACCACTTACATCTACGGTCATTCTTACGGCCACACAGGGTTAGTCATCGAAGATAGTGACGGATATACCATGCGGACAATTGAACAGAATATTGACGGTAACGCAGATGCTCTATACGTGGGTGGCCCAGCACGATATAATACCCGTGATTTTAACGGTATTGTAGGCTGGTTTTACTTCCCTGTAGACGGACAACCAGCACAAGTAAATGCTGTCGAGCCATCAGAACCTCTAACAGTCGATTCTAGCGCATTTAACGAGGAGACAGGCACATTCACAGTCGAAGTTTCTGCGCTGAATGTACGTGCCTCTGCTGGTCTATCTGGTGAGATTGTGGCAACGTACACAGCAGGCCAAGAAATTTACTATGATGGTTGGATTGATAACGATGGATACATCTGGATCACATACATCGCAGGGTCTGGTAATCGCAGATATGTCGCAGTTGGGCAATCAGAAAACGGGCGGAGAATTAATAGTTTTGGTTCATTTGCTTAAACAGGAGGTGAATTATGAGTATTAATTCTACCAATCTAAAGCAATTTGAAGGAGGGGCAGTCGTCAAACAAGGCGACTCTGCCTCTCTGTTTGGTTATGAGTTACTGGACGAGCAAATGCGACCAATCAATGATCTAAATGGCAAAAATGCCACAATCCGGATCTTTAACCAAAAAGGAAAGGCAACGTTTGAGAGTACAGTGGACAAATCCAAAGTTACTTTTAAAATCGAAAAGGCATTGCCGATTGGATCATATCTCGTTGAAGTTGTTTGCGATGGCTATATTTTCCCAAGCGATCGAAGCACTAGGCTGGAAGTCACGAAATCTGCAGAAGAATTTACAACAGAGGAAATCTTAACACTTATGAAGAATGATGTTAAAGCAGAAATAGACAAGTACATCGCAGAACATCCAAACGGCCCTCAAGCAGAAGAACTGCCAGACTTAACTGTACTATACAATCTAGCTAAAATTTGAAAGGATATACTATGACTTTAAACACAGAAAAATTAACTCAATTCGCACAAGCTGTCGGGGCTGATATCAAACAAATTAAAACCACACTTGCAAACAAGGCAGAGAAATCTGAAATCGGCCAAGGCGGGATCACTCAGCAGCAGTTAGAGACGGCTATTGCTGGTGTAAAAACTGCTATTCTGGGCGAGGGTGTACCCGAAGAGTTGGACACGCTCAAAGAAATCGCAGATAAAATAAAAGCTGGCGAGAATCCAGATAGCGCTATCGTGTCTAAAATGACAGAACTCGGCCAGAAATTTACTGATTTAGAAAATACTGACTTTGTGCAAATTTACACCACAGCTAAAAATACCCTCTAAGGAGGTAGCGAATGGATAAATTGAAAAAAGCTATAGAAGCTATTGGGTATGACATCAGAAATATCCAAAATAGTCAAAACGGCTTATTACCACGAACAAGAGCTTACGAGCTGTTTCCAACCTACGCTACGTTACAATCTCAAATGACCACCAACATCAAAGAGAAACACCTTGAATTAGGTCTGGACGCTTTGATCGATGATAAGTTAAAAAACGGCGGTGATCCATTCGTCACACGCTCAAAATTGCCAACGGTTGATACTAGCACGCTTGCTACCAAGAACGATTTGGAAGAGCTGAAACGATCAGTCGGATCTGGAACTGGCACAAGCACAGAGCTAAAAGGCCAAGGCTTCCCGTATGCTCTAAATGCAGATATTGGTACAATATATACCGATACAACGGCTAAAAACGGAGCGGTGAAGTGGATCAAGAAAACCGCTGGAACTGGCTCTAACGCTTGGGCTGGA
>OGIZ01000279.1_pt1 | contig 38851 bp, 33 predicted proteins | sample 1571911 | NCBI WGS metagenome assembly OGIZ01 (sample SAMEA2582108, study PRJEB24529) | metagenome | biome: Human gut stool | place: China | collected 2011 | reverse complement strand
GGCAACGATCACTTTTCCCCGTAAGGCAGCTGGTAGAGCACAACCTTAGGAGGCGTGTGCTCTATCCAGCTGAGCTATATGGACGTGTCTGATATATGATTATAGCCCGATCAAAGTCGAACTGCAATCCCTTATTTAGTTTTTTTTGAGGTGGCCGTTGTAACGCAACCTTAGGAGGCGAACGCTCTATCCTGCTGAGCTACAGAGACATCTATTCAATTAAAAATGGTAACAGTCACTTTTCATCGTAAGGCAGCTGGTAGAGCACAACCTTAGGAGGCGCTTGTTATATCCATTTAACTATGGGAACAAATGCCGTATTTTCGGGCTTTTTCAGCCTTTTCGGTCACGGCAACCAACTTTATGAACTCAATCACTTTCGTGATGAATCATCTGATTTCTTATTTCGACATTTCTATATGCCATTGTTCAAATCGGACTCTTTGTTACCACCTTTTTAAGTTCCACGGCTTTAACTATGGTTACTTCTTAGACGGCATGTGCTCTATCCAACTGAGCTACTGGGACATGTAGTCTTTGAAAAACTACGATATATATCTTACCAAACAGACGTTGGAAAGTCAAGGAGGGGTAAAAAATTACCGCACGATTTGCTGGGATCGTGCGGTAAGAGTTTTTTCTGGTGATGGCAGAAAATTTAAATATAAATGTATGAAGAAGAAATTTTTTTATCTAAAACAGATTACTCTGTGAAGATCTGAATCCACTGGCGGCACCACTCGGAGCTGTTGTCGCTGTAGTATCCAAAGCCCATCTTGTGAGCGTCTGGATTTAAAATGTTTGCGCGGTGTCCTTCGGAATTCATCCAGTCGTTAACGACCTCTTCCGGAGTTACCTGTCCCCATGCTGCGTTCTCGCCTGTAGCTTCATCCGTTACATTGAAGTCATCGAGGACTGTAAAGCAGCTTGTTCCATCTGGACGTGTATGGGAAGTAACGGTTGCGATCTCAACGGCACGCTGCTGAGCAGCTGCGTTTAATTTCTCATCACCAAGAACGACTGGGCTAAGGCCGTTGTTGGCACGCTGTACGTTTACGAGATCAAGTACTTCCTGTGCGAATTCTGCTCTATCTGTTGCTGCCGGGGCTGTAAAAAGAACGTCCCAGTAATCGCCATACTCACCACCGTTGTAGTGACCAACGCCAACTGTCTTAGCGTCTTCGCTCATGACCTTCTTCTCGAAGAAGTCATACTGCATCATGTTATCAAGAGCTTCCTTCGGTGTTGCCTGACCTGCGCTGTAGCACTCACCAACAAAATTATCTGCGATATTGTTGTCATCGAGAACTGTGAATTCGCGGCGGCCATCCGGACGCTGGTAGGAAAACTTCTCTGTGAGCTCTTCTGCTCTTGTCTCTGCTGCATTGTCAAGAGTGCTATTTAAAGAAACCGGCTGAAGACCATTTGCTGCACGCTTCTGGTTGATCAGAGCTACGAACTCATCATCATAGGAAGCTGCTGCTGCGGTCATAGACGGAGCAAATGTGCTGATTGCAAAAGCTGCAACAAACATTGCAAGCTTTAAAACGATACCTTTTTTCATAAAAAAACTCCTCATTGATTCATGAAAAAAATCCAAACAAGAAGAGTATTGTAAAGGCACCTAAAGCGCATTTTACAATACTCTTCAAAGTGCAACTGGCTGCCATTTTACAGGCCCTATAGCTTTGCGTCACAGCCTTTCGACTGCTTTGCCGGTTTATGAATTTTTTACAATCCTCTTCAAGGATTCTTTTTAATTTTCGGTTTGTAATTTTAAGAGGCAGTTCAAGAGATTTCCTGAGGCCTCGGGTAAAAATAAAAGAGTGTTGTTTTTGTATAGCAAAACAACACTCTTGATGAGTCATCGTAAGTCGCAACTGGCTATCATTTCACCATATGTCGCCATTTTTGTCAATATCTGACATGAAAAAACATCCACAAAAAAGCTCCCACCCTGCAGGATCTCTCCCGCACGGTGGAAGCCATCTGTTCTGATCTGAAATTTACTTCTCTTCCGCCCCGTCCGATCTGCGTTTCCACAGGATCAATGCGAGGAGAAGAACACCGGAACCAACGCTCAACATGGTCCAGAGGACTCTGTGCGTGGTGTCACCGGTTGCCGGGTTTCCGGCAGAGAGTTTTCTTGTGTTCTGTGCGTCAGCTACAGAACTTGCCTCCGGGAATTCCGGGTTTGGCGGAGTAATCTTTGTGTTCTCAGCCGGTGAAACAGCGCTCGGCGCGTTGACCGGTGTCGGAGAGCCGTTAGAGTTACCGTCTGGTTTACGCGGTGGTCTAGGACTCGGATCATAATTGTCATCACTGCCGCTTCCGCCGGAGCTCGGTCTGCTATATTTGTTCGCAAATACGATCTCGCTGGCCTTGCTGCCGTCTGCGCTTCCTGTGCTGGCAACGATCTCCGCATGAAGCGTATTGTCCTCGCTTCTTAAAATCTGAACCGTCACAGCATAGGTACGGCTGTCATAAGTGAGATTCAACCGATTATCCGTAATCTGCGTAATGCGGTAGATGTAGTTGCCCGGGCGCTTGTAAGTGATCGGGCCGAATTCCACTGTTCCGGTTTCTGCAGCATTCACGGTGACCTCAGTCACCTCCGGAAGCGGCGCATTGTTTTCCGCCTCGATCTTGAACTTATAGTCCAGTGACGGCGGGTTCTTTCCATCTATCTGTACCTTCACCGGAAGGTTTACAGTACAGCTGAACTCTTCCGCAAATGCCGCAAACGGAATCATGATCGTCATCAGCAATGCAAGAAGAAATATCATTCCAGGTAATCGTCTGCTTTTCTTCATACTCATCTGTTTTTCCATATCGCCACCCCCCCTTTCCATAAAGGAGCGGGCCGCCCACCAGGAGACGCTTCTTGCAATGCAGAAGGCACAGTACCAGCAGTTAAGCCGTCACATCGAGAGCGTCCGACAGGCGAGACATGATCTCCGCCAGCACCTGAATGTGATCGACCACTATTTAAACAGCGGGAAGACGGAGGAGCTGAAGGCGTACATTGCACAGTACCGTCAGATGCTCCCGCCGGATACGTTCTGTACCTGGTGCGAGAATTACGCGGTAAATACGATGGTCAACTATTATGTCGATGAGGCGAGGAAATCCGGTGTCGATATTTCCGTCAGCATGGCAGTCCCGCAGAAGCTTTCCATGAATGAGGCAGAGTTCTGCTCGGTCCTCGGGAATCTTCTCGAAAATGCCCTAGATGCCTGCCGGGAATATACCGGCAGCAACCCGTTTATCCGGCTCCGCGCGAAGGAGGAGAACAGCCACCTTGCCCTGACGGTCGATAATTCCTGCTCCTCCGCCCCGGTGGAGGAAAACGGACGTTTTCTCTCGACGAAGCATGACGGGTTTGGAACCGGAACCGCCTCGGTCCGCTCGATCGCGGAACATTATCACGGGGTCGTCACGTTCCGGTATGCGGACCAATGTTTTTTCGCCTCCGTGTTCCTCTGATCTGTGATTTGTGAGTTTTGGCTGATGTTTCAATTCAGGAACCGTGTATAGTAATCTTTTGCCGGATATTCTTGGAAATCCCCCCACAGGGTTGTTTCATGAAGATATTTTAAAAGTCTAAAAAGGTCAGATTTCATCGAGGGTTATACATGCTATACATAAGCGTGTATAACCCTCGACTTTTTGTTCAAGTAGAGGTATAACGTCTATACAGTATAGGTATGCTATATCTATACGGAAGGGAGGGCATTATGCCAGTAACTGAGAAAAAATATCCGGAATGGGTTCAAAAACATCGCGTAAAAGGGACTACCGTGAAAAAAAAGGGGGATTCTTATTATCTTTATAAAAGAACATCCCGGCGTGTAAAAGGAAAAAAATATCCGCAGCCAGTCGATACTTATATCGGCATTATTACTCCGGAGGGGGTAATACAAAGCAACAAAAGGAAGGTATCTTTAACAGCTGCAGAAGTATGGGAATACGGGTTTTCAAAAGCTGTCTGGGAATTGTGCCCGGATGACTGGAAAAAACCTTTAGGGGATGATTGGGAAGATGTGCTCTCCATTATTCTTTTAAGGCAATCTCCAACTTCTTATATCCAGAAAAAACGAACGATGAAAAACGAATCAGATTTTCGTTATCAGTTTGCAGCTCAAATATCGTCCCTGTCCCGCAGAATATATAAAAAATGGGGCGTGGGTCTGGAAGAACTGCGCAAGTTAGAGACCATCTATTTAGTATGTCTGGATAAAACGGAAATCATTTCAAAAGTGAATGAGGAACAGCAGGAACTTCTGGAGAAAATACAGGTGGCTCTGGAAATGTGCTGAAAAACCATTTCTGACAGAAAAACTGATTCATTATTTCAGGCAGATCCCGGATTATCGATGCGACAGAGAGAAAAGACACGATCTGGCAGAAATGCTGGTATGTGTCACAATCGGATTTCTTTGTGGCAGGACAACGATCCGCAGGAGTCTTAACTGGTGCAAGAACAACCTGGAATGGCTGCGGAAACATATGGAATTGAAATACGGGATCGCCTCGCCTTCCACGATTAGTCGGATGCTGAGCGGAATTGATGAGGAATTAGCCTTGTGTGCTTTTATGGAATGGATTGGAGAGATCGTGGACTCGAAGAATACCCATCTTGCGATTGACGGGAAAGCACTCTGCGCACTCTGCGGCGCAACGGAAAAGACAAAATGTGCGGCAACTCCAATGATTTTGAATGTAGTGGAAACTGTCCGGGGATTGCTGCCTGCACAGCTTCCTGTAGATTCAAAGACGAATGAGATTGCGATGATTCCTGAATTATTGAATCTTCTGGATATCAGTGGAAGTATCATAACGATTGATGCGATTGGAACGCAGACCGCAATCATGGAACAGATCCATGAACAGGAAGGACATTTTGTGCTTACCGTAAAGAAAAACCAACCAGAGGCTTATGAGGAGATCCATACGTTCATGGACAAACTGGAAGCGGAAGCTGCTAAAAAGAAAAAAGGCGAAATTCCAGAACCTGTAATGCGGGAGTATCTTGAGAAATATGAGGAGATCAGTCAGAAGGAAAAGAATCGGAACAGAAATGAGTATAGGACTTGTCAAATATGTAAAGATGCCTCAAACCTGACCAAAAGCCAAAAAGAATGGGCGCACGTTCAGAGTATTGGACGGATCAGGCAGGTAAGGGTACCGGTTGAGAAGGACAGCCAGGGGAACGATGTTACTCCATCCAGGGAAAAAGGCTCCAAAAGAGTCCCGGCACCGTCTGCGGAAGAAGGGGCCGGAAAGGATATTCCGTGTACCGCACTGATATCAGACCTTATTCTTACCGCAGAGGAATTGGGCAGCATAAAAAGAATGCACTGGTCAATAGAGAACCGGCTCCATCATGTGTTGGACAACACATTCAGGGAAGATCGCTCACCTGCCAAAAAATCCCGAAATAATCTGGCGCTCATCAGAAAATATGCATATAACATCCTGCGCCTGGCAATGCACGAGACAGGTATCACAAATATAATGACAGAGATGATGGACTGTTTTTGTGACAATGCAGATTTGCGGGAACAGTATGTGTTTAAAGGCATAGCCGGTCTGTATTGACTATGTATAAAGAATACCTCTGAAAAAAGGTACTGTAAAGGAGATAGGGATAATTTGCACTTTTTTTCAGAGTAAGCAAGTATACCAATGCACTTCAGCGGTGTATGTAGCATGATCGAGACTGCTGAAAGCAGGAATCGTTGGCACATGGTCTTCATGAAACAACCCTGATCCCCCCATTATCCGGTTGAAGTTTTATCCTTTGAAAGTTATAATAAAACCATCTATATATAAATATATGAAACAACACACTTGCAAAAGGGGACCATACATATGACATTAAGAGAATGCTACGAAATGATGTGCGGCGATTATGAGGGAGTTACCGGGAGACTCGTTTCGGAGAGTCTTGTCAGGAAGTTCGCGTTGAAATTTTTAAATGATCCGAGTTTTGGGCAGCTGCAGGCCGCGATTGAGAGCGGTGACGGCGCGGAGGCGTTCCGCGCATCCCACACTTTGAAGGGGATCTGCCTGAACCTCGGATTTACTGCTTTATTTGATGCCAGCTCCGATCTGACCGAAAAGCTCCGCGGAAACAATACTCTGGACGATGAGAGCAAATCACTTTTCGCACGCGTCCATGAGGAATATGACCGCACGATCCAGGCGATTGAAAAGCTCGATCCGCAGTAGGCAATGACGGCGGATCGGAAGTAACCGGCTACAAATTTACATTGGGGATAGAATATGGAAAAGATTGCGTTTCAGCTCGCGTGGCTGGGGGAACACAAGGTATTGATATTTCTGTTTTTTTGCAGAATTGCTGGTCGCGGCGTGCCTGCTGATCGTTTTTCTTCATCTGCGTCTGTCCTGGCGCAGGTTAAATTTTAACAAGTCTGACGACAAGGGGAGTCTTAACGGGTTTGACCTCGTGGATGACCCCTGTTTTCTTCTCCGCTCTTCGGACCTTTTTCCACTCTATGTGACAAAGGATTTTGAACGGCAGTTCGGTCTTACGAAGGAACAGTTTAAGAACGACGTTCTCTGCCTTGCCCCGAAGCTTCCTGAGGAACAGGCAAAGCGGCTTCGGAAAGAATATAACGCGTGGGACGGAAAACATCCGATCCTGATGGATATCGAACCGCTCGGGATGGATGCCTGCTACCGCCTTTCTGTGACAAGGAAAGACGGGATAGACCTGTTCCACTTCCGGGATATCACGGAGGAAAAGAGACAGCTTGATGAGATGCGGGCAGATCTCGAGGCCGCCGAGAACGTAAGCCAGTCGAAATCCGCTTACCTCTCAGAGATGTCCCATGAGATCCGTACTCCGTTAAACGGAATTATCGGTATGCTGAACCTGGCGCACCGCCAGCTTCACGGGCACAGCACCGAGGACTATATCGTGAAGGCAGAGCGGCTTTCCGAGTTCCTTCTGACCGTTATCAACGAAGTTCTCGATATGTCCCGGATTGAGGTCGGTAAGATCGAGCTTGAAAATAAGCCATTCGACCTCTACCACCTGGCAGACCAGATCCGGAACCTGTTTAAGAAGACAATTGAGGAAAAGGGAATCACCTATATCGTGGAAATGAAGGACGTGGACGTCCGCTATGTGGTCGGCGATGAGGAGCGGATCTCCCAGATCCTCGTAAACCTCCTCTCCAACGCCTCGAAGTTCACGGAAAAAGGCGAGATCCGCGTGACATTCCGCCAGATGATGCGGAATAAAGACAGCGTGAAATTCCTGTTCCGGGTCCATGATACCGGAAAGGGAATGGATCCGAAGTTTATCAAGCGGATCTTCCACCCATTCGAGCAGGAGAACGCCGGAATCACAAAACAGTACGGCGGTTCCGGTCTCGGTATGGCGATCACAGACAAGCTGATCCAGCTGATGGGCGGCTCGATCTTAGTTGATTCCTACGGAAGGGATAACCCGGAAGATTCCGGCTATCAGATGCCGGAGGACGGAAATATCGAGACGGATCTTAAAAACGCCAGCAATCTTCTGGTCAGTCCGGAGACTTCTGATATGCCGTCTGGCGGGAATCTGCCGCAGGGAGTTGGGAAGTCGGCGGCGGTGATCGCCGGAACATCCAATAACAGCTCTGACCAATCCGTGATCAAGCTTCCTTCCGGCAGCGGAGCCTTTTCCGAAAACGGGATCTCCGGGTGGGATGATTCCAATGACGACGATGCTTCCGGCTCAGGAGCTTCGGGACGTTATCCGGGTGGAAATACCTCCGGCGGCGGTGGAGATACAAATAGCGGCTGAACGACTCCTGTGGTCGATCCTGATTATCCGAATGCAGGTGATAAACCGCCTCTACCCGATCTGACTCCTGATATAAATTACCCGGCTTTTCCATCAGACGGCATCACTACAGACAGTACCGAGCATGTTTCTCTTACCTTCATTCCGTCTTCCGTCTTTAACTCCGGTGAGACACTGTACAATGGCGCAGTTCTCACTGACTGGAAGATCCTCTGTTCCCTGTATGTATTCGTGGATGTCAATGACGAAAACAATAATATAGTCTCCCGGCATCGTCTTTCAGACTATAATGAGAATTTCCGGATCGGCGAATTTCCATCTGTGGCAGATGGGAATTTCACTGTAAATTTTTACTTTCGCCAAAATGCAGATAGCGACTGGATCGAATTTTCATGTCCGATCACCGTTAATTACGCGAAATTTATTGTCCTCGATGATAATGGGACTGTTCTTGGCGAGTCATTTGCCGAAAAGGCCGGGGATGGCATCTGCTTTTTTAATCAGATGCAGCAGTATTATCTTGATCACAAGGATGAATGGGGCAGCCCCGATACCCTGAATTCCATCTTCCCCGGCTGGTCCCTGGCTGAAGGCGGCGAACCGCTTGGGAACTGGTTTACTCCGGCAGGACCTGGGCGTTATGTCTTTTATCCGTTGGACCGTGTTCCTGTCCCGGACGGGCTTACCGTCTCTGCCTCCGCAGGCTGGGATCCGACCCATGATAATAACTGCTATGCCGCTTTTCTGCAGCGGCTGTCTTCCGCGCTGGAGGGACTTGATGTCCTTGCGATATCCCGGCGCGTTACGCGGAAGGTTACTTTTTAAGCAGCCGCGCTATCGAGGCCGCGGGCGGCAGGGATGTACAGCTCACCTCCTCCGATGCCCACGCGTGGGTAGAGGTCTACATGGACGGCATGGGCTGGATCCCGGTGGATGTGACACCCGGATTCTACTATGATACCTACGCGCTCTTACAGATGGCACAGGTTCCCGGTGATATCCAGAGGACAGCGGCGAGGAAGTGGATGCCCCGGATTCCCTGCACGCCGGAAAACGTCCGGACTCCGAGGTCATCGACCAGTTAAAGACCGCCGTAAACATCCTGTGGGGCATCCTGCTGGTCGTTCTCCTTTTCAAGGGAATCGGCATCGTCCTCCTGGAATTCCGCCATCTGATCACGGAGCGGCGGCTTTTAGGCATTCTGGAACTGCGGCGAGACGGAAGCGCGGCTCTCCAGGATCCTTCTGGATTACGAGCCGGGACTTTACACCCGTGTGAATGAGCTGATGGAGAAATACTATTACGGTGGTGAGGTCCTGAAGGAATATGAGCTGCGGCTCCTATACCGGTTCCTGACGATGATCCGGTCCAGCCGTAAGAATCTGACGCTTCTGGAACGCTTCCGGATGCGGTATGATCTGTAACGCACCGCAAAAACGCCCCAGAGCAGCTTTCCCGGCTGCCCTGGGGCGTTTCTTTATATATTCTCCTGTCCTTCCTTCTCGCCGTACCAGCGATCTTTTCCTTCTGATTTTGCCTGGTAGAGACAGGCATCCGCCCGTTTTAAGAGGGCGTAATAGTCTCTGCCGTCCCGCGGCGCAATGGCGATCCCGACACTGCCGGAGATCCTTGTACTGTTTCTTCCTTCTACGGTAATGTTCTGGATCCCCGCGAGGATCTTTTCCGCGGTCTCCCTGGCGCGGTCCTGCTCCGTCTTTACAAATACGACAAACTCGTCCCCGCCGACACGGCCCACGAGATTCTCCGGGCCCGCCACGTCCTTTAAAACGTCCGCCACCTGGCGAAGGACCTCATCCCCGGCCAGATGACCCATGGTATCGTTGATCTGTTTGAAATTGTCGAGATCCACGAAACAAAACGCGTAATTGTCATCCGTATCCGTCAGCTTCTCGCTGATGGCATCAAAGGTCGCCTGGAAGTTGCAGATCTTCGTGAGTGGGTCTGTCTGGGCTTTTAGGAGCAGCTCCTCCATCCTCTGGCTCTTCTTCTGCTCCTCGAGATAGACGTTCGTCACGTCTGTCCTGGAGAACAGGATCATCTGGCATTCTTTATCGTAATAGCGGTAGTCCAGGCGCTTTCTCTTGTAGCCTCCGTGCTCCATAATCCCGCAGGTGAAGCTGTGGACCTCGTTGTGTTCCAGGACCTCCTGGATCCGGGATATCTGCATCTCACGCATCACCATCTCCTGATCTTCCTCCACCACATATTTCCTCACGTATTCGATCTTGGATCCTTCGTAATCATTGCATATCACCGGAGGAAGCGGGGTTCCCGCCCGGCTGCTGAACATCTGGTAGCTGTTATGCTTCGCGTCCAGATAAATAAAATAATCGCAGGTCGATGATACATACTGATTCGCGATGGACCACATAAAGTATTCCTGTCCGGCCTTGCGAAGCAGGATATAAACCTTTTCCTGACTGTCGTTTCCCGGCGCGAACGCCAGCACCGTAACATGGTTATCCGGCAGTTTCCCGTTCATCGTCGAAAAGTTGTTGGAGAACAGACCTTTGCCCTTTTCGCATTCATTTCTCAGATGCCGCAGGCAAAAGTTGTCTCTCATCCTCTCGTGATCCGACGGTTGGATCTTATTTTTCATGTATTTCTCTAACTGGCTGTCCCAGATACATTCTTTTCCGCGGTCTGAAGGATCCGTGATGCTGTGGAGGATTGTCGCTTTTCCCGTCTTCAGGTCAACTTTGATGATCTCCTGATATAATTCCTGGATAGATTCATAAATTTCCTGGGCTATATTCATTGGAATACCCCCCCCGATAATTTTTTAACAAAGTTGTTTTTTTCACACTTGCCACCTGCCCTGCTCCGGCTGGATCTGCTTCTCAGTATCCGGCCAGGTACTTTTTTACTCCATCATCAGCGGATTTAACTGCATGTTGACAATATCCATGTTTTCCTGCGCATCCGCGTCCCTTACGAAGTCCTCCGTGCTCGTAACGCTGATCTTCCGGCGGATCTCATCCTGGATATCCAGCATACACTCTAAAATCAATGGGTTGAAGTTCCCGCATTCTCCGTTTAAGATCATCTGGATCGCTACCTCATGCGGATATGCTTTTTTGTAGACACGCTCGCTGACCAGGGCATCGTAGACGTCCGCCACGGATACGACTTGGGCGGAGATCGGGATCTCGTCTCCCTTCAAGCCATCCGGATAACCCTTTCCGTCCCAGCGCTCATGGTGCCATCTGCAGATCTCGTAAGCAAGCTGTACAAGGCGCTCACTGTGGTACAGATCAACGTTTCCGATCATGGCCGCACCAATGGTCGTGTGGGTCTTCATGATCTCAAATTCCTCTTTTGTTAATTTACCAGGTTTGTTTAATATCTTCTCATCGATATTGATCTTTCCGATGTCATGGAGCGCCGACGCCGTAGCGATCAGACCGATCTCCTGCCAGGAAAGATGGTATTTGTTTTTCTTTTTGATCAGCTGCTCTAAAAGCAGTCTCGATACGATATTCAGGCGAATGACATGTGGTCCGCTCTCGCTGTTTCGGAATTCAACAATCTGGCTTAAAATACCGATCATAATACGGTTGCTGCGCTCTTTTTCCCGGATCTGGGATGTTACAAGGCGGAGCTGGCGGCGCTGTTTGGAGTACAGCTTGATCGTATTTAACACGCGCTGGTATACGACTCTCGCGTCAAATGGTCTCCTGATATAGTCGCTGACGCCGAATCCGTAAGCTTCACTGATATATTTCCCGGAGTCCTCGCTGGAGATCATGATGACCGGAATATCCTCCAGCAGGCGTCTCTCATTCATCACCGTCAGGACCTGGAATCCATCCATCTTCGGCATCACAAGGTCCAGCATCACAAGGGCGATACCTGTTCCATACTGCTCCAGCATCTTTAAGGCAGCTTCGCCGTTTTCTGCCTCCAGGATCTCATAATCCTGTTTCAGGATCTCTGTCAGGAGCTCGCGGTTCATATCGGAATCGTCGACGATGAGGATCTTCGGCTTGATGGTCTGTGTCCTTAAATATTCCTGCATCGTCTCGTCCAGATACTCGGTCTTTTCCTCCGTGATAACCATGTTTTTCTGGTCTTTCGCGAAATACATCAGGCGGTCGGCCCTGAGAACTGCCTCCTCGATACTCTCGCCGTCGCGGGTGATCACACCTCCGATGCTGACAGAAAGGCGGAGATTTCCGTAATCCGCAATAGCGGTATCGTGGATCTTTTCCTGGATCATTTTTAATTTTTCGTTGAAGCTGTCCTTGCTGATTTCTGGCAGGATCAGGAGGAATTCGTCTCCGCCGTACCGGATCAGGCTGTCCGTCTTCCGGATATTCTGTCGGATCACGTTGACCATCATCTCAATGGCATGGTCACTCGCCCGGTGTCCATATGTATCGTTAATGACCTTCAGATAGTCCATATCGATCACAGCGACTCCCGCTGTGTTGGTCTTATTTTTTATCTCATCCTCAAAATAACGGCGGTTGTAGACTCCTGTGAGGGCATCCATGTAGACCATATGGTTATATTTCATCAGGCTTCCTATGAGCTTTTTGCATCCGTCCTCATCGATAAAGTTCTGGCTGTCCTGCTTCTGCAGCATCTCCATCACATACGGCTCGCCGTCGATCTCCACGTATCTCGCCGTCACCTGGTACATCTCTCTGCCGAGAAATTCCAGCTTTGATGTTTGGCCATGCTCTTCCATCATTCTCTGGCTGATGCAGTTTCTGCATGGTTCATTCTTCTGCCAGAAAGCAAAACATTCGCAGGGAGGGGCTGTCTCCATCTTGTCCAGGCCTTCCATCGCTCCCGTTTTTCCATTCAGATCCATCACCGTATACCCACGCACAAGGCGGACGATCGGGAAGATCTGCCGGAGCACTTCCATCTTCTTTTCGGCCTCTTCTCTGGTCATAATATCGTAATCTTCCATATAAACTACAGTTCCTCCCCTGTTCTATGGATTCCGGTTTAATAAAAAAGCATTTTCCTCTGTCTCTATATCTTCGAGATCGCAGGAAACTGCATGTCAGTCTTTGTTTTTTTGGTAAATTCAAGCTGATTCGAATGAGATAATCTGTTTTTATTATACCCCCATGATTCTGTTTGTTGTCTATACTTTTTATCGCTTTTGATCCATCGGTCCCGCCTTGTAAGGTACCAGATTTAAGGTACCCTGCATCCAGATCTGTCCTTTAAAACGGCGGCCCGGCTGCGGTTCTCCTAAGAGGTCCCTGCTGTTGATGCAGACCATGAATTCCAGGTCATGGCTCTCGATCTTCATGCGATAAATCTCTTCTTTTGTATAAATATTTCGGATTTTCTCAACTTCTTTGATTTCTCCGATAATGGAATACTGGTCGCACTCCACTCCGCAGGGCATGAAGCAGGAGTCGATAATGGAGTAGAGATCTTCCTTCATGGCTCTTCTGGAGATCTGGGAATAGAGGTCAATATCCTCGATGGTCAGGGTCTCCATGGCGTCCTCGTCCCCGTTTTTTGCGGCCTCGATCAGGCTGCTGCGTTCTTTTGCGGAAACTTTTGCCTTCTGGATCTGTTTCTGGCTTTTCTTGATTGGAAGAAGGACCTTTCCGCCGATGGACATGCCAGAAAAGCAGACCGATCCGATTCTGGAGTGGTGCTCTTTATCCAGCATTTTCTCCCGGAAATCCAGGAAATTCTGGATGTAGAAGATCAGCGTGATGCCAACTCTATTCTCATCCACCATGCCGGCGTATGTCTCTTTCTCCGTGTGTCTCTGGACGGAGCACTCCTCCGTGGAGCCGACGACATTGCTCTCCAGGTACGGGAAGTAGTATTCCCGCTCGAAATTCCCCTCTTCCTTCAGTTCTCCGACGATCGAGATTCCAAGTCCCGGGGCGACTTCCGTGCGCATTTCGCACACGTTGCTCTCCTCATCGACCTGGACGCACTTCGTCACCGACGGCTGCCGTTCCAGCAGATCCAGAAGCTTGTCGATATCCTTTTTCTTTGTATACATGCTGAAACCAGCTGCACGTAAATATTTATGCATATGGATCAATAATCTCCTTTATCCTCGCCGTTGAAATCATCCGGAATCGCATCAAAATCCTCAATGTTGTCTGTCTCGATCTCAACCTCTTCCACATCGTATGCGTCCGCATACTGCTTTACACGTTCTTCTTCATCGTCACGGCGCTCTGCCTGGCGTTTTCTCAGTTCTTTCATGCGCTCGCTCTTCTTACGCTCGCTGCTCGGAACCTCGATATCCTGCTCTCCGGAGCCGCCTTTTAACTCTTTTTTCCTGCCGTTTTCGGCCTTTTCCTTTATTGCAAGGCGCTCATCCATAGTCGGGCGCTTTACATAGCCCAGGGCCTGCTCCAGCGCTTCCTGCTCTTCTCCGCCGAGGAGAACTTCTGTCGCACCTTCCTCTACCTCTTTTAAGTAAATGTAGCAGCCCTCACGGCTGTGAACAACATCCAGTACGAAACCACTGTTGTTGTTGTCCAACATTGCGATAACAAAGCTTAAGTTGCCGCCCATGCCCTTGAACGCGTTATACTTGACGTATCCGAATTTCTGGAATGAGGACTTAATCTGCTTGGACAGCTGTTTCATTGCATCCTTGCTGGCCCGGTCTTTCGCCTGCAGCTTCTCCATCTCATCCATCATGTCCATGATCGTATCTTCCAGTGTCTCCGCGTCTTTTCCGCGCATGAAGATATCGTATCTGCGGTACAGTTTATTGAGCTTCACAATACAAATGATCACCACGATCAATAATACCAATGACAGGATTGAAAATCCGATGATCAGTGCCATTGGATCGATGGGAAGATTGTATAACATACTGTTTTCCATATTTTATTTTCTGTCCTTCCGTATGTGTCTGTGCGTTTCGTGATTCTAGTCTTTTTAGTTCAATTTTTTCCTGTTCGTCAGCTTCCTTTTCATTTAGCTTTCATCTTGGGCAAATGCTTGCTTTCTGCTTTTTGCTAAATTTCAGGAAACCCTGAATACAGTCGGCTTTTTCAGCATTTTCTTTCCAAAAATCCCATCAGCGAAGCTGATCTGGAATGGATTTTTGCGTGTAACTATGAAGATACTGAATCGTTACGCTGGATTATTGATTGGTTATGCCCTCAAGGATTCCATGAGCTCGATCAGGCGCTCTAACTCTTCCTGGGAGTAATACTCGATCTCGATTCTTCCTTTATTTTTGTCTTTCTGGTTGATGACAACCTTCGTGCCCATGATGGACTTTAATTTGTCCTCCACCTGGCGGTAGATCAGATCGATATCCGGTCCTTTTTCCGGCTTCTTTTCCTTCGGCGGGCGGTTCATCATCTTCACAAGCTTTTCCACGTCGCGGACGCTTAATTTTTCCTCGTTGATCTTCACCGCAACCTGGTACTGGCGTTCGCCTTCCTCAAGACCAAGAAGCGCTCTCGCATGTCCACTGGAGATCTTTCCGTCTGCCAGCATATCCTGTACACGGACATCAAGCTTCAGAAGACGCATGCTGTTTGTGATCGTTGCGCGGTTCTTGGATACGCGGTTCGCAATCTCTTCCTGTGTGAGATGGAACTCCTGGATCAGCTGCTGGAACGCCTGTGCTTCCTCGATCGGATTCAGATCCGCACGCTGGACGTTCTCGATCAGCGCGATCTCCATCGTCTGCTGCTTATCATACTCGCGGATCAGCACCGGGACATCCGTGATCCCCGCAAGCTTTGCGGCGCGCCAACGGCGCTCACCGGCGATGATCTCGTAGTGATTGCCCTTTTTCTGGACGATCAACGGCTGTAAAATTCCATACTGCCTGATAGAGTCCGCCAGCTCCTGAAGACTTTCTTCGTCGAAATTCTTTCGCGGCTGCTCACTGTTCGGCTCGATCAGGTTAAGCTTTAGTGTCTGCTCTACCGGTTTTTCTACGATCTTTTCAACGGGTTTTTCTACCACTTTTTCAACGATCTTCTCGACCGGTTTCTCAACGATTTTCTCAACGATCTTCTCAACCGGTTTCTCAACGATTTTCTCGACGATCTTTTCGACCGGTTTCTCAACGATCTTCTCAACCACTTTTTCTACGACAACCGGCTCAGAATTACCGGCATTCCGGGAATTATTCTTTTTAGCTGCGTCAGTGCTTACAGCCGTATTTCCTGCTTTCTTTGCTGCTTTTCCGCTGTCACTCTCTGCCCCGGTTCCATTTTTTTCTGTATTTTTAGCAGTTCCCTGATTTGCCATCAGGTGCTCTTTTCTCTCACTTCTGCTTACTTTTTCCGCAGCGTTCTCTTTCGTGGTTGTAACTTCTTCCCCGAAGAACGCGCCTAAACCTTTACCTAAACCACGCTTCGCCATTATAATTCCTCTCCTCTGCTGATGACTTCCGCTGCTAAAAGTCTGTAGCTCTCTGCTCCTGATGACCGGCTGTCGTAGAGATTGATTGGCATACCGTAGCTCGGTGCTTCAGCCAGTCTGACATTTCTCGGAATAATTGTCTTGTAAATATTTTCATTCAGATGCTCTTTTACGTTCTCTACGACTTCCAGGGACAGATTTGTTCTGGAATCATACATCGTAAACACAACACCCTCTACTTCCAATGTCGGATTCAGCTTTTTCTGAACAAGATTTACTGTTTTTAACACCTGACTTAATCCTTCCAGTGCGTAATATTCACATTGGATCGGGACAAGCACCGTATTTGCCGCGGTCAGCGCATTGATTGTAAGAAGGTTCAAAGACGGTGGGCAGTCAATGATGATAAAATCATATTTTCCATGCAACAGTTCAAGATTTTTCTTGAGAATGTTCTCCTTTTCTTCCATATCAAGAAGCTCGATCTCTGCTCCCGCCAGGTCGACATCCGACGGCATCACATCCAGTCGCTCCTGGATGCTGGGATTGATGCACTCTTCCACGGTGCACTCCTCCATCAGCAGTTCATATACAGTATTGTCAATATTTCCTTTTTCCAATCCAAGCCCGCTTGTCGTATTTCCCTGCGGATCAAAGTCCACAGTTAACACTCTCTGCCCTGCTTCAGCCAGGCAGGCCGACAAATTAATAGCTGTCGTCGTCTTTCCGACACCGCCTTTTTGATTTGTAATTGCAATAATACGTCCCATACCTCTATCCTTTCCGCAGGTCAGCTCTACTCTTTTTATCGTGTATCTCTCTCGATTCAGCCCAGATTTACCATAAAATCCGTTTTTTACGGGCTTTTCTCTATTTTTCTTCTACTATTTACTATCAAAACATTAGCGAAACTTAGTATAACACAATTTTTCCTATTTTCCTATTGATTTACCCTATAAAATTAAAAATGTTTCACGTGAAACATTTTTGCAAACCCTACAAGCCATATTTTCTGAGTTCCGTGGGGCAAGTGTTTCACGTGAAACACTATACTCTCTTCTCTATTTTTCTTCTTGTGGTTCATTGATGTTTCACGTGAAACATTATGATTTTTATCGTTATCTTTTCACTATACCCTTTTTCCTTTATTTGGTCTTTTCTTTTGACCATTCTTTTGGCTTTTCTTTTGGTCTTCCGTTTGGTCCTTCTTTTAGTTCTTCTTTTAATTCTTCTTTTAGTTCCTCTTTTGATTCTTCTTTTGGTCTTCCTTTGGCGTTTCTTTTGGTCTTTCTTCTGGTCTTTCTTTTTCCTTTCTATGTGTTCTGTTTTGCTCCCCACAAATTTTTCACGTGAAACATTCATATTTATCGCTATTCGCCTTTCGCAAACGGTAACGCATATTCTTCAGAAACATTTCACACTTTCGCCTGTTGTATCTCTCTGGCAATTATATTATAATACAATCAGGGTTTGCCTTAGAGAAAAGTGATAAAACTACTGCTCTTCTCTCACAGCATTCCCACTATAATTTCTATATTCCATCATCTAATTTCGAGGTGAATTTATGAAAGCAAAAAATAAAATCATCACTGCTGTTCTCCTGTCCGCCGGTGCGGCTGTCGGAACTGCGCTGATCAATAAATACATCAAAATGTCTGCCGTTGCAAGAAATCTTCTTACCCAGCCGGAACCACGTTGCTATCGTTGGAGACTCGGCAATATCTACTATACAAAAACAGGAACCGGAAAGCCGCTTCTTCTCGTTCACGACCTGACACATGCGTCCAGCAGCTGCGAGTGGGATTCCCTGATTCCGCTTTTAAAAGAATACTACACGGTTTACACCATCGACCTTTTAGGCTGTGGCCGTTCCGAAAAGCCAAACCTTACTTACACGAATTTTCTCTATGTGCAGCTGTTAAATGATTTCGTAAAATCCGAGATCGGCCGCCGCACAAATATTGTCGCCACCGGTGCGTCCGCTCCGATCGTGACAATGGCCTGTGGATACAATCCGGATCTCTTTGAGCAGATGATGTTCATCAACCCGGATTCTCTCCTCTCCTGCAGTCATATTCCTGGAAAATCCGCAAAATGTTATAAGTTTATCCTTGATCTCCCGATCATCGGAACACTTCTCTACAATTTTGCATCCGCAAGAAGTATAATTTCCAAGACCTTCTCCGAGAGTTACTTCTATAACCCGTACGATGTGAATCCGCATAACATCGACAAATACCACGAGTCTGCCCACCTTGGCGACTCCCCGAAATCTGTCTACGCCAGCGTCCAGTGTAACTACACAAAATGTAATATTACAAAGACTCTGGAAAAGATTGACAACAGCATCTACATTCTCGGCGGTGAAGCCGAACCGGACATCGACCTGACGATCAAAGAATACACTAAATGCAACCCGGCAATCGAGTCCAGCACCATTGCCAACACCAGGCATCTTCCTCAGCTCGAAAACCCAGAGGAAGTCAGCGCAACCGTGCAGATGTTCTTCAACTAGTTTCACACAACCATATTTCAATGTTTCACGTGAAACATTCCTATTAACTACAAAAAGGCGCCGCTGCTTTTCTTCTGACAGCGACGCCTGATCTATTTCTATTGCGTTCTAATGATTTATCTATTTCTGTTCTGTTATAAATCCACCGATGTTCCATCGCAAATGTTTCACGTGAAACATCGTAACATTTTTATCTCCTTCATTCTAAAAAAAGAACCCCATTATCCTAAATTATAAAGATAATGAAGTCCTCAATTTTTCTTTAAGTTTTACTTTAACGGTTCCTTCCCCGGAAGTCCCGCTTTTCTCGGATATTTCTTCGCTGTAATCGCAATCTTCTTTACCGGAACAAAGGTGCGTTCCACGTCCGCCTCCGGAAGAATTTTTACGATAATATCCTTCATCTCTCCGCCAAGCTTCTTCACAGCAGATCTCGCCTGGGCGATCTCCTCGTCAGCTTTCCCGGATTTATATGGAATAAAATATCCGCCCTTTTTCACAAACGGGATGCAGTACTCGGAAAGAGTGGACATATTTGCCACCGCCCGGGATACGCAGATGTCGTACTGTTCCCGGTATTTCGCATCGCGTCCGTAGTCCTCAGCACGTCCATGGACAGCAGTAATATCCGTAAGTCCCAGTGCCTCGATCACCTCATTTAAGAATCCCACTCTCTTATTTAAAGAATCAAGCAGAGTGATCTTAAGCCACGGAAATGCGATCTTTAACGGAATTCCCGGAAATCCTGCACCCGTCCCCACATCGATACAGCTGTATTCTACGGATCCGTCAAGCTTTAACCCAAGCTCCGGTGCTGCCAGAACAAGCAGAAGGCTGTCCACAAAATGCTTCGTGATCACATCGGAAAGCTCTGTGATCGCCGTGAGGTTCATCACCTTATTCTTCTCGATCAGCATCTCATAATATTTAAAAAACTGCTCTTTCTGCTGATCCGAAAGCTCGATTCCAAGATCCGCGCAGCCCTGATCCAATAATTTTACAAATTCATCTGTCATCAAATTATTTCCTTCCCATCTGCTCTAAATGCACCATCAGGACAGAGATATCTGCCGGTGAAACGCCGGAAATTCTCGATGCCTGTCCGATATTCTCCGGCTTATAGAGATTCAGCTTCTGGACAGCCTCTCTTCTTAAACTGTTTACCGTTGTATAGTCGAGATCCGCCGGGATTTTTCTTCCCTCAAGCTTCTTAAACTGTGCCACCTGCTGCTTCTGTCTGCGGATATATCCGTCATATTTCAGATTTATGTCAACCTGTTCCCGCACATCCGCCGGAAGCTCCGGCCTCTTTTCATCTAACTCCGCCAGCATCCCATAATTTAATTCTGGTCTCTTAATGAGCTCCGCCAGTGTACTTCCGGACTTTAACGCCGTACTTCCATGAGCCTCCAGGAACGTCTGAACCTTCTCGTTCGCACCGATATTCGTCTTCTCGAGACGTGCGATCTCCGCCTCAATGGCCTTTTCTTTCCAAAGTACATACTCGTACTGTTCATCGGATACAAGACCGATCTCATGTCCGATCCCGCGAAGTCTGAGATCCGCATTGTCCTGACGCAGGAGCAGACGGTACTCCGCTCTCGATGTCATCATGCGGTACGGCTCATGATTTTCCTTCGTCACAAGGTCATCGATGAGAACCCCGATGTACGCCTGGGAACGATCAAGAACCACCGCGCTCTTCTCCTGCAGTTTTCTCGCCGCGTTCACACCGGCCATAAAGCCCTGAACGGCTGCCTCCTCATATCCGGAGCTTCCGTTAAACTGGCCGCCGGAGAACAGTCCGTCAATATTTTTAAACTCCAGGGACGCCTTTAACTGCCTCGGATTGATGCAATCGTACTCAATTGCATATGCATTTCGAACAATTTTGACATTTTCCAGCCCCGGAACCGTCCTGTACATGGCGTACTGAACATCCTCCGGCAGGGAGCTTGACATTCCGCCGAGGTACATCTCATTCGTGTAGAGTCCCTCCGGCTCCACAAACACCTGATGGCGCTCCTTATCCGGGAATTTTACGACCTTATCCTCGATGGACGGGCAGTATCTCGGACCGGTTCCCTCGATGGCACCGGAGAATAATGGGGAACGTTCCAGGTTGTTCCGGATGATCTCATGGGTCTTCTCATTCGTATACGTCAGCCAGCAGGAGATCTGATCCTTCTGCACCGACTCCGGATCCGTAGAAAATGAGAACGGAACGACCCGCTTATCTCCAAACTGCTCTTCCATTTTGGAGAAATCGATACTTCTCTTATCCGCTCTCGCCGGTGTTCCCGTCTTAAAACGGTACATTTCGATTCCGTTCGCCTTTAAGGAATCTGTCAGATGGTTCGCCGCCTGCAGACCATTCGGTCCCGTCGGGTTGCTCACATCGCCGTAAATACATCTTGCACGGAGATAAACACCTGTAGCAAGAACCACCGCACGGCACCTATAGACCGCGCCGGAGTAGGTTTTTACACCCACGATCCGCTTTTTCACCGGATAACTGCTCTCCTGCTGCCCCTCATGCTCCTTCTTAAAGGTTCCGCACTCGCCCGGGATTTCCTCCGTGAGGATCTCAGCAACCTCCGCCTGTCGGATCGTCAGATGATCCGTGTTCTCCAGGACGCGGCGCATGGATCTCGTGTACTCCTGCTTGTCCGCCTGAGCACGCAGGGAGTGGACCGCCGGTCCCTTGGATTCATTCAACATCTTCGACTGGATAAACGTTTTATCAATATTTTTGCCCATCTCACCGCCGAGGGCATCCAGCTCACGGACAAGATGTCCCTTGGAACTTCCTCCGACGTTCGGGTTGCATGGCATCAGGGCAATGCTGTCCACGCTGACCGTAAACATGATCGTCTCAAACCCAAGTCTCGCTGCCGCAAGCGCCGCCTCGCATCCCGCATGGCCCGCGCCGACAACTACAATATCATATGTCTCCTCTACTACCGGCATTTTATTTCCTCTTTTCTTGTCAATTCCCTACTGTCTCTTCTATACTCCCAGCGGAATCTCCCATAAAAAACGTTCCGATCCGCCAATTTCTTTCCACCATAATCTTACTTACCCATACAGAACTTGCTGAAGATCTCATTCACCAGGTCATCCTCCACAGACTCCCCGACAATAAGACCTAACTTCTCATAGGCATCCATCAGATCGATCGAATAAAAATCCTCCGGCATGCCGTTCTCTATACTATTCTCCACCATGGACATGCTCTCGAAAGCGTCCTTTAAAGCCTTCACATGGCGCACATTCGTGATCATAACCTGGTCGTTGAAGTCGATCTCACCTTCATAGAATAAGGACTTTATCTCCTCTTCCAGGAGGTCGATTCCCGTCTCCTCCTTCGCGGAGATTCCGATCACCTTATGCCCGGATCGCTTCTCCACCTCATCCGCGGATACTACCGGCTCCAGGTCGCTCTTATTTAAGAGTACCACTGACTTCCGTTCCTTAATAAAGTCCATGATCTGATAGTCGTTCTCATCCAGCTTCCTCGATCCATCTACAACGTAGATGATGAGATCCGCCTTCTTCGCCTCTTCCATGGCCCGGGAAACGCCGATCTTCTCCACCACGTCCTCTGTATCCCGGATTCCCGCAGTGTCCACAACATTCAGGCTGATTCCCTGAAGATAGATATGTTCCTCAAGGATATCTCTCGTCGTTCCCGCCACATCCGTAACAATGGCGCGATCCTCGCCAACTAAAACATTCATCAGGGACGATTTTCCGGCATTCGGCTTTCCTAAAATAACAGTCTTTACGCCCTCAGAAACCACCCGTCCATTGGAGGAAGAACAGATCAGCTTCTCAAGCTTCTTCTTCACAGAAAGAACAACTTTAAGCAATTTTTCCCCGTATCCGTCAAGGGAAATATGTTCCGGATCGTCAAGCGCCGACTCGATAAAGGCAATCTCATAGATAATCTGTTCCCGGATCTCATGGATCTCCTTCGATACACTTCCCCGAAGCTGGCTCACAGAGGACTGCAGCGCATATTCATTTTTCGCGTTGATCACGTCGATGACCGCCTCCGCCTGGGAGAGGTCGATCCTGCCGTTTAAGAACGCCCGTTTCGTAAATTCACCCGGCTCTGCCAGTCTCGCCCCGGCCTTTAAGACTGTCTCCAGGATCCGTCTCGTGACCAGCATTCCGCCGTGACAATCGATCTCCACGGTATCTTCCGCTGTGTAGCTCCGTGGTCCTCGCATAAGCATCAAAAGGACCTCATCCACAGCCTCATCCCCGTCATAAACGTATCCGTAATGGATCGTATGGCTCTCCGCCTCAGAAAGCTTTTTCTTTCCAGGTTCCCGAAAGACCTTTTCCGCGACTTCAACCGCGTTCTCACCGCTGATCCTCACGATTCCGATTCCTGAATTTCCCATCGCCGTGGCGATCGCTGCAATCGTATCTGTATATTCCATAATCTCCATCCTGTCACTCACGCCTGCTGACTTAAAACATCAAGCTGAATGATCTTCTATTTTCTGGCTCCGCAAGTCCTGTAAACTCACGGAAATTCACACAATTAATCACCCTATCATAGCACAAAGGGGCTGCCATAGGCAACCCCCTCTATCACGATATCTGCAACTATTCAGCACCTTCCTGGTTACCTTTGTTTCCAGACAAAATCAGCCATGCGTTCCCGCACAGTGCGGCGCATGGCTGATCTGTGAATTATTATTCCTGACTGCTGCTGCGATAGCTATTCTCAGAACCAGCGGTTCTTTCGCGTCTCTCGTATCTCGGTCTTCTCTCTCTGCGCTCTTCCTTCTTTAACGCGATCACAACATGGCGGAACGGCTCCTCACCTTCGCTCTTTGTGAATACGTATTTATCGTTCTGGAGTGCGGAGTGGATGATCCGTCTCTCATACGGATTCATCGGCTCTAAGGAAACCGGACGTCTTGTCCGCTTTACCTTGTAAGCGATATTCTTTGCGAGAGTCTCCAGTGTTTCTTTTCTTCTCTCTCTGTAATTTTCGGTATCCAGCTTGACTCTTAAGTAGTCCTCAGATTCCTTATTTACAACAAGGCTTACAAGATACTGAAGGGAATCGAGTGTCTGTCCTCTCTTGCCGATGAGAAGTCCCATCTCCTCGCCGGTCAGGTTGACATCCATCTCCTTTTCCTCTTCATTCATTTTCACTTCCACATCAACAGCAAGGCCCATTGCGTCGAAAACGGAATTCAGGAAATCTACGGCCTTATCGTCAACGGTCTCGATCTTCTTCGCGCGGATCACTGCCGGCTTGGAACCAAAGAGTCCGCCAAGAACTCCGGCACTTCCTTTTTCCACGACCTCGTACTGAATCCGATCACTGCTCACACCGAGCTGCAGGGATGCCTGTGTGATTGCATCTTCCACAGTTTTCGCAGTCACTGTAATCATTTCCATAACAGAACCCCCTTATTATTTTCGCTTGTCATGTGCCTCATTGTACTTCTGGACCATTGCTGCCTTGGAAGCGAGACTTCCCGGTTTCGCGTTGGTGTTGTAGTACTTGCTGGACTCCTCGATCTGTTTCGCGATCTTTTCCTTCTTAACTTCCTCAGCAGCTTTTTCCTTCTCCTCCTCAGCCTTGATAGCCTTTAAGGATGCGGTAGCGTTCTGAGTTACCTTAGCCGGCGGAAGTCCCTGTTTTGCACGTTTCTTATTTACCTTTTCCAGGTTCTTTGCGATCATATCGTCGATGTTTACCTTATCCATGTACGCGTTAACGATGAGCTGCTGGATAATTGTAACAACGCTGGTCGCGATCCAGTAGATGCCAAGACCTGCCGGCATCGTGATACAGATGAACGCGGAGAATAACGGCATGGTCGTTGTCATAGTCTTCATGGACTGCGCCATCGGATTCTCTGCATCTGCGGATGTGGACGGCTGATTTCCGCTCATGAGCTTTGTGCTGAACCACTGGGACACTGCCGCAAGAACCGGGATGATCCATGCGAAGGACGGTACCCAGCCCGGCGCCTCTGCCATATTTAAACCGAGGAACGTGTTCATTCTCTCGACAACAGCAGCATTCTGGCCGATCACATCAGAGATTGCCGGGAACAGTGCCTGAAGCTCTCCCCACTGGGATGTGGAGAATTTATAGAGCATGTCTACAAGACGGTTTGCATTTGTGAAATCAAACTTGTCTAATTTTCCGCCGCAGGCGGTTGCGATATTTGTGATTTCCTGTAACTTCTGAGCATAGTCAGCCTGTCCCATCAACGGAGTGACAACGTTGTCGAAATAAACGCGGACAGACGGAACGTATGCCGGAATATTGTAGATGACACGGTACAGAGCAAGAAGGATCGGCATCTGGATCAGCAGCGGAAGGCATCCGCCTGTCATGCTTGTGCCGTACTTCTCGTAAACAGCCTGGATCTCCACATTCTGACGCTGCATGGATTCCTGATCCGACTTTCCTTTATACTTCTTCTGGATCGCCTGGATCTCCGGATTCATGACAGACATGAGTTTTGTGGTTTTCTGCTGTTTGATCGTGAGCGGTATCATCAGTGTTTTCATTACGATCGTAAACAGAATGATGCACAGACCTACGTTGAACACGCCGAAGCTGCTCGTAAATCTGAAGAGGATGTCCATGACATAGCCAAGGACAGTCGCGATCGGTCCCAGAATGGAACCAGCCTTCGTCAAAACCATATCTTACCTCCTGGGTTTTTTACGGGACTGGATCATAACCGCCTTTTGCAAACGGGTGACATCTCAAAATCCGCCTGCAAGCAAGATAAGCACCTTTTATAGCGCCGTATTTTCTGATTGCTTCCATGGCGTACTGGGAGCAGGTAGGCGTATAAATACAGTGAGGGCCGATACAGGGAGAGATAAACTTCCTGTAAATCTTAATCAGACCAATCAGAACCCATTTCATAAACCACTCACTTCGATTCTTTTAAAATGTTATGAAGCCCGCATAAGTGCAGAAAAGCACTCTCAATCTTGTCGAAATTTTTGTCTTTTGCCGCAGCACGTGCGACAACAATGATGTCTTTTCCTTCTTCTAATATGTCCTTATTTAACCGGAAGCTTTCGCGGACGAGTCTCGCGAACCGATGCCTTACAACGCTGTTTCCGACCTTTTTGCTGGCGGAAATTCCGATTCTCGTGTCCTCCCGTCCCGAATCCATCACGTACATGACCAGATATTTGTTTGCGTAGGACTTCCCTCCCCGGTAAACCGTCTGGAAATCCTGATTTTTCTTTAACGAATTGAACCTTTTCATTCAATACCTCTGCAAAACTAAGTCGATAAAGCCATAAAAATCCCGCATAACAAAAAAGAGCATCCAAAAGTTTTCCTAAACTTCCGGATACTCTCTTGGTTCATTAAGCAGATAATCTAGCTCTACCTTTTGCTCTTCTGGCAGCTAAAACTTTTCTACCGCCTGCTGTTGCCATTCTCGCTCTGAAACCATGAACTCTTTTTCTCTGAGTGTTCTTCGGCTGAAATGTCATCTTCATAAACCCGGCACCTCCTCTTACTCTAAATTCAAGTACCTTCTCATGTACATATAAACTAAGACATATTGAAGCATCGTATCGATTATATAAAAATTGCCGCCCTTCGTCAAGACTAAATTTCAAAAAAATCCTTAAAACATGGGGATTTCTCCCATATGATTTTTCCTTTTTTCCGCCCTATATCCACATTCTGCTTTTTGCATGGAACGTTACTTTTCGGTCTTTCAGTAATAAAAAAGGGGAACAGCGTTTCGCTATCCCCCATAAAATGTATGTATTGATTTTATGTCACTATATTTAGTATCTCTTCATTATATTATGATGTTGGGGTCAAAAGCTTTTGACCCCTCTGATACCGAATTGCTCTGCACTGCGTGCTCCCGCAATTCTCAAAAACATTCGTATTTCGCTCATTTTTCTTTGAAAAATGGCTACTTACTCATGTTTTTGGCGGGTCCCAAGGTCAAAAATTCTCCTGCAAGCAAGCTTGCGTCGAACTTCTGACCTTTTGACCCTGGTATCATATTATAGAAGCTGCAGCGTTATTATTTTCCGCTGCTCTCATTTTTTATACCTGATCTTCTTCCGGAAGCTGCCACACCACGCTTCTGAAAGGTATTCATATATAACCGGCTCTTTCCGATCAGCCGTTATCTTTCATGATTTTAAACAGAACCTTCGTGATGGCCGTCGTAAGGATACCTGCGACGATCGCCTCCGGGATACCAAATCCCAGGATGATTCCCAGGATCACATCGTAGATGTGCTCCACTGCCTTGTTGGACGCAGCCGCGTAGCTCTGTCCGAAGAAGATATAAATTCCGTTCATGACAAGCAGTGTGTTTGTCATAGCTCCTGCGATACCAGCCACCCAGAGGGCAACGGTCTGGCTGCCTTTGATTCCGTGAGCTGCTTTCATGATCAGCTTATAAACAAAATAAGCAACGATGCCGATGCATACACGCGGCACGATGGCGATCACGGCGCTCCACATGTTTCCGCTGTATCCGCCGATCGTAACGAACGGGCTGAATACGAAGGAGGTCACTCCCGGGGCAATGGTCGCTTTTACAAGGCTGGTCACACCAAATACCAGTCCTAAGTAAGCGCCGTACTTCGGTCCAAGGATGATCGCTCCGATGATGACCGGGACGTGGATGATCGTTGCGTTCATAAAGCCTAACGGAATGTAACCGAGAAACGGTACGACCGACATGGCGATGATGATCGCAGTGAAGATCCCGGCGAGGGACATGTCCAGAACTTTCTTTTCAATTTTCATTTTTCTTTTTCCTCCTGCTACTGTTCTCTTGCGAGATACAATGCAATATAGTCACGTCTTGCATTATAGCGTGTCAGCGTGATGCCGTCAAATTCTTTCTCTAAAATTTTCCATTTATTTTTACTTTTCAATTTTACTTCCTACAATATAATTCCTGTTGTCGCCTTCTTTCTCCCGATCTCACCCTTTTTTCTCCCCTGCTGCCTTAATTTTTTTCGGTTTTTCATTTTTCCCTCATATACGCCCTCTCCAACGTCCAGTCCTCTAAAATCGTTCTTTCTTTCCCTTCTGATTTCGGTGTCTTTCTCCCACGGACACAATTTATTGTATTTTTTCTGTCCGTTCCTGGCGCACATCTTGTTATGTGGCTATTCACATGTTTTCCACTCATAATTATCAACTTATCCCCAAATCGTGGATAAGTTGTGGATAAGTCACTGGAAAAGTTGTGGATTTTCACATTTGACATTGAAAATTATTCCGTTTTACGCTAGAATAAATTCAGAGTGGGTTTATATGCTTTTGTGGACAGGTTTCCGCCTTTTCCACAACTATGCACATCGTTATACACATGTTTAGGAGTATGAATATGCTGGAAGAAATCAAAGAGAAATGGGATGATATCCTCTTAAATATAAAGGAAGAACACGATATTTCAGAGGTGTCCTACCGCACATGGCTGCTGCCGCTGATCCCGGATTCTGTGGATAAAGATATCCTCACGATCCTGGTGCCTGATTCCGCGTTTATCAGCTATGTGAAAAAGAAATATGAGTTCCTGTTGAAAATTACGATCGAAGAAATTACAGGATTTCAGTGCGAACTCGATTTCAAGTTAAAATCTGACGTGAAGGAACCGGAAAAAGAGAACCGTCTGATCAATGTAACCAACAATACGGTCAGTCAGCTTGCTCTCCAAAACGCGAACTTAAATCCGCGTTACACCTTCGATACCTTTGTCGTCGGAAAAAACAACAACCTTGCCCATGCCGCATCCCTTGCAGTTGCGGAATCCCCGGGCGAAATTTATAATCCGTTATTTATTTATGGAGGCGTGGGACTCGGAAAGACGCACTTAATGCATTCCGTCGCCCACTTCATCCTGAAAAATAACCCGAGCGCAAAGATTCTGTACGTGACATCCGAGAAATTTACAAACGAACTGATCGACGCGATCCGAAACAAAAACAACGTTTCCACCACGGAATTCCGTGAAAAATACAGAAACAATGACGTGCTTCTGATCGACGATATCCAGTTTATTATCGGAAAAGAAAGTACCCAGGAGGAATTTTTCCATACATTCAATGCCCTCTACGAGGCAAAAAAGCAGATCATTATTTCCTCCGACCGTCCTCCAAGAGAAATTGAAACTCTGGAAGACCGTCTCCGTTCCCGTTTCGAATGGGGACTCACCGTAGATATCCAGCCGCCGGATTATGAAACCCGGATGGCGATTCTCCGGAAAAAGGAAGAACTTGAAGGATACAACATCGATAACGAGATCATCAAATATATCGCTACCAATGTAAAATCCAACATCCGTGAACTGGAAGGCGCCCTCACAAAAATCGTTGCTTCCAGCAAATTAAATAATAAGGAAATCAATCTTGAACTTGCAGAGGAAGCATTAAAAGATCTGATCTCCCCGAACGCTGCCCGCGAAGTGACTCCGCAGCTTATTATTAATGTAGTTTCTGAGCATTTCGGCATCACACCGCTTGATCTCATCGGCCAGAAACGAAGTAAAGAACTCGTATTCCCACGCCAGATCGTCATGTATCTCTGCGGCGATATGACGAGCGAGTCTCTCCAGAACATCGGAAAAGCTCTCGGCGGCCGCGATCATACAACGATCATTCACGGAACGAAAAAGATTGCCAGCGAATTAAAGACCGACGAGAATTTAAAGAACACGATCGATATTTTAAAGAAAAAGATCAACCCACAGTAAGCTTGTGGATTTTTTCGTGGAAATCCCGTTGAAAATTTGTGGATAAAATGAGGATGATTTTTCCCGATTTTTGCTTGTGGAAAACTCCCGGGTTGTCCTTTTGGATTTGCAGAGTTACCCACAATGGTTTTCACAGAGGTTTTTTCAGGGTTTCATTAGGGTTTTCCCCCTTATAAACAAATTCACACTCCCTACTACTGTTAAGACGAATATCTTTTATATATTTCTTTATTTGTGAACGTTTCTTAAGAAAGGAAGTTATCAACAACTATGAAACTGACATTCCAGAAAACCGCTCTCTTAAACGGTATCAATATTGTTCTCAAGGCAGTTCCGTCAAAAACAACGATGCCTATTTTAGAGTGCATTCTGATCGACGCTTCTACTGATGAGATCAAGCTGACTGCCAACGATATGGAGCTCGGCATTGAGACAAAAGTTGAAGGTGATATCCTTGAAAAAGGTAAAATTGCACTGGATGCAAAGCTTTTTTCTGAAATCGCAAGAAAATTATCCGATTCAGATTCCCTTGTAACCATCGAATCTGATGAAAAATTCAATACTGTGATCACCTGTGAGAACTCTGTATTCAAAATTCAGGGCAAAGATGGAGAGGAATTCTCCTATCTTCCGTATATTGAGAGAAATAAAAACATCACACTCTCCCAGTTTTCCTTAAAAGAGGTGATCCGCCAGACGATCTTCTCCATCTCTGTCAACGACAGCAACAAGATGATGACAGGCGAACTTTTTGAGGTAAACGGTGATACACTCCGAGTCGTTTCTCTCGACGGACATCGTATGGCAATTCGTAAAATTGTATTAAAAGATGAATATGAAAGCACAAAAGTCATCGTTCCGGGAAAAACTCTGAACGAAATCAGTAAAATTCTCACCGGTGACAACGAAAAAGAGGTCCAGATCTTCTTCGGAGCGAACCATATTCTCTTCGAATTTGATGATACGATCGTAGTTTCCCGCCTGATCGAGGGCGAATATTTCAAAGTAGACCAGATGCTTTCCAGCGATTATGCCACAAAAGTGTCTCTGAATAAGAAAGATTTCCTGGACAGCATCGAGAGAGCTATCATTTTAATCCGCGAAAATGACAAAAAACCGATCATTCTGAACATTGAAGACTCAAAAATGAGCCTGAAATTAAATTCCAGCTTCGGTACCATGAACGCGGAGATCCTGATCCATAAAACAGGACAGGATCTGATGATCGGATTCAACCCGAAATTCTTAAGTGATGCGCTGCGGATCATTGATGATGAGGAAGTTACCCTCTATATGATGAATGCGAAATCTCCGTGTTTCATCAAAGATGAGGATGAGAGCTACATTTATCTGATCCTGCCGGTAAACTTTAACGCCGCTGCGATTTAAAATCAGATGAAATTTCCCCGAAGTTCCGGTAAAATCCGGGGTTTCGGGTCGATTTTTTCATATATCTGGAATAAAAAAGGAGAAAAATGGAAAGTATTCACTTAAAAGATGAGTTTATCAAGCTTGGACAGGCATTGAAACTTGCAGGTCTGGTCGGCTCCGGAGTGGACGCAAAGTTTGTAATTCAGGACGGGCTTGTAAAAGTAAATGGGGAAGTTGAGACCCAGCGAGGCAAAAAACTTTACCCGGGAGACACGGTTTCCTATGACGGAAAGACATTTAAGGTAGAAAATTAAAGGATTTTTTCATGTTTATAGAATCCATCGAGCTGTCAGATTACAGAAATTACAGTCATTTACATATTGATTTTCATAAAGGGACGAACGTTCTTTATGGAGATAATGCCCAGGGAAAGACAAATATCCTGGAGGCAGTCTATGTGTGCAGCACAACAAAATCGCATCGGGGCAGCAAAGATAAAGAAATTATCCGGTTCGGGGCGGACGAATCCCACATCAAAATGATGGTCCGGCGGGATGGAATTCCCTACCGGATCGATATGCATCTGAAGAAAAATAAGGCAAAAGGGGTCGCGGTGAACGGAGTTCCGATCAAAAAAGCCAGTGAACTTTTCGGAATCGTCAATGTGATCTTCTTTTCACCGGAAGATCTGAACATTATCAAGAACGGACCCGCCGAGCGGAGACGTTTCGTCGACCTGGAACTCTGCCAGCTAAACAGGCTGTATGTCTACAATCTGGCGCAGTATAACAAAACGGTTATACAACGAAACAAACTATTAAAGGACATAGATTACAACACGTCCTTAAAAGAGACACTCCCCATGTGGAATGAGCAGCTCTTAAAGTACGGCACAGAACTTATAATTATGCGTTCTGAGTTTATAAAAGAGCTGAATCCCCTGATTGCGGAGATCCACGCGGGGCTCTCGGGCGGAAAGGAAACACTCTCTATCGCCTACGAGCCGAATGTGTCGCCGGAAAATTTCAGGGAGCAGCTTGCGAAGAACCAGTTTCAGGAGATCAGGCAGAGGCAGACTCTGACCGGTCCCCACCGCGATGACCTGAACTTCATCGTAAATGGAACGGATATCAGGCGGTTCGGGTCCCAGGGACAGCAGAGAACGGCAGCTCTTTCTTTAAAACTTGCGGAGATCGAGCTGGTGAACAAGATCGTAAAGGATTATCCGGTGCTTCTTCTGGATGACGTCCTTTCTGAACTTGACAGCAAGAGACAGGAACATTTACTTTCAGAAATTACCCACATTCAGACCTTGATCACATGTACGGGACTGGATGAGTTTGTAAACAGCAAATTCCGGATGGACAAGATTTTTAAGATTGTTGAAGGAACGGTAGAGAGCGAAGACTAAAGGAGGAACTTCATGAGCGCAGAATATAATGCAGATCAAATCCAGATTCTGGAGGGACTTGAGGCTGTAAGAAAAAGACCGGGAATGTACATTGGAAGTACGTCTTCGAGGGGACTTCACCATCTGGTATATGAGATCGTAGACAACGCGGTGGATGAGGCCCTTGCGGGATACTGCGATACCATCGATGTACAGATCAATTCCGACAATTCCATCACCGTTGTCGATGACGGACGGGGAATTCCGGTCGATATCCAGAAAAAAGCGGGACTTCCTGCAGTCGAAGTCGTCTTTACGATCCTTCATGCCGGCGGTAAGTTCGGCGGTGGGGGATACAAGGTATCCGGCGGCCTGCACGGTGTAGGAGCTTCTGTTGTAAATGCCTTATCCGAGTGGCTGGAGGTCGAGGTTTACCACGGAGGAAAGGTCTACAAGCAGCGCTATGAGCGAGGAAAGACCATGTACCCGTTAAAGATCGTGGGTGACTGCCCGACAGACAAACATGGCACAAAAGTAACATTCCTTCCGGACAAGACTATCTTTGAGGAGACCGTCTATGACTATGATACCTTAAAGATCCGTCTCCGCGAGACCGCGTTCCTCACAAAGAACTTAAAGATCATTCTGAGGGATGACCGCGAGGACAAGAAGGAAAAGGTATTCCACTACGAAGGTGGAATCAAGGAGTTCGTCACTTACTTAAACCGCAGCAATGTGCCGCTCTATGACACGGTCATCTACTGCGAGGGCAAGAAGGACAACGTGCTGGTGGAGGTTGCCATGCAGCACAACGATTCCTACACCGAAAATATTTACAGCTTTGTAAACAACATTAACACACCGGAAGGAGGAACCCACCTCACCGGTTTCAGAAATGCCCTGACAAAGACCTTCAATGACTACGGAAGAAAGAACAAGCTCCTTAAGGACAGCGAGCCGGCCCTCACCGGTGAAGACATCCGTGAGGGACTGACTGCTATCATCAGCGTCAAGATCGAGGAGCCACAGTTTGAGGGTCAGACAAAGCAGAAGCTTGGAAACAGCGAGGCGAGAGGTGCTGTTGACAGCGTGGTATCTGAGCAGCTCACCTATTTCCTCGAGCAGAATCCGTCCGTAGCAAAGACGATCATCGAGAAATCCGTTCTTGCCCAGCGTGCCCGCGCTGCTGCGAGAAAGGCAAGAGACTTAACAAGAAGAAAGACGGTCCTTGACGGCTTATCCTTACCTGGAAAGCTTGCGGACTGCTCCAGCAAGCACCCGGAGGAATGCGAGATCTACATCGTAGAGGGAGATTCCGCTGGCGGTTCCGCGAAGGACGCGAGAAATAAGAGCACCCAGGCAATCTTGCCGCTTAGAGGAAAGATTTTAAACGTGGAGAAGGCGAGACTCGACCGTATTTACGGAAACGCGGAGATCAAATCCATGATCACGGCCTTCGGAACGGGAATCCACGAGGATTTCGATATCTCGAAGCTCCGCTACCACAAGATCATCATTATGACCGATGCCGATGTGGACGGTGCCCATATCAGTACACTGCTTCTGACATTCATCTACCGGTTTATGCCGGAGCTTATCAAACAGGGCTATGTTTACCTGGCTCAGCCGCCGCTCTATAAGATCGAGAAGAACAAGCGGGTATGGTATGCGTACAGTGATGAGGAGCTAAACAATATCTTAAAAGAGATCGGACGTGACCAGAACAACAAGATCCAGCGTTACAAAGGTCTTGGTGAGATGGATGCGGAACAGCTCTGGGAGACAACAATGGATCCGGAGCACAGAGTCCTTTTACGTGTGACCATGAATGAGGAGATGACGTCGGAGATCGACCTCACCTTTACGACACTCATGGGAGATCAGGTAGAGCCGCGCCGTGAATTCATCGAACAGAACGCGAAGTACGGAACTCTTGACATTTAATGCGGCAGCAGGGCTATCCGGGAATCGGTAAGTTTACTGGATGGTCATGCGGCGCAGTTTACGCAGGTTTAAGGCGCAGCGCAGGCTGCATTGGAGGAAAGAATGGAACCGAATATTTTTGACAAAATTCATGAGATAGACTTAAAGAAGACCATGGAGAAGTCGTACATCGACTACGCCATGAGCGTTATCGCATCCCGAGCGCTCCCGGATGTCCGTGACGGATTAAAGCCGGTACAGAGACGTGTCCTCTACTCCATGGCGGAACTGAACAACGGTCCGGATAAGCCCCACAGAAAGAGTGCCCGTATCGTCGGCGATACCATGGGTAAATATCATCCGCACGGAGACAGCTCCATCTACGGTGCTTTAGTAAATATGGCACAGAGATGGTCCATGCGTTACATGCTCGTGGACGGCCACGGAAACTTTGGATCCATCGACGGCGACGGTGCCGCTGCCATGCGATACACCGAGGCGAGACTCAGCAAGATCTCTGTGGAGATGTTAGCGGACATCTATAAAGATACCGTTGACTTTATCCCGAACTTCGATGAGACGGAGAAGGAACCAACGGTACTTCCGTCCAGATTTCCGAACCTTCTCGTAAATGGCGGGACCGGTATCGCGGTCGGCATGGCCACAAATATCCCGCCCCACAACCTCCGCGAGGTCATCGCGGCTGTCGTAAAGATCATCGACAACCAGGTGGAAGAAGGAAGACAGACCTCCATGGAGGAGATCTTACAGATCATCAAAGGACCGGATTTCCCGACTGGAGCTGAGATCCTGGGAACGAGAGGAATCGAAGAAGCGTACCGCACAGGCCGCGGGAAGATCAGAGTCCGTGCGGTGACAAACATTGAGACAGCTCCGAACGGAAAGAGCCATATCATCGTCACAGAGCTTCCGTACCTTGTCAACAAGGCGAGACTCATCGAGAAGATCGCGGAGCTCGTAAAGACGAAAAAGATTGACGGAATCACCGGAATCACCGATGAGTCCAACCGTGAGGGAATCCGCATCAACATCGAACTCAGGAGAGATGTGAACGCGAACGTCCTCTTAAACCAGCTCTTAAAGCATACACAGCTGCAGGATTCCTTCGGTGTGATCATGCTTGCACTGGTAAACAATGAGCCAAAGGTCCTCAATATTCTCCAGATGTTAGAGTACTATCTGGACCACCAGAAGGACGTTGTGACGAGAAGAACGAAGTACGACTTAAATAAGGCCGAGGAACGCGCCCACATCTTAGAGGGCTTATTAAAGGCCTTAGATCATATCGATGAGGTGATAAGGATCATTCGCGGCTCCGCAAATGTCGCGGAGGCGAAACGCGTCCTCATGGAGCGCTTTGAACTCACAGACCCGCAGGCACAGGCGATCGTGGACATGCGTCTGCGCGCTCTCACAGGTCTGGAACGCGAGAAGCTCGAGAACGAGTACAAAGAACTGGAGACAAAAATCGCGGAATTGCGTGCAATCCTTGCAGATGAAAATAAATTATTAAGTGTGATCAAGAAAGAGATCCTTGTGATCTCCGAGAAATACGGTGACGACAGACGGACAAAGATCGGCTTTGAAGATGATATGTCCGTGGAAGACCTGATCTCCGACGATGACACTGTAATTGCGATGACCAATCTTGGATACATCAAGAGAATGTCCGTGGACAATTTCAAGAGCCAGAATCGCGGCGGAAAGGGAATCAAGGGAATGCAGACCATCGATGAGGACTTCATCGAGGATCTTCTCATGACAACGAACCACCACTATATCATGTTCTTCACGAACACAGGACGATGCTACCGGATCAAGGCCTACGAGATCCCGGAGGCAGGAAGAACAGCCCGCGGAACGGCTATCGTGAACCTTTTACAGCTCCAGCCGGGCGAAAAGGTCACAGCGGCGATCCCGATGCGTGAGATCGATGATGACAAGTACCTCTTTATGGCCACAAAGGGCGGAATGGTGAAGAAGACCAGAATGTGCGAGTACAGCAACATGAGAAAGACAGGTCTTCAGGCAATCCTGCTCCGCGAGGGAGATGAACTGATCGAGGTAAAGGTGACAGACAATACCGAGGATATCTTCCTCGCGACGAAATTCGGTATGTCCATCCGCTTCAAGGAGACGGATGCGAGAATTACCGGCCGTGTTTCCTATGGTGTTATCGGCATGAAGCTCGACGAGGGTGACGAGGTCATCGGCATGCAGATGGCAAGCCAGGGCGAGTACATGCTCGTGGCATCCGAAAAGGGATACGGAAAGAGAACGAGAATCTCTGAATTCAAGCTGCAGCTTCGCGGTGGTAAGGGACTTCTCTGCTACAATGTGACAGAAAAGACAGGAAATCTTGTCGGAATGAAGCTGCTTGACGACGGAAGAGATATCATGCTGATCACCAATGAGGGCATTCTGATCCGCATGGGTGTTGACGATATCTCCATCATCGGCAGAAATACATCCGGCGTAAAACTGATGAGCATTGATGCCGATTCTGATGTCCGCGTTGCTTCCATCGCGAAAGTCCGGGAAAGCAGCCGCCAGGACGAGGAGGACGAAAACGTGGCAGATCCAGAATCCATGGAGAATGAGGACGGGGAGACCACGGAGGAGTAATGTTCATGAATATGAAGAGCGGTTATGAGACCGCCATTCGTCCATAAAACAGGATTTCTGACTCTGGAGTGATTGGATACAGGAATCCGGGAATGCCGGATTCCTGTATTTTTCATAATAATAGGCCATCATGAATGTCCGGAAGAAATCCGTCCGATGGCAATCAATCCAAAAAAGTAATCGGGAGGAAAATCGTCTATGAGAACTGTTCAGACGAGTGAGATCACAAAAAACATCCGGGAAATGTGCATCGAGGCAAACCATTTCCTTTCGGATGACATGAAAAAAGTATTTAATGAGAGCGTGGAGAAGGAAGAATCACCTCTTGGAAAACAGATCTTAAATCAGCTTAAGGAGAATCTTGAGATTGCTGGAAGAGACATGATTCCGATCTGCCAGGACACGGGCATGGCCGTCGTTTTCATTAAAGTCGGGCAGGAAGTACATATCGAGGGAGGTAATCTGACGGATGCCATCAATGAAGGCGTCCGACAGGGATACGTGGACGGATACTTAAGAAAGTCTGTTGTCCGTGATCCTATCGACCGCGTGAATACAAAAGACAACACCCCGGCGATCATCCATTACGAGATCGTAGACGGGGACCAGGTGGACATCACTGTTGCGCCGAAGGGATTCGGAAGCGAGAACATGAGCCGCGTGTTCATGTTGAAGCCGGCTGATGGCATTGAGGGTGTGAAAGAGAAGATATTAGAGGCTGTCCGTGACGCTGGTCCGAATGCCTGTCCTCCTATGGTGGTCGGCGTCGGTATCGGCGGAACCTTTGAAAAGTGCGCCCTGATGGCAAAGCATGCCCTGACGAGAAATTTGGAAGAGGAATCTCCGGTTCCATATGTCAGAGACCTGGAGAAAGAGATGCTTGAAAAGATCAACAGACTCGGAATCGGACCGGGGGGACTCGGCGGTCGTGTGACTGCCATGGCCGTCAATATCGAGACATATCCGACGCATATCGCGGGACTTCCGATGGCAGTGAATATCTGCTGTCATGTAAACCGTCATGCGCATCGCGTTATTTAATAAGAGAAACAGGAGGAAACCATGGACAGACAGATCAGTGTACCAATTAAGAAAGAAGACGCAGTGTCTCTCCGGGCCGGGGACTACGTGACTCTTACGGGAACCATCTATACAGCGAGAGACGCAGCGCATAAGAGAATGCAGGAAACGCTGGACGCGGGGGAAGCTCTGCCCATCGAGATGCAGGGAAACGTCATCTACTATATGGGACCGTCCCCGGCAAGAGAGGGACGTCCTATCGGGTCTGCGGGACCAACAACGGCGAGCCGTATGGATAAGTACGCGCCGAAGCTTTTAGACCTTGGCCTGGGTGCCATGATCGGAAAAGGGAAGAGAAGTCAGGCGGTGGTCGATGCTATTGTGAGAAATGGTTCCGTCTACTTTGCTGCAATCGGCGGTGCGGGGGCACTATTGTCCCAGCGCATCAAAAAGTCGGAGGTCGTTGCCTACGATGATCTTGGAACTGAGGCAATCCGGAAACTGGAAGTAGAAGATTTTCCGGTGGTCGTCGTGATCGATTCCCAGGGAAATAACCTGTATGAGACGGCAATCAAGGAATATCAGAAATAATATCAGATGAGAAAGCGGAGAACCGACAGCTGGAAAAGGAGTTGATTCCCCGCTTTTCTGGTATAAAAGTATAGAGAAAAATCATACTGTAAAAAGATGGTAAAAAAAGATGAAAAAAGTTGTTGACAAAAAGAACTATAGCTTGTATAATTAATCCTGCGTCTGGCGAGTTCGCCCGACAAACTTAATAAATGATAATTAGCTACGGTAATAAGGAGAAATACTCAAGAGGCCGAAGAGGCGCCCCTGCTAAGGGTGTAGGTCGGGAAACCGGCGCGAGGGTTCAAATCCCTCTTTCTCCGTTCATCTGCTTGAAGGACTTCAAAAAAGAACTTCAAAAAAAGATGAAAAAAGTTGTTGACAAACAGCAAACACTGTGATAAGATATCAGAGTTGCCGCTGAGATACAGCAACAACAAAACAAAGTTCCTTGAAAACTGAACAGTATGTAAAACCCTGAAAATTCTTATAAA